>Ga0136560_1000088_pt1 | contig 34399 bp, 16 predicted proteins | sample AntRauMeHopE1497_FD_104925 | JGI IMG/M metagenome (GOLD analysis project Ga0136560, IMG submission 104925) | Saline lake microbial communities from Rauer Islands, Antarctica - Metagenome Hop E1 #497 | ecosystem: Environmental > Aquatic > Non-marine Saline and Alkaline > Saline | place... | reverse complement strand
GGTCTGCAGAGCATCCTCCACCTCGAAGAGGCCCGCGGCGCCCCACCACATGAGGCAGGCGTGGGCGGCGAGGCCCTTGCCCGCCGTCACCCTGCCGTCGCCGCCGCCGGAGGGGAGGAACATTCCCTCCTCCATGAGGCCCGGGACGGCCTGGTTGCCGTCGGTGCCGCCGAGCGCGGCCCTCGCGAGCAGCTCCGTCTTCTCCTCCTCCGTCAGGCCCTCCGCGTCCACCGCGGCGGCGTCGCGCTGCAGCCGGACCTGCCCGGCCGCGTACCTTGCCGCCCGGTGGTGCGTCAGGCAGTCCACGAAGCCGTCGGCGTCGCCCGTCGCCCACTGCTCCGCGTCCCCCGCCGGCCGCGCCGCCCACCACAGCTCGGGAAACTCGTCCGCGAGGGCGGACCACACCGCCGCCTCGGCGCCGGCGTCCACCGCCCCGCGGCGCGCGACCAGGGCCGACAGCCGCGGCGCCGCCACGTCCGCGCCAGCGTCCTCGGAGCCGTGGGGGGGGCCGAGGTCCGTCTCCGTCACGACGGCCATGACGCCGCCGTCGCCCACCGTCACGATGCCCAGGACCCTGCCCCCGTGGCGATCCGCGAGGCCGTCGGCCGTGGTCTTGACGCCGTGCGCCTGGGAGAGGGCCGAGTCCACGGCGGCGGGGTCGAACTCGCCCACGCGGCGGAGGGCGGCCTTGGTGCCGCTGCGGATCTGCGTGCCGGGCCCGCGGTGCGGCACCACCTGCGCGGGGAGGTCCTTGAGGGCGCAGATGGAGACGGAGGAGGAGGCTGGGAGGCCGTCCAGGATCGTTTTCATCTCCCGCAGCTTCAGCAGCGTGCCCTGCCGCCCCGTGTAGTCCTGCGCGGCGAGGCGCTCGTAGTCCTGCGCCATGGAGAGCTCCGGGACCACCTTGCCGTCCTCCTTCCAGCCGCCGCCGGCCGAAACGAAGACCACCCGCCTGGGCTTCATGGTGCGGGCCAGCTCGCGGGCCGCCACGTCGGCGTTCACGTTCAGGCTCTGGCCGTCCTCCGTACGGGTGGCCAGGGAGCAGATGACGGGGATCCCGCCGCCGCGAACGAGCTCCCAGACCTTGCCGGCGTCGACGCCGGTGATCTCACCGACGCGGCCGAGCTTTCCTCCCTCCGCGGTCACGCCGGTGAACACAGAGTTGCCGAACGCGGTGGCCGCCAGCCCGCCCTTGGCAAGGGCCTCGTCGATCTGCTTGCTGCAGCCGCCGAACACGCGCTCGGCGATGGCCATGGTGTCGTCGTCCGTGATGCGGTGCCCCTGGTGGTACTGGGGCTCCACGCCCAGCTTGGCCAGCTCGTCGTTGAGCTGCGGCCCGCCGCCGTGCACGATGACCACGCGCATCCCGGCCGCCTGAACCTGCCGGACCTTCTCGACCAGGATATCAAGCTCCTTCTGGACGACCTCACCGCCGATCTTGACGATCATCAGGCGCTCGGGTGCGGCGTCCTCCGCCGACGAAACGGCGCGGAACAGGTCCTCGGCGTCAGCGGAGCGGCTGATCGCGAGGGCGGTGCGGGACAGGTCCGTGCCTGCTGCCGACGACACCAGGCGTGCCAGCGGCACGGCAACCGAGCGCCGCCCGCCCCGACCGGCGAAACACCGAACAGCACGCGCGGCACCCTGCATGGCGTCGGAAGAGTGCGGCCCGAGCGGGCGCCGGAGGGCCAGGCGAGCGTTCGCGCCATCGAAAACGGAAGGCTCTGCTGATAGGCTGCCTCGACGCAGGCTGGCCGCACGAGGGGGTTCCGCAGCAAACTGTGCGAACACATCCGGCGAATACCTCGTGCTGCCCGCATTGCGCAGCAGCCGGGTCGAATGAGCGGCTTTGGCACCACGGCAAGGCCGTGAGTGGTCGGCTGCGAGAATCGCCGGCTTCCTCTGACGGTGCAGCACCCTTGTCCCCCGCGAGCAAGTAATTGTACCTAAACAGAGCATACATGCACGCAGGCACTGCAAACGCTGCCAGCAAAGCCGCAAACAAGGCGCAAGCCGGGCCGGTAGAGCTTGCAGATGGAGGCAGAAGTGCAGAGGCTCACTCAGGTGCTGATGGCCGCCTTCGTGGTCGGGGGTGCGGACCCGAGCGCGCGTGCTCCGTGCTTTTCACATGACAGGCAGCTGGTGCTGGTCTGCCACGGCTCCGAGGTCCGTGCGTTCGCGTCGGCGTCGGGGCAGGCAAAGCTCATCCTGCGAGGCCACCGCGCGGCTGTCACGGGGTGCCTCAACCATCCTGGCCGGGCTGGGGTCATTCTGAGCAGCTCAATGGACGGTACCGGTGAGGAAAACTGTCCAGAGCTTGTGTTGTGCTGGTGCTGGCCGGGCGCTCCCTTCGTGCGCTGGCCCGCCCCGGTCTCCCGCCCCATCACTCGCGCCCGTGCCTGTCTCCCCGCAGTCCGCGCGTGGTCGCTTGTGTCGGGGGCCTGCCTCCGGGTGTGGAAGCTCGGCGGGCCCGTGACGCACCTCTCGGTGCCCGAGGACGCTGACGGCGCCGTCGCCTGCCTGCTCGCAGAGCGCGGCATGGACGGCACGGAGCGCTATATTCCTGGCCGCGAGCTCCTGTACACGCAAGTGCCCCGGGCTGTCGGCCAGATGCCCGCCGTCCGCGTCGTCGACGCTCGGCTCCCTGGCCTCGCCGCCCTCGAGGCGGTCATGGCCGCTGACGATGCTGACGAGGCGGTCACGGCGCTCACGACGGAGCTCTGCCGTCCCATGCGCGGCGTCTGCGCCGGAATGGCCAGCCGCAAGCGCCCGCGCTCGGCGGTGGTCGGCGCCGCCGGGCCCGGCTCGGCCGGAGCCGTGGTTGCCTGGGCCGTCCGCAAGACGGTCTTCGTCTGGGACACGGCGAGGCGCCGCCTGCACCGCCACGGCCTCCCCCGCCTCGCCACGTCCCTGTGCGTGTCCCCCACTGCCCCTGACGACGTCGGCGACGTGGGAGCCTTCGCCGACCCCGTGGTGACGGTCGGCGACGTCGAAGGGCAGCTCGTGGACATCCACTGCCTCGGGGAGGCGGCCCTGGGGTCGCTCGCGTCGGAGCCGGCGGCGGACGAGATGCCGTCGGACACCACCTCGTCCTCCTCGTCAGCCGCGGAGGGCCGGGGCGCGCAGGCTGCGTCGGTCAAGGGCAAGGGTGTCAGCGGCGCCGCTGCCCTCGCCCCCTCGACGTCCCGCCACTGGCACGCTCACGCTGCGGCGGCGTGCGCCAGGAGCGCCGACGGCGCGTCCATCCTCAGCGGCGGCGAGGAGGCCACGCTGGTCAGGTGGGACGCCAGGTCGGGCTCTGCCTCCCGTACCTTCCTCCCGCGCCTCGGCGCCCCCGTGAGGGCGCTCGCCGAGTCCTCCCCCGCCGCTGGTGCCACCGGTGCGGCGGTGTCGCTGCCCCCGCTCGTGGCGATCGGCCTCGCCGACTGCTCGCTCATCATGGTCGACGCTGCAGCCTCCCGTGTCCTCTGGAGGGTCCGCGGGCTCGCCATGGCCGGCATCCCGCCCCCGCTCACCTCGGGCGCGGCGCCGACGGCGAGCCACCTGCAGGGCGGTCTCGCTGTCGATCCCCGCACCGGGTGCGTCGCCGTCAGCGCCTTCCCCGGCAGGCCTGCGCTCCAGCTCTTCGACGCCCGCCACGGACGCCACGCCGCCGATGTCCCCGTGAGACCGCCGCGCCGCGGCCCCTGCCCATGCCTTCACGATCCGCTCCGCGGGATCGCCCCGCCCCGCGCCGGTGCACCATGGCCCGACCACCGCGCTCCCGCCGCCCTCCTTCCCTCCGCGCAGATCGTCGCTCGTAACTTTGTCTCCCGCGCCGACGGCCCGCCGCCCCCCGAGATCCGCGTCTCCCACGCCGCCTTTTCGCCCGACGGCAGGGGCCTAGTCACCGCTGAGTACTCCACGGCGCCCACGCTCCGCGACAAGCCCGCGCTCCGCTTCTGGGCCTGGAGCGCGTCGGGCCGCCGCTTCGTGCTCTCCACAAAGGTGGACGAGGCGCACCGTGGCAGCGTCTCCGTGCTCCTCCACCACCCGACGGCGCACGCCGCGGTCTCGGCGGCCTCGGCCCGCACCTTCAAGGTCTGGCAGCGCCGGCGCCAGCAGGGCCAGCGCTCGGCCCCGTCGGCCGGCCGCCGCAAGCTGAAGAGCGAGCCGGCCGGCCCCCTGGAGCCCGCGTTCTCGTGGACCTGCCGCAGCGTGGGCTTCTGGCGGGACGAGCCGGTGACGGCCGGCGCTTGGAGCGGCGACGGCTCGCTCCTCGCCCTCGCGTACGGGTCCACAGTCACCCTGTGGCAGCCCCTGGCCAACACCCTGCGGGCGACGCTGTCCAAGACGGCGCCAGACAAGCCGTACCTGCACCTCGCCATGCCGCCCGGTGGCACGGCCCTCATCGCGGCGACGGCCACGGAGCTGCAGTGCTGGGACCTGGTCTCCGGTGGCCTCTCCTGGGCCGTGCAGGGTGTCGCGCCGCTGTGCCTCGCGCCCGAGCCTGCGATGGCCGGGATCGGCGGGACCCGCTTCGCCGCGGTGCTGCAGCCGGCGGCGTCGACGCTCGACGACGTCTGGGGGGCCGCCTCGGCGCGGTCCGTAGTGGCGGTGTGGGACCCCAAGGACGCCAAGCCGTGCCACGTCTGGCGCTTCGCCGCCAGCGACGACGAGGCGGCCGACGGCGACGACTTCGCCAGCGAGCCGCCCCCCAGAGTCTCGGCCGTGGCGTTCCTGCCGCCGCCCGCGTCCTCAGGTGGCCGCCCGGCCGCAGCCGGGAGGTCGGTGTCGGTGTGCAGCGAGGACGCCTCGGCCAAGGACGACTCGCCCTTCGGCGCCGAGCTTGCCGCCCTCACAGACGACAGCCGCCTACTCCTCCTCCGCACTGGTCCCGACACGTCGGCTGACTCCGCGGGCGACGCGGTGTCCGCCCCGACCGTGGTGCTCGACGCCGAGCTGGCCGCGCCCCGCCACGCGGTGCAGGCTCCGGCCCTCGCCCTCGGCACCATGCTCGCGGGCACCGCCGGGGCGTCGGCCGCGCAGGCCGCGGCCAAGGTCATGACGACTGGCTTCCCGCTGCTCAGACCGGCGAGGGCGGATGCCGTGATTGCCGCGCCCGTGCACACCCTCCCGCCCCCCTCGGAGTTTGCGGCTGCCGCCATTACGGCGATGCTGCCGCTCCCGTCGGCCACCGCGTCGTACAGGTCGGCCTCTGGGCTCTCTTTCGCCTCCACGCTCTCCCCTCCGACCGCCGGGAGGAGCGTCTCGGCGTCGCCGCCCTTCGCTGGCCGCTTCGGGTCCGTCGCGTCCATCGTCTCCAACGGCGGGGACGATGCCATGTCCCTCTCCCTGCCGCCGGCCGTGGTGCTTCGCCCGGTGTCGGCTTCCAAGCCGTCGCGCGGGCGGCGGGCCTCGTCGACCGCGTCGTCCCGCGGCACCTCAGCCACGGGCGTCGCGCCCGCCGATGCTCTTGCGTTTGCGCTTCTCTCTGGCGCCGAGAGGCCGGAGGATGAGCTGGAGGACGCCCCGGAGCAGCACGACGGCATGCCTGGCATGGACGCGGGGGAGCCGGACCTTGCTGGTGCGCTCGCCGCCACCCTGGGCGCATCGATCGGTGCCAGGGCCACGGCTGCAGTCAGCGGCGGGCTCTACCTCGCCCTTGGCGAGGCGAATCGCGAGGATGCCGGCGCAGCCTGGGGTCTGCGGCTCGGCATCACCGGACGGGGACGGGCGAGCCAAGGCCTGGGGTCCCGGGGGCGCTCGTCGAGCCGGGCTTCGACCGGCAGCGACGGCGACGCGTCCGAGGGTGTGCTCGCCGACGGGGCGAAGCAGGCCGCGCTGCGCCAGTTCACGCAGGCAGGAGCTTCCCTGGGGATGTCGTACGTGAAGAGCAGGAAGCGGTCCAGGGAGGAGGGCGGCGCACCGGGCGCCGAGGAGCCGTCGCCGCGCAAGGCGAAGGCGGACGATGCCAAGGCTGCTGCCGCCAAGGCTGCTGCCCCCAATGCTGCTGCCCCCAATGCTGCTGCCCCCAAGGCTGGCAAGGGCAAGAAGAGGCAGGCCGGCCGCCGCTCGGCCGGCAAGGCCAAGGCTTGATGATGTGCAGCGTGCTGAGTGTGTCACGGAGCACGGCTGACGAAGTGTGGAATGCCCAACGATGCCCTCACTTTCGCCTCAGTGCACCATCATCACGCAGACACGCACCCGGTGACTCGGATACGGCCCGACCACCCCCACGCGACTGCAGCACTGCTCACAGCTCATCGCTGACCGGCGTGGCGGCCTCGCCCTCGGCATCAGCGGCAGGCTCGGCATCGGCGGCAGCATCTGCCTGCTCTGCGGTCTCGGCCTCGCCCGTCGACTCCGTGGCGCCAGCCTCGCCGGCAGCGTCAGTCCCCTGCGGGGTGTCCGGGGGCACGCCCTCCTCGGCGGGCTCAGCCGCGCCATCCGCCGCCTCGGCGTTGGCCTCTGCATCACCCTCAGTGGCCTCAGGGGTGGGGGTGGGGCTGGGCTTCGGCTTGGGCGTCTTGCCGATCCTGTTGACCGTGGCCTTGACGTCGCGGCGGCGGGTAAGCACCTCGGCCGAGGTGAAGACGGGGGTCTCGGTGTCGGCAACCTCGGACTGTGCCGTCAGCTTGCCCTCCAGCCACTCCGCCATGTCAGTGACGGCGTTGGATGCCGCCTCGGTCAGGAGCTCCGAGATCTGCGCGCGACCAGGAACGGCAAGCAAGCAGGAGGGCGCGTAGCTGGCTGCCAGACCCATCGAGCATGCAAAGGCGAATGGCTATGGGCCACGGCTGAACGAGGATCCAGCCCACGAACATCGGGGCCGTCTCGTGAACGTCACCGCGGCCCGCCCGCCGCGAAGCATTACCACCTGACGCGCGCCCCGCCGCCGATGACTCGGCTCAAGGCCCCGGCGCGAGCCGGGACCCCTCGCTCCGCCACCGGTACCACAGCTCGCTCAGACTTTCGGGTCACCGCTGCCCCAGCACCGAGGCGGACACCACGCCTGATGACACACCTCGGCATATATCCAAGTGCGACACGCACACGCGGGAGAGACGAGCTAGGCCCGCCTCCCCCTCGTGAGGGCCGCAGGGGGTTGGCGACGGGGCACGGACAGGCAGGGCAAGGGAGACCCTTGCCGGCCCACGGGGGCGTTCAATCTTGGAACCACGAGACCATTGCTGGCCGCCGTGCAGCCAGGGGCTTGGGGTTGGTGCCCGTGGCTGCGACGGTGGAATCCGCACGAGGGGGCACGCCGCGGAGCGCGCACGACAGGAAAAAGGCGCGCGCGGACCTGCGAGAAGGGCATGGACTCGTTCTCACCCATGGCTTGGACTCCGCCCACCCGGTGATGGTCTTGGTGAACCGTGTGATGGCCTTGGTAGCCTTTGCGGCGGCGGTGGGCCTCTCGGTGAGCTCTGACATGCGGCTCCGGATCGGGCCGACGGTGTCGTCGAGCTCCTTCCGCTTGGCCTGCACGCCCTCAATGTCGGCGTCGGTTCCGTCGCCGTACAGCCACTCGTCGATCGACTCAAGGATGGCCTCCAGCCCCTGGCGCTGCTCCTCGGACGTCACCGTGGTGAAGGCCTCCTCGGCCTCCTCGGACAGGTCGCGGCCCGACATCACGGCGGCCTCCAGGTCGTTCTTGGCCTGCTCCCGCGCGATGCGCGCGTCGTCGGCGCGCTGCAGCTCGGCCACCTCACCGGCCATGCGCACGATGTCCTCGCTGGACAGCGGAGTCACGCCTGCCGCCGGGGCCACCCGCTCGATCTTGAGGGGGAACTTGGCGACGCGAACCCGGGTCCGGGTCTTGGGGGCCTCCGCGTCGGCACCGTCCGCGTCGGCATCGGCCGCAGCGTCATCAGACTCAGCCTCCTTGGCCGGTGGGGCGTCATCGGCTCCGGTCTCCGACGCCTCGTCCGCGGGCTCGTCCGCGGGCTCGTCCGCGGCGTCGCTGCCGGCGGTGGAGTCGCTCGCATCGTCGGCGGCGTCATGCTTGGCGTCCTCCTTGGCGTCCTTGGCATCTGCCTCGTCGGTCGCGCCCTCGGCATCGGCATCAGCGGTGGCATCAGCGGCGTCGGCGTCGGCGTCGGCGTCGCCCTCTGCCGCCACGGGCTTCGGCGTCGGGGTGGCCACGGGGACCTCCTCCTCGTACCGGATGCGGGCCACGCCCTTGACCAGCGAGACGGTGCCGTGCTTGCTCACGGAGACTCGCACGGACACGTTGGGCACGAGGCCCAGCTTCACGGCGACGTCCGAGGTGGCCGCCTCCTCGATGCCCGAGATGCGGAACGTGCCGAGCTCGGGGCCGAGGGAGGGGGACACGGCGTCGGCGTCGGCCTGCTCGTACGCGAGGGTGACCTCGACGTCCGACGTGGAGTTGATTGTGACGGTGCGAGTGAACCCGGTGCGGCTGTAGGGGGCCATGCGCTGCACCGAGGCGTCGGCGCCGGCGTCAGCGTCAGCGCCGGCGGCCTTGATGCTGGCGGTGATGGCGAAGGGCACGGTGTCCTGCATGCCCACGGGGCGCACGCGGAAGCTCTTGGAGAAGTTGGCCGCCATGAACGCGGCTCCGAAGGCCACGGCCTCGTCGCCGTTGAGGTGCACGCCGAGGGCGGGGATGGCGAGGGGGGGCTCCCCCTCGGGGACCTTGGCGGTCGGGTCGACGGTCTCGGGCCGGTCGGCGCGGCGCATCGCCGCGGCGAGGGCGTCCTGGAACGCGGGGACGCGGATGCTGCCGCCGATGATCTCCACGACCTCCACGTCGACGGGGTCCACGCCCGCGGCGCGGCAGGCCTGGAGGGCCGGGCCGGCCACCCGCTTGATGAGCCCAGCGGCGAGGCCGACGAGGGTTTCGCGGGTGATGCTGGTGCGGAAGTCGATGTCCCCGGCCTCGGTGGTGGCCATGGACTCGACTGACACGGGGAACTCCAGGTTGGCCGAGAGGACCTGCTTCACGTTCGCGATGGCCTTGACCAGCTTGGCCATGGGCCGGGCGAGCGTGCGCACGTCGGCACCGAGCCGCTTCTGGTACTTGGCGTTGAAGATGTCCGCCGCATGCTCCACAAGGAGGCGGTCGAGCGCGTCGCCGCCCAGCGTCTCGTCCCACCCCTTGCCGATGGCGACGGCGGACCCGCGGACGCTGCCGTCCCGGGACTTGTACGTGCCGAAGCGGAACAGCGTTGCCTGCGTCGCCGTGGCGCCCATGTTGTAGACGAGCACGTTGGTGTCGTTCTCGTACAGGCGGTCGATGCCGAACTGGGTGGCGGCCGCGACGTTCTCGTCGACCACGCGAAGCACGTTCAGGCCGGCGATGTCAGCCGCCTGGAGCAGCGCCGTGCGCTCCGTGTGACCCCAGAACGACGGGACTGCGACCACCGCCCCGGTCAGCGGGGAGCCGGCCAGGGTCTCGACCTGACGGCGCATGTGCCCGAGCAGCTGCGCGGCGTACGCCTCCGGCAGCGTGCGCACCTCGCCCGCCTCGGGCCTCGCGTCGGGGTGGTCGGGCAGCACAAGCACCGGCTCGGACCGGTTGCCGGTGGCCAGAGCCCGCGATGCGTAGCGCAGGGCGTTGTGCGACTTCACGCGGTCCGAGTCCATGGTGGCCCCGAGCATCGAGTGCTCGCTGGCGAAGGTGAACTTCGGCCTGCGAGTCACGATGCCATCGGCATCGTACCCGAAGAGCCTCTCGCCGCGGTAGAAGGCCACGTTGGCCGAGGTCTTCCGCTTGCTCTGGGGGTTGGTCACAATGGTGAAGGGGGATCCGGCCTGCACCACGACCGCCTTGAGGAATTTGGACGAGAAATCGATGCCGGCGACCACGGCCACTCCCGTCACCGCGGGCGACGCTGCCAGCAGCACTGCCGCGAGGACCGCAAAGCGCCACGTGGAAGAGCGGGACTGCACGGACGCCATTGCGACCGGCTGCAGCACTCTCGGGCGGAAAGCTGCGAAGCAAGAAGCCTGTCCCAACAAGTGGCACGGGCAAGCAGCCGGACGACTGCGAGCAGAGGGCTGAGTGCCGCCCGGGGGGTGGCTGGCGTTGTTCCGCTCGCTTGCTCTGCCAGCCGGCGAGACGGACTTTTGCTATTTTCTCGCGGGCTTGGCGTGGTTTGAGTATCTTGACGCGCCGAGGTGTGACTTGCGGGCCGACCCCACCGCATGGCCTTGGTTTGGGCACCGCGTCTGCAGCAGCACTCGCTCACAGCACCGCGACAGTCGACGCCGCCGACAGCCTCCGGTCGCCAGACTCGTGGCACGGAGGCGAGCCAGAGGGCGACGCGTAGGACACACCATCGTCGGCGGGCGTCGCGCAGCCGAACTCGCTGTCTTCGCCCCACGTTGCGCCCGGGGAGCACTCACCCTCCCAGTTGCCCGGCCCGGCGGAGCGAACGGGGGTGAGCCCCAGCGCGCCGCTGAGGCCACCCATCGTCGAGGGTGTGAGCACCTCCGGGTGGAGGCAGTCCACGTAGGCCCTGCTGTCCTTCTGCGGCGTGAGCTGCGGGGGCTGCAACGAGGCGCCGGCCGACGGCTGCCACCGCACTCCGAACTCCGAGGCTGCCTCGGCTGGGCTTCCAGCCGCGGGCAGGGAGCTCGGCCCGGCCTCCTCGGCGGCGGGAGCGGTCGCCCGGGCGGGAGGGGTGCCCGAGCCTGCCGGGGAGCTCCACCCGGCGGCCGAGGGCGAGCGGACGCGAAGGCGGGACATGGCCGCGGAGATCGAAGTGACGGGGGAGCCGAACCGCAGCGCCACCGCAGTGCTCTGGAGCGACTCCCTCTGGGACTTGAGCGTTGAGGGTAGCGGTGACGTGGCCAGCGCCGCCGACGCGAGCAGTGCGCTCGCGCCCTCGTCCGCCGCCTCCTCCTCCCGCATCGCTTCCTCCACCGCGCCGCCGAACATGTTCGGTGATGCCGGGACCGTGGGGGCGGGGCCCTCGGCCTGGTGGCGCCATGCGGCAGCGCCCTGCGCGACGAGGCTCTGCACCGCAGCCCGGACGGAGGAGCGGAGGCGGCCGACGGCGATGTGGTCCAGCGCTCCGAGCGCCCCGCTGTGCCGCAGGCTGGCGATGGCGGCCGCCACGGCCGCTTCCGCCGCGCTGTCCGCGGCTGTGTCGGCATCCTCCTCGCCGACGGGCTCGAGCGGCGCTGCGACGCGCGACACTGCTGAGGTGAGCGGGGTCAGCATGGGCGCCGTGACAGGCGTCACAGTGCCGGCAATGCTCCCGTGCGAGGCCCGTGCGGCCGGCGTCGCACTGGTAGCCACAGGGGTGTCGCTCTCCGGCGTGCGCGCGGCGGGGCTCCTGCCCCGGGACGGCGGAGTGGCGGAGCTGTCGTCTTCCATGTCGCTGTCGTCGGCTGAGACCTCGCTGGCCTGTGTCACCAGCGGCGGGCTCGCGCCGAATGGGGCTGCGGGAGCGGCCTCCGCCTGCGGAGCATGGCCCGAAACCGGGCTCACGTCGCCGGACGGCGTGGCCTCGCCCGCCCTGCCACGAGCCGGCTGCGGCGGCGCATGCGCCTGCGTGACGCCGACCTCCTGGCACCACCAGCTCTGTGACGGCTCCGCCTCATGGCTGCGCCCGAGGCCGCTGACGGCGTGGACCCGGCGCTCCGCCTCGGCAAGCACCTCGTGGAGCCACGCCTCGTCCCCTGACTCGCCCTCCATCGGCGCGGCGCCCGCCTCGATGCGCAGCTCCATTCGGCGGACGGCCGCCTCGGTCAGCGTGTTGCTTCGCATGGCGTCGTCGTAGAGGGTCTCATAGTCCGAGACGGCGACGGGGGCTCCAGACTCCGTCTCGAAATACCGCGGCACGCCCCGGATCTTGCGCACCGTCACGCCGGTGGCCTCTCGGAGCCGCTGCTCCTCGGCCTTGCGCCCGGTGCTCATCCAGCGGATTCCGCGCTGGATGGACATGAACGCCGCGCGCTTCTCGTCCTGCGAGAGCTCCCGCAGCGGCTGATCCTCCGCCGGCAGCCGCGGGAGGCTGGTGCTCGGGTAGCCGGCCAGCTCCTCGACGGCGCTGCGCATCTTGGACACGCGCGCCATCGCCCGGCGTGGGGTCAGGCGCAGCGGGGCGTGTGCCGGGTCAGAAGCATGCGGGGCCACTGGGAGTACAGAGCCCGCCACCGAGACCGGCCGGCCGGGCGAGGGGGAGCTGAAGGCCGCGGGGCCGCCCGGCCGCCTCGTCGGCGACGGAGTGCGCATTGCGGCGCGACCCCCCAGCCGCGGGGCGTGGTGTCCGTGCGGCTGCCCATCCGCCAGCGGGCGGTAGGATGCGGCCACCAGCTCCCGCATCATGCCGACGAACGACTGATCGGCGGCGGCGGGAACGGCACCTCCGACGGATGTGGCGCTGTCTGCCGCGGCGGTAGCTCCGCCCTCGGTCGAGTCCCGGACACCGCTGCTCACGGCGGGGCTCGGAGCCGAGCACTCATGCGCTGGGGCCGCGTGCCGCACCGGCGTCATGGCCGCATCGACGCCTTCTGCTGAAGCCGCAGCCTCCCCAGCCTGCATCACCTGTCTGCGGATCGCGGCGATGCGGGACGCCGCCCTGCCGCGGGCAGGCCTGGCCGCAACGACGCTGTCGCGGTCCGATGGGTGAAGCGCCGTCCCAGGCGCAGCCCTGGGGCCAAGCTGTTCCGTATGGACCGGCTCCCTGCTGCGAGCCTTCAGCGCGGCTTGGCTGGCAGCGGCCGCCGGGCTCTGCCCCGCCACCTTGGGCTGTCCGCCAACGGTAGGCCGAGAGGCTGAGAACCCCTCGACTGGCGCATCACTAGGGGGCGAGTGCTTCCTCCCCCGCACCAAAGGGCTCTCCGTCCGCCGGACGGGAGGCTGGGGCGGTGCCCGCGGAGAAATGAGCTCGGCCCCGCCTGCTGCTGCCGCTGCCGGAAGCTCGGCCCTCGCAGCGAGCGCTGCCGCTCGAATGGCCTCGGCCATGGTCGGGATGTGGGCAAGGTCACCACGAGCGCGACCGGGCTTGCGGCGGGGGGCCGCGAATTGCAACGCCGCAAACGTCCGCATCCCGCCGGGAGCTGCCGCGGAAAGGGTGCAGTGGACCACCGGCGGATCGCCATCGATTTGCTTGTGGTGGACGGCTTCGATCACCGAGTACGGGAGCAAGGCGAAGACAGTGCCCTTGGGAGCCGTGGAGCCCCGAACCTCGACAAACTTGCCCTGAAAGCCGACACCATCCATGACCAGCATAGCATTTCCGAAAGCAACCACTTCCTGCGGGGAACCATCTCTCAGCGGGGCTGGCTCATGCGGTATGCCTCCTGTCCTGTCGGCTTGGTGGTCGGCGTCCATCGCGTCCGGGCACTCACCCTGTTGTAGGCCAGCACCACGTTCCCGAACGGACCTGGCACACCGTCTACTAGCTGTTGCATTCGAGCTTCGTCTGCCGTGATGACCCACCGGGCGGCGAACTCCTGAAGCCGCAATGCGTGGACGGGAGTCGCGGCCTGCGAGCCGACGGGGTTTTCCCTTGGCGTGACCCTGCGGCCGGCCTTTGAACCACGCTCCTGGACGTTTGAGGACGCCTTCCCCAGCGGGGTGCGCATGCCTGCCCTGGCGGAGGCCATGCCCCGCGGTGCCCGGACGGCAACGGCCGGCAAGCCTTGAGGGCAGAGCTGGTCACACGAGGTTTTGGCGACGACGCCATTGTTGCTGGAATTGCCGCGACAGCGCCACAGCCCCGTTCCTGACAATCACGGGGGCGTCGTGCCCGGCCGAGCGGCCCCTGCCGCTTAAAGAAAGACGGGCTCGGCGGGATGAGTTCCCCCTCAACCCTGAGGTGCGAGCTGTGCAACGCGCTCATGCAGAACGAAACGAATACCGCGGTTGCGCTGGCCTTGAAACCGGTGTTGAACTGGTGCTCCCATGGCTTCCTGCCGCAGCTGGGTTCAGCGGGCGACCTCATCACTGCGGTCGGTTGGCCGGCGCAGCTCCGCGCGGTTGCCGAGGCCGAGCGTCGTGCCGAGTGCCCTCGAAGCCATTCCGAGCCAATCCCTTGACGAGTACCACGACCTGTTCGCGACAATCGACCAGGACGGCTCCGGCGACGTCACGACGGCGGAGCTGCGGGAGATCTTCGTTTCCACGCAAATCCGAGTCGCCGAGCAAGAGCTCCGCGACATCATCGAGGCCATGGACACCAACGGCACGGGCACGGTGACATTCGTCGGTGAGCGTGCTGCAGCACTGGCTCGTGTCGCAAAGCTGGAGCCGCGGCATGGAACCGCTGAAGCGAGCGCGTCATACAGCCATGCCCCTCCCCTTGCCGACGCAGAATTCGCGTCCGTGATGCACGCACTGGTGCTGAGTCGCCGCGAAGTTGGAAACCCGGAGATGTATGCTCCACCAGCTGCAGCGGTGCTCGCTGCAAGCAGCATTGACGATGCTGGATCACGAGGCGGGATGACAGGGTGGATATCAAGCGCCGCTGCGCATGTAGCCTGGGCTCGTGCTGCTACATGGGATCTGATGGACGACCCCGGAAGCTCGCCGATGGCTCAGCTGATCAGCTGGTGGATCTTGGCGGCAATCACTGTGTCCGTCGCCACCTTTGTCGCTGAGACTATCCCGGGGCTACATCGCCGGTACGATGAGGTCTTTGACATGATTGAGTTGGTTTGCATCGTCCACTTCTTGGCCGAGTTCGGGCTGCGACTCCTGTCATGCCCGTCACAGGTCGCCTTCTGGACCGACACATTAAATCTGGTCGACTTCGCTGCCATCCTGCCCTTCTTCGCGGAGCTTGTGCTTCAGTCGAGCGCGCAGGGCACCTCTGTGCTGCGAGCCGTCCGCCTCGTCCGTGTCTTCAGGGTGATCAAGGTTTCGAGGTACCTGGCCTGGCTTCGAGTGTTCGCAGCAACAGTCGTGGCCAGCGTGGCACCGCTGGGCATGATCCTTTTCGTAATCATGCTTGCTGTGATTTTGCTTTCCAGCGCCGTGTACTTTATCGAGCGCGGCGTGACTCGCGGGTTTGACAGTATTCCGGAAGCAATGTGGTGGTGCGTGATCACGATGACGACCATTGGCTTTGGGAGGGTTACTCCCGGGACGTTGGGGGGCAAGCTGATTGCAGCGGTCGCGGCCATCTCAGGTGTCATCATCCTTGCCATCCCCATCTCTGTTATCGCCACGAACTTTCAGATCGAGTTCGCCAAGCTCACCACATCCAGAGCAGCGGTGGCCAAGACCCAAGAGTCTCAGGCAGAAATGAACATGGACGAGCATGCGAGCAAGACGGCCAGTGCTCAGGAGCGAGGCAGCCGGGACGTACCCCCGGGAAGGTGGTGCGCCTCCTGCTATGGTCCTGGCAGCCAAATGGCGGCCGCACCAGACCAGACGCAAGACCCAGACATTAATCCCATCGTGGAGAGCGTTGTCTCCAAGATCCAGGCCCGGCACTCGTCACTGGGCCCCGGTGCACGCTCCAGCCACTGGAGCGCAGGGATCCTACGGACGAGCCTTGACGCGGTACTTTCGAACCGCAGGAGGCTTATGAGCAACCTGAAGCAGGTTGAGCTGCGCAACCGCGACGAAATGATCGATGAAGCCGCAGCGCTGGTTTTAAGCGTGGATGTCAAGGACCGTGGCCAGTTCTTGGCGAGCCTGGCCGAAAGGGAACTGTTCTAGGCACTCGAAGTTGCCAACGTGTGTGTCTTGCCAACATTAACTGTGCGTGCAGGGCTTGAAACGACGCCAGCCAACGGGCGGAGCGCGGAGCTCGTCACACAGCCAGCAGCCCAGACTCCAAGCCACGATCGGCTTCCTCCCCGAGGGTCTCCTGCACCATCGCGACTGCGCGGGAGGCCAGCACTACGGCCGAAGTCTCGAGCATTCCGACGGTCACGTCCCATCCCGGGCTTCCTGCAAGTCCCCGCAAGACCTTGGCGACTTCTCTCATGCCATCAAGGTCGCCCTCACAGGCTTCGGCGCGAGCCTGCACGGTCGCAAGCAGGGTAGCGGCGAAGTCCCCGTCCATCGCCATGCCGCCGCTCCTGCGGAAGCAGCCTCCAACGCCGCCGGGGCCCAGCCCAGCCAGCAGGGCCCAGCGGGCGTCGTTATCACGGCACCTGGCCACCGCAGCCTCCAGCTCAAACCCGCCCATGGCCGTCGCGGCCTTGGCTTTCGTCCCGCTGCGCTTCTTCGACCCCTTGCCTTTGCGCTTCGTGCCGGGCGACCGTGCGGCAGGGGACGAGGGGGTGATGCCGAGGTCAGGAGCCGTGGCGTCGCCGCTTCCGACAGCGGCGGAGCGTGCTGCCGGCGGGACTCCTACGGCTTTGGCGGCATCATGCGCCGCATCAAGGCCGTCGCCTCCGTGCAAGGCAGGCTGAGGGGCTGTCGGCGGCGCAGGGAGCGCCGGGGCAGCGGCAGCCGGAGGAGCCTCGGCCACCTCAGCGGGTGACTCGACGGGGTCCGCAGCGACCCCTGCACGCCCTTCCGGGTGCTCAGGAGTGTCAATGTGCACCCGTACCCTGATGTTGGTCGTTGCCGCGCGCCGGACGGCCGCGAGGCGGGCGGCGCGGACTCGCTCCACCTGAGCCTTGGCCTGCGATGACGAAGGCTGGGCCTCAAGCGCCGCGCATGCGTCCGACAGGGCCTCACGGAGCCGACCGCATGATACTCTGGCGGCAGACCGGCGCATCAGGCACTTTCCGGCCAGCATCGCGACTGACTCATCGTGCTCGGGCCACCCCAGCAGGGTCAGGGCTTGCGTGGCGTCGGCCTCCGCACCCCGTGGGTCCTTGGTCTTGAGCCTTGCCATCGCACGGTTGGCCCACGACGCTGCGATGGTCGGGTCGGCGCTGATGGCCCGAGAGTACGCTGCCTCCGCCCGCTCAGCATGTCCCGCGCGGAAGGCTGCGTTGCCGCGCTCCTTCTCCACCACGGCGAGGGATGCTTCCGCCTTTTCGCTCCGAGGGAGCGTGCGAACGTTCCGGGAGCTCCGCGGCGGGGCGAGGCCAGCCGACGGCGTGGGCTTCGCCGCGCCGTCGTCCAGGAGAGCAGCGTCCTGCAAGGCATGACGCCAGCAAAGATCACGTCGTTAATGCAAGCGAGGTCTGTCGTCGCGCGCGCGGCTCGCGCAAGCCAGGGACAGGATGTCAGGCGTTACGAACCGCCGAGGAGTCCTCACCGCGTCAAACTCCTCCCACTTCTTGTAGCCTTTGTCGTACGTGTGAGCTGCAGCACTCTTGCTTGATCCCGCGGCTGCAGAGGCCCCGCTGGCTCGGCCAGCGGGCGCCGTTTCCGAGGCCTTGACTGTCCGCTGCCATGACAGGATGTCCTTCACGGCCTCTTGCTGCTCCATGACGTCGGTCCTTGCCCGGAGCGCAGCATTCATTGATGCGCCTGCCATTGCCTCACCGGGGCAGGGACTTGAGACGTGTGCCGCTGGCCGACTGCGAACGCCGCCAGAGCCTGCTGTCCAGAGCTTAGCCGGCCCGGCGGCTGCACACCCTGCAGAGGATGGCCGACAGCGCTTCCACTGCTCCGCTGGCCTTTGCTGGGGTGACCGGCGGGGGTGTCCCGGGAGAGGCGGTCAGGGCGCTTGCCGCTCGTGCGGCCGCGGTAGGCCTCGCTCCACCACGAGCAATCACTGTGGCCCGCCCCGAAGGGGAAGCTGCTGGTGACATCTCTGTCGAGGTATCGCTGCCTCGTGCCGGGGACCCGCTCGTCGAAGGCACGAGCCCGGACGAGGGCTTGGACGTGCTGTTCTTTCTGCTTCGCAAGCTTCGGCGCCTTCATGCCGGCGGATTTACGCACAACGATGTACAGCTGTCAAGCATCCTCGTGCATAGGGGGCAGCAGCGCCGGCGAGGCAAGCGGGAGCGAGAAGACGGCGCTGTGGACTCGGTCTCGCTCGTGGGGATGGGCGCTGCGGCCGAGGCCGGAAGCGGCCAGGCTGGCGCGGTGAGTTCAAGTGCCCCAGCCCCAGAGCAGGTCCTAGGGGCCGGGCCGTCGGAGGCCACCGACGTGTTCCAGGCCGGACTGGCAGTCCTGGAGGCCTGTGCTTCCGGCGACGGGCTGCGCCTGCTGCAGGACACCCGCGGGCGCGCAGCCCGCGCAGTGGCCCTGTGCGGCCTGCCGTCGCGCGCGTTCGCCGCCCGCGCGGGACTTGCTGCCGCCTGGAGGCGTGCGGCGGCAGGCGGGGCCGAGACGAGCCCCGTGCACGAGGAGCTGGTGAGCGCGTGCGTGCCACCCGGGTCGCTGCGGGCTGCTCTTGAGGCGATGCTGCGGCCCTGTCCCGACGCGCGATGCACAGCAGCCGGGGCAATGGAGTCGGACGCGTTCAAGGCGACGAGGCGATCCTTGCGGGTCCGCCGCGCTGCTGGTGATGGGCCCGCGCATGCCGCTGCTGCTGTGCGGCCTGAGCGCTGAGCCTGTCCCCAACCACGCGTGCGGTCTGCGACCCGTGCGAGGCAAGCATGCGTTTTCGTCACTCCTTGGCGCCCTGCTCTCGGCGGCCCCCACGCGCCCCGATGGCAGCGCATGATGATATATAGACGCCTACATCCGCACAACCACATGTGCGTAGCACAGCGGGGACTAGGCCCGCGAGCGCGTGATGGCAGAGCAAGGCGCGGAGAGGGGTGGGGACGGCTGGCGCAGGTCCAGGCCGCGGCCACAGGCCGTCTGGTGCGGGGCCGAGCGCCGGTCCGCCTTCGCCATGACGAGCTTCGATGCCAAATGCACATTCCTGGTCGGGATGCCGGAGCGCGACGAGGCGCCGACGCAGGACGAGATCATGGCCGGGCTCATGTCCTCGAGGGACGCAGACAAGGTGCTGGCCCTCAAGCGCGCTATCATTGCCCTGGCGCAGGGTGAGGTGCTCCCGAACATTCTCATGGGGGTGATCCGCTACTGCATCAACACGGACAACCACGAGCTGCAGAAGCTCATGATGCTGTACTGGGAGATCGTCGAAAAGTTCGACGCCAGCGGCAAGCCCCTGTCCCAGCTCCTCCTTATCGTGTGAGTATGTGCCATCATTTGCACCGGCAGCGGCGGGGCGCGTGCATGCCCGCTTCCCGGGCAAGGCGGACGCTCGGCGCCGGCTGCCGTCCCGCCGTGGTTGTTACGTGTTCGCCCGACGCCTGCTCGCGCGGGCGCCGGAGCGCGTTCTGCGCCCTCTCCGCGCTCAGCGCTCACTACATTCTGCGTCTGCCCCCCGGGAAACCCGCAGGAACGCGCTCCGGAACAACCTGATCCACCCGAACGAGTACCTGCGCGGCTGCACCCTCCGTTTCCTGTGCAAGATCGCCGAGCCCGAGCTTGTGGAGCCGCTGATCCCGGCCATCAAGGATTGCCTCAAGCATCGCCACCGCTTCGTGCGGCGCAACGCGTTCCTGGCCATCTATGCCATCGCCAAGCGTGCGCCGGAGCTCTTCCCCGACGCCGCCGAGACCGTGGCCGAGTTCCTCGAGAAGGAGACGGACGAGGCCGCCCGGCGCAACGCCTTCCTCATGCTCTTCAACTGCGCGCAAGACCGCGCGGTGGACTACTTCGCGCGGCACTCGGAGGACGCGGACACGTTCGGCGAGGGGTTCAGCCTCCTGCTGCTGGACCTGGCTCGCAAGTCCTGCACCCGCGATGCCGACCAGGCGCTGAAGGCGCGGTTCATCCGCCCCATCTTCTCCATGCTCGAGGCCGACTCGCCCGCGGTCGTCTTTGAGGCCGCCTCGACGCTCGTCGCCATGTCCGCGGCTCCCACTGCCGTCCGCGCCGCCGCGCAGGCCTGGACCGGCCTGCTCCGCCGCGAGGCCGACAACAACGTCAAGCTGGTCATCCTCGAGCGCCTGGCCGCCCTGCGCCGCCGCCACGCCCGCGTCCTGCGCGAGCTGGTCATGGACGTCCTCGGCGCGCTCTCCTCCCCCGCCACGGAGGTCCGCGAGGCGGCGCTGACCCTGGCCATGGACCTCGCGTCCCCCAGGAACGTCGAGTCCGTCGTTGCCGCCCTGCGCAAGCAGCTCCAGGTCACGAAGGAGGAGGAGGCCGCCGCCGCCGCTGCGGGCGGCTCCGGCTCCAAGGAGGTCCAGCAGTACCGCCGCCTCCTCGTCGGCGCCATCCACTCGTGCGCCACCCGCTTCCCCGCCGTCGCCGAGGGCGTCGTCCTCATGCTCATGGACTTCCTCGGGTCCGAGGGCGCCTCCCGCGTCGCTCGCTTCGTCCGCGAGACGGCCGAGGCCCAGCCGTCCCTGCGCCCCGCCATCCTGGTCAAGCTCTGCGCCGTCCTGCCCCAGATCCGCGCCCCCGAGGTGGCCAGGCAGGCCCTCTGGGTGCTGGGACAGTACTCCGAGGACGACCGGGCGGTCCGGGCCGCCTTTGCGGCCGTCCGCAAGTGCCTGGGACCCCTTCCGCTCCGCCGCGATCCCGCGGAGATCGCCGCCGAGCGCGACGCCGCAGAGGCCGCGGAGGGCGACGCGACCGCCGCGGAGGCGGCCTCGGGCGCCGGAGCTGCGGCGGCCGCCTCGTCCTCGTCCTCGTCGAGCCGCACGAAGCGCACCGGCCCCAAGGTGCTCGCCGACGGCACCTATGCCTCCCAGGCGGCCTCCATGGACAGGGTGGCCCCGGCCTCGGGCTCGTCGTCCAAGCTCGGGCAGCTCAACGAGTCCTGGCCCTTCCTCCGCAGCATGGTGGTGCGGGGCACCCACTCCCTCCGTGCCGACCGCCCCAACTTTTACGCGGCCGCCGCCGTGGCGTCGGCGATGACCAAGCTCGCGCTTCGCTCGTGCGCCCTCCACGGCGAGGCGAGCCGCGCCGGCAAGCAGTCCGTTGTCGACACCCTCCTCGTGCTCTGCGCCATCCTCGAGGCCTCCGTCATGCTCGCCACCGACCCGAGCGCGGCCCGCGAGGCGCGCGACGCGCTCGGGTCGGCCGGCAGCCCCGACGGCGGGAAGCTCCTGACCCTGCCGGACGGCCGGGCCTCGGCCCTGGGCAACCTGCGTCTGGAGCAGGACGCGTACGAGCACGTTGCCGTCTGCATGCGCGTCCTCGGCGACGCCGACGCGCGCGCCGTCGCCACCCGCGAGCTCCTCGAGGGCAGCAGCGCGTCGCTCCGCGGCATGCTCGAGTTCGAGAGGGCCATGGCCAAGGGAGCGGCCAGCGTCGGGCCCACGGAGGCCGACGCCGTCGCCGCCGCCGCAGCAGTCGCGGCCGAGAAGGCCGCGTCCTCGACTTCGGCCGAGGTGGCGGCCGCGTCGGCCGCCGACGCCGACGCCAAGACCACCAGCGCCGACCACCTTCTCGCGCACGCCGACGACGCCATCGGGTTCCGCCAGCTCCGGGCGACCCGCGCCGGCTCGTCCAGCTCGTCCGGCACTTCGGCGGCGGACCTCGCGCTCGACGACGACGCCGACGTGGCCGTGGCCAAGGGGGAGGAAGCCGACGACTTCGCATCGCGGCTGCAGCGCGTGCGCCCCCTCACCGGCTTCTCCGACCCCGTGTACGTCGAGGCCGTGGTGACGGTGCGGGACTACGACGTGACGCTGGAGATGGCGGTCATGAACCGCACCGACCGCACCCTGACCAACTGCTCCGTGGAGCTGGGCACCGTCGGGGAGCTCAAGGTCGTCGACCGCCCCGTCCCCTTCACGCTCGGCCCCTACGAGACGCGCTCCGTCCGCGCCTCGGTCAAGGTCTCCACCACCGAGAGCGGGAAGATCTTCGGCGACGTCATCTTCGACAAGCCCGGCAAGTCCGAGTCCGCCGTCGTGGCCCTCAGCCACATGCACGTGGACGTCATGGACTACATCCGCCCGTCGTACTGCGACGCCGAGCGGTTCCGCAAGATGTGGGCCGAGTTCGAGTGGGAGAACCGCGTCACGGTGAACACCAACATCAACGGCCTCGGGGACTACGTCGCCCACATCGTCCGCATCACCAACATGCGGTGCCTCACCCCCATCGCCGCCCTCAGCGGGTCCGCCCGCTTCCTCGCGGCCAACCTGTACGCCCGCTCCGTCTTTGGCGAGGACGCCCTGGCCAACGTCTCGGTCGAGCAGCGCGACGACGGCACCATCAAGGGGCACCTCCGGATCCGCGCCAAGACGCAGGGCGTCGCGCTGGCCCTGGGCGAGCGCATCACCGCGCACCAGAAGGTCTGAGTGACGCAGCGGCTGCCGATGCAAGAGCCGATTCGTGCGCCCGCCGGTCCCGCGGCACGGGAAGCCACATCACTCGCGAGCGCACACACGCCAAGCCCAACCACCGCCAAGCGCCCGCGCGCGGCGCCGGGCCCTCCCCGGCGTCAGAGCGACGCCTGCGCGGCCGCGATCTCGTGCTGCAGCGTGACCAGCTGCGCCGCGAGCGACGCCCGCTCCCTCCTGTCCACGCGGGGGTGGTCCATCCGCCTCTCCACGTCCTTCCGCTCCTCCTTCAGCCGCATCAGCTCCTGCTCCCGCTGCACCATGCCGTCCACGCTCGAGAAGCCGACGTCACGGCCGTACGGGTCCCCGCCGCCGCCCGACGGGCCGCTCGGCAGGCCGCCGTACGGGTCCGACGCCGGCTCGTCGGCCCGGATCGACTGCACGAGCCGCCTGCGCCGCTCGGCCTCGGACGCCTTGGAGGACGGGGGCGCCACCGGGTCGGAGAGCCGGTCCTGGGCGGCCGCCTTGGCGGCCATGAAGTCGAACCCTCCCACGGCGGGCAGCGGGGAGTGCCCGGTCGAGCCGCCACCGTCCCCCGAAGAGGGCAGCGGGTGCGGGGGCCAGGTCCCCGCGCCGCGGGCGGGCGGCCCGCGCTCCGCATGGGCCCTCCAGGCATGCCGCGCGACCCCGGGAGGGGTGGACCCGGACGACGGGAGGGGCGACGGGCCGGACGGCGCGGCGGCGCCGCCCCACGAGTCGGCGGGCGGGCCGGCGCGGGAGGGCGGGCCGGCGGTGAAGGACGGCGCGGCGAGCGCCGAGGGCGCGGCGTGCCGCCTCTGCGGGGCCGCTGGCGGCTCTGCCGGCGCGGACCCGAACATGTCGGCGAGGGCGCTGGAGCGCTGCTTTGCCGCGCTCTGCTCCCGCTGCCTGGCGGCCTCTGCCCGGGACTGCTCCGCAGCCGCCGCGAGCTCGTCGCTCCGGTCGGCCTGCGACGCCGCGCCCGCCCGCCGGCCGTGCCGCCTCTGCCCCGCCGCCGCACCCGGGCTGCCCCCGCCCCCGCCGCCGCTTTCCCCCCCGAATCCCATGGCCTGCGCCGCTGCGGATCCGGCGAACATGCTCCGACCGGCGTCGTCGCCGCGGCCCCCGGCGTCGGCCACGGTCACCGGATCCCGCACCCCTGCCCCGCGGGGGGCCTCCGCGCGCGTCCCGCCGGGCCCTCGAGCGGGGGCGGGGCGGCCGCCGGGCAGGCGCGGGGCCGGGGCGGCGTGCCCCCGTCCCGGCTGGCCCGTCACCTGCTCGAGGAGCCGCACCCTCTCCGCATGGGCCTCGCCCATGGCCGCCTCGAGCTGCGCACGCGCCGCCTCGGCCTCGGCCCGCGCCGATGCCTCCGAGTCCTGCGCCGCCCTCGACTCCGCCTGCGCGATGTCAGCCGCCCGCGACGCCCGCGACGCCGTGCGCCGCGCCTCGTCCAGCTCCCCCTCCAGCATCGTCACCGAGCCACGGAGCGAGCCCTCCGCCTCGGCCCAGCGGCGCCGCTCGGCGGCCCACTCGTCCTCCGTCGCCGCGAGCCTTGACGCCAGGACGGCGGCCCGGGCCTCGGCGGCCGCGAGGCGCGCCTTGAGGTCCTCAGCGTCGCGCTTCGCAGCATCTGCGGCCTCGGCTGCCGCCGAGGCGGCAAGGTCGACAGCCGGCGCCGCCGCGTACTGCTCGGGGGGGTAGGGCGGCGGCAGCGGCACGCCCGCCATGCCGTGGGGGACCGTGCCGGGCGCAGCATCAGCCCACGGCTGCGCCATCCACGGCTGCGCGTACCATGACGGCGTCTGCCCGACCAAGCCCAAGGGCAACGGGGGCGACGCGGGCTCGGCGGCCGCAACCTCGGCCTGCTTGCGCTCGCGACGCTCAAGCTTTCTTCTGGCCTTGCGTGCGCGCCGAGCCTCGCCGTCGCTGTCTTCCTCGGGTGAGGGGCTGCGCGGACGCGACGGCTCCCGCTCCGGCTGCAGGCTCCCAGAGCTCATGCTCCCGTAGCTGAGGTAGCTCCTCGCCCCGTCATCGTCGTCGTCCCAGCGCTCAGACATCCGCCCACCCCTCGGGAACGCTGCGGATGGTGTGTGGGCTGCGGGGGCCCCGGTGCAGGTTGCACAACTGCCACGAACCGCGTTGCCGGCTCTGCCAGCAGGCGATCGCCGCACCACGAAGCACCACGATCCGCCGCTCGCCGGGCGAAGCTGCCCGGTAACAACGGCCTATGAGCTATGCTGATCACCTGGTGGCAACAGCCTCTCGTGCCATGGCGGACGTGCTGAGCGCGCTGGGGAATCCGCACGCGACATCCGAGAGCTGGGATGGCCGCATCGCTGTGGTCAGGGGTGGGTCCATCGACGGCATGGAGCTCGGGCCCTTCGGCTCTGAGGCTTTGGCGCGGTCGGCGACGGCAGCGGCGGCACTGGCCATCGAGCGGTCGTGGTCGCCAGCCAAGCGCTCCCGCGACGAGGCTCGCCTTCAGTCCGTTGATGCCAGGCCCGCGCTGACTGTGCAGCACGGCGTGATCCGGGTCGCGATACCGCGCGTCGGTGTCCCTGCCGTCAGGTTGGTTTCAAGCATGACGTCCGGGGGCGGTGGGTCACCAAGCTCGTCAGGCTCGCCCGCGACGCTGGCGCGAGGCAGCTCGAGCCCGGACGGGGGCGGCGGTGGTGCGTCGGCGTCGGCGTCCTCGGGAATGCCTGCGGCCGCGGCCGCCCCGGAATTCTCGGTGGAGGGCTCGACCGTGTCGCTTGCGATCATGCGTCAGCGAACTCTGTTCCTGCACGAGCGCGGGCAGATGCAGCACGAGGAGCTCGTGGCGCTGCAGGTGACGTGCCCGTCTCTGTTCGAGGGGCCGGGCGAGGACTCCGCGACGCTCCGCTCGCTGCTGGCGACGCTCCGGTCAGGGCGTGCCTCCCTTGCCGGGAGCACCGACGCCGGCACGTCCATGGCGGGCGCCAGCGACGCGCAGATGGGCGGGCCGGGGTGGGGGCCGTCGCACGCGGCGGGCGTGGCAAGCGTGGACGACGATGACAGGGACACATCGGGGTCCGGCGGCCATTCCCTGGCGACATCGTCGGCCGCGGCGGCGCAGGCGAAGCGGGTGAGGGACTCGGGGTCGGTCGCCTTCATGGACGGCGACGGCAGCGAGGCGGGGTCGGGCATGCACGGGGGAGGGCGGGCGTTGACGAGGCACCCGGGGTCGTCGTCGTCCTCGTCGTCCTCCTCCAAGCCGTCGCTGGGCGCGGGGCCGGGGATGGATGGGCCGCAGGCGGCGGCCGCGGCGAGGGGCATCGCGGTGGTGCCGTCGGCGGGGGCCGCCAGCGACGCCCAGACGGGCCTTTCGTCCGAGAGCAGCGGCCTCACGAGGCAGGTGAGCTCTTCCGACACCTCCGCCGAGCCCACTTCGCTGATGCGGCTCGCCCAGCCCGCCGGCCCCAGATCGAGGGCGGCCATGGCGTCCCGCGCGGCCATGGCGGGGCGGTACCCTGACGTCACCGAGGAGGGGGGCGGCGTCAGCTTCGGCGGGTCCATGTCGCTCGGCGACGAGGACTCGCTCTTCGAGGGCTTCAGCGGCGGCGACGTGGGCCTCGGTGAGGCGATGATGGCTAGCTTCTCCGGGAGCTCGGAGGAGCCCGGGCAGTTCCCGGCAAGAGGGCCGGGGGACTGGGAGGTCACGGTGCGGGGGGGCGCCGCCGGCCCCCGCCCGGGCCAGATGCCCGCTGCCTCGTGGCAGACGCCCGCCGTTCCGGGGGCGGGCGGCCGCATGATGGGGCTCGACGACGAGGACGACGACGTGGGTGACGAGGGGGTCATGTGACGCGGCGGCGGCCGGCTGAGGCCGCTTCCCGCCGCTCACGGTTTGCTTTGGCACAGCGGTCTGTCCATCCGAAACCAGGGCACAGCACCCGGCCACTTGGTCCGCCGCCCGCAAACAAACGTGCTCTGTCCGCCGCGCAGCACCGTGCCACGCATCCACTCAAAGCGCCGGGACCGCGCGCCGCCGGACGCACTAATCCCGGCACCGATCACCCGGGCGATGATCACGTGCGTCCTGTGCGCGGAGGACCGCTCGGCAGAGGCCGTGTGGCCGTGCGGGCACGGCGACGTGTGCTTGGAATGCGCCGTGCGCATGCGGGTCATCTTTGAGGACTACAACTGTCCCCTCTGCAAGGCGTTTGCGCCCATGGTCGCGGTGCGCGTGGCCGCGGAGGGGACGGGAGAGGACGGCGACCCGGCGGCGGCGGCGCGCCTGCTCCGTTCCGCTCCTTACCAGGACGACGGCCTGCGCGCGGCATTCACGACTGCGCCGCTGCGGAGGGCTGCGCTGGATCTGGTCTCGCTCCGCTGCCCCGTCTGCGTGCAGCTCTCCGTGTCCAGGGGCCCGAGGCCGCCCGCGGGAGTGTCGGCATGCGCGGCAGCCCTCGGCTCGGCGGCCACGTTCAGCTCGTTCCAGGCGCTTTCGGCGCACGTTTCGGCGAAGCACGGCGGGAAGATGCTGTGCGGGACGTGCGTGGAGCGCCGCAAGGTGTTCTCGTGGGAGCAGCGCATCTACACGCGGGGCGGCCTCGCCGAGCACACGGAGCGGGGCGACCCGGCGCGGGGCTCCGAGCCGGCCATCCCGCCGCACCCGCACTGCTCGCTGTGCGGGGAGACGAGCCTGACCGTGGACGAGCTGTTCGCGCACCTCGAGCACGCCCACCTGCTCTGTCGCTTCTGCACGGAGCCCGGCACGCTCGGGCAGCGGGTGTACCTCCGCGGCCAGTCGGCCCTGCGGTCCCACTACGACGCGTGGCACTTCCCGTGCCCCGCGCGCGCGTGCGCGCACCGTGACGACACCGTGTTCGGCTCTGCCGAGGCTCTGCAGACGCACCACCTGGTGATGCACTCGAGCGCGGCGGCGTCGGGGTCGTCCCACGTGGAGGTGGACCTGAGGACTCTGTGGAGCGACCCCGGCGCGGAGGCGCTCGGCCGCACGCCGCGCGGCGGCGGCGGGCCCGACGCCATCGTGCTGCTCCCGGAGACGGGGAAGGTGGTGACGGCGCGGCGGGGGCGGGTCGAGGCGGCGGTGCGGGGCAGGGAGGACAAGGACCGGCAGGCGGCGGCGCCGCCGGGGACGCGGGGGCGGAGGGCGGAGGGCGGGCGGGGGAGCCGGGGGAGGCAGCGGGACGACGACGGGGCGGCGCGGCGGGACGCGGCCTCGGCGAGCAGCGGGCCCGCGACGGCGCCCTCGGGCGTGTCGGCCGCCGACGCGGGCGAGGACCTGCGGGCGACGCTGCGGCGCGCCGGCCGCGCCGCCGAGTACGCCTTTGACGCCGAGGGGGCTGACCGCGGCCCGGGGGGCCGGCCCAAGCGCTGGGTCTCGCTCCAGAACGACAGGCTCGAGCGGGCGCTGCGGAGCTTCTGCCAGGAGTCCGTCGCCGACGGCAGAGCCGACGACGGGGAGACGTCCGCCGACGTCTTCGGCTCCGTGGTGGCGTGGTCCTCCCGCTTCCGGTCGGGGGGCATGCCGGCGTCAGACTACCACCGGCTGCTGCGGGGGGCGCTCGGCGAGCCCGCCGAGGCGGAGGTCCTTCCCCTCCTCGCCGCCCTCCTCCCCGACGCCCACCTGCGGCAGGCCCTCCGCCGCGTCTTCGTGGGCCTGCGGCAGGACCGCGCCGCCCGGGCCTACCACGCCAGGGACCACGAGACCCTCCACGGCCTGTGCGCCGCGCCCTCCGCCGGCCCCGACGATGGGCCGCCGCGCGCCGCCGCCCCACAGCCGGACCACGCGGCCGCCCAGCTGCCCTCGGCGTCCTCCGCCGCCCCGTCCCTCTCCTCCGTCCACGCCTCCCGGACTGCCGACGCCATCCGAGCCGGCGCGCCGCCCCCCTCCTCCTCTTCGGCCCGGACCCCCACGCCCACGCTCGCCGCCGTCTCCTCGTCCGGCGCCGCCGTGCCGACGCTCCCCGCCGCCCCCGCGCCGCCCCCCGCGCCGCCCGCCCCCCTGAGCGCCGCAGCCGCCGCCGCCATGGCGCGGGCCGCCGCCCGCCTTCGCATGGCCGGCGAGGCCGTCCGCGCGGCTCTCCTCCCCATGCAGGTAGACACCCGCTTCTCCGCCGCAGAGCTCAGGGTCGGGCCCCGGGACAGGGCAGTCCTGCAGCGCGCGGCCAGGCACCTCGCGGCCGGCGGAGACTCGGCCGCGCTGCTCAGCTCGGTGCCGTTGGCCGGCGCGGGCATCTCCGACGCCGGCGCGGCCTCGGTCGACGTCCTCCTCGCGGCCGGCGCCTCGGCGCTGTCCCGCGCCAGGCGCTCGACCAAGGGCCGCAAGGGCAGGCGGAAGGGCCGCGCGGGCGGCGACGACGACGGGCCGACCCCGCTCGCCTCGCTCGCGCCGTGGGACCTCGCCGTCGCGGTGGCCTGGTCCGACGTGGCGAGCGAGGCGGCGGCGGCCATGGCGGGGACGGACCGCGCGGCCGCCGCCCTCGCGGCACTGAGGGAGGAGGAGGAAGTCAAGGCGGCCATCGCGTCGGCCGACGACGCGGGGAGGGGCGCGAGGCGGAGCGGGAGCACGTCCACCGCGGGCGCCGCGTCGTCCAAGGGCGACGCGGGCCGGGCGGGGGCGCGGGGGGGCGGGCCGTCCGCCAAGACGGGCGGGGGCGGCGGGCTCGCCGCGGCGCTCGCGGGGAGCCGACCGCCCAAGGCCGCGAGGCCCGCCGGCGGGGGGCGCCCCGCCAAGACGGCCAAGGCCGCAAAGGGCGGGTCGGCGTCCTCAGCTCCCTGGGGAGCCGCGGGGGCCAAGGCCGCGGCGGCGTCGGCCAAGGGCAAGGGCAAGGCCGCCAAGCCGACGTCGCGCGCCTCGGCCGACCCGCGTCGCCAGCAGGCACGCCTCAACCCGGCACTCCCCGGCGCCGCTCCCCGCGGGGCGCACGCCACAGCGGCCGCGCCCGTGGTCGTGTCCCCCGTCGCCCCGCCGCCCCCTGCCCCATCCAGCGCCCCATCCCCCGCCCCGGCCCCTGCCCCGGCCCCGGCCCCGGCCCCAGCCCCGGCGGCATCTACCGCCCGCCCCGCCCCGAAGCGCAAGGCTGCCAAGCCGGCCCTTGCCGCGTCGGCCGCGCCCCCTGGCCTGGCCAGACCACCGCCTCCCGGCCTCGGCTCGGCCCACGCCGCACCGCCGCCGGGCCTCGGCTCGGTCGGAAGCGGCTCGAGCTGGAGCCGCTCTGCAGGCGGCCGCTCCAAGCCTGGCGACTTTCCCCTCCTCAGCCTCGGCTCGGGCTCCTCCCCAGCCCGGAAGGGCAAGGCCGGCAGTGCCACGAGGCGAGACTTGGCGCTCGCCCTCGCGCCGCTGGAGCCGAGGATGTCGACCGCCGCAGTCCCGGGCATCGTCGCGGGCCGGGACGCGGCGTCGGGCCTTCTCCAGGGAATGGGGGGCGGGGCGGCCGGCGGCAAGCGCAAGAAGGGACGCAAGAGCGGCAAGAAATCGGGCACCACGGACGCCGTGACGCTTGTGTGACCCGGCCCCGAACCAACGAGCGGCCGCGAGCGCGCAGACGGGAAGCGCCCGCCAGTGGTTTCGTGCGTGATCAGTCGGCCGGTCGGTCCAGTATGGCCCGTCGCTTCCGCGGCGCCGCCCACGCAACGCGCCGCCTCGCCGCACGCCCGGTTCCGTTCCCCGCTGCCGCGCCCGCGGCTCTACTTTGCGCCCTTCCGCCTTGCGCGCCGCGGCGGCTCTGAGGTGGCCAGCCTCTTGCTGCTGCGCCGCCCCGGTGTGCCCGTGAACAGGGCCTCCCCAGAGCCGCCCTCCTCGTCCGAGTCCTCCTCCTCCGGCCCAGCGACCTCGTCGTCCTCGGCCTCGGGGGCCGAGGCCCCGCCCTCCGCCCTCCCCTGCCGGGACCGCTTCGTCGCCCGGCGTGCCTTGGCCCTCGTCCCGCCGCCCTCCGAGGTCCCGGGCGTCGCGGCGGCGTGCGCGGGCGTGCCCGGCCCGGCAGAGCCTACCCCGGCCACCGTGACGCCCGTTGACGGCGGGTCCGCGGCGGCGCCGCTCGCCCTGGCCTGGTCGGGCGTGGCGGCGGCGAGCGTCACTTCCACCGTGGGCGCCTGTACGGGCAGAGCAGGGGCCGCCGCCACCTCGGCTGCCGCCTCTGCCACGACGGCCTGCGGTCCAAGGAGGCTCCCAGCGACACCCTGGGCCGTCAGCGCCCCGATGAACTCCCTCACCTGGTCCTGCGTCACCGCCTGCCCGTACCGGGCGTGGATGAGCTGCATCAGGGCCGTGGCCCGCATCTGTGCCATCACGGCGGAGCGGACCCGCTCCTCGTCGCCCCCGAGCGACGCCGCCGACGCGGGCGGCAGGCCCGGCGGACCAGCTACGCCCGCGGGGGGGGTCATCGTGGGGAGGGTCGGCGGCGTGATGAGCGGCACCGACAGCGAGGGTGGGCAGATGAGCGCGGAGCCGGGCGCCGCCGCCGCCGCGGCGCGCCTCGGTCGCCGGGACGCGGCGCGCCCCCTCGCCCCGCCGGCCCCGTCGGCCTGCTGGCCGCCCGGCAGCGCGTCGTGCGGGGAGGCGGACGGGGTGACCTTGTACTTGGTGAGGGCCGCCGCCCGCTCGGGGCAGCCGTCCCGGTTCTTGCAGGCGCTGCAGGAGCAGTAGCCAGCGCAGGTGACACCGAGGGCGAAGCACTCGCAGTACTTCTTGAGGCAGGCGCTCCGCTTGCAGTGGCACCCGGCGCGGTGCGCGCGCCCCGAGGCGTCCAGCTTCCCCACGAAGGCGTCCGGCTTCTTGGACAGGATGGCCCGCACCGTCGCGTCCCTCGCCTCGGCGTTCTCGGGGTTGTTCCGGCACTCGTTGCACTGGCACTCGTCGCCGCACATCTGCTGGCCGGCGAAGCAGTCGCAGTAGAGCTTCAGGCACCGGCTCTTGCGGCACGCGCACCGGAGCGCCGACACCACGGGTGCCTGCTTCGACGGCACGGGGACAGGAGGAGACTGCGCCGCACTCGCGGCCGTGCCTGCCAACGAGGACGAGGACGAGGATGAGGACGAGGACGAGGAGGAGGACGACGCCTGTGACGCACGGGCAGCGACAGTCTGCTTCTTCGCGGCATCGCGGGCGCGACGGGCGCGGGGGCGGTCCGTGCGGGAGCGGGCGGCGCTCTTGGCCGGAGCCGCCACGGGCGGCTGCACCTGGAGGACCGGGTCACCGAGCGCCCCGGACGGGCTGGCGCCGGCGGAGGTCAGCACCGTGAGGGGCAGGGCGGGGGCGCGCACGGCCACGCCAGCGGCGCCGCGCAGCGCTTTGGGGACCGTCTTGCCCCGCACCGACGGCATGTGTCGCGGCGGCGACGCGATGGGCTCGGGCACGGCCTCGGCGGCCCGGGTCCCGCCAGGAAATGGGGGAAGGGGGAAGGGCCGAAGCGCCGAGGAATCGGCTCCGGCGTCGTCGCCCAGGCCGCCGAGGTGGATCCCGCTGGCGGCCGCCGCCTCCGCGCCACGCCGGAGCACCATCCGCGCCGCGCTGGCCGACTCGGCGCTGCCGACGCGCATCGGCGAGTCGGCGAAAGAGGGAAGCCTGCGGGCGGGGCGGGGCACCGAGCCGAAGAGGCGGGTCACGCTGTTGGGAGGGCCCGAGGCCCACGGCGCCCGAAGGCCGTCGTCGTGATGGGACACGTCGACGATGCCAGTGGCGCCAACCGCCGAGTCGGCGTGCGCCCGGCCGGGCCGCTTCCACGGGCCGAACCCCGTGGGCCGGGCCGGAGACGGGGCAAACGCGTCCTCGCTGGCCTCGGGGCGATCCACAGACTGCGCCGACGGGTCGTCCAGGTCGTCATCCTGCCCCGGCGTGGGGACACGGTGCCTGACCATGGTCGCGGCGGCCGCGAGAGCGGGAAGCGCCCCGCCTCTGCGCCTTGGCCTAGGCGGGCTCATCCCAACGCCGGTCGCACCCGAGCTGGGGAGCGGGGGCAGTCCGTCGGGCTCGGGGGGCCGCCCGAGGCTCCGCGACAGGCCCCACATCGAGGACCCCGCGCGGTCCGGCGAGGCCATTGCGCCGACGCCCACGTATGGCGCGTCGAGAACGTCAGATCGGCGGGCGAGCACGTTCCAGGAGTCCTTGTGGTCGAGGTCGCCGGCCGAGCCGAGGCCGTGAATGTGAGGCGACATCCTGCGAGGACCCCAGGCGAGCAAGCAGCGGACAGCGATGGAGCCAGGCACGCGCCATCGAACGCAAGTGACCAGGTAGTCGCGCATTCTCTGGAAACGGACCGAGGACGGCCCCGCAAGGCAGGCGCTCGCCGGCTGCGCGAATCGGCCGGCGACGACGCCCACCGACGCAAGGGGGCAAACGCCGCGCCGTCCCACGTCTCCCCGGACGGAACTGTCCGCACCCCTTGCCTGAACGGTGCATGCAAGATCAAGCACGGCAGTCGCTCACGTGCCTCTCGGCGGCGAGAAGCCGAGGCGCTGGACGCGGCTGTCGGGCGTGGCCCACGCCGGCGCCCTTCGCTCGGGTGTGGCCACGAGGTGCACGGCCCCATCGAGCGAGCTCCCAAGCAGGTAGGAATGGTCGTCCATGGCCGGCCCTGCTCCGGCCAGCGATAGGGGCGCGGTGCGGGCTGCCCGACGACTCACGATCAGTCGTCCACCGACTGCAGAGCTTTTTGCCGGGCGACGATCGGGCGCCCTCGGCGCCCGGCCAAGCGTCACCAAGCAGCACTGTCGTGTCGGAGGCCGTGCAGTGTTGGGTGTGCAAGCATCTTCCGGCAGCGGTGGGTCAGGGGGCCGGAGGCAAGTCGTGCAATGAGGGCGATGTCATTCTGGATCGCGCTCAGTCACGCACGCCGCGCTGCCAGCGGCCGCGCAGGATGGGGTCCGGCAGCACGGGGACGAGCCGCTGGATCGCACGCGCGATGGCGAGGACGCGCGAGTCCGTGCCCGGGGCCCCCGCCACCTCGATGCCGACGGGGAGGCGCTCCCCCCCCGGCAGGCCCACGCCGGCGCTGGCGCGCTTGCGGGTCATACCCCCCGGAACAGTGACCGCGGGGAGCCCAGCGGCGGACGCGAGCGCGGCGTTCCGCGTCAGGGCGCGCTTGGCGGCGACGAGGGCGCCGCAGCAGTAGACGGCGTCGCCGTCGTGCCCCTTCTCCGCCACGGCCGGGACCATGGCCGACGGGTAGAGCAGCACGTCGAGGCGGTTCCTGCTGATGTACGCCTTGACGGCCCGCTCGAGCTCGTCCCGGCCGGTGGAGAGCGCCTCGGCGTACACGGCGGCGTCCACGGCCGTGCCGCCGTCCACGGTGGAGCCCCTCAGGTCCAGCGCCGACGTCAGCGCCGCGCGGTCCGCCCCGCTCCCGGCGTAGGCGTCGATGACGTCAGCCACCGTGGTCCGGACGACCACCTCGACGAGCTTGGGGCCCTTGGGCCCGGCGGCTCCGTCCTCCCCCGCCTCCTCTTCCTCCTCTTCCTCCTCCTCCTCCCCTGCCTTCTTCTTGGGCGCCTCGACCACCACGGTGCGCTCCCGGTCCAGGCCCCGCGCCGCCAGGAACAGCCCCAGCTGCCGCACCGCCTCGAAGCCCCGCACCGCGTCGCACACCTGCACCGCCCGGTCCACGGCTGCCATCCTCCCCGACCGCCGCCCCGACCCGGGGCCGGCGACGTGCGGCAGGTCCACCCGCTCGATCTCCGCCCCGGCGGCGCGCATCCTCGCGAGGACGTCGGCGACCACCCCCGTCACCGTCGAGTCGCACCCCTCCAGCAGCGACGACGGCACGCCCACGCGCACCCGCCGCATGTCCGCGACCAGCGTCGAGTCCTCCGCCTTGGACGCGTGGGCCTTGGCCGTCGCGTCGGCCGAGGCGACGCCCTCCCGCGCCTGCTCGTCGCGCTTCCCCGCCACCCTGCGGCGGGCCACGCGGCCCCGGGACATGGCCTGGATCCGGACGGCGGCCTCCGTCTCGTCCTTGCGGCGCTGCTCGACCCGGAGCCCGGCGACCTGGGAACGGCCCATCCGGCCGCGAACCGAAGCCTGGATCCTCGTCGCCGCGGCCTCCTCCGCCTGCCCGAAGGACAGCCCGGCCTCGCCGTCCTCGGCCTCCTTGGACTCCGACCCTTGCTCCTCCTCCCCTTCCGCCCCCGCCTCGAGCCCGGCCGCCTTGGCGGCCCCCCCCCCGTCCTCCGCCCCCTCATCCCCGTCCTCCACGATGGCGCGCATCATGGAGACACGGGACCTGGCCACGCGGCCCCGGGCTACCGACTGAATGCGGACTGCGGCGGCCTCCTCGTCCGTCAGGCGCTTCTGCGCCTGCGCCCGCCGCCGGGCGAGGAAGCC
>Ga0136560_1000087_pt1 | contig 34467 bp, 27 predicted proteins | sample AntRauMeHopE1497_FD_104925 | JGI IMG/M metagenome (GOLD analysis project Ga0136560, IMG submission 104925) | Saline lake microbial communities from Rauer Islands, Antarctica - Metagenome Hop E1 #497 | ecosystem: Environmental > Aquatic > Non-marine Saline and Alkaline > Saline | place... | reverse complement strand
ACTTTAATTATATACTTCTCCATGCTGTTGTTATCGAAATTATATACTTTTCTCTATGTTTTTACGCTTAATTCCAACAGATAGCCACGTCCCGTAACTATCTCTCATCACTTCAGCCTGCGGTTCGCGCCACCCAAAGACACTTTTTACTTATTACTTTTTACTGCTCTCTTATTAAGTTTTACTCAAAACTGCCAACTGCTTACGCTTTATTCCGTCCCCTAATTTACGAACGAAAACCCGTTTTGTCAAAAGTTAAAGAAGGGTTTGACTTTTGCATTGCATTATAAAGGCTTGTTTGGACATCGTACGGTGAAAAGGCCCTTCATATAAGCCAATAAAACAACCTGTACATTTGGACAAACTCACTAAAAAGAAGGTGCTGTTATGCTTCAATATATCTTAGATGGAATGTTTCAGCCCTATATTATAATCTAGGATATGGAAAGTTATCCTATTGACCTCTTTACAAAACCCAGCCACGTCCAACGTTTTTAAACACGGACGAATTGAATTTCCTCTTATCCTGATTTTCATTTCTTAGGTACTGTAGACAGTGTATTTTTTAGTTTTGAAGAAATATAGCCCCGTACTTCATATTAAATTTAACATAAAAACGATATGTTGAAGAAGTTCAATGTATGTAGATTGATGTAATTCATATTCAATTTGGTATTTTAGGGGCTAAAGAGACAACCCAATGGTATACACCTAACCAAAAATTGAATTGATATGCCCATTACTTCTAAAAGTGCCATTGCTACAGGCGACGGTAGTTTTATCATAGATCATGTTATGGTTTTTGACCCCGGACCAGACGAAGTAGTCTTACAAATCAAAGCTGCCGGACTTTGCCATACAGATTACGATTCCCTCTCTTGGGGCAAGCCTATTGTTATGGGGCATGAAGGTGCGGGCATCGTTACCGCAATTGGCTCAGAGGTACTTCATGTTGCCTTGGGCGATTCCGTCATATTAAATTGGGCGACGCCTTGCAGAACCTGTTTTCAGTGCCAACTGGGCAATGAGCATATTTGTGAAAATAATTCCCCCGTAGTTGCGGGTGGAAACGGCTATACGGAAGGGCACGCCCATTTGAACGGAACTCAATACAATGGCAAATCTATTGAGCGTTCCTTCAATATCGGCACCCTGTCCGAATACACTTTGGTCAAGGCCTCGGCCGTTGTAAAAAATCCGCTGGGGACTATTTCCTTTGCAGCGGCCAGTATTATAAGTTGTGGGGTAATGACAGGCTATGGCTCAGTGGTAAATGTAGCTAAAGTCAGCGCTGGTAGTTCTGTTGTGGTTCTTGGTACGGGCGGAGTGGGTCTTAGCGTCGTGCAAGGGGCAAAAATCTGTAAGGCCGCCAAGATTATCGCCATAGACATCAATGAAAAACGCTTGGAGATGGCAAAACAATTTGGTGCCACACATACCATTCTAGCCGATGAAGCGGATAAGGGTCTTTTGCTAGCGGCACAAAAAGTGAAAAAACTGACCGATGGCCGAGGTGCGGACTATGCCTTTGAATGTACGGCAGTCCCGGAACTGGGTGCCGCGCCTTTGGCCATGATCCGTAATGCGGGTACTGCGGTGCAAGTAAGTGGTATCGAAAAGGTAATTCCTTTTGATATGAACCTTTTTGAATGGGACAAGATTTATATCAATCCGCTTTATGGCGGTTGCAGACCGCAACAGGATTTTCCAAAAATTTTGGAACATTATGCAACGGGCGAGCTGCAACTGGAAGAAATGATTACTCAAACCTATAGCTTGGAAGAATTGCCACTCGCGTTTGAGGCGATGTTATCCGGTGAAAATGCCAAGGGCGTTATACTTTTTTAAATGGACACACAGTTTAGAACATCAGAAATATCCGACCCCACTTTTGAAAGCAATAACCTACGTTGGATAACGATAAAAAGTAAACATTTAAAAGGTAGGGGCGATATCTGCGTTTTTGTACCTCCATTAGAAGGTCTTAGCCATGTGCCTTTGATCATTTTATTACATGGTGTTTATGGGAGTGCTTGGTCGTGGTCTCAACAAGGTGGTGCACATCTTACCGCCTGGGAACTTATAAAAAAAGGGGAAATTGCTCCCATGGTCATTGCTATGCCGTCGGACGGTCTCTGGGGAGACGGGTCTGGCTACCTACCCCACAACCAAAAGGATTTTGAAAGGTGGATCGTAGACGATGTGCCGGAAGCAGTACTGCAAAATATTCCCATGGTAAGCAAGACATCGCCCTTGTGTTTATCCGGACTTTCCATGGGAGGATTCGGAGCTTTGCGCCTAGGGTTCAAATACGCCCCAAAGTTCAAGGCCATATCTGCGCATTCCTCGATCACCCATCTAGATCAGCTGTCACTTTTTGTAGAAGAGGAACTTGGGAATTTTACTCAGGCCGATGCGCACGAACATTCCGTTTTGGGCATACTGGATAACGGTGTGGACAAACTACCTAAAATTCGTTTTGATTGTGGCACCGAAGACCCGCTTATAGAACATAACAGGGCTTTGCACAACGCACTTGAAAAACGGAACATACCGCACGAGTATCAAGAGTTTAGGGGAGGACATGAATGGCCATACTGGCAAAAGCATGTTGTGGACACCTTGCTGTTTTTTAAATAGGCCATTGAAAATTATAAAATAGTAAGCTAAATGTATTAAAAAGAACCTACGGTATTTTTGAAATTCATGTTATCGTCATAGTTAGGCCTTATTCTCCGATTAAGTGAAAATATATTTTTGCGATTGGTCTGCTTTAAGTACCGTTCATCCTACGGAAGTACTGTTAAGCATTGTTTTACGACCTTATGACAAATAAATTCTCCTTGCCGTATGAAGTGCCTGAGCTTTGCCTAAGATTTAAAAAACCCCCTTATGAAAACAATTCTACTTGTACAGGAAATTTATACTGAAGGCTTTAAAAACTTGGGAGGCTTCCTAGCCAAGCGCTACTTTAAATTTTTCGCATGGTTTAGCTTCATTATGTTCGCCATCGTACTTTATGCATTTATTTATAGACTAGCCACAGGATTTGCTTTTGACTAAACATCGGCAATAAAAAAGACAGCGTTTAATTTTGAAGAATTGCTTTTTGTAGCTTCTTGTTTTGGGTTATCGACGCTATTGTTGAGTTCTATTCGTCGCTGTTTCTGAATCTTTGTGAGTTTATCGTACTTGAGGGGCTTTCTTGTCAAAGCCGCGAGGGCGTTATACCTTTAGGTGTTTAGGGGGAAGCGCGAAAGTCTTCGCAACTATAACCAAAACGTATACCTCAAATTGGATGCACTATGCTCACTTTGCCCGCTATGGGTGATTCAATTTAATAGGTCAACGATTGATAGACAAAATCCTTTTTTTGCAGATTTACAGTGATTGATATATAAGAAACGTATCAAATGAAGCCTGTTTCGTTTATTTTATGGAGTTTACGGAAGTTCGTAGAAAAGTCAAGAAGTAAGAAAAGATACCATGTAAAAAACGACCCCGTTGAAAGAGTCGCTCTGTATATCAAAACAAAAAGATGGAAGTTTTACATTCCAATTATTTTTATTGCTTTACTTAATAATTCTGGATTACTTGAAATATATTCAATGGCCGTGGCAGATAAATTTTTAGAGGTCACTAGTTAGCCCCTATCTTATATCTAATAGCGCCCAGTATTCTTCGGGGGTCTTATGTCTTTAGCCGGACAAAAATGCTAAAAAACCAATAATTTATATTGTGCTTATCAAAGTGAGAACATACTAAAAGAGGTCGGGTCAGTCATTTGTGTCCTTTGGAAAAAAACATAAATTGTCAGTTCAATAGCATAGAAACAATATATTTAGTGAAACTTAGTGATATAAGACCGTATCGCAATAGAAAAGAAATCCTAATGAAAGCAATAACCATTTTGAGCGCTATTTTTCTGCTATTCTTTTCAGCGTGTAAAAAGGAGGATAAAAACACCCTAGTGGAACAGGGTCAAATCGAAGTTCCGGTACTTAAATCCAAAAAGACCAACCATGTGTTGTATTTGGATATCATAAAAAAGGACGCAACGGCTGCTACACGATTAAAGCAAGTGCATATTTCGCTTGATGGCACTACGGATGTAAGCACTATTGCGTCGGTAACCCTGTATTACAATCCGGGCAAAAAGGCTTTTTTAAATGAGGAAAGCATCCAGTTCGCTAAGACCAAGAACGTTTTGTCTACCATTACACTTAACGGGGATATTGAATTAACGAAAGAACACAATTATTTTTGGCTTTCCCTTACCCTGAAGGAGGATGCGGATATTATGGGAAGGATTGTTGCAGAATGCATAAAAGTAGAAACGGATCAGGGCGATGCCTTTGTAGGTAAATTGGCGCATCCCAAAAAATTACGAACGGGTATTGCGGTAAGAAAACACATGGATGATAAGGTGCATACGTATCGGATACCAGGGCTTGTGACTACCAACAAAGGAACACTTTTGGCCGTGTATGATGTGAGAAGGGACAGTAGTCGTGATTTACAGGGAGACATGGATATAGGTCTTAGTAGGACCACGGATGGCGGTACTACGTGGGAGGCCATGAGGATTCCGCTGAACATGGGTGAATGGGGTGGACTACCGCAAAAATTCAACGGCGTAAGCGATGCCAGTCTTTTGGCAGATAAAAACTCAGGAGCAATTTTCGTTACGGGTCTCTGGATGCACGGTGTGATAAACGCCGAAGGAAAATGGCTGGAAAACCTGACCAAGGATTCCATTGCCTAGAACCACCAGTGGCGAAATAGGGGGTCGCAGCCGGGCTTTGGGGTAAAGGAAACAGCTCAATTCTTGATTGCCAAAAGTTCGGACGATGGAAAAACATGGAGCGAGCCCATCAATCTTACAGAAATGTGCAAAAAGGAAGCATGGTGGTTATGGGCACCTGCTCCGGGAAATGGCATTACCTTAAAGGACGGTACCTTGGTTTTGCCCACACAAGGCCGTGATAAAAATGGCCTGCCTTTTTCCAACATTACCTACAGTAAAGATAGCGGTAAAACATGGAAAACCAGTAATCCCGCTTACAGTAATACGACCGAATGCGCCGTGGTTGACCTGGATAACGGCGTTCTGATGCTGAATATGAGGGATAATAGAAATGAGAAGGAAAAGGGAGCTACTAATGGACGTGCTATTGCGATAACTACCAATTTGGGGGATACTTGGACGGAACACGCTACTTCGCATGGGGCCCTGCAAGAGCCTGTTTGTATGGCTTCTTTGTACAAACATGAATATACCGTGGACGGTAAAAAGCAATCTGTTCTTATATTTTCAAACCCTAATACAAAGCAAGGTCGATATAATATCACCATTAAGGCAAGTCTTGACCAGGGTAAAACATGGCCCGAAAAATATTGGCTTTTACTCGATGAAGGATATGGACGTGGATATTCCAGTCTAACAAGTGTTGATGAGCAGACCATAGGAATTTTTTATGAAAGCAGTCAGGCGGATATGACATTTCAAAAAATAGAGCTAAAAGAGCTCCTGCACCAATAATTTGAAAAAAACCGTAGCGCTGGCTATGGGTTGTCCCGTTAGCGTTATCGGGATTGCTTTATCTGAACAAAAAATAATTTAAACAAATGTATAAACCACAGAAAAAGCCAGTGTCGCAATTTTTTGGAAACTGGCTTTAAATTCTAAGGGGCAACGCTAAGATTAGTTCCTTTCAAATACCAAGCGGTCATCATCGTCATCATCGTCCCTGTCAATAAGATCTAATTTGGTGTCGGAAATGGAGACAATGTCCCAGTCTTCGTTAAGGTCCTCAAAGTCACTGGTGTCTGAAACCGGAAAGAAAATGATAAAATCTACGTCATCGTCATCATTGTCTACAGACCAAGTGCCGGTTAGGGTATTTGTTCCATTAGTGGCCGTTAGGATGCCATCTTGGGCAAAGGTAAAATTATACCCGGCAAAATCTGAGGTTTCATCTTCCCCGGAATCATTAAAGTTTGTTATCCGCCAGTTGCCTACCTGAACAGTACCCTGCACTTCTTGGCCCTCTGGAGAGTTGTTTACATCGTCGGTTGTACATGAGGTAAATAGGGTGGCCATAGCGATGGCAAAAAAAGTAAAATGTCTAAGGTTTTTCATTTTTTTGTGATTTTATGTTTAATTATTAAGGTGAAGAAAAGGATGCGGACACAGACCGTCTCGTTAAAGAAAGCGGACCAAATTGGGGGATTGTTGTCCTTGTGCCCACACCCTTTTGTATCTTCTTGTATAAGCTATGTTCAACGTTTTTTACACCTTTTATTATTGTTTACTAAGTGTCAGGGTGCTTTCAACGTTACCATTGTCATCATCAATATCCTCTAGTTCTATCTGGGTTTCGGAAATGGAAACCACTTTCCAATCCTCGTCCAGTTCGTCCAAGATGTTTTCGGTATCGAAATCGATAACCAGTTCCGTCGCATTTTTCTGAGAATACCAAGTGCCTGCCGTAGTGCTGTTCCCGTTTTGTGCGCTTACGCTGCCAGATGTAGAAAAGCTAAACTGATAGCCGTTAAAGGCTGCTGTTTCATTATCGCCTTCGTCCACAAAACTGCTTACCGTCCAAATGCTGTTCGCTTCCGTAAGGGTGTCGCTTAAGGTATCGCCACTTGTGCTTTCCGTGCCGCAAGAACTGTAAAAGGACAGTTCGTCATCGCCTATGAAAAGCTCAAATTCCACTTCGCCGGATTCCCGTTCTATTTCGTCCAAGTTCCATGTGCCGTTGAGGTCTGTTAAGTTGGGAATGTTAATGGCCAAGTCGATATTGCCAACTGAACCTGTTGCCGTCCATGTGCCTGTTTCTTCCGTGCCGTTTCCGATAGCGCTTAGGGTGCCATCAGCATTGAAAGTGAAGGTATAGTTGGTGTATAGTGCGTCCAGTTCATTGTCGTTGCGCTCCAAATCGTCTATTTTCCATGTGGTACAGGTTGCAAAAAGGCTTTCCAATTGGTCAGTAGTGCAGTCGTCGCAATCGTCATCGTTGTAATCGCTGTCGTCGTCCTCATCGCAGGTGTCGTCCGCCAATTCAATTTCGCGTTGTAATGCTTGAATACTGTTTACGGCCACCTCGCTGCCATCCGCCAAAATCACGGTAATGGGGAAGTTAATGGTCACCGCGGTAAAATCCTCCAAATCATCAATAAAATCATACATATCCTTATCGTTGTTGATGTTTATCGTGTTGATAACCTCATTGTTCTGATTGAATACGGATGCCATAATGGGATATTTAAAATCGATACATTCAATATCATCATCCAGCTCGTTATCCGCTGGGCAAGTAGCGGCCAAAGTGGCCAATTCGGCATCGGAATTAACGGTCTGTGTAGTGTAATCGGACTTTATAATGGTAATAGGATAACTGATTGCAAGGACATCCGTATCCTCATTAAAATCATCAAAAATATCCTCCACTTCCTCGTAACCATCTTCATCGGTAATGGTCAGCGATATGCCGTTTACCGTAACGTTGATGGGCAATTGAACGCTTAAACAATTGGCATTGTCCAAAATATTATCCAAGGAGCCATCTTTTAAAGCCGTCCGGTTCAATAAACTGGCCAAGGTAGATCCGGCAGTTAAGGTCTCTCCGGCCGGAGGATCAATAAATACCTCGTCCTCTGTTCTACAGGAGGTAAAAAACAGAATCGAACTTAAGAGTAAAAGTAGTAGGGGTCTTAGGGTTTTCATGGTGCTTTATTTTAATGTTTCTATTTATTTTTTTGTCCGATGTTTAAACGGATTTTATAATGCAATTCTAGAGCTGCTTTCTATTAAAACAACTTACTTTTAAAAAGTCCCGAAAAAATCTTTAATTTTTTTTCTCCACCTTTGCTATTCATTAAAAAACAAACCATTGCCGGAACAACTCTATAAAGACATCTGTGACAAGCTGCGCTTTTCAAAGGTGTATGAAAAACATTCCCAAGGGCTGAACAATTTCTTGTACTACAAATACGGGGAGGCTCTAAATCCTAGCGATGTGATGCAAGATGCCTTTATTACCTTGTGGGAAAATTGCGCCAAGGTAAGTCCGGATAAAGTAAAATCCTACCTATTTACGATCGCAAATAACATGATGCTGAATGCCTACAAGCACCAAAAAGTGGTTTTTAAACACCAAGAGGTCAAACCCAGGGAGTACACGAACGAAACGCCCGAGTTTTTAATGCGAAAGGAAGAGTTTTTACAGGGTTATGAGAAAGTGCTTTCCAATATAAAGGAGGAACATCGGGTCGCTTTTTTATTGAACAAGGTAGATGGAAAAACACATCAAGAGATTGCCGATATGCTTGGCGTGACAAAAAAAGTAGTGGAACACCGAATTTATACCGCTTTTAATACCCTAAAAGAGCAGTTGGACGGTTTTAGGTTGAGGTAGGGTTTGTAATGTCACGCTGAGCGCACCTGAGCGCCGGCAGCTAAAGTGTGCCTGTAAATATGGATTTTTGAAGCTGCTCCCTTTAGACAAAGGGAGGTGTCCGCTTGCGGACGGAGGGTTTGACCTCGGGCTGTTATGCCGCAAAGACAAGTAATACTAAGTTTAAATTCAAAAAAAACATCAATGCCTGAGCTTGTTTGTGTGGTCAAACCCCTCTTTCTTCCGCAAAGCGGAATTCATTCTCCCCTTTATCCAAAGGGGAGAGCCGATAAAATGAAAAATTTCAACAATAAATCACAGTTCAAAAAGATGTGGGTTCACCGCAGCCGATGGCAGGCCGAATCGAAGCGCAAACTTCATACGAGCGTCTTCCTCCGAAGTGTAGGGCGCACTCAGACAGACATGGAAATCCTTCCCATTTTTCAAAATATAAAGTGGTGGCAGGTCAGAAATCGCCTTGGTTCCCTTCAGGGTTAGGTTAAAGCAAGGCGATTTCTGACCATAGCTAGATGGATTTTTTAAAATATTTTCAGGATATTTAAGCTTAAAGTTGTTTTATGTATAGATACGGTACAAATGGATAAGGAAAAGCTCATAAAAAAATGGTTGAACAACGAATTGACGGTGGACGAACAGTCCGCCTTCGATGCGATGGAAGATGCCCTGTTTCTGAAGGAAATTACCCAAGAGGCCAAACGTTTCGGTGGGGCAAAAACTGCGCCTTCTTTTGAAAGTTTGGAAGGCCGACTGACCCAAAAAGCGGAGAAGAAGACCAACTGGTTATCGCTAGTTTCTAAAATTGCGGCCATTTTTATCATCGGTTTGGGACTGTTTTATTTTATCAATTCCGATACTACCCTAACTACGGTGACACAACTCGCCAAAAAGAAGAACGTGACCCTTCCCGATAACTCCAAAGTCGCCCTGAACGAAGCATCATCATTGAGTTACGACCCTGAAAAATGGGAAGACAAGCGCACCCTGACCTTAAACGGGGAAGCTTTTTTTGAGGTGGAAAAAGGCCAACGTTTTGATGTAAAAACACCTTTTGGAATCGTTAGCGTTTTAGGAACGGAATTTAACGTTACTGCCCGCACCAGTATTTTTGAAGTGGTGTGTTACGAGGGCTTGGTTGAGGTCAATTACGAGGGTAAAATCACTAAACTTCCTGCAGGAAAGTCGCTCGTAGTTAAAAACGGCAACATACAGGAGCAGGACATTGCGCTGAGAAAACCCCAATGGCTGGACCAATTGAGCGTTTTTGAGGACGTATCTTTGAAAACCGTCATCGCGGAACTGGAAAAGCAGTACAACATTAAAGTCATTAACGAAACTACAGACGGTATGCGTTTTACAGGTGCCTTTGAAAACAACAATTTAGATAATGCGCTGACCGCCATTGCCCAAACTTTGGGACTTAGCTACGAAATAACCGGCCAAAACGTGACACTAACCCATGGCGCACGTTAGGTTTCCTAAACCGGCATTTCTGTTTTGTCTCTTGTGGATGGGACTGCTCCATGGGCAAGTAAACGACAATAAAATTCCCGTAGTAAAGCTATTGGAGACCATTCGCACCCAACATAACATTCAGTTTAATTATGAAAGCAGCTTGTTGGAAGGCCTAAAAGCACTTCCTTTTCCGAACGGACTTTCCCTTGAAAAAATGCTCCGACTTTTAGAAAAACAGACGGCCTTGCGGTTTTCCAAAGTAGGCGAGCGCGTGATTACGGTTACCAAAACCCTGCAACTATGCGGATATGTGCAGGATGCCCAATTTCAAGAACCTTTGGTAGGCGCAAGCATCACAACGCTGGGCAACTATACCATTACCGATGAAAAGGGTTATTTTGAACTGGAAGTAAATTCTTTAAATCAGGAAGTTGGCATTGATTATTTGGGCTTTCTTCCCATTATCAAAGCTGTGTCGGAATTTGACCAAAATGAATGTGCCGTACTCGGGATGCGGGAAGCATTGCAGCAGCTTTCGCCCGTAACCCTTACCGGCTATTTGGTGCGTGGAATCGATAAAAAAGCGGACGGTAGCACGGTAGTCGATTTTTCAAAATTCACCTTATTGCCGGGCCTTATCGAAGCCGATGTTCTGCAAACCGTACAAGCCCTTCCCGGTGTACAAAGTGTGGACGAAACGGTGTCAAACATCAATATCAGGGGCGGTTCGCATGACCAAAACCTGATGCTGTGGGACGATATAAAAATGTATAAATCCGGTCATTTTTTCGGATTGATATCCAGTTTTAATCCCCAAATCACCAAAACAGCGGTGGTCATCAACAATGGTACAGACGTTTCCTATACCGATGGGGTTTCTGGCACCATACACATGCAGACCGATACCCGTTTACAAACCGAATTCAAAGGCAATATAGGCGTCAATTTCCTAAGTGCCGATGCTTTTGCGGACATCCCTTTGGGAGAAAAATCCTCTTTGCAAGTGGCCGCCCGCCGCTCCTTGGACGATGTGGTGCGGACACCCACCTACCAGAACTATTTTGATCGCATCGTGCAAGAGACCGAAGTGCAGCAAAACGAAGGCAACGTCGTAAATTCCGACCAGCGTTTTACCTTTTACGATACCTCTTTCCGTTGGCTCTATAAGCCCTCGGAACGCGATGCTATTCGGGTAAATTTCATCTTTCTCAACAATACCTTGGAGTTTGACGAAACCGCTACTTTGAACCAATCTCAGCAAACGCGGCAAAGTAGTCTGTTGCAATACAATATTGCAGGCGGCATCAACTACCGTCGTGACTGGACGGAGGCTTTTGCCACCGAACTCCACATCTACGAAACCGATTACAAGCTGCAGGGGGTGAATGCCAACGTACTGGAGCAGCAACGCTTTTTGCAGGAAAATATCGTGTCCGAAACCGGACTTCGCTTAGAAGGGATATGGAATAAAAATGCGCTTCAATTTAAGGGTGGCTATCATTTTGTAGAGTCGGAAATAACCAATCTGAACGACATTGACCAGCCCCGTTTCAAACGCTTAAACTCCGATGTTATCCGTGAACATGCTTTGGTGGGGCAGGTGGCGTATAGGAACGCTGAAAATAATTTTAATATCAAAACAGGCGCTCGGGTCAATTATATTAGTAAGTTCAACCTGTTTCTGGTAGAGCCTCGATTCAGTATGCACAAAAAATTGGGCAATCATGTTACGGTGGAAGTTTTGGGCGAATTCAAACACCAAAATACCTCTCAAATCATCAATTTTCAAAACGATTTTTTAGGCATAGAAAGAAGACGCTGGCAACAGACCGATAATGACAGCATCCCCATTATCCGAAGCAAGCAGCTTTCCTTGGGCGTTAACTATAACAAAGATGGCTGGCTGTTGGATGTCACCGGTTACCACAAAAACGTGGACGGCATTACCACGCAAAGTCAGGCATTTACCACCAAATATGAATTTACAAGGGCCAGAGGGAGTTATGACGTGTCCGGAATGGATATGTTAATACGAAAAAAATACGGGAAGCTGAGCAGTTGGCTGAGCTATTCGTTTATGGACAATCAATACACCTTTGATACGCTGGAAGAAGTCCGGTTCCCCAGTAATTTTGACATCACGCACGCCATTACGCTAGGAAGCACCTACGCCACCAAGGCATGGAACTTCTCCGCAGGGTTAAACTACCGCAGCGGCGCACCCACCACCGAACCCGAATTGGGGAATGAAGTACTAGGGAACAGCATCAATTTTGGACAGGCAAACAGCGTTTTGTTACGGGATTACCTGAGAGTGGACGCCTCCATGCTCTATAAATTGCAATTGGGCGATGGACTGCGAAGCGAAATTGGCGCGTCGGTCTGGAACATCATCAACAGGGAAAACGCCATCAACAATTTCTACCGCGTTGGCGCCACCAATGAAGCCGATAAATTCTCCCGATTTTCTCTAGGGCTAACGACCAATTTTATGGTGCGGTTTTATTTTTGAATTTAACTGCATAATATAGTTATAGTTTAGAAGCTCCTCCCTTTTTCACTTGCCTCCGACGAACGAAGTATGAGTGAGAGGAAGGCACAGGTGTCCGCTTGCGGACGGAGGGATTAGTGTCTTGTAGTTGGTGCATACCTATTAAAACGTTACTTGAAGATTTCAGTCCCGTAACATCCAAAAAACACCCTACCCAAAACAACCAACCCACAGACCAAGCCATCTCCCCTTTCTTCCGCGAGCGAAATTCATTCTCGGCTACCGAAAAAGAGGAAGCTTTTTCCTTGTAATCAATTTCAAACTATAGCAAGAGGAGAAAAGCTCCTCCCTTTGGACAAAGGGAGGTGTCCGCTTGCGGACGGAGGGTTTGACCATGCACTGCTTTGCCGTGCAGCCGCTTTCAAACACAAATACAAAAATCAAACACAAATTGAAGAGTTAGAATCGTCGCGAGCGTATCACACATGCTGCCAGCAACTTTTTCCCCAAACCAAGTTATCCGCCCGTTACTTATCCCTAGTTTTGCAGCTTTAAAATTAAGATTATGATTTCAGTGGATAATTTGGCCGTATCCTTCAGCGGGTCTACCTTATTTAGTGGGGTGTCTTTCGTTATTAATCCTACCGACAAAATTGCCTTAATGGGCAAGAACGGCGCGGGTAAATCTACCATGATGAAAATCATCGCGGGAGAGCAAAAGGCCAATAGTGGCCATGTACGTGCCCCAAAGGATGCGATTATCGCCTACTTGCCGCAACACTTGTTAACCGAGGACAACTGCACCGTTTTTGAGGAAGCGGCCAAAGCCTTTAAGCACGTTTTTGAAATGCGCGACGAGATGGAAATACTCAATAAGGAACTGGAAACCAGAACGGATTATGAAAGCGAGGCCTACATGGGCATTATTGAAAAAGTTTCCGATCTGGGCGAAAAGTATTATGCCCTCGAAGATGTAAACTATGATGCTGAGGTAGAGAAAGCCTTGAAAGGACTTGGTTTTAAGCAAGAAGATTTTACAAGGCAGACCAATCAATTTAGTGGTGGGTGGCGTATGCGGATAGAGCTGGTAAAAATCCTGCTACAAAAACCCGATCTTATTCTGTTGGACGAGCCTACCAACCATATTGATATTGAATCGGTCATTTGGCTAGAGGATTTCCTGACCAACAAGGCCAATGCCGTTATGGTAATTTCCCATGATAGGGCGTTTATCGACAATATTACGAATAGAACCATTGAGGTAACCATGGGCCGCATTTACGATTACAAGGCCAAGTATTCCCATTACCTGCAATTACGGGAAGACCGCCGATCACATCAAATTAAGGCCTACCAAGAGCAACAGAAATTCATTGCGGACAATATGACCTTTATCGAACGCTTTAAAGGCACGTATTCCAAGACGAATCAGGTAACATCGCGGGAGCGGATGCTGGAAAAATTGGAAATCATTGAAATAGATGAAATAGACACCTCTTCCCTAAAGCTTCGTTTTCCACCAGCACCTAGATCTGGGGATTATCCGGTTATCGTAAAAGATGTTTCCAAATCCTACGGGGAACAGGTGGTTTTTAAAAATGCGAATATGTCCATTTCCCGAGGCGAAAAAGTGTCTTTTGTAGGGAGGAACGGCGAAGGAAAATCTACCATGCTCAAGGCCATTTTAGGCGAAATTCCGGTAGAAGGTACCTGCCAATTGGGACATAACGTTAAAGTGGGTTACTTTGCACAAAACCAAGCATCGTTGTTAGATCCGGAACTCACTATTTTTCAGACGGTAGATGAGGTGGCCTTTGGCGATATCCGCACCCAGATAAAGAATATTTTGGGTCGGTTTATGTTCAGCGGTGAGGATATAGATAAAAAAGTCGGCATGCTCTCCGGAGGTGAAAAAACCCGTTTGGCCATGGTCAAATTATTGTTGCAGCCGGTAAACCTGTTGATTTTGGATGAGCCAACCAACCATTTGGATTTGAAATCCAAGGATGTGCTCAAAGAGGCGCTCTCCACCTTTGACGGCACCTTGCTATTGGTGTCGCACGATCGCGATTTCTTACAAGGATTATCGCAAAAAGTATTTGAATTTAAGGAGCAACGGGTGATAGAGCATTTTGAAACCATTGATGCCTTTTTGGAGCGAAACAGGATAAAAAGCATTGCGGAAATCAACTTGATGAAATAATGGGCGACCCTCATTATTTTAAGTTCAAGCGCAAGTGTCAAGTTCAAATACAAAAATCAAATTCAACATATTGCCACTTCGTGCAAGAGCTTTAGTAAGGTCTACCTATTTCACATTATAGCAAGGAAAAAGGCTCCTCACTTCAGATGCTTGCCTCCGACGAAGGAAGCATGAGTGAGAGGAAGGCACCGGTGGCCGCCTATGGCGGACGGAGGGGTTGACCGCGCACTGCTTTGGCGTACAGCCGCTTTTAATAATCACTTATTATTTCCCACTTTCCACTTATATTTTTGTTTTTCAATACGCAATACGCAAATAAAACCAAGCTTTAAGAACGCTTAGCTGCCGTTTTTACCAATTCCGGAAGCACCAAGAGCGGCACCGGACTCTGGAAAGCCACCTTTCTGACCACATTTTCTTGGATAAGCTTATATAAAAAATTAAGCTTATGGTTTACCAGGGCAATCATGTCACTATCGCTTGCCATAGCAAATTCTTTGATGGCAGCCGTTTCTGTAGACGTGACATCGATTTTATGAAAGCTGAAATCAAGTCCCTTAAGTACATCCCTTAATATTTCTTTGTTGGCCTTATGAAAATCGTTGCCATTTTTTTCGCTCATCATTTGGACAATTTTTAGGGTGCAGCCCAATGACTTGCCCAACAGCATCAAGGTGCTGAGTTCGTTTATATCAAACGCCCTATTAAAATTGCTGGAAAACACTATTTTGTTCGGTAATTTAGGAACATAGATCTTGGGTACGATGATGATGGGCAAATGGGTTACTTTATTTACAAGCGTTACCGCTTTGCTTCCCATAAAGATATCAAATGCGCCCCTTGCCCCTTTCGCCCCCATAACAATACAGTCTATAGCTTCGGTTTTTACCACTTCCTTTACAGCTTCTATAAACGAGGTTGCACGCGATGCTATACTAAAAAAATGTTTGTGGTTGTTGTTCGTTTTTTTGGTGTCCTTCAACAACTGTTTTAAATCTGCCGTTACTTTAACGGCCCTTGCATCTAGCCATTCGCTGTCAAAGGAATTGGTGTCCGGGTTTATGGACAAATTTTCATAGGTGTGGAACAAAAAGAAGGTAACTTGATAATTCTTGTAGATAATTCTGGCGTAGTCAAGAGCATTTAGCGCATTTTTAGAGAAATCCGTTGGCACTAATACTCTCTTCATAACATTAATTTAAACAATGGAAAGATATGGAATTTTCAAACATCCATGGCCGTAATAATTATTTGGAACACACCTTGAATTTAAGATGGTGTAGCCAAGGGAAAAATCGCTTTCCGGTTTACCGCCCCGCGTCATAATAACTCATTACCTTATCTATACCTCTATCAATGAAATGATCGCCCATGGTTTGGGAGATTTACAGGCCATATCCGCCCTGGCTCTAAAAGCAGGTTTGGACATGGATATGGTTGGGGAAGGCTTTTTAACGACCTTAAAGAAATCATTGGAAGAAGGCAAGGTGACCGAAGCCAAAATCACATCCGCCACCCGAAGAATTCTGGAAGCAAAATACAAACTAGGCCTTTTCGATGACCCTTACCGATATATCGATAAAAAACGCCCGGCAAAAGATATTTTGACCACTGAACATAAAAAAATAGCACGTGAAGTGGCTGCAAAAACCTTTGTCCTGCTTAAAAAGCACAAGAATGTACTCCGCTTGAAAAAAGAGGGTACCATTGCATTGATCGGCGATTTGGCCAATAGCAAAAATAATATGCTGGCTACTTGGGCGCCTACTGGAGAACCGCAATTGTCGGTTCCGCTTTTGCAAGGTTTTAAAAATGTAGCACCCAATGCTAAAATAAGTTACGCTAAAGGGGCTAACATTACCAATGATGAAATCATGGCTAAAAACGTGAATATTTTTGGTGCTACGGAGGTTATCGATGAGCGTACGCCGGAAGAAATGCTCAACGAAGCAGGCGAAGTCGCCGTTGTGGGGGAGGCTACGGAAATGACGGGCGAATCTTCCAGCAGAACGGACATTCAAATTCCCGCAAGCCAGAAAAAACTGATCCATGCGCTAGTCGATACGGGCAAGCCTGTCGTCTTGGTTTTAATGAGCGGAAGACCTTTGGTCATTGAAGAAGAACTGGGCTTGCCCCTTAGTATGCTGCAAGTTTGGTTTCCCGGAGTTGAGGCAGGAAATGCTATCGCCGACGTTGTTTTCGGGGATTACAACCCTTCTGGAAAATTAACGACCACATGGCCTATAAATGTGGGTCAAATCCCCATTTACCGCAGTATTAAAAATACAGGAAGACCACAGCCCACTGAGGAATTTCTAAAATTTAAGTCGAACTATCTGGATGCGCCAAATACGCCCTTGCTACATTTTGGTTTTGGTCTGAGCTATACCGATTTTGAATATTCCGATGTAAAAGTCGCCAAGACCGAAATCGACCAAGACGAAAGTTTGGCAATAAGTGTCACTTTGAAAAATACAGGCAACTATGACGGGGAAGAGGTCGTGCAATTGTATTTAAAGGATGTGGTAAGGACAATTACTCCTCCTAACCGCGAACTAAAAGGATTTAAGAAGGTATTCTTAAAAAAGGGGGAGACCAAAACCATCACCCTTAACCTCCAACCTGCAGATCTGAAATTCTACAATGCCGATCTGGACTTTGTACCGGAAGCTGGCGATTTTGAAGTTTTTGTGGGGACGGATTCCAATGCTACGTTGAAGGCGTCATTTACTTTGAGATAAAGCTTATAGCATGCATGCTATCGAACTTTACAGATATTTTTATTTGACTTAGGACGTAAAGATGTAAGACATGAGACAAAATATGCTTGTTGGAGAAAAAATAGTCGCTTGTAAATTTATGTATCCAGAACTTGAATCGAAAAAGGCAAAATTGGGCTTTTCGTTGAAATCTGTATCGGGAACTGTCGTCAATTCATTATTTTTAAGGCAGTCATTGGTTTTTTCCATCGAAAAAACTGGGGAATTATTATTCTAAATTTCAAGATTAAATGTTCTAGGCTACTATTTTAAACCTAATGTGTTGATTTTTAATAGGCTGTTTTTGTCATGTATCAACTAAATTTAAACAATGAAAACTAGTAAATACAAAATAATTTTATCTGCATTTTTTTTATTTATGTGTTCGCAATCGTCCGGTCAAACCGATTCTTTGATAAAACAGAGCAAGGAAGACTCCGTATTGACCTATATAGGTACTAAGTCCTACGAAGTAAAAATGTACCCACATAAATTCAAAGCTGATAACCCAAAAAATATTATTTTAATGATCGGTGATGGGATGGGTGTCGCTCAGGTCTTTACGGGTCTTACCGCGAACCGTGGGCGTCTGTTTCTAGAAAACTGTAAACATATTGGTTTTTCAAAAACACAATCTTCTTCAAGTTACATTACGGATTCAGCTGCCGGCGCCACCGCACTTTCGGCAGGTGTAAAAACATATAACAAGGCCATAGGAGTGGACAAGGATACCCTTGCCGTAACAACAATTCTGGAAGAAGCTGAAAATCGAGGGTTGGCTACCGGTCTGGTATCCACATCATCCATTACACATGCAACCCCTGCGTCGTTTATAGCGCATCAAAAAAACAGGGGTATGAACGAGGCTATTGCAGCCGATTTTCTAAACACCGACATCGATGTTTTTATTGGCGGCGGACTTAAATATTTTACGGAAAGGGAGGATGGACGAAACCTTGTGACTGAATTAAGTGAAAAAGGGTATAAAGTGCTTGAAAATATGACCGATATTTCAGAAGTCAAAAAAGGCAAATTAGCCGGCTTGACAGCCCTTCAGGAAAATGGCAGGATAGCAGAACGTGGAAATCTTCTGCCCCTTGCTACCAAAACGGCTATTAACATTCTAGAGAAGGACAGGGACGGTTTTTTTCTAATGGTAGAAGGTTCCCAGATCGATTGGGGAGGTCATGAAAATAACACGATATACATAGCCGAAGAGATGTTGGATTTTGACCGCGCAATTGGCCAGGCACTAGAATTTGCGGCCAAAGATGGGGAAACCCTTATTATAGTTACCGCAGACCATGAAACGGGGGGACTGTCAATTCTTGGTGGAAATATGGAGACCGGAGAGGTCAGGGCATCTTACAATACCAAAGGCCATACAGCTATAATGGTACCTGTCTTTGCCTATGGACCAGGGGCCGAAAATTTTATAGGTTTTATGGAGAACACCGACATACACGAAAAAATGATTAACCTTTTGTTCAAATAATGAGCAGATATAAAACTGAGTATTTGTGTGATAGTCACATAAATTAGTATTTCCATGTAATAATATACTCATGCTTAATGTAAACCCGAAAATTTTGACAAATTTATTTTTTTCTTTGCGAAGGCAAAATTACAAAGCATAGCCGTAGCTACACTTTAGAATTTTAACGCAGGCAAAGGGAAAAAGAAAGAGACAAAAACTCGGGTTTTCATTTGGCAGGAGTATAACACCTGTTGTGTAATTAAGGTTCAAATAAGGTCACTCCTTGTTGCCTGTAATCCTTATGATTTGATCCTTTAAGATATCCTGTCCCCAGTCATCGGTAAGTTCCAGCTCCTTAATGGTGGCAAAGTCCCTATGGGTCTTGATACCTCCTTGGGCCATACGTCCGGCGAAGCGCGTATGCGGAAGATTGAAGCGGATGCTTGCCCGACTTCCTCAGGAGCTTGAAAATTTATCCTTTCATTATATTTTCATAACTAAGATTTTAGTTTACTCATTTTTACCTCTTCAAATCCTTTTATACTTTTCTGAATATTTTAGCACCATTTATATTTATCAAAATTCTCCGCTACCCATACATTAATCTTTATGCGACACAAATATGCTAAAATTTGAATTATTATAATTTAAAGCTCAAAAGAATCAGAATCCTTTACAATATAGAGTTCCAGATAGCTCTGAAGTGTCAAATTAACATAAAATGTATCCATTCCTACACCACAATGTTACCATCGGTGCGCATCGTAACCGTTGTAATATCTAATTTTATCAAAATTAAATTTCACTTTATGAAACAATTAAAACTAATTTTTTTATTATTTATTGGTGGGCATAGTGCCATGGCCAATGAGAACATTGAGCCACTTTTAAACGTAAACGATATCTGGTTACAGACGCAAGTTACCGGAACTATTATCGATGAGAATGGAGTGCCGCTTGCCGGTGCCAATATTGTTGAAAAAGGAACAACAAACGGAACAATGTCAGATTTTGATGGAAACTATCAAATATCGGTCAACTCTTCGGATGCTATTTTGGTATTCAGTTATTTAGGATACCTTAAAAAAGAGGTTGTCGTCAACAATCAAACTACAATTAATGTAACCTTGGAAGAGGATTCAGAAGGCTTGGATGAGGTTGTCGTGGTTGGATACGGAACTCAAGAAAAGAGAAAACTAACTGGAGCTATCTCCAGTTTGGATGCCCAAGCGATATCCCAGAATATAAACGCAGATCCGGTTACTTCGCTTCAAGGGCAGGCCGCAGGAGTGCAGGTAACCCAATCCAGCGGGCAACCTGGCGGTGCGATTAGAGTTAGGGTAAGAGGTAGCGCCTCACTCCTGTCGGGAGGAGATCCCTTAGTCGTGGTAGACGGTATACCCATTATTACAAGTTCCTTTGGTACTAATCCTAATGACGGTATCTCCGGCCTTGCGGAAATCAATCCCAATGATATCGAATCAATGGAAATATTGAAGGATGGTGCCGCCTCTGCCATTTATGGATCGAGAGCTGCCAACGGGGTCATTCTAATTACCACAAAGAAAGGAACACCTGGCAAAAGCACGGTAAACGTAGATTTCCAAACAGGCATAAATGCACCCACCAATAGGGTTGACCTGTTAAATAGCAGCGAATTAAGGGCTGTAAACCAGCGCGGTTGGGAGAACACGGCTTTTTCCGGCACGGGTTCCAGAGAGTTTTTTCCTGTTCCACGGGACGTAAATAATTACCAAGGCTTTAATGAGGAAGTTGCAGAGAATACGGACGTAAACTGGCTAGACACAGTTTTGAGAGATGGGATTTTTAGAAACTTTAACCTCTCAGCGTCCACAGGTACAGAAAAAACAACGGCGCTAATGAGTTTGGGTTACCGTGATGAAGAAGGCATAGAAATAGGAAGGGATTTTACAAGAGCCAATGCTCGACTCAATCTTAACCATAAGGCCACTGATAAATTCGATGTAGGTATGAATGTTTCCTTGTCTTACGTTCAGCGTACTAATCCAGGAAATCATTTTGGAACAGCCCAAAGCTCTGCACTTCCATTTTTTCCGATCAACCGCCCAAGTGACCCTACGCTATTATTTAACGGTTTTAACGAAAACAGTAATTCAACGGGTACAAATCCGATTTTTTCCCGAAATAACTATGACGACCTTACGACCACTTATCGAAGTATCTCTAATGTTTTCGGAAATTATGAAATATTACCTGGACTAAATCTGAGATCTGAATGGGGAATTGATTACCAAAGCAATAACAACGATTCAAAAAGTAGTGCGGCGCTAGTCCCTGAAAGTATAGGTAGAATAGTAGGTAACGGACGGACAAATACGACTCGTTTTTCCGCTATTGCCTGGAATACCAACAATACCTTAAACTATTCCAAGAGTTTCAATAATGCTCACAATTTAGATGTCTTGGTAGGTAGCAGTATATTAAATCAGGACAATCAAGGTCAAACCTTTGTTTTTGAAGGGTTAACTTTTCCAAGCCTGCCCATCGCCAATACCTATGACCGAACGTCCAATTCCATATCACAATTTAGGTTTGTATCGCTTTTTTCCAGGTTGAACTATGACTATAAGGGAAAGTACTTGATTCAGCTGTCCGCACGAAGAGACGGCTCAAGTCGGTTCGGTCCTGGAAACCGGTTTGGTAATTTTGGAGGAGGATCACTTGGATGGGTTTTTAGTGAAGAAAATTTTATAAAGGAAAATCTCAGCTTCCTTAATTTTGGCAAATTTAGAGCCAGCTACGGCACCATAGGTAATGCCGAGTTACCCTCAAACTTCTTGTCCCTTTCATTAGCGGACGTCAACGATTCTGAAATTGGTTATGCACAATTTAGGGGGGTAGCTTTTGGCCGTATCGGTAACGAGGGACTTACTTGGGAAACTACAAAACAATTCAACTTAGGATTGGATTTGGGCTTTTTTGATAACCGTGTGGATGTAACCCTAGATTATTACGATAAGCTTTCAGAAGATTTACTTTTGGAATCAAGGTTGGCCAATAGTACCGGATATTTAGATCGGAACTATGTTTTTAATGTAGGCTCTATCCGAAACACCGGAGTAGAATTCGCAATAAATTCAAGAATTATAGATGGTAAAGATTTCAATTGGTCTAGTAGTTTTAACATTGCCCACAACGTGGGCAAAGTAGAGCAATTGACCCCGCCCGTAAATGCCGACGACACGAAAATTAAGGTATTCAACACTGGAGATGTTCAGTTAGTAGAAGGAGGAAATTTCGGAAGTTATTTTTTACCGGTTTGGGCAGGTGTAGATCCAACCACAGGAAACGAACTTATTAAAGAGGTAGATCAAGCATTCCTACAGGAAACAGGCATTGCCAGATTAACTGGTAACGTGTTGGATGCCGAAGAGTTAGGCGGCGATATTAACAGACACCGCATGGTGCTGCAAGATAAGACGGCGATACCCGATTTCTTTGGCGGACTAAACAACACTTTTAACTATAAAGGGATTTCACTGGATATCTTATTCTATTTTCAGTTCGGCAACTATGTCCTAGATCAGGGCGAAAGAGCACAAAGCTATCCTGGCGAACAAAGCAGCCTACGAAGAAATATGATAGAAGGTGTAGACCTACCATTAGGACAGTTTTCCCAAACCAACCCTCTGAATTACGAATCTAGAATCAGTGGGATAAATACAACCCGCTTTTTACATGATGCTTCTTTCGTAAGATTAAGAAATGTGAGACTTGGTTATGACTTCAGGAATTTACGCCTTAAATCCGATAGTAAGATACCTAACCTCAATGTTTATATTTCTGGTCAGAATTTATTGACTTTTACCAAATTTCCAGGATGGGATCCAGAAGTTTTTACTGGCGGTGGAGATCAACAACGTGCCAATGCAGGTCCAGGATCTATAGGCTTCCTCCTGCCTCAAGCGAGAACAATTGCCATTGGGATTAATATTGGATTTTAAGGATAACTAAAAAAAATAAAGATGCGAACAATCAAATCATTAACAGTAGTTGCATGTCTTATCTTAGCCACGTTGGTGTCATGCGAAAAATTTATAGATGAACCTCAACCGATAGATACCGTCTCTATCGATGAAATTGGAAATTCGACCTCAGGCCTCGAAACGGCATTGACAGGTGCCTGGGCTTGGTGGACTGCACCCCAATCTTATGTAGGAAATGCCATGATATACCCAGAAGCCATGGCGGATTACGCCAACAACACTTTCGCTCGCCAGCAGCGTGCAGATGCCGAAGCTTATCGTCGTGACTTTGAAACGTCTGGCTATGGTTTGATAGGTGAATTTGGACAACGGGTAAGTCGCGCTGAGAATCTAGCGAACCAAGTTATATTATCAGCAAGAGATAATCAACCACAAGACGAAGGCTTTGCTTCAAACAAAGACCGTTTATTGGGTGAGGGACTATTTTTAAGATCTTGGATACATTTTGAATATGCCAAGATGTCCGGTATTCAATGGAACACCAAAAATCCTGGGGAAAACATAGATGCCCTAGGTCCAATGATTCGTTTTAAGCCCGTATTATCGCTGGAAGACCTAGCTCAGGCAAGAACTCCCGTGGCAGCTGCATATGACTCCATCATATCAGGCCTAAAACAAGCGGAGATGCTATTACCCGAATTTTACGACGCAGGCAAGCATGACGCCTCCTTTCAAGTAAGGGCTTCAAGGGACGCCGCATCCACGCTGCTGGCCAAAGTGTACTGGCAACAAAATGATTTTGACAATGCACTTATACACATCAATAAGGCCATTGGCTCTATTCCAGGGCAATCTGATTACCCACTGGCCAATGACTTTACTCAGGTATATAATAGAACCGGCACAACCGGTACTACAAACACGGCAGACAAAAGTGAGGTCATACTGGAATATGTAGCAGCGGCTCCTTCGAAAATTTCTACCAGGAATGGGCAAGCACTGTCCAATACATGGTGGAGAGATGGGCGCACTAACTTGTATTTTACCGAATATTTTCAAAATCTAGCGCAGTTTGACACCATAAATGATCGACGATACCTAGAGCTTATTAACCCTAATTTCACTCAAAGCCGTGGAAACGTTACCGATGAAGATAATGCGTGGTCCACCTTAAAGTTTTTTAATGAGTCGAACGTTGCTATATTCCGTTCTGCTGAACTGCTACTTATGCGCGCAGAAATCTTTGCCAGGAGGGGACAGACCACGGATGCCTTGGCCGATCTAAATTATATACGATCAAGAGCTGGGATTACTTCATTAACTAATTCTACAAATTTGATTGAGGAAATTTTAACGGAACGCATACGCGAAATGCACGCTGAAGGCTACAGAGTACATGATTTAAGGCGCCTAGGATCACTGACTGACGGAGAGCCCAACGAAGTATTTATTCTACCAGGTGCGAGAGACCTTTCCGATGCACAGGATTGTGGTTATCCTGGCGCTTGTGTCCCTATTAAATGGAACGATTTGATTCTAATTTGGCGATTACCGCAGTCTGAGATAGATATAAACCCGCTGGCCACGAACCCTTGATTTTAAAAAATTGATGCTACCGTGACACTATAAAAATTTTGGCAGCACTATGGTTACCATCACAATTACGGATTTTTGGATGTGGGATAAAAGCAGTTCTCTATAGTAGACAACTTTTGAACAAATCTGTTGTTTTACAGAACTGATCAAAGTAGACTCTAACGTTTTGTTTCCTTAAATCAACCACACTAAATGACAATTGCTACCTCCAAACATAACGGTAGCATCTAACAATTTAAATACGATGACAATGAAATTAATAAGCAATAAATGGTGCGGATTACTAATGATAGGTGCGATAGTACTTTTCACGAGCTGTGATAGCGAAGCACCCGAAGTAGTTGAAATAACTGATTTTACCACTTATCTGGGCGATTGGAACGGCATGGAAAGAGCTATTTTCAAAAATGATGGCGAGACTATAGAACGTACACCTTTGGCGGAAACCCTAAGATTTGACGTGTCTGGAAATTATCAGAAGCTTGATACACTTGCCGTAATTTTGGAAGAAGGTTTGTTTACCATCACAGAAGTCACGAACAAAGAGTATGATACAGGAACGGCTACCATACTCCAATTGGTAGACGTCCAAGAAGACATTGAGAATCTTTACACCGACATCAATGGAGAAAACGTGTTTTATTCGAATTCTACTTTTAATGTAATCGAAATTTCTAGCACAACCTTGGTTTTGTCCAATGCACGCCAGAGGGGAAGGGACTTTGTTACCTTTACCTATACAAAATAATTTTGAGGGCTGATACCTTAGTATTCAAAAAAGCCCAGCAATAAGTCTTACCCTAATACAACAAAAAAGCAAACCCTATTTTAGGTAGTATTGGTAATGGAAAAACTGAATTTTAAAGCACTTTTATTGGTTGTTGCATACCTTATGTTTACCCCCAATTATGGTCAAACAACAATAGTAAGCCCGGAAAATTTGCACCCGAGAGGTCTATTGCTCTCAACAGATATCGAAGATATACGAGATAAAATAAGGATAGAGCCTTTTAAAGCGATGTTCGCTTTAATAAGGACAAGAGCAGAGGCAACCTCAATAACAGTATATGACGATGCAAAAAAAATAGCGGACCAAGCCTTTATTTACCTACTGACCGAAGATCAACAATGGTCAGACCGGTGTTATGAAAATATAAAAAAGTTGGTATTGGATACTATGTTTGTGCAAAACCCTTTTTCCAAAGGACTTACCAGAGCATACATCTTAAAGCAGATGGCTATGGCCTATGATTTCTCCTATAACGGTTGGAGTTCAAAGCAACGTAAATTTGTAAATCAAGAAATTTATAAGCTGATGCTTTCCGTAGCCAATAACATGGGAATAGAGGCCAATTATAGCGCAGAGAGTAATTGGATGGGGGTGCGTTATGGAAGTGTCGTGTTTGGTGCAAACATCATTGACGATACTTTTTTGGACAGTAATCAGGTAATGGGCAGAAAAGCCTATTTGTGGGACGCACAAAAACGATTGCAAGATCATATTAAAGCCGGTTTTACCGAACACGGCTGGTTTAGCGAAACATTGGGATACCATGTATACAACGCATCCTTTATTTTACCGGCTATTATTTCCTTGCAGCATTCATCATCTTCCAAACCTGTTTTCACGCTGCCCGAATATGCTCCCAGATTGATACATTCAATAGACCAGCACATCACTTCTACTGTGAGCATCCCCACTATTTCAGGAGTAGGTATAAAAGCGGATTTAGGGGACGATAATCCGATGACGGGCTCCAGTCTTTTCGCCTACGGCGCCCGACTAATGCCAGCACGATTAAAACCCTACCTAAAATGGATGCTAGATTACCTCTATGACGGAGCGTATATTCAAAATCCAATACTGACTATGTGCTTTTATCCCGAAGAAATTGAAGCTATGAACCCCGAGACCGAGACCTTTTTAAATTACATTGATACTACCCAAGGCGTTGTTTTCTTTAGAAATGAATTTAAGGACAAAAACGACATTGTCGCTAGTTTTAACACCTCGTCCAATCGCATCAAAGGACATTCAGCACCGGATAATCTAACTTTTCGCATTATAGGCCTGGGAAGTTTATGGGCAATAGGTGCAGGACGCACAGCGGAAGTAGCAGGTCAGACAAATCTCTTTCCTACAGGAAATTGGCAAGAACAGATGGATATAAATGTTGAGGGCACCTTAACGAAACATCACTTTGAAAAAGATGGCTCCGGATACGCCGCCGGCCATGGTAGTAGTTTAGGGGTAGACAATCATTGGCGGAAATTCACTGTGGATTATAGCAAGGAAAATGACGTGGAGGCAGTATTTACGGTAGAGGATAAATCTGAGAATGGCCATACGTGGCGAATGAATACTCCGGAGTTCAATACGGTCAAACCTCTTTATAACGGCTTTTTGATAACCGCACCCAATGGATCATCAATGAAAGCTACCGTTATTGGCTCTAAAAAAGCTGAGATTAGCATTGGTAAAGCAACCTATGGTGCCACCACGGTAGCGAATAATACAGGTATTGCCTTTAAGGGAAAGAAATATACCCACACCAAAACCATAGATATCGCCTGCGACAAAAACATTACCGTAATTATGACCCTTCAGCCAAAGGGAAAGTCACATCCCGAACTGTAAAAAGACGGTTCCGAACGCTCCAAGCAGAGCTACATCGTAAATAATGAAACAGCACCGGCGGTGGGAGTATTCAGATTGAACCTTCTTGAGGTCAAGCCAAAATACCTGCCCGTCTGGTAGCTACGGTGTACCCATATCTTTTTTTTAATGCAATTCACCACTAAAATTTTCATATTTCCAGCTCTCCCATTTATATCAAGGGGAGAATGAATTCCTCTTTGCGGAAGAAAGAGGGGTTTGACGGCGCAAACAAACTCAACCATTGATTTTTTTTGAAATTACTACTTTGCATTTCTCTGCGGCAAAACAGTGCGTGGTCAAACCCTCCGTCCCGCCGAGGCGGGACACCTCCCTTTTTCTAAAGGGAGGAGCTTCAAAACTTTATTTTTCCACAAACAATATTTGTGGGTACACCTTAGCCTTCTGGCGGGCAGGTCAAAAGCTAGAGTCCCGAAACGGGGTGCTCAAAAGAAGCCTGCCTCGCCGGCCTTTAGATTTTTTCGTCTTGGTTCTTGGTTCTTGACTCTTTGACTTAAGTTTAAATGCCAAACTCGGAATTAACACTTAAAAAGATATTCAAAAGCATATCTAGAAATCCATTACTCAGTCTTTAAATAGATCGGACTTATAAAATGATTTTTCTTATCTCTTTTTTCCGCCCTAATCCAAACACCGGACCTTGCGGGAACGGTAATGTCAAAACCCTTTTTAGCAACAGAAATCACTTCATCGGTATACACATTGCGTATATTTTCATAACGGATAACATCCGAATGTATGTTCACTGTTTCGGTCTCCCCATCATTTACAATAAAATAATGGTCTGCCTTGGGCGCGGCGCGGCGCATGACAAAGGTATTTTTGCTCCCAGCTACTTCAAATGGCGGCCGTATATCGCCCAGCGAATAATACGTCAAAATATCTTCCATTTTAGTGTTTCCTGGCTTGTAGGCTTCCCTAGATGCTTCAAAATTTAGAAGAATAGCCTCCCCTTTCTTATAGCTATTGCGAGTCACTGCCGGTACCCCGTTACCGAATGTATTCAGCACTTCGGCTTGGGTCAGTTTTAATTTTCCATACTGTGTATTGTGCAAGGTATCTCCTTCAAAAACAATACTTCGGTTAAATGAATTGTAGTAATCGCCGACCTGGAGGCCAAATAGCTCCTCAAAATCGGAACCTACTTTTTGCTTGTTCAACCTTCCGTAATTATCTAGCATCAATAGGGGAAAATCCGCCACTAATCTTCCGCCCTGGGCCACATATTCTATTAATAATTTTACATGCTTGTCGTCAAGGGCTAAAATATAAGGAAGATAAATAACGGGATATCTAGCCGCCAAGCCCTCTTCCAAGTTACGTTCGGTAACATATTCAAACGGAACATTGTTGTTGGTCAGTGCCCTTGATATGCCCAACCTGCCTTCGGTATGGAATTGCCTGAATTTTAAATCCCTATCTGTTTTATACACAGGGGTGTTCATATCATAAGCGCCCAAAGACAAACGCCCCAACAAAGCTTCGTTCTCCCAACTATAAAATATACCTACTATGGGCTCATCTTGGGAGTCCCATAACTCATACCGATGCTCTTGTAATTTTTTGGAAAATTTACCTGCAACGATGGCACGATCGGAAGGTTCGCCCTGAATATCCGTTAATGCATATTCACCTACCTCCCAGCCTTCGCCCCTAGAATTCCACATCCATATCCCGACACCCTTTAATCCGGATGCCAAATAGGATACGAATAATTGGGACATGGTATTACCATCAACCGTATAGCCCTCATGCCCGCTCCATTGGGTTGGGCCACCGGTGGATTCCCAAGTGGCGGTCCATCCGCCCTTGAACATATCGGCAATAATCCGAGACTGCCAATACACTGGCCTAGTCACCTCATTGTCAATTAAAAAAAAGTGATGGGGCAGGTGTACCGAGGCGTAGAAAGAGCCACCAATGGACGCGGTTTTAGCTTGTCCTTCAAGATCCCATGCATTCACAGCCTGATTTTCAAAAACCTGATGTCCGCCAGTACGTTCGGGTTCCTCGGGATCCCACTTATGGTAGAGATCCATCGTCTGCTGGTAATTGTCTACGATTAATGAAGACTGAAATTTCATAGCATCCCGGTAGCGCCTAAAATCACTGACTTTAGACCCTTTCCCATTGCCATAATTATCAAACCCACTTCCAATCAAGGATTGTGCCGCCCCATCAAAAGATTTAAAGTCCTGAGTGTCGGTAAAGCCAGAATTCCAAGCACTTTTTAAGGTATCCAAAACCCCATACTCTTGTTTTAGCCATTCCGAAAATGGAGCCGTCAACCGTTTGGGTAGCCAAGGATTGTTACGCCCTGGTTCTCCCATTCCTTTAGGGGGCTCTGGCTTGTCAGCCATTATATCCACACGCTTGCGCCACACATCGTTTTGATAGGCTACCATACGGGCATCGGACTGAATTTTTGGTAAATTCTCAAATGAATAGGTCATTTCTATACCCAATTTGTTTAAAAGCTGCTGGTCTATATGCTCCCAACCGCCTTTACCATAATACCATGGAGAGATACCTTCATCAATGGCCGCATTAAAGACTTTTTCCTTAAATCCTTGGGGATTTTTTGGAGAATCGAGTTTCAGCTGTTTCAATGCGGTAAAACCTAATTTTTTTATAGTCTTGAACTCTTTGACCGCAGCATCAAAATCATCCTCTCGCTGCTGATAGTATACCACCCCTACAGGAAAGGGTCTTAAATCACGCAATTTTTCTTGCATGGCGCTGTTATTTATTTCCCAGTACAACTTTTGCATAAACGGATCCGAACCCGGTCGCACTTGTGTCCCGGACAAGCTCCATTTGGATTGTTCAGCGTTTTGGGAAGCCAGTTCCGTTCCGCAAAAAGTGAATAGCACTAGCACTACAAAAAGATACCTTTTAGATTTCATTATTCCACACCTTAACATGTTACATTGATTGACGACCACAACACCATGACCATCCTCTTAATTGTATAAAATTAAGGGTCAACCATTTCATTGGAGGAGACTACAGTAACATTTTGGGGTACTATGGGAACAAATCTCAATGATCGTGAATCAGAATATATCCATGAGGGGAAATTATCAATACATTTAAGAATCCAGTCCAAGGCGGACGTCCCGTACGAAGTATTTTATCAAAGTAAATAGAACAAACAGAAAATTAAAAATTATGAACTATAAAGCACTTTTACTATTTTTTGCAGTTTGGTCGGGTTCAAATATCCTGAATGGCCAAACAGGTATAAACGATCTACCAAGTCCGATTGAAAAAATCAAATTGGTTGCCGATCATATCATTGCCTCCAATTCTTTTCAGTACAAACTTTTCCCCGCTAAAAGAGAAAAACATATCTCCGACCTTAATTTTGTCAATTTCGGCAGGACTTTTGGAGAAAGCAACGCTGCAACGGCCTATGCGCTAACCTGGTTGGAGACCGAAGAGGCGCAATCCTTCCCTATCGGTCTTGAATACAATAACAGTATAAGCATTTTTTTAAATGATTCCTTAATATATAGCGATCGGGCAAAAAGTAATTCCAAAATCACGATTGAAGAACGCAATCTAAGTTTGTCCAAGGAAGTCGTACTGCAACTCCTTCCAGGAAGAAATAAATTGCTCATCAAATCGGAAACTGTTGGAGGTGCATGGACGGTATATCTAAAAGCCGAGAAAAAGGATAAAAAAGACCCCAAACTAGGATTGGCCAATCATCCCCTGATTTCAGAGGAGGTATCCAAACTATCCAACTGGTTGGTGATAGGCCCCTTTGAAAATGAAAGCGCACAGAATTCGAATGCCTCGCATATGCTCGAATCGAATTTTGAAATAGGAAAGCTTTATCAAGGTAAAAATAACTTGGTCACTTGGTCCATCCCTAGAATAGAACTATTGGCAGATGCCGTCCCCATAGACCCTATTTGGGGATCTTACCTGAATTATAATTACCATACAGGTGGTGTCGCCTGGGCCATGATGCAACTCTCAGAAGTTACGGGAGCGGAACGTTTTGATGTGTATGCGAAAAAATATACCGATTTTATGATTGAGACCAAGCCGTTTATAAAATATCAGATCGAAGAGCTCAATGCGTATAAGTCCGTCAACAATCAAATGATCAACACTCCCCTACTTGATTTTACTTTGGCGCCTACACTACCTTTTATCTATAGATTGATCAAGGAAAAGGACTTTGACAACAGAACTGATTATGTCACCTGGGTAGATGAAATGACCCAATATGCGCTGAACGATCAGTTACGAATGAACAATGCCCATTACGCAAGACTTACCCCAAAAGTGAAGACCACCTGGGTAGACGACATGTTTATGGGGCTACCCTATCTGGTCTATGCCGCTAATTTGACGGACGATTTAAGCTTGAGACAAAGTCTATTGGACGATGCCGCCTCGCAAGTACTATCATTTAACAAAGAAGTATGGAACACACAGGAAGAACTGTACCAACATGCACAATATTCCGAACAAAAGGTACGTATGCCACACTGGTCACGAGCCAACGGATGGGGCATCTGGGCAATAACAGAGGTGCTTCAAGTGCTACCAAAAAACCATCCAAACTACAGGCGTATTCTAAAGCATTATCGTAACCATGTAAAATCTTTGGTTCGCTATCAAGACTCCGATGGCTTCTGGAACAATGTAATCGATGAACCCTCTAGGCAAGAAACCTCCGGAACGGCAATTTTTACTATGGCCATTGCTAGAGGCATAAATAAAGGATGGTTAAAACGAAGCGATTACGAAAAACATGTCCTAAAGGGATGGCGTGCCTTGGACAGTGTTATAGAAGAAGATGGAACGGTTCGTAATATTTGTATGGGTACTATGAGCAGCGAGGATCTTGATTACTACCTAAACCGACCTTTTGTAGATGATGATTCGCATGGTATGCTCGGATTGATCGTTGCGGCCATAGAAGTACAGAAAATGATCGACAGTAAATAATACCTATTTATAGACCCATGATTTCAAAAACATTCCTGTTTTTAGCATTGGCAACAGTCTGTGTAATAGTCACGGCACAGAGCGATTTTAAACTGCCCGATAAGAAGCCCTTAGCTTTGTGGCAAGAGGAGACCGATTACTCCCATAGCTATTATGTCGGTACCAACCATCCCTTGGCCTCCGACGAAAATAACGGCACTAAGGCAGCACCTTTTAAGTCCGTTGGTAAAGCGGCGACCATTGGTTAATAGAGAACTGCACGGGGCGCCATTGCATTTCCGTGGGTATAGAGATTGGCGTACGAATAAACGAACCCACCGGTGGCATCAAACGAAATGAACGTATAAAAAACCATGTATAAATCAACTGTAATCCTCTTTATTTTAGCCAGCCTCTTGAGTTGCAATCAAAAACAGGAGCTGGATACTGACGTACTCCTAAAAATGAACGAGGAAAAACTGCGCGCCACCTTAGAAAATATGGAGCAAGACGGCAAAATGCCAAGGATGATAACCAAAGGAGAAAAAGAATGGTCCAAATCCGGTATAAATAACTGGACTTCAGGGTTTTTTCCGGGCCTTCTCTGGCAGACCTATGCCTACTCTGGCCAGAAGGAATGGCTAACAACCGCAGAAAAGCATACCCAATCCTTAGAATCCATTAAACACTTACCTTGGAAAACACATGATTTGGGCTTTATGGCGTTCAACAGTTATGGACTGGGGTACAAAAGCACGAAGAACGAGCAATACAAAGCTATCTTATTGGAAACCGCCGATTCACTGGCCACACTTTTTAATCCACAGGTCGGCACCATGTTGTCCTGGCCATGGATGAAGCGAAAAAAAGGATGGCCACACAACACCATCATAGATAATATGCTAAATCTTGAACTGTTGTTCTGGGCATCCAAAAATGGAGGGCCAAAACACTATTACGATTATGCCGTTACCCATGCTGAAAATACCAAGAAAAATCATTTTAGGGATGATTACTCCACCTATCACGTTGTTGTATATGATAGCATAAGTCCTAAAATACTGAAGAAAATTACAGACCAGGGCTTTTCCGACGAATCTGTCTGGGCCCGCGGCCAGGCATGGGCCATTTACGGTTTTACCATGTGCTATAGAGAAACGGGAATGGAAGATTTTTTGATTACCGCGCAGCGCTCCGCAGATTATTATATTGCAAATCTACCGGAAGACCATGTACCTTTTTGGGACTTTAAGGATCCTAGTATCCCAAACAGTGAAAAAGATGCTTCCGCTGGGGCCATTGCAGCATCCGCGCTACTAGAACTCTCACAGCTGACCAAAGACAAACAGCTAAAAGCCAATTATTTTGATGCAGCTTCAAACATTCTGTATTCCTTGTCTTCGGAAGACTATATATCAAAAAACAGTAATGCCCTCCTAAAACATTCCGTTGGCAATAAACCTGCGGACAGTGAGATAGACGTGTCACTGATTTATGCAGATTACTATTTTCTAGAAGCCTTGTTACGGCGTAAAGAACTAAGAGACCAATATGAATCCCTTTTGAAACCATGATACCGTTTATCCTAAACGTGCTGAAACTTGGACTAAAAAAATAATCATTCATCTATATCTTATAGTACGAAAGCATTTAAAATTATTTTGAGGATAAAATTTCGTAGAGCCCAAAAAAGTTACGTCTATTTTATTGTTTATTAATTTACAAATCTGAAAATGGAACTTATGATTCATGATTTGGGGACAATAGAAAATCTAAGTTCCATATCGGAACGAATAGAGGATGCTAGAGGTAATCTGACACGACTACATAATTTAATCACATCATTCTTAGTACATAATTGCCGCGACCTATAGGGCGGATACAAGGAACTAAATAGAACAATATGTCAGGGAAAAGAACACTTTTTATGCATGTTTCCTAATTTGCTGAATGGTATATCTGCCAACGATATTTTCAACTGTATTTTTTTTCGGCAATGGACAGCAAGTAATTTGAAGCTTGTTTTCTGGAATAAGTAACATCCCTCACAAAGTTGTTGGATAAGGAAATGGTCTTGGCTATACGGAGGTGCGAAAGAAGCTGGCAGCCTCCCAATACATATGGTAAGTATTGGGGCCAATGGTCATGATTTGGTTTTGAAACAATTGAAAATATCAAAAAAGTCTAACGACATCGCTGGCATCCCGGAACTCAACTTGAAATTATCTTACTGAAAATTACATTATTATCATTGACGCTAAGTACTGCCAGACCAAAATAACTTTTAAAGTTATAAAACAGACGGCGGATTATATACCAGCCGTAAAATAAAAACAGAAATAATTGTATCGGGATATCCGGCACGAGTTCGACTCCTCAAAAAAATAGAGCCTGTTATTTCAAAAAACATCGAATTTCTAAAACATTAAAAATGCTTGAAAACACAAAACTAATATAAACATATACTCATGCTT
>Ga0136560_1000086_pt1 | contig 34609 bp, 12 predicted proteins | sample AntRauMeHopE1497_FD_104925 | JGI IMG/M metagenome (GOLD analysis project Ga0136560, IMG submission 104925) | Saline lake microbial communities from Rauer Islands, Antarctica - Metagenome Hop E1 #497 | ecosystem: Environmental > Aquatic > Non-marine Saline and Alkaline > Saline | place... | reverse complement strand
GGGCCTGGGGGGGCGGCGCGCTCAGGCCCGGCGCGGTGCTCCCGCTCGGCGGCCTCACCTGATGTCGCCGTACCCGATGGTGGATGCCGTGACGACTGCGAGGTAGAAGCCGTCGAGGAGGGAGAAGCGGCACTGCGGAGGCCACAGGTACGGCGGCACGGGGTCCCGGTCCTCGCCGAAGGGGCACGCCGTCACGTCGATGTGCGGGCGCGTGAAGGAGCCCGGCTGCACCTGCTCCACGAGGTGGCAGATGCCGGCGGCGACGAAGAGGAACGTCACGATGGTCAGGACCAGGCTGAACACCTGCTTGCGGATCGACTTCTCCACGTCCGCAAAGGTCTCGCGGTCGCCTATGCCGCCGCTGTCCACCGTCCGGAACAGCCTGAGCACCCGGGCGAGCCGGAGGGCGCGGAGCACCCTGACGAAGCCGATGCCCGTTGGCAGATCGAAGATCAGGCTGACCACGGGGACGATCGACACCAGGTCGATCAGGGAGCTGGACCGGCCGGCGAACTCAAACCTGTCCGTAGCCGCGAAGAACCGGAGCAGGTAGTCGAGGCCGAACCACGAAGCAAAGAACACCTCCGCGACCACGAGCCAGACGGGCGTCACCGGCTGGGACGCCTCCACATCTGCCTCGATGATGTACACAACGCATGCCACGATCGCCAGGAGCCCTTGCATCAGATCGATGGCGAACGCGATGCCGGGGTCCCGCAGCTTCGACTGCGCCAAAGCAGCGGCAAATTCGGACCCTCAGCGCCCAGCGGCGTGCAAGCACTGACATATTGGCGATTTCGCACGTCCCCAGTGGCTGTGCCTCGCAAGGCCGGCAAAGGGCGGCGCACCCCAAGCGAAACGGTCTCTCTCACCTGCAGCCATAGGCGTGCGATCGTGACTCGGCCCGCCGACGAGCCGCCAGGCTCCTCTGCGACGGTTTGCTGTACCTTCTCCCTGAGCAGCAAGGACGCCCTGGTTGGCGCTCGGGGGTCGGACCGAAGGCCGGCCGGCTGTGCGGGGCGGATCATGGCCGCCTGCCGCCCGCGCTGAGAACACCGCGACCGCCTGCGAAAGCCAATGCCTCGTCGCTTATGGCAAAGGGGGGCCGCACCAGGCACGGCGAGTGCGTAGCTGGGACGGCGCTGGGTATATTGCGCGCAGTGCAAAGACTGTTCGACAGTCCATTCATTTCTGGCCCCTCGCTGTGCACCTCTTGTGAACCGCCGGGGAAGACGCCGCGTGAACCCCCAGCGGCACCACCATGTCAGACGAAGATGACAGCATGCTGGTGACTCCAGCGGTGGCATTGTGGGACACGGCCGCCACAAACCCGCGCAGTGGAGCCCAGATCGCCGAGCTGGAGGCCAAGCTCGAGGAAAGCGGCGCCCAGGCTGGCGAGCACGAGCCCATTGCCAGAGACTTCACGGCGGCGGAGTCAAGGCTCTGGAAGGACGCCATCGGCGAAGCTACGATGTGCGACTGCGCGCTCGTATCGGCGGTGGACGGAGATCGGCTCCCCGCCCATCGGGCAGTGATTGCCTCGCAATCGGGCGCAGTGGCGGCGCTGCTGGATGGCGAGAAGCCTGCACCCGGAGCCGGCATCAGCCTGTTGGACCGCACCAGCATTCTCGTGAGCCGCAGCCGGAATTTCTGGCAAGGGCCCAGCAACGCTGCCGCATCCACCCTCGCGCTCGCCCCGGACCCGAACGCAGGTCGAAGGGATTTGTACGGAGGCGCTGCATGTCGTGCTGCAGTCCATGTACACAGGCGTGGCCGTGCCCGGCAGGTTCGCCCGTTTTGCAGGGCAGATCCAACGTGCGGCCAAGCTTCTTGGGGTCCCTGAGCCCGTGATTGCGATGCACGAGGACCGGGCTTCTCCCCCTCAGAGGGCAGGGGACGCAGTGGGCCACCTCACAGACTGCGAGCGGGCCTCCGACCTCGTTCTGGCAAGGGCTGCATTTGAGGCCGCCATCGAGGAAAGCCCGCTGATCTTCGCCACCCGCGAGTTCATGGAGCTATCACCCAGCGTGAGTGACGCGGGGAGGCGCGAGGCACGGCCCGACCACCGGACCCGCGAAGCCGCCTGGCATTTCGAGGTGCGAGCCCTGGCATTTCGAGGTGCGAGCCACAGCCGCCCCCTGGTCCTGACCCTGAGCGCCCGCAGATCCTCGCAGCACTCTTGGCAGACCCGCAGCTGAAAGCGGACTCGGAGATTGACGTTCTGGACGCCTGCCTGTGCTGGGCCCGCCGTCGCCTCGGCTTCCAACCTCTGGACCGAGACCGGCTCATGCGGCGCGTCGCATCACAGCTGGACAAGCACGCTTGCGCGCTTCTCCTGCCGTTCGTCGATGAGGACGAGCTGGAGGCCGCAGAAAGCAGCAGCCCCGACGCGGCAGCGGCAACGGCGTCAGCAGCATCTGCGGCGTCGGCAGCCGGGGCCGCTGCAGCCTCTGGAGCGGGACGGCCCGGCGACGGCAGCGATGACGGCGACGACGGCGGCGACGATGTGGGCAGGCGCCGTGTTCGCGCGCTCAAGGGCACCCCCGGCCTGCTGTTCAGGGCGCTCCTCGCCTTCCGGGACTCGAGCACCGCCCCTGTCGGCCTCGGGCGCGAGGCGGCCAAGAGCTCCAAGGGGTATGTCTTCCTCAGGCGCCTCATGAGCGGCCCGGTGGGGGCCCGCATGGCGGACTTCGAGGCGTTCGCGCACCTCACCGAGGGCTGCCCCACGGGCGCTGAGCTCCGGGAGACGCTGTGGCCGGACATCATGCCGCTGCTGCGGCTCGGGAGCCTGTCCGTGGAAGAGATGGTGAGACTGCGCGCGGCGCGGCGAGCGGGGGAGGGCACCTCCCTGCCGCCTCGGCGGCCTGGGCTGACGTCGTGCCAGCCCGCGCCGCGCATGCGACCCGCTCGTCCGCCCGAACCGGCGCGCTCAAAACCCCCCTCGCAGGTCCGGGAGGTGATCAGCCTGGGAGTCCTGAGCGCCACCGAGGCTGTCCAGGTCATGGCGGCGGGACTCAACGGGACGGCCGGCCCGAGCACGCTGTTCCGCGCGGACCCGCGGCCGCGGCCGGACCCACACACGAGCAGGGGTAAGATGACGAGCAGCGACGCCACGGAACAGGAGCTCGAGGCTGCGGAGGCGATCTGGGGAGAGCTTTCGAAGGATGGTCCCTTCCTCGAAGACCACGCCACCCGCCTAGCCCTTGCCAGGCAGCTCAAGGCGCTCTCGCCAGCGCAGCTCGTGGCGGCGATGGGTGCCGTCCGCTGCGTCTGGACACCAAAGGGGTTCACCCCGCAGATCCGGAGGCTGGGCTCGTTCAAGACCGGCTGCCTCAGCGGTGACGGGAAGCAGCCGGTTTCGCTGACGCTGCAGTCGGCCTTGGCACTCCGGTGTGCCGCGGAGAACCGGCTGGTTGAGCTTTCTTCGTTCCGCGCGATGGTTGGCCCCGAGGACGTGTTCGCAGCCGCTGCCGCGGCTGCTCCGAAGCACGGGGCTCTGCCTCGCTCGGAGGTGATCCGCCGGACGCGTGGAGTCGTGCGATCCCTTGCCTGCTTTGCTATCATGCGTATGTTGTGACGCGCGCGCGTGAAACAGGCGATCATTCGGCGGCACCCCCTGGGTGGTCAAACAGAGAGCTAGCCTGCACGGGCTTCGAGCCGCCCTGTGCCGGCCGCCTCCTGGGAATCCGGGACTGCCTGCCCGGACCAGCCTCACGCCCCTCACGGTGCTGCCGCGCCGGCATGCCAACGGAGGCCTGCTGCGGCCTGCGCCCCGGCGACGCCGTCTCCCTCCCGCCTGGCTCGCCGCACGCCGCGCTCGACTTTCGGGCGTGAGTCGCGGCCTCAACGTCGACGGCGAGCAGCTGCGCCTCGCGCCGGACGCGCCGGCCGAGCTCCTCCGCCACCTGCTGGCGGCTTGGTCGTTGGCGAGGCCGCCCTGCGGCTGTCTGGGGCGCTCGCTCTCCCGGCCGGCCGCGGCCCTCGGGGCCGGAGGAGGCCGCCCGAGACGACGACGCAGTCACCGCCCTGCGCACCGCGGGCGCAGCCACCTGGCCGCCCGTCGGCTCTGCGGTCATCCCGGCCTCCGCGGGGACAAAGCCGCCATCGCGCCGCAGCGGCTGAGCCACGGCTGCCGCTCCCGCGCGGGGCTCTGGCGCAAACAATCCCGATGTTGCCTCGTCATCGCTGCCGGTGCCTCCCGCCGGCGAAGCGTGGCTCCCTGCAAGCGCGGTGTCGCCGAGGCTCGGAGCGCTCGGCGGCACGACCGGCTCGATTCCTGCCTGCAGGAGCTGCCTCCTCAGCGCCGCGTTCTCGACCCTGAGGTCTGCCAGCTCGCGCCTGGCCCTCCTGAGCTCTGCTGCTGCCCCGTGCGCCGATTCCGCCGGCGGTGGCGCGGCTGCCGGCCTAGCCCGGATCCCGGTCGCCCTCGCTGCGTACTGGAGCGTTGCGACGGAATGGTCGAGCTGTGACTCGGCGGGGGACACGCACGCCACGAGGACGACGCGCCCCGGGCCGGAGAGCACGGAGCGGAGGAGCTTGGTGAGGACCGAGCTCCTGTACGGCACGACGGCGTCCGCCTCCCCCGCCGCGAGGGCCATCACACACCGGTTCAGGGCGAGCAGCGAGGTGTTGATGGCGGACGACTCGTCCGCCATGCGGCCAGCTGCCTCGGTGCGCTTGCGTCGCTCCGAGCCGGCGAGGTCGACGAGGACGAGGACGGCCCGCGTCGGCGGCGCGCCACCGCCCGGCCGCGTCACGACCATGACGGTGAAGACCGCGTGGCTGCGCGACGACTGGTCGTTCATGGCGTGCTCCCCCGTCACGCGCTGCCGCACGGCCGTCGCAACGGCGGCCTCGGCGTCCTCGTCCGCAGCGAGGCTCCTCCAGGCCGCCCCCGCCGCGTAGAAGGCCCCTGACTCGGCCTGCTGCCTCACGGCAAGCCTCGGCGCCCCGCGCTCCAGCAGGTCGTACACCGCCTCCTGGTACACATCCACGGCGCTCAGGAGCAGCGTCTGCGACCCCCCGCCCGCCTCAACGGCCTCCCTCCGGCCCATCAGTCCCGAAAGCGCGCGGGGGAGCAGCCCCGCAAGCCTGGGCAACGAGGAAAGCGAGCCCGGGCGGCCCAGCATAGTGTGCGTCTTGCCGGAGCCCGTTGCGCCATGGCAAAGGACGCACGAGGACAGCCCGCTGCCCGTGCCGCGCACCGCCTCGCCGAGCCCGGAGTTATCAAACACGTCCATCTGCGTGGCCTCAGGCCCAAGCACGCTCCGGAACGACCACGCCCGGGCGACGCCGCGGTCAGACACCACGACCGCCCCGTCCCCACCAACCTCGACAGCCTCGGCGTCCGACCCCGGCGCCTCGGTGTGGTTCATTGGGCGCACCCGGACGAGGACGCTCAGCCTGCGAGCGACCGCGGGGAACGCGTCACGCGGCGCAGGGAAACTGGCGGGATCCCGGCTGCCCCGGCTGCGCTGCGGGCGGGACGCGGGGACGCCCTCACTTGGCGTTGGCCATGACCGGCGATGAGCGCACGCGCTCCCTTGTTCTGCTCCGGCTCCCCGGCCCTGCCCGCTCCGGGACAGGGCGCGAGTGCTCGGCCGGCAACCGACCGGCCGTTCTGCACCAAGCAGAGTGACGCGGGGCCGTGGGGAGGGCGGAAAGCATCTGCGGGCTCGGTCACCCGGTGAGGCCGGCCGCAGTTTGGGTCCGGGCTTGCGCGGGGCGGCGCTCACTCAAAGCGCACGGTGAAATCATACGCAGCCTTGACGCCAGGCTTGCGCACGACCGCCATGTCCTTCGCGGCGTCGTAGGAGAACTCGACCTCGACCTCCTGGGCCCCCTGGGCGGACGCGAAGGCCTTGGCCGGCGCGGCGCCGAGGCCGACCACGACGATGCGCTCGACCGAGTTGGGCACGGCGAAGCTCTTGCCGCCCGCCTGCTTCGACGCCGTCAGCGTGCCCTTGGCACCCCCGCGGAAGGAGAAGCGGCGGAGGCGGAAGGCGTCCGAGCGCTGGTAGTCGTACGTGATGCCGTCGTCGAGGTAGAGCTCGCCGTCGGCAGAGCCGTCCTTGTCGAGCGCCACGGTGAGGGTGAAGGGGTCGTGCTGCATCATGGCGGTGCAGCGGCGGGGGCGGACCTGCCGAGTGACGACGCTGCCGGGGCGCTGGAAGACGGGGATCTTCCCCAGGGGCGCCTGGACGGTCTGGCGGCCGGCCGGGACGCGCTGGAGGGTGTCGACGTCGTACCATGGCTGGTCCCCGGGGATGTAGACCGCCGCGGTGGTCGCCCCGGCGTCGGTGACGGGGTGCACGAGAAGGTCCGAGCCGACGAGCCACTGGTCCTCCATCCCGAACGTGGCCTCGTCGGTGGGGAAGTCCACCCAGAGCGGGGTCATCACGGGCGAGCCGGTGGCGTGGGCGCGGTAGAACTGGGTGTACCAGAAGGGCAGGAGGGCGTAGCGGGCCCGGACCGCCGAGCGAAGGTTGCCCATGACCTCGTCGCCGAAAAGCCAGGGCTCGCGGCGCTTCGTGTCGATGTGCGCGTGGGCGCGGAAGAAGGGCTGGTAGGAGCCGGCCTGGTACCAGCGGGTCATGAGCTCCGTGTCGGGGTTGTTGAAGAAGCCGCCGACGTCGGCGCCGGCGAAGGAGAGGCCCGAGACGGAGATGGACATGAGCATGGGGGCGGCGATCTTCAGGTGCTCCCAGGAGGCGTCGTTGTCGCCCGTCCAGATGGCGCCGTAGCGCTGGGAGCCGGCGAAGAAGGCGCGGGAGAGGACGAACGGCCGGGTGTTCTCGTCCGCGGCGCGGCGCTGCTGGCCCAGGGCCGTGGCCATCTGCTGGTAGAGCCCGTAGAGGTTGTGCCACTCGCGGTGCTCGACGCCGGCGAGGCTCTTTGCCTCCTTGCTCATGGAGACCTCGGGGCCGTTGAACACCGACGGCTCGTTCATGTCGTTCCACGTGTACAGGTGCTCCGTGCTGCCCGGGTAGCTGTCCAGGGCGAAGTTGGCCGCCCACCAGTCCCGCACGTGCGGCGCGGTGAAGTCCAGGTAGGAGGAGGAGCCGGGCCAGCACCAGCCGTCGAAGTCGCCGCCGTCCTTGGACTTGATGTACAGGCCCTTGGAGGTCGCCTCGGTGTGCACGCGCCACGACGTGTCGCGCTTGATGTGCGGGTCCACGATGGTGACCATCTTCCGCCCGCGCTCCGCCAGACGGTTCTGCATCGCCGCCGGGTCGGGGAAGAGCGCCTTGTCCCAGGTGAAGTATCGCTTCCCGTCCGTGTGCTCGATGTCGAGCCAGAGGACGTCGTAGGGGAAGGCGTGCTCCTCGAACTTGGCGTCCACGCCCAGGACGTCGGCCTCGTCCTTGTAGTTCCAGCGGCACTGGTGGTACCCCAGAGCGAAGCGAGGCGGGAGGGCCTGGGTGCCGGTCATGGCCGAGTACTGGCGGAAGACGTCGCGCGGGGACGGGCCGGGCATGACCGTGAGGTCGAACACGCCCGACTCGGACATCCAGCGCGCGGTGCCGGCGCCGCCGCCCTTGGCGATGTCCACAAAGGTCTCCGACGGGTTGTTCCAGTACGCCCCCGCGGTGGTGGCGCCCGCGTGGGCGATGATGATGGGGATGGAGCCGTACAGCGCCATCGGGTTGTGCAGCTCGTACTCGAAGACGTCGAGGTTATAGAGCCGGTACGGCTCCGCGTGGGCGCCGCTCTCCGTGGAGCGCGGGGCCGTGGCGCGCAGCGCGAGGTGGTCCGCGTGCTCCGGGATGCCGAAGAGGTGCGAGGCGCCGGGGAACGCGGTGTCCACGCCCACCGACGTGGGGCCGTGGGGGCGCCCGTCCGTGTGGCCGCCGAACGACTCGGACCCCATGCCGTCCTCCGCGCCGGCCTCCGCCTGGAGGTCCCGGCCCGCGGCCGACGCGTCGCCGGCCTCCTGCTCGGCCCCGGCCGCCGACCCGTCGTCGTCGTCGTCGGCGTAGATGGGTTTGCCGTCCTCGCCCCAGTCGAGGATGCGCCTCCCCGATGCAGCCGCGGCCTCCGCCCGGGCCGCCGACGCCGCCTCCGCCGCGGCCTCGTCCTGCACCCGGCGGTGCTCGAAGTAGAACCGACCCTGCCCGTTCACCGTGCTCGCGAGCCGGCCCTCGGAGTACACGTCCACGCGGAACGGCGCAAAGTGCACCGCTGCTGCCTGCTTGTGCCCGGCGGACGAGGACCAGGTCAGGATCGCGCCGTCGCCGGGTCCGGGGAGGGCCGCGGCCCCGCCCGTTGCGGCCGCCACCGCGGCGTCGTCGGCCTTGGACATCGCGGCATCGCTCGCGTCCTTAAGTCCGTCCTCAAGCACGACATCGGGGGCCTGCGGCGGACCGGGGGGGGGAAAGCCCCGTGAACATGGTCACCGCTCAAGAAATCCGTGACGGATTCTCCGCCCAAGGCGCACGTTTGGACGGCGGCCAATCGTCTCCGCGGCACGGCCAGCGTTGTGCTGCCGACGAGCTGGGGGCAGAATCATGCCGCGCGGGGCCTCACCTCCCACCTCGGAGGGCGTCCGTCGCTCTCGACCAGTCTAACGCGAACCGCGCCGGAGTCCAGAAGCCGGACCGTGGCGCTGAGCGGCGGAGCGCCAGCATCTCCACCGTCCATCCTGCCAGCCATGGTGGCACCCGAAAAGGCCACGGAGGCCGGGTCGATCGCCCACTGCGTGCACCAGGATGCCGAGAGCGGCTCGGAGGCAGGTCGCGAGGTGCGCTCCGCCCCGGCCGGGCAGGATTTGCCGCGAACGGGCAATCAAAGCTCGGTGGTGTCGGCGACGGCCTCACAGGGCCGGGGGTCCACGTGGCGGGGCCGGAGTGCTCACCTTTGCCTCGGCGTCCTTGGTCCTGTGCCGGCGGCAAAAGCCGGTGTCCTGGCACGTCCGGAACTTGGACCTGTCAACTGCCACCACGTGCCGCCCTGCCAGGGCGGCCATGAGGACCACGAGAACGGCCCGCATCGAGCCGGATGAGTGTGCCCAACGCCGCCAGATTTCCGGCCGGCATCCGGCCGCGCAGAGCGCCCAACTGTGCGTCGATGCTGCAGCACCACGGTGCCGCCGGACTGGGGCGCCAGCAGGCTCCCCACGTCTTGCGTGCGTTCGTGCCACCATGGACGTCCTCTCTTTGATCCCGCGTGGAGGCGGGGGAGGCGGCGGCGGCGGGCAAGGGAGAGGGGACCGCGGCGGCGGCTCCCGCGGACAGTCGAGGGAGCGTCCCGGAGGCCGGGGACGCGGGCGAGGTGGGAACGAGTCGTCTCGCGGCGGCCGGGAAAGGCGCGGCGGCCGCGGCGGAGGAGATGGCGGCGGCTCAAGGGGCGGGGGCGGATCTGGGCGAGGCCGCGACGACCGTGGCCGGGGCCGCGGTGGAAACCGCGGCCGCGGTGAGGGCAGATATGATGGTGGTTACGGGCGCGGAGACGGACCGCGCGGTCGAGGCGAGCGAGGCCGAGGCGGCCGAGGCGGCCGAGGCGGCCGTGGTGGCCGAGGCGATGGTCGTGGCAATGGTCGTGGCGATGGTCGTGGCGATGGTCGTGGCCGCCGTGAAGGAGACAGGGGCCGTGAAGATAGGGATGCCGACCGATCCCGCGAAAGCAGGGGCGGGAGGCGGAACGGAGGCGAACAAAGGGGTGACTTCCGCGACACAAGCCGCGATGCCAGCCGCGGCACGAGCCGCGACTCCAACCGAGAGCGCGGCGGCGGCAACGGGCGGCAGGGCCGCGGTCAGGGGGGGGACGGCGGCCGGGGCGGCGAGGGGGACGGGGGTCGCCGCGTCCGTGTCAACGTTCGCGCGTCCGAGCGGGTGATCGGCGGCATCCTGGGGAGCGACCCGGTGGTGGGGGAGCAGGTGAGGGCCACGTTCCGGGAGCGGCGGGAGCAGCGCGCCGCGGGGAGGAGAGGGGACGGCGGGCCTCCCAGGGGCGCCGGCGGCAGAGGCGGGGGACGGGGCGGCGAGCGGGCCCAGGGCGGGCGGCGGGAAGGGGCGGGTGCGGGGGGCAGGGCCGCCCCCAGCGCCCGGGGCGGTGGTAGGGTTGGCGACGACAGCGACGGGGGGCAAGGCAGCAGCGGCAGCGAGCGAGGCGGCACCTCAGCTCCACCCCTTGTCGCTCGCCGCGGCCGCGGCGCGGCCGGGCGGAGGCGCTCGTGGTCCGGATCGGAGGCCAGCGGCGGGAGCCGGGCAGGCGGCGGCTCGAGGTCCGGCAGCGCCGGGTCGGATGGCTCGGCGGGGAGCACGGACGGCACGGACACTGTCCGACGGGCGCGCAGGAGACCCCGCTCGGCGTCCGGATCGGAGGGTGGGGCTGGGTCCGGGTCCGGATCGGAGAGTGACGCGCCACCGCTGCGGGCGGCGGGGGCGAAGCGGGTCCGTGCCCTGGCGCCGCGTGACGACGGGGCGTCGGCGGGGGACTCGGACGAGGGCGACGGCGCCGAGCAGCACATCGGGCCGCTTGACCAATGGGAGGACGAGCGGGCGTCCGGGGCGGCGGGGGTGGCGGCCAAGACGGCGGAGGAGGCGCGGCGGGAGGAGGATGAGCGTGTGGCAGAGCAGGCGCGCCTTGCTGCGGCGGCGAGGAAACGGGAGGAGGCGGAGCGACGTCGTGCTGAGGCGGAGGAGAGGCGAGCGGTGGAGGCGAGGCGGCGCGCCCGCGTCGAGGAGGCGAGGCGAAGGGCCGAGGAGGAGGCGAGGCACGCCGAGGAGGAGCGCCGGCGCGCCGAGGAGGAGCGGCGGCGGCGCATCGCGGCCGAGGCGGAGGCGCGGCGGCGGCGCGCGGAGGAGGAGCGGCGGCGGCGCATCGAGGAGCGGCGGCAGCGCAAGGAGAGCGGGATGGCAGAGCGCCTGAGGCTGAGGGCCGCGGCGACGTCGGCACCCTCCCCGGTCCTGGCCACCCGCACGCCATGCTTCAGCCCCATGCAGCCAGCGGCGTCGTCCGCCCGGCCGGCGCGCGCGGCGGACGCCCGCCTCGGCTTGCCGCTCGCAGCCGCCCCGCCCGGCGCCGGGGACTTGCTCGCCGCTTCGGTGGCGTCGGTAGCCCGGTCGGTGGCCAGCGAGGCAGAGCTTGTGAGCCGATGGATCTCGCGCGCCGGCGGCGACGACACCGACAGCGAGGGCAGCCAGGCCCCGCCGGACGACGAGGACGACGCCGCCACGGGCGCGGCGGGCGCGCCTGACGTGGTATTTGGCGGCACGGGCGCCCTGACGGGGCCGGACCTCACCGCCCCGCCGCCCACCGCCGCCGAGCGCGGCAGCGGGCCCGGCCGGCTGTCCGCCGGGGCTCACTGGATCGCCGAATCCGCCTCTGTGGTTCTGCCCATCGGTCTCACCGGCCAGACGGGGGCGCTCGCCGCCGGGACGACGGTCCTGGTGACCGACTGCGGAGTGGTGGTCGACCGGGGGACGGCCAGCGAGACGCTCGCCGTCTTGGCACGCCTGGGCCTCGCCGCGGCACCTCCTGCGGAGACGGCGGCCGCCGGCGCGGGCGGCACGCACCGCGCCGGGGGCATCTCCGTGGTCGACCCGTCCTCCGCGGCGTCGTCCTCCCTTCCCAGCGTGGACATTCTCGTGTCCTCGGCGCTCCCGGCAGTGACGGCCTCGGCCGCCTGGGTTCCGTCCTCCGCCGGGTGCAGCTTCTCGCCCTGCCTGCTGCGCGGCGGCCGCGGCGCCGACGGCCGGCCCGCCGTCGCCGCCTACTCGTTCCGGGGCCGATCCTGGCTCCGCGTCAAGGCCGACGAGGATGGCGCCGAGGCGCTGGGCAGGAGCGGGGCGACGTTCTCGTCGCTGACTGCGGACTTTGGCCGGCAGGCCGACGGCGAGCGGCGCGTGCTCGTGCTGGGAGGCGTGCGCGAGGGATCCTTTTGCGGCCCTGAGGCAGTGACCGTCGGCTTGGATGACGACCGGTCTTGCGAGAGCGACGTGGCTCTCACGTCGGCCTCGCACGCGCTGGGCGCCCGGGCAGCCGCGCCCGCCGCGGGGGCAGAGCCGCTGGGCCGGGCGTTCCACGGCGCGTGCGTGTCGGCGGAGGGCCGCGTCGCCTTTTTCGGCGGTGTGGTGCCCCGGCCGGGCTCGTCGTCGCTCGCCGGCGCCACGCCGAGCGACCAGCTCTGGGAGCTGGACTGCCGGACAAAGCGGTGGAGCAACCTGGGGGCGAGGGCGCGGGGCGAGGGCCCGGGTGCACGGGCCCTGCCCAGCCTCTCCGCCCTGGGCGACGCGCTCCTCGTAGCCGGGGGCTGCGCCCCGGCCGGCTCGGCGCGGGCGCCGGCTCCCCTGCACGACGTGTTTGTGCTCAGCACGTCGACCTGCGCCTGGGCCCGCGTGGCAGTGACGTCACACCCGAGCATCGGGCCGGCCTTCAGGCTCGGCGCCTGCAGCGGCGGATCCATGACCGTCGGCGACACACCGATGCTGGTGCTGGGCGGCCAGGCGCACTCCGGCTCCTCCCGGCACGAGTCCCAGCTCCTCCTCGTCTCGCTGCCCGAGCACCCCCTGCAAGACCTGTGCCTGCAGCTCGCCCGGGCCCGCATCTGACCGGCGCGTGACCGTGATGGTGTGTGCCGCTGGCCGCAGCGCGCGCATCTTCCCTGGGGGCCGCGCACAAGACCACACTGGCATGCGCGCACGGAAACCCCGAACGATGCCCGTGTTGTCGGCGCCCGACTCGGCGCAACCGCAACACGGAGCGCGAGGGCACCGGGCGATCCCGGCGGTCGATCGCACCGCTCAGTCGTCCCGCGCGCGGCGGCCGCCCCGTCCGCCACCGCCACCTCCTCGTCCGCGCTTGCTGCCCCGACCGCGCCCGCGCCCGCGCCCGCGCCCGCGCCCGCGCCCGCGCCCGCGCCCGGGGCTGCCGTTCAGGCTGCCGTCAACGCTGCCTCCGCCTCCGCCGGCGCCGCGACCCCGGCCCCTGCCCCCGCCGCGGCCTCGGCCGCCGCCCCTGCCACTGCCCCGGGACCCTCCGCGCCCGGGGCTCCAGCCGTCGCCCCCACGCCCGCGCCCGCCGTGCCTGTGCGGCGACGGCACCCGGGAGTCCGCGGCAGTCAGCCGGGCCGCCGCCCTGGTCTCAAGGTGGTCCAGCACGCCCTCGAGGGCCTCCACGGCCAGCGCGATGCCGTCCCTCGCGTCCGCCGTCGTCCCCGGAGCGGCGAGCGCCGAGGCGACGCGCTCCTCGATCCCCGTGTCCTCGCCCACGAGCCTGGCCAGGACTTCAAGGCACTGCCGGGCCGACCGGACCCCGCTCGCCATCGCCGCCAGCCCGGTCGCGCCGGCGGGGGCCTCCGCGGCCTCCCCCGGCGCCGATGACCGCCCGAGGAGCGCCGAACGGACGTCGGGGCTCCGGCCCGCCGTGCCTGCTAGCATCCCCGCGCCCCTCCCCCTGGCCTGCTCCTCCTCCTCCTCCTGCGCCTCCCGAACCCGGGCCATGAGCCACGGCCCGTCGAACACGGCGCCGCCCTCAACCTCCGTGCCGGCCGCCCTGGGCGCCTCCCTGACCACCGCCGCCGCCACGGCCCGGTGAAGCATCGCCCAGTCCACGACGTTGACGCCAGCCACCCGCGCCGCGGTGCGCATCGAACGGTCACCCGTCACCAGCACCACGCGCCGTGCCGCCGCCGGGCCACCGACCTCCGCGGCCTGGCTCCCCACGAGGCGCGCGACGCTGACGATGCGGGCGTCGGCCGGCGCGAGCGCCGCTCCCACGTCCAGCCCCTCCTGGGCCACCACGCGCTCGGCCTGGTCGGCCCCGAGCTCGAGGAGCACGCCTCCGGCCTGGCACGAGTCCTTCGCGGCTCCCTGGCCCACAAAGGCGCGCACCTTGCGCCGCCGCCCCGGGTCGCGCTTCATGCCGTCCAGCTCCGAGCTCACCGTGTGGATCAGCACCGCGTAGGCCTGGCGCCCCGTCGGCAGGGCCGCGTTGCCCCGGGCGGGCGCGCCGGGCGCCACCTCGGCCGGGGGCGAGCCGAACATCCGAAGGAGCGCCCCAAAGCCGAGGCCCGGCCCTGACTCCTCGGGCGTGGGGAGGCCCACGCCGTGCCCCGCGCCATCTTCTTCCTCCTCCGCTGCCGAGTGGGGCTCGTGCTCGTCCTCGCTCGTCTCTTCCGCAAGGATGCCGCCGGCAACCTCCTCCTCCTCCTGGTCCTCCTCCTGGTCCTGCTCCTCGCCCTCCTCGCCCTCCTCGCCCTCCTCCTCCTCCTCCTCGCCCTCCGCGTCGGCCCACCCCACCATGGTGGCGACCGCCGCCGGCCCCTCCCGCGCCACGCTGTGCCACATGTCCACGCTGTCCTCCTCCACCATGTCAAGGATCGCGTTGGAGTCAAGCACCAGCAGCGTCACCGTCGGCTCGTCGCCGCTTGCCTCGCCCCCGGCACGCCGGGCCGCGGGACTGCTCGCCGCCGGGGCCGCAGCCGCCGCCGCAGCCGGGGGCGATGCGGAGCCAAGGTCCATCGCAGCGAGCGACGACGCCAGCGCCTCAACCTCCGCCGGCTGCTGCCCGGCCGAGGCCACCTCCGCCGCCGCCGCGGGCTCCCCCTCGGCCGGGGCCTCCCCGTCCTCTCCGCCGGCACGTGCGACCGCGGGAGCCCCGGCGGCCCCGAGGGCCTTCTGGGCCCACGGCCCCGCCGCTGCCAGGATCGCGGCGACGTCGTCGGGGAGGCCGTGAGCAGAGGCGGCGATCGGGGTCACGGCGGCCGCTGCCGCGGCAGCACCGGCCTTTGGCGGCGTGACGGGCGCAGCAGCCGCCTCCGCGGCTCGCCTCACGGCCGGCCGGCCGTCCTCCGCGTCCGCCGCTGCCGCCGCACGGCGTTGCCGGCCGTTGGGCCTGCCCTCCAGGACGCCGCGCATGCTCCTGAGCTGCGTGCTCAGAAAAGGCAGGTGGATCTGCGGCGTCGGCTCGACGCAGCACCACCCAACCCCGCAGCCCGAACCCGGGTACTTCCCGCGATGCGGGCTCTCGCAGAACGTGCAGCCCATCTCGTCGAGAGCCTCGCGGACGGCGTCGGGGTCCACCCTGTTGCACTCCACCCGGACCCACAGCGGCCGCTCGTGCGCGCCGCGGGTGACCGGACCGGAGCCCCCCTCGAACAGCCCGCGGAGCAGACGAAGAGCACCGTCGGTGCCGATGGCGTTGTGGGACAGGTGGATCTCCTGCACACGGGGTGCCTTTGGCCCGGTACCCGCGGCGCGGCTGACCCACGCCACCAGCGCACCCACGGCGTCCGCCCCCGCATTGCCGAGGCGGTTCCCGTGCAGTCGCAGAAGCGCCGGGTAGGCCCGCCGCACCCCGTGCTTCTCAAACACCGCGAGGAGCTCCCGGACGATGCCCTCGTGGACCGCCCCCTGCTCGTCGATGGACCCCCCGAACAGGACCGCCACGGGCAGCGGCGTGGGAGCCTTGCCCCGCGACAGCCGCATCAAGAACTCCTCGTCGCCAATCACGCTGTCCAGCTCGGCGATGGCGGCGCGCGCCATTTCGGCCGTGAGGGAGTCGTGCCCCCGCGGCTTGCCGCACTGCAGGGAGCGCCTGGCCACATCGTAGCGAACGTACTCGAGTCGCCGGGACATGGACGACCGGTGGGGCGGCGCGAAAAGGGGGAAGCCCGCAAGCGGTCCCGCTCAGCGTGCCTGCGCTGGAGAGAGTGGGGATATTCTGGTTCCGCTTTCCCCGTGTTGCGGGCCGAGAGTTCTGCCATTCTTGCTCTGTTCCAGTCCGACGCGAAGCAGTCGAGTTCAACAACACAGCGACTCGGTCCGAGGCCGACGTTTGCTCGGGCTCACCCGCCCACCGCACGACGAACGAGCGGGTGCTCGCGGCTCGGCCGGGGCGCGGGGCGATGCCTTTCCGCGGCCTTGGCCTGGCGGTGCTTGCCGCCGCGCTGGTCGTCAGAACCGGCGCCGTGGCTGCCGCCATGGTGAAGCTTCCGGCCCTGCTCTCGCCAACGAGCCTGCTGGACCTGTGCGACCAGCCCGCCGGGAGCCTGGACTGCACCATCCGGAACAAGTCCGCCGTCATTCAGCTCAACACGCCCGGCGGAGCATCACCGGCTGTCCTGGCGGTGAACGGCACCGTGAAGATCGAGGACTCTGTCCTCGTGCACATGGCTTGCACGGTCTTTGACACGGACTGCGGCATGTCCATCGCGGCGGCCAACATCGAGCTGAGCGGAACCTCCCAGCTCGTCGGGAACAAGATCAGCCTTGTGGCCTCCGGGTCCACACTCAGCTTGCTGCAAGAAAGCATTGTGGATGTCAGCTGCTCGTCCAGGTTCGCGGATTCGCTCGAGTCGCGCCCCGAGGCGGGTGTCGGGTTTGGGGGAATCGGCGGCGGCCACGGCGGCGCAGGCAGCGGCACCGGCGAAGACCGGCCCTGCAGCCAGGCTGCTCAGCTGCGCGGCCACTACTCGTCGACCATCGGGGGCAGCTCGGCGCCGCGGTCCCCGCTGTCCGGCAGCACGCACTGGGGCGGCGAGGCCTTCGGGTTCGCGTCGATACGCAGCCCGAACGACTTTGGCGGAGGCAGCTGCTCGGTGAGGCAGCGCTCCGGGCGGGACGACGACGACCTCTTCGAGGAGGGCGAGGAGAACCCCGCAACCTGGAGCTTCGCGGGGAGCGGCCCGCCGGGCCGGGAGGCGGCTCTGCGCGAGCTCGGGCGAGGCAGCGTCGTGGGCGCCGCCGCGTCGGCGTGCCCGGTGCGAGGAGGGCTGAGCGCCACGATGGAGCGGCGCGTGCGGTCGGCCCGCGCCCTTCGCTGGGCGGGGCGCCTTGCCGCGGCGACGGGCCTCCCGTACGAGGCGCCCACGGCACGGGGCAGGGACGCGGACGCCCTCGGCGAGGGCGAGGACGACGGCACGGGGCGGCCCTCGGCCGAGGCCATGGAAAGGGTGCTCGCGCGGGCGCGGGAGGCCGCCGCGGGGCCCGGGCCGTGGGCCCACGAGGCCGACGCCGAGGCGGCCTCTGAGTTCAAGTCCTGCTGGACCGTGTACAACGCGGCCGGCGGGCAATGGCTGCGCGGCCCCAAGGGCTACTTCGTGCCCGGGGGCGGCGTGGCGGTGCTCCATGCGGACCTGGGGACGCTGGTCATCGAGGGCACGAGCGTGCTGGCGGACGGGGAGTCGGGGCCGAGCATGAGGGCGGTGTCGGTCGGCGGCGGCTCGGGTGGCGCCGTGGACGCGCAGGCGGGGTCCGCGAGCATCAAGATCCCGGGCACGGGCAGCCCCGTAGCCTTCTCGGCGACCGGGGGCAACTCGGCCAAGGCGGGGGGCGGCGGCGGGGGAATGATCAGCCTCGGCACGCCGTCCTTTCAGGGCGTGCACCCCTCGTGGTTCGACGTCAACGGAGGCGAGACGCCCAACGACGAGTGCGAGCTGGGCGGCGGCGGCGTCGTGTACCTCTTTCCCAACAGCAGCACTACGTCGACCTACCCGCCCAAGCTCTGGTGCCGGGCGGACGCGGCCATGCGCCGCCGGGCCGTCACCGTCGTCCCCGTGGGCAGCAACGACCTTTTCAACTCCTCGGTCTCGTCGGCAGAGCTCATGCTGCAGGACTGCAACTGGCAGATGTTCGCCTACTCGACGCTCTTCGCCTCCACCGTGCAGATGGAGGGCTCCTCCCTGGAGGTCTCCCGCTTCGCCATGGTGGTCTCGGGCGGCATCGACCTCAGCCTGAACTCCCAGCTGTCGGCGGGGGAGGTCGGCGGGAAGCTCACCATCGACGTGACGGGCGGTCTCTTCGTCAGCTCCAGCCTCGTCAAGAGCGACACGCTCCACATCCTCGCTGACAACATCACCATCGACCAGCAGAGCTACGTCCACTTCGCCTCCACCGCCGACGTCATCGTCGGCGGCCTCACCGTGCTCAACGACCTCACGCAGTCCGACATCCCCACCACGCCGACGCAGCTCACGCTCACGGCCACGGACATCACGGTGGGGAAGTCAGGGGACATCGCCGCCAGCCAGGTGCGCGTGCTGGTCAAGGAGCAGCTCACCATCACCGGGCAGATCAGCGCCGACACCGTCACCGTCTCCCCGCAGTGCGCCATGCACGGCCCCGGCAAGGGCCTCCCCGTCCCCGCGGACGTCAACATCCACTCCATGTGCAACCTCTCGACCGTCAACGGCTCTGCTGGGTTCGCGGCGTGGATCTCCGCCAAGTCCGTGACCATCGTCAACGGCGGCGGCATCGTCGGGTCCACGATCCGCCTCTGCGCCCGCACACTGTCCGTGGACGCGCAGTCCGGGATCGAGGCCGACGGCATGGGCTGCCCCGCGTCGGGAGGCATCGGCGCCGGCGGCTACTCCACCGGCGTCCCCGGGGGCGGAGCAGGCCACGGCGGGGGCGGCGGGGAGGGAGCGCTGCCGCCGCTGACGCCCACAAGGGCTCCCGTGGCCGGGGCCCACCTGCTCCCGACGCCGCGCGCCGCCCCGGGCCGCGACACCGGAGCCCCCGCGGGCGACACCGCCCCCGCCCTCAACTCGGGGCCGCAGTCGAGGCCAGCGCCGGAGCCATCGTCACTGCCGGCAGCCATGGCCATGCCGACGCCCAACCTCACCACCCCCACGCCCTCGCCGACGCCGCGGCCCTCGGCCTCCTCCGCGCCGCGCACCAGCGCCGGCGGCGCGTCCTACGACAAGGCGTGGTCGCCCTCCTACGTGGGATCGGGCGGCGGCGGGACGGGGGCGTACGGCGGAGCCGGCGGGGGGGTCGTCCTGGTGACCGTGAGCGCCGCCCTGATCAACGGACAGGTCCGGGCCAACGGCGCAACCGGCTCGCCGGCGACGTCGTCCTCGGCGGCGGGCGGCGGGGGCTCGGGCGGCACCATTATGCTGGAGCTCGGCAGCCTCGACGGCACGGGGAGGCTCTCCGCGAACGGCGGCGACGGCGGCGAGCCGGGGGGCGGCGGCGGCGGAGGCGGCATCGTTCGCGTCGTGCACCTGCTGGGCCCGCTCCTGGGGCTGGGCGACGACGGCAGCGTGGTCCCGGCCAGGCCGTGGTTCAACGGCTCGCTGGCCGTCACGGGGAACGGGGGGGGCAGGGTGGTCCCTGGCACCTTCTCCGGCGTGGTCACATCGTCGGGCGGCATCAGCGGCAGCCCGGCGTCCAAGGCCGGGAACTCCGGGCAGCAGGACTCGGCCCCCGCTTGCACGCTGCTGGGCTACGGCACGGCCCTCTGCGAGCCGTGCCCGCCCGGCACGTACAAGAACACCAGCGGCAGCTCCGAGTGCCGCCCGTGCCTCCCCGGCACCTTCGCCTCTGACCAGGCTTCCAGCACCTGCCAGCTCTGCGGCGCGGGCAACTACACCGGCGCCTGGAGCTCCCGGTCGTGCAGCCGCTGCCCCGCGGGGTACCTTCCGAACCTCGCCCACACCGAGTGCAGCGTCTGCGACGCCGGATGGGAGCGCATCGGCGCAGCCTTCTGCCAGCGCTGCCCGCCCGGGCAGAGCAAGAAGTCGCCCGGCGACTCGAGCTGCAACCCTTGCGAGCCGGGCTACGCCGCCCCGCGCGCCGGGTCAACCTCGTGCGGCCTTTGCGAGCCCGGCACCGTCGCGCCTGGGGGCGGCGCCTCGGAGTGCGGCGTCTGCGAGGCCGGGACCTTCTCCTCGGTGAACCGCTCCGAGTGCCGCACGTGCCCGCCGGGGTCACACTCGCCCCCCCGCTCGTTCGCGTGCAAGGGGTGCCCGTCCAACTCCTTCTCCGAAGCCGGCGCCGCGCGCTGCGAGGTGTGCGACTTGGGACGCTATTCGGCCGGGAATGCCTCCTACTGCCTCGCATGCCCCGCCATCCCATACCACGCGGAGTTCCTGCGCCGGGAGACCAACATGACCGACCTGGGAGCCGCCGCCGCCGCGGGCCTGCAGTCGCCCGCACGATCCTCGCTGGTCCGGGGGCTCGTTGCCGCGCGGCCGTCGGACGCCCCGCGGCCGGCCCGCTGCGATTTCGAGTGCGACACAACCTTTGTGGACTATCCCGAGTGCGTGCTCCCGTGGCAGGTCGTCACCGGAGCGCTGGGGGGGGTGTTCACCGCCGCCGCCGGCGGGGCGTTCCTCGTCTGCCTCGTGCTCATCCCTTCCGTCGCCCGCTGGTGCTTCACCTGCTGCGCGGTGCGGCAGGGAAGATCCAAGGCAGGCGTGGCGAGCGACTTCCGGCATGCTGCCGCGGCCCTTGGCACGGGGAAGCGGGGCGGGAACGGCAAGCGCGGCCACGGAAAGGGCGGCCGCGGCAGCGTCTCGCACGGCTACGGCATCGGGGGCGATGATGCCGCCGATCTCGCCCTGCTGGGTGCCTTTGGAAGCGCCAGCGGCACCAGGCTTGGCCGCGACCGGCGAGGCTCCACGGGCAGCCAAGGCTCGCTGAACGGCCTCGAGGACAGCTCCAACCATCTCGGCTACGCTCGCCCGCTCCTCACGGCGACGGGTGCCAGGGGCCGCGGCGGTACGGCCGCGGCCGCGGCGGCGGAGTTCGGTGATGACCTGGGCTGGGGCTTCCCGTCGGACGCGGGCGACGAGCGCGAAGGCGGCCGCCGCGCTGCGGGATTTGGGCCCGACGGGGACGACGGCAGCAGCACCATCGACGGGGATGACCTCGCCTCGCCGCTGCCGCGCGGGGACAGCAGGATGCTGGTCGGCACGGCCCTCGCCTCGCCGCGCGGCGCCGTGCTCCAGAGCCCTGGCGTGGTGGGGCGGCGCCGCGCCGGCGACAGCCCGGGCCAGGGGCACGCAGACGCTCACGCGCACGCAGCATCGTCCGCGGCGCTGGCGGCGAGCATGCACCGCGGCGCGGCGTTCGCGCAGGCGGCGCGCAAGGACCTGCCGTGGGCGCGCATCCGCACGCGCACCGAGGACCTGCCCCTCTTCCTGCACCGGCTCTACTTCGAGGGCAACAACTCGCTGGTGCACCCGTGGAGGTCCGCTGACGGCGTGCCCGCGGAGCTGTACGCGTCGGTGCTCCACGCGGAGCTCAGCGGCCTGCAGCGCGCGCTCACCGCGGGGGGGCTGTGGTCGGCGTCGCAGCGCCGGTCGGCCTCGGCGCTCTGGTGGCTCTCCCACCCGCTCTACCTGGCCTGGAAGGCGCGCGCCCGGGACTCCAAGGCCGCCGAGGTCGCACAGCAGCTGGAGCCGTTCGTGGAGCGGCTCTTCCGGAACCCGCGGGCCCGGATGCTGGGCAACTGCCTCCGCTTCGGCTCGTCCCCGTGCCGCACCCTGGGGTGGGTCGACGTCCTCGTGCAGGACAGGGAGGACGCGGGAGGCGCGCCCGTCGGCGTCCCCCGGGACACCCTGGTTCTCCCCGTCAGCGGCACGGGCCAGTTCGAGGCACCTTTCCGCCTGGACCTGGAGGACGTGCTCACCCGTGCCGCGGTGGCCACCATGCTCGCCCCGTGGCTGCCCCCGTCGGCGCGCTTCGTCACGGACATCAACGACGCTCTCCGCACCGTGCAGGGGGGTCGCCTCCGCGGCTCCTTTCAGGCTGCCGCGGAGGCAAGGCGGCCCCTGGCCGGGAGGCGGCACAGGCGGCAAGCCTCGCGCAACCGGAGCCTTGACGACGACGATGCCGCCCCCGTCACTGACACCGCCGCCCTGGACCGCGCGCTGGCAGGGCCGGGGACCGTCCCGGGGGTCAGCGGCGGGTTCGATGACACGGTGGGTCGCTCCTTCTACGGCACGCCCGCGAGGGGTGGCGTGGGCGGCTTCGACGACGGCGGGAGCGAGGCTGACGTCGACGGGGATGCCGACCGCGCGGACAGGCTGACGTCGCCCCCCGTCTCCCGCCGGCTGGCGTCGGCGAGCTCCGCGCGCTCTCCGGGCGGCGATCTCACTGCTCTCGCAGACGCTGCGCACGCGGGAGCTGCCGCAGAGAGCGACGACGCTCTGGTCTGGGCCGGAACCGTCGGCACCTCGCTGTCCTCCTCAACCCTCCTCCTGCTCCGCGACGTGCAGCGCGTCGTGGACCTCACTAACCGGGCCATGCGCGACGCTGACGCCCCCTTCCGGGTGTGCCTCGGCGTGACCTCGGCCCTGCCAGCGCCGTCGCCGACCGTCAGCCGCCTCGCGGTTGTTTTCCTCTCGACGGACGAGGAGGCCGCCGCCCGGCGCCAGGGCGCGGCTGCATACCTACCCTACGAGACGGTGCTGCTCGTGGACAGGCAGCGGGCACAGGAAAGCGGCGCGTCCGGCGCGGCTGCCGCCCGCATTCCGGCACGCAAGCCGACGGTGCACACGGCCGTTGCCGCGTCGTCCACGAGGCGCATGATGACAGGCGCAAGCACCGCTCGAGGGGGGGATGCGGGGTCAGCGGCCGGCGGGGGCTCCGTCGCATCCAACCATGGCGGTGGCTCCGGGTCCAGGTCCATGAGCTCTCGCGCGGCTGGAGCGGCCGGGCTCGGTGGCTCGTACCAGGGCGGCCACACGGACCACGACTCCGGCGGGGGACTCCGCGGGCGCGGCGACGGCGACGCCATCGAAGCGTACCGCCCCAGCCCGCACGATGACGAGCTGGACGACGCGCTCGATGGCGGAGACACCAAGGGCTGCTGCCGGGGCGGCGGCTGCGCCGCGTTTGCGGACACCGCTTGCAGGTGCGCGTGCCCGTGCCTGATGAGCCTGTTCGGCCCCCGGCCGAGCACTCACTTCGTGCTGCGCCGCTGCTGCGATCCTCTCGCGAACGCGAGGATCCCCCTTGTGCCTGGTGCCGTCGCGCTGCAGATCCTCTTCTTCCTCCTTGTTGAGGTTGCGGCTTGCGCCGTTGCATGCACCACCCTCCTGTACTTCTGGCCGTGGGCCCTGATCGCAACGCTCGCCTTCCCCCCGGGAGTCGCCGTCTTTTCGCCCGTCGTGGGCTTCGTCGCCATGGCCGTGCACTCTGCCAAGGCAACTCGCCTGCATGCCTCCATGAACTTCATCTCCTTCCTTCCCGCTGTGCTCGGCGCCGGCGTGCTGTTCGTGATGATGGCAGTCTCCGACACCCAGGCAAGGGGGACAGAGGCCAAGCCGTTCCCCCTGGTCCTGGATGTCTGGCTCGGGATTCTGACGCCCTCGGCCTGGCTTTTTTCCAAGTTCATGCTGGTTCACATCCTGCCGAGCCGAGCGGCCGCACAGGAGTCCGCGCGCGACAACGATGTCGAGCTGTACGTGCTCCGGAAGCACCTGGCATCGGCTGTCATGGGGCTCCTCTGAATGTGTGTGCTTGGGCGACTCGCACCTATGTCCTTGGTGTGGATTGTCCAGTGAATTGTTACGGCAGTGAGCTGAAACCGACGCCAAGCTGGCGCTCGCTGGCCGTCACCCAAACAATGCCCGCCGCAGAATCACAGAGTGACCGCAGTCTCAAGGTCACGGCGCCGTCGCGGCACAAGGGTGACAGACTTCCGACGACCAACGGCTCGTGGCCTTGTGCCATCTGGCACTAGGGCATGCCTCACAGCTCGTTCTTATCTCAGCGTCACGCCGCCGATACTCACAGCGCAAACTCGGGATCACCCTTGGCGGTGTACGGCACGGCTGCGGCTGGGCCGTGCGGGGCCACGGCGCCGCCACTCGAGGGAGAACTGGCCAAAGGTGGCGCTGACGAAGACGGAGCGTCGCCTGGTGCGCCTGTGGTGCGCTTGTCCACACCGAACCCGCTACGATGGACTCCGTGCGACGCCATCGCCGGGTGTCCACCCATGGCAGCCTCTCCGGGGCCAGCCCGTGCGGGCTGCTTCGGAGGCTGCAATGCAGCCGGGGGCGGATTCTCCGCGTCAACGGCCCCCTCTGGCCAAATGACAGCCCACGCAGTGCCTGCATGAAACATCTCGCCCCAGTGGCTGAATCCGTGCACGTTCGTCTCGTATCGCAGGGAGTGCCCCGATCCCACCAGCCTGTGGAAAGGTCAATGCGGGGCGACTGCGGATTCGCATGACCAAAGCTGCTGTAACGGCAGAAATGGGGACGGCGCGCGAGGGTTGATGGTCTCACCGCCCGGCCATGGCCTTGTTGGCCGCGGCAGTGTGTTTTTCAAGGTTCCCAGTGATGGTCCGCATCAAATAGTACAAGGCAGCACCCAGCTGTGATTGTGGTTGGCACGAGGTCACCAAGGGCTGGCAGGCGTGAGGGACAGGAGCGCAACGGGTGTGCCTGCAAGCCTCAGCCAGGATGACGGCCTCACCACGACGACAATGAGCCAGCTTGGGAACGGGAAGCCGACGCCACCAAAGGCCACGGCAACAAAGAACCCAAGAACCGAGGCCATTCCGGACAAGATCAGGAAAATCGCTAGCACGAACAGTGACATAACCTGCGTCTTGATCTTTTCTGCTTCACTGACGACTTCGCGACCTTTCTCGCCAATGAACTGGGACACACGGCACCAAAACAACCAGGTGTGGGTGCCAGCTAGCTGCAGATGCTCGTGTGCGCGCATGAGTCGCTGTGGAGTCGTGGAGTTCAGGCTCTCACCTCGGCGTGGTGCTCCAGCGCAGGGCGAAGATCGGCCGGCAGCGCTTCACGGACCGCAGCCGTGGTACCAAACGACTCTTTCGGCAACTTAACGTCGGACATGCTGCTTCGGCACGTCCAGAGCGGGGTAAGTGTGGTCAGAAGCTGCAGCCAATGTTCCGGCGGGTTCTGCCGGCCAGGTTTCTGCGTAGCGAGTAATGCACGACCTAGTGGTTGATTGGCATGGGTGATTCTTCGAAGGTGTCATTCGCCTTGGGTCAGGCGCGGGGCAATCCGTGCGTGCGAGTGTGCAGCTAGGTGCGCAGCCAGCCCCCGCAGCCCGCTCGTCGTCACCCTTTCGTGTGCGATCGGCATCCCTTCGTGTGGCAGTAAGATCATTCTAACACGCATTCACTCTGGAGGCCATTAAGCTATCTGGCCTGGAACCCGAATCGCTTCTTCTGGTAGTACCAGTCAGTCCGCGCCTGGCCGATGTTGATGACCTGAGGACAGCCGTCTCGCTGCGAGCACAACATGGTGGCCAGGAGGGCACTCGGCACGGTGAGGGTGCAGGCGCCGGAAGACATCGGGGGGCGCAGCAAAGCGCCCGGCAAGCGCCCTCACATCCTTCTCCAAGGTCGAGCACTCAGAGCAGTAGTAGGCGGGCTCCGCCCCGTCGCGGCCGCACACCACGCACTTTCCCTTCCCGCTGCCCTTCATGGACCCGTAGTCGCACTCGTCGCAAATGCGGGCAACCCGGTGAGGCCGCACGTAAGAGTCACAGATGACGCAGACACCCTCGTGCCGGTCACAGAGCATTGCAGTAGCTGCGCGGGAAGCATCAGCGAGGCAAGGATGGCCAGGGTGCCTTAATCATCCCTGGGAGGGCGTGGCAAGCTGCCGAATACCGGAGCGGATGCCACGGGCACCCAACGTTGCCGGCTCGGCTGCTCACCGATTCCCGGAAGCCTCCTACAGAGGACGAGGTCGGTCTCTGCGGAGGTGTAGTCGTGGGGCACCGGGGATAGCGGAGAAAGCAGGCGTGTGGAAGCGCAACGTTTGCTTCGATGTCCCGCGATCCGTGCCTCGCGGGCCATGACCACTCACGGTGCCTTGCCATGTCCCTGGTGATCCAACGTCTTCGTGGCTTGCGGACCTTGCGCGCGCGTGCCGCCAGAGTGCCAAGGCCGCCGACGCACCCCGCAGCAAAAGCTCTGTTGGACAGTTTCGCCATTCCCTCAGCGATGGGGCGGTGTTAGCCGGAGCTGGTGCAGCCATCATGCACGAAGAGCGGCCACAATGCTGCCAGCGCCGCGAAGCCGCTCATACGCCATGCCGACGGCGCAGCCAGTCTTGGCTACCACGATCGCCGCCGGCACCACCAGGTCACGGGGCGCCGCTGCGGACACGTGGACCGCCGCATCTGCAGCGCACAGGCTGGCGCTGGGCGCATCCACGCCGTGAATGGCCGCGATAAGGGCGAGCGTCCCGGCTTTGAGGTCTGTCCCCGACGCGTCTGCCACCAGCTTCGCGGCCCTGAAGAAGAGCTTGCGGTTGGTGACGCGCAGGTTCACCATGCGGTTGCCGAGGACGCAGCCCTTGGACACGTGGGCGACGGTGGTGACGGCGTTGAGGGCGAGCTTGACCGCCAAGCCGGCCAGCGGGCAAGGCGGAGCCGCCCAGGCCGGGCTGTCGAGCACTGGCGCCTCGGCCAGAAGGGACGGGTCGGCTAGTCCAAGGCTGACCACAGGGCCGGTGCAAGCCGCTGCGGCGGCGTCGCCGTGACCGGGGCCGGCGAGGATGGCTGCGACAACGGCGCCCCCCCGGGCGGCTCTGCCGGCAAGCTCGAGGGACGCCGCGGAAAGGGTCTGGCCCCTGCCCTCCAGGAGGATGAGGACATCCTTGGCTCCGGCGGCTCGCATCGGGGCCCGCGGCCCGGCCTTGGCAAGGCCGCCGCAGCCGGCCGCGTCGTCCGCCGCGCCGTCCGAGCCATCGAGGCGAGAGAGCCTCGTGGGGGCGCTCCACGACGACTCTGCCGCGTCGTCATCGCCGTCGTGCGGCTCTGCCGTGGCCTCAGGCGCGCCGGGCGCAGCCCCAGCCGCCGCGGCCACAGCCGCGACGCCCGCCGCCGCATCCACCAGAGCTGCCGCCACGTGCGCCGTGGGCACATTTCCCGGGCTGTTGGCATCCTCCCATGCGGCCCGCACGTCGTCAAAGCCTGCGCCGTAGGTGGGCGGGCACTCGCTCGCGTCGATCACGCCGAGCAGGCCCGTCTGCCCGCAGCCAAGGTACATCACCCTGCCCCCAGAGCGGAGGCTCGCGCCCGCGGCGTCGGAAAGCTCTGCCAGCGCCGCGACGTCCTCGTATGCAGCGGCGACGGCTCCCCGGAAGCGCCTGATGGACGACAGCAGCGACGGCTCCGACACCGGGCCCGAGCGGGCAGCTGCGCGCCCGGCACTCCCCGCATCCCCTGGCGTCACGGCGTCGGCGGCCCGTGCCGCTGCAGCGCCGTGCAGGCACGCCGTCTCCAGCAGGATCTTGGTCGCGGACCCTCCCTTCATGCGTGTCGAGCCGGCGATGGCCTCGGGCCCCACGGCAGGGTGCAGCACGCACGCGCGGGGCAGCCCGGGGCCACCCTCCGCCGCGCTCCAGCCCTCGCCCTCGGCGAGGCACGCACCCAGCACGTCCTCGAACGTGGAGCGCCACCCTGGGACCACGACGCGCCGCACACTCGCGGTGGTGTTGAAGCCCAGGATCGCGGTGCGCACCGCCACTCCATCCGGCAGCGAGGGGCTCGGCACGGCCTCGGCATCGCCGCCTTCTGGCACCTTGATACCCGCCGCTCGCAGGGCCACCGCGACCTGCGACCCGCCGTACGTTGCAGAGAGTCCACACGACACGGCGACCACGAGCAGCCGTGTGGCGCTCCACCGGTGGACAAACGCGGACAGGTCCATGGCTCCGGCCGAGGCGACGTCCTCGGCATTCTCGTGCGCCGCAAGAATGGCATGCGGCCCGCCCGCGATCAAGTATCCAAAGGGGCCGGGGCAGTCCCCGCTGGGCGCCCCTAGGGCGGCGTTCATGGTCCTCGCAGTGGCAAACGCGAGGCGGCCGGACGTGCCGCTGCCTGTCATCACGACGAAGGCCCGCTCTCCCGCCAGCCATGCAGCCACGACCTCCTGCACCATCGTCGTCAAGCAGGCGAGAGCGCGGACCGGCCCAGCGTCTGTCATCGCCTCGAGCCCGTGGCTGCCGTCGAAGAGCTGCCCGTCGCACGCACGCAGGGCACGGACCGCGGCAGCCGTGTCGTAGGAATCCAGGTCGCTGGTCAGGGGGTTGGGCATTTCAGTGAGCCGCTCCATGGCTCTGGGGTAAGGTGTGCAAAGTGTTGGGCGCAGAATTCACGGCCGCCGGTTGTTGGTTGTCTTGGCCCGGCCCCCGGCCTCGGCCTGATGCGGTCGCCGGCAGGCATGTTACGATTGTGGGGCAAAGGCTGAGCTCGCGAGGAGCCGGCATGCCGGGCGATGGGCGGCTTGGACCGCACATCATGTTGCCACTCATGGGAAGTCAGCAAAAACGGGGCGACAATGCTGCGGGGCTCGATGCAATGATACGTCAGGCTCGGTCACTCGGCCGGCTTGGTTTCCGCGATGACCCGTTTCCACTCGAGGACGTTGCGGTCGATGTTCTCCACCATCTCGGTGAGCTCGGGCAGCGCCACCGCGACGGAGGCGTAGAGGGGCCGGACGATGGAGTTGCCGAAGAAGGCCTGGCTCTTGGCGCGCAGGTGCTCGTCGTCGAGGCCGACCATGTGCGGCGCGGGGGACATGCCGTGCGACTGTTCGAGCTCGGCCTGGTTGGTGAACTCCTGGCAGACCCGCTCCGCCCAGTCCTTGACCACCTCGAACGCGGGCAGGGCCGGGTTGCAGACGTCGGCGGTGTGCATGACGAACTCGGCGAGGGTGCATGCGCGGCTGATCTCGTCGCCCGGGAAGCTGGCGTCGATGTCCGGCGTGAGGAGGCGGGCCTTCTCGACCAGCTTGCCGTGGTGGGCCATGTCCGTGGCCATGATGCCTCGGAGGGCGACCTTGCGGAAGCGCATGAAGGTCTCGGGGAGCAGGTCCGACCCGAGGTCGGTGCCGTCGGTGTCGAGGATGCGGAACATGGTGGCCGCGTGGTGGTTCTCCAGCACCGACTGGTCGTTGTACCGGATGGCCAGGGGCGACATGGTGGCCACCTCGAAGGCGTTGTTCCACCCCGGGTGCTCGACGTCGTGCGCCGCCGAGCCGAGGATGAGGGCGAGGCGGTCGATCTCCGACATCAGCCTCGTGGCCGCCTCGCAGCGGGAGGCCACGAAGAAGGAGATGTGCGCGACGGAGACGCCGTGGGCGAAGTTGTGGTAGGGGTTGTCGCGGTACCTGACGCTGAGCTCGGTGGCGAAGCGGAGGACCTTGCGGGAGTCGAGGTGGAAGAACTGGATGAGGCCGAGGTCGTAGCACATGTCGAGGACGCAGCGGCTGAGGTCCGCGTCCGACTGGGCGAGGGTGTTGAAGGACAGCTTTGTCATGCGCCCAGCCCACGCGCCGCGGAACGGCACCGGGCCGTCGGGCATCGCGAGGCGGGCCGACTTCAGGACGGCCCCGCCGATGAGGGCGCCAGGCCAGTCGCCGGCCGCGGCCATGGCGGCGTCCGCCGCTTCGGGCCCGTGCGCGCCCGCCGCCGCCGCCTCCATGGCCTCCGCCGACGGGATGCGGGACAGCGTCCGCTGGCTGCCATTGCCGTGCATCGAGCCCGAGGGGCTCGCCGGGCCGTGAGCAGCGCTCGTCAGGGCCGAGCTGGTCGCGCCGGCGCTCGTCGGCGAGGTGACCGACCCCCTCGCGCTGGGCGGCGGTGACATGGGCATGGCTGCCCCACCGCCCGAGGTCGCGTCCGACGGGCGGCGGGACGACCCGGGCCGCGGAGACGAGGCCACCGAAGTGCCCGAGGCACCCGCCCCGACAGCGATGCTGGCGGACGACGCCGCGGCGCCGATGGGCCCGCCGCGCATCGAGGCTCCGTGGATGCTCGAGCTGACCGATCCGTCGGTGCGGAGGCGTTCGAGGGCGCCCCCGCGGTTCCACGCGACGGAGCGCCTCCGGGCCCGAGACTTGGTGCTCCCGGGGGGCGCGGCGGCGGTCGACGGGATGCTGGTGGCGGTGGACTCCGACCGGTTGAGGAACTGTGAGAGCAGGGAGCGCTCGAGCGCCGACTCGGAGCTCTGGGCGCTGCCGTCGTCGCCCATGACCCGGTCGTAGGCCGCCTGCATGACCCGCTTGGAGATGGAGGAGGCGATGTTGGCGGCGAAGGACTGGAAGATCTTCTCGTCGGTGCGGGTGAAGCGGCCGCCGCCGCGCTTGTTGATGGCCTGCAGCACCGCCACGACCCGCTTGGAGTTGGGGTCCACGATGGGCACCACGAGCATGCTGCGGGTGCGGTAGCCGGTCTTCCTGTCCACCTCCTGCGTGAAGCGGGTGTCCTGGTAGGCGTCCGGGATGTTCTCCACCCGGCCCGAGGCGGCCACGGCGCCCGCGATGCCAAAGCCGACTGGGATGCGCAGGTCCTTGAGGCCCTCGCCCTCGTCCTTGGTCACGCGGAAGACGAGGTCCCCCTTGATCTCGTCCACGAGAAAGAGAGTCATCTTGTCCGAGGGCACCAGGCGCGACGCCACGCGGGAGACGAGGTCGTTCAGCATCTGGTACAGGTCGGAGGACCGCCGCTCGGCCTGCTCGATGATCGCCCCGGCCTCCACGAGGGCGAGGGCCTTGTCCGTCTCGTCCTGCGCTTCCCGCAGCAGGCGCGCCTGGGTGAGGGCCACGGCCGCCGCGTTGGCGACGGCCATGAGCATGGACTGGTCCTCGGCGTTGAACGGCTCGTCGTCGGTGCGGTTGATGGCCTGGATCACGGCGATGACCTCGCCGTCAGCCTTCTGGACGGGGACGGCGACAACGCTCTTGGTGCGGTAGTGAGTGGCCTTGTCGATCGCCTGGTTGAAGCGGAGGTCGAGGTACGCGTCGGGGATGTTCTCGGGCCGCCCCGAGGTCGCCACCGCCCCTGCGATGCCCTTCCCGAGCGGCATGTGGATGCCAGCGGCGTCCTCCGACACGATGAGGACCAGCTCCTCTGCCTCCCTGTCTACCAGGAAGACGGAGACGCGGTCCGCGGGGACGAGCTCGTAGCCCGTCTCCACGATTCGCTTCACCACGTTGCCGAGGTCGTCCTCGCTGAGGGCGTGCCGCGTCATGCTGAGGAGCTTGGCCGACCGGCGCACCGCGGTGCGCGTAGCCACGAGGAGGCCGACCCCGCGGATGCAGCGGGCTGCCGTGGACGCGAAGGCCTCCAGCAGGTGCTTGTCTGACGCCACGAACTGGTCCGGGTCGTCCGAGTGGATCTCAAGAACGCCGTACATGCGGGCCGCGTCCACGTCGAGGATGGGCGCCGCCAGGGTGGACCGGACGGGGCGGGGGGCGGCGTCCGCCTTGGAGTCGCTGCCGGCGCGCACCTTGCCCTCCATCACCGCACCCGAGCCGTCCACGACGGGGAGGAAGGTGAGGTCGGAGTCCTCCTCGTCCTCGCTGCTGCCGTCCTGGCCGTGAGAGAGGTCGGGCTCCGTGGCGTCGGGCATCGTGGCAAAGGCCGTGCAGCGCTCGTTGGCGGCTGCGAGGATAACCCGCGCCTGGACCGTCGAGAGGCCGGTGTCGGGGGCGAGCACCCAGTCGTCAGGGTCCGTGGCGGAGCTCCTGGCGGTGGACGCCGTCACGGTGCGGCCGAGCGAGCCCGAGTCGCCGGCCGACGAGCTGGAGCCGCCGTCAACACCCTGGGCGGGCAAGGGGGGCGCCGAGCCCCCGCCCGTCGCCGCAGCGACCACCGCCTGCGCTGCAGCCGACTCGGCGTCGCCGGGCTTGCGCGAGAGCCGCCTCGCGGCCGCGGCCTTGTCCGAGCGCGTGTAAGCCTTGGCCGCAGCGCCCCCCTCATATTTGAGAGTGCGGGCGATGGCACGGGGAGACGCGATTGCGTCGTCCAGCTCCGTCACCTCTGAAAGGTTCCGCATCCGGAAGGTCAGCAGCTCCCTCGCCGCGGTCATGGACACGCGGCCCTTGAGCCCTTTTGCTGACGCCAGCCCGGTGATTGCGATCGGGGCTGTGCCAGACTGGAGCGACCGGGCTCCGGAGGCCGGCGCCGACGGCCCGTGGCCCGGGGCGGACGGCTTACCGTCCGGCCGGCGCGGTGCCGGAGCAGGCTCCACGATGGCGGAGACCACAGTCGGCCCGTGCAGCGCGCTATCGACGTCGTCCCCCGCTTGCTGGTGGACGATGTAAAGCGTGGCGATGCGAGGGTCCGAGACAACGAGTCGCACTGAGCCGGGTTTCAGGCCAAGGACGCGCTGCGTGGCCTTGGCCACGGCAGCGAGGATACCCTGCGTGCTCTGCTGCGAGAGGATGGCCTCGAACGTGTCGATGAAGTTCGAATATCGCGTGTTCAGCCCCAGAAGGTCCGTCACCCGAGCCGCCACCTCGGTGGGCCTGGCCAGCGCCTCCATCGGACGCACGACTTCACCGCAAGTGCCCTCCACGCTGACCCAGGCGCCTGGTCCGCGCGTGATTTTCATGCTGCCGCCCTCGCTCTCCCGCCGCAGGCACGCCGTTTCGTGCCACAGGGGAGCCACGACCTCGGCGAGCGCGGCCTGCCAGCGGTATGCCGGGGACCGGGACCCCATCGCTACAGGACTGGCGATGGGCGAAGCGCCGGCGGAGGCGGCAACATTGGGGGAGAAAACGTCCTGAACATCAAAGGGCGACGGCGCGGTCGACCTGTCCCCGCTACGGCCGGCGCCGGAGATCGACGGTGACGAGGCCAGCGCCGAGGCTCCAGCAAGCATGAACCCGCGGTTCGAGCCCCTTCCGAGGGCCGATGCCGAGGCGTTGGCGTGGTGCATGGTGGGCGTCGTCATGGGTGAGACGAACCCGCCAAATCCTGCCTGGCGAGGCGACGCCTTGGCTCCCGCCGCCGGGCGCAGGTCCAGGGACGGGCCACTCATACCCGACGACCCGTGCTCGATCCAAGCTTTGGGCTTTCGGCTCTTGCCTCCGGGTTCGTGAGTCATGTGCCTGCTCAAGTGAGCCGGCGCAGGTGAGCCGCTAGCGGGCCAGCCTGCGTGCACAGGAAGCCAGCATGGCAACGCTTTCCGGTAAGGTTGATGGCCAAGCAGGAGCAAGAGATCGGGGCAAAGGGGGCGGCAAGGTGCTGCGAAGCGGGCTCGTCACGGCCGGCGCGACTTCTCGGCCTGACGTGCGAGCTCACCCGGTGACGCAGAGAATCCGCCGGCCGCCATGGACGTAGCCCGTGGCGAGGCGCGCACAGGCCCCATGCTAGGAGATCGCATGCCCGCTGGCGGACGACGTCGGCGGCCATCAGCCATCGCTGATGCTGCGAACAGAGGGAATGATGGCGGCGGTCACGTCGATGGTGCGAATCGGCGGGGAGCGCTACCATCGGCCCACCGGGCCGAAAGCGTAAGAAGCACTGCCCCTGCCCAACGACCTGATGCCAGCGGGGCGGGGGATCGGTCACTCTCAGTCGGGCGCAGCGCACGGCATTGACGGCACCCAGGGCCGGGCTTGGAAGCACGCTCCCCTCCGCCCTTCGGCGGCGCGCGTGGAGCCTGGGTTTGGCGAAGCGTACGCTTCTCAAGCCGTGCTCAGCCTCGTTGGTGGGCTTGCGCTTGGCTCTGAGCCCGGCTTGCAGCGGTTGCGAGCAGAAACAGGCATTTGTAGCTGTTTCTCACGCCTTGCGCGGTTTGACCGCGAGAAGGGCGTGCTGGGCTCGAATCTTGCGGGGTTCCCACGCTCAGTGTGGGCCCGGTGTCGTATAGAGGCGCTGATTGGCAGCCTTGCGGGTGGGGGAGCGAGCAGCCGCCGGCAGAGCCGACGAGAGTTTCTACACGCCGAACGCGTTCGTGCGGGGATTCGAACCCCGGGGAAGCGCCGCGACCACTTGCGCAGCACGACGCGGGGAGCCATCCCGTTGTCCGTGCCGCGCTCAGCAGGAGTTCGTCCGCCCTCTAAAGCCAGGCACGCGGCGAAGCTGCGGTGAGTCCGGCAGCCCAACAACTGCCAATTGCCGGCGTCTGAGGCCACCGGGCTGGCCGAGCAATCCCGCCGGGCCGCCCAAGCTCAACTGGAGCTGAGGATACGCCTTCAACCCGCGAGTCTGCGGCGCGCAGCGTGCGGACAGCGGAAGCAAGCGACTTGCCCGATCAAAGGTGACCACCGCGAAGCCTTCCCTGCAACCCACCGGCTGCTCTTGACCCTGCCACTGCTGTCGCAGGCTTCATCTCGCATCTGAGGCACAGCCGGGGTCCTGCTGGGCATCGATGCGACGGCGGTCTGAGATGCGCTCGCATTCGGCGCTCTGGGCATCGGCCATGCTGCTGGCGCTCACGGGCTATGGTTCCTCTGTCGCGGCGGAGCTGGTGGGCGGGCTTTGCCCCCCAGGTCAATTCTCTGCGGGTGGCACTTGCGCCACGTGCCCGGATGGCACGTTCAAGCACGCGGCCGGAAACTCCTCGTCCGACTGCCGCTGGTGCCCTGGCGGAAGTACAGCAGTGGCCCAGCGGGACACGTGCGCCTGTGCCACCTCACGGGCCCTGTTCGATGCCAGCGCCATTCGCTGTATCAACGCCCGCGTGTCGTTGTCGGAGCAGACGCTTGCAGTCGCCGAAAGTTCGGTCAACGCATCGTACACCGTCGTACTGACGGAGCGCCCTCTCGCTGACGTGACCGTCACCACTTTGGTTTCGGGGGACTCTGGCTCCCTGCTCCTTGACCCAGCGTCGATGACCTTTAGCCCGGCGGACTGGTCCGCGGCTCAGACCGTGGTCGTCTACGCACCAGAGGACAGCATTGCAGAGCAGTCCACGACGTTCATCATGACGCACACCGCGCAGTCTGCTGACGCGAACTTCAGCTCGAGTGCAACCAGCGGGATCTTCGAGCCCTCGGCCAACATCAGCATCCTGGTAGTGGACAACGACGCGGCAGCAGTCATCGTGTCAGTGTCGTCGCTGACGCTGACGGAGCTGGCGACTGGGACGAGCCCGAGCGTGGCGTACACTGTGCGGCTGCTGTCGGAGCCTACGTCGGCTGTGGACGT
>Ga0136560_1000085_pt1 | contig 34649 bp, 10 predicted proteins | sample AntRauMeHopE1497_FD_104925 | JGI IMG/M metagenome (GOLD analysis project Ga0136560, IMG submission 104925) | Saline lake microbial communities from Rauer Islands, Antarctica - Metagenome Hop E1 #497 | ecosystem: Environmental > Aquatic > Non-marine Saline and Alkaline > Saline | place... | reverse complement strand
GCCGGCAGGCGCGGGGGCCGCGGGGGGGGGGCCCGCGGGGGGGGGGGGGGGGCCGGGGCGCGCGGCGGGGGGCGGGGGGCGCGCGGGGGGGGGGGGGGGGAACGCGGGGGGGGGGGGGGGGGGGGGGGGGGGGGGGGTAGGGGGCAGCGCCCGCGGGTAGTCGCGCGTGGCATGGCCGGCTCGCTCACGTTCGGGGACTCGTCCCCCGCTGTCCGCGATTCTTCCCACGAGCTCAGCAACACCCGAGTCCACGATGTCCGTCTTGTCAGAGACGGCAACGTTGTTGAGGACCTGCGGGGCGCGGGTTCAACGAGGCGGACAGTCGCTGAGAGCGGGTCCCTCGCATGCCCCGAGCAGCCGCCAACGCTCGCGCGCACACGATTGGCGCTGCGTACGGAGCTCCAATGCGCTCGCGCGGCCCGCACCTTGAGAGAATATGTCGCGAGCGCCTGGTCCTTCGGTGGCACATCGGGAGGCGCCGACCGGGATGCAGCCCCCGGAAGCAGCTCCATGAGCCACTGGCGGAACCTCCGGAGCCCCCTGGCGGCCACAAGCGCGGATCGCGGCTCTGGCCCGGCCCGTTCGATAGCGGCGAGCATTTCCGTGATGGTGCTGCGCGCCACAGCCTCGCGCATGCGCTCCACAAACTGCTTGGCGTTTTCGGTGGTTAGTTCCTGGTTCGACACATCGTCGTCCTCGCGGGGCCGCTTTCGGGAGCGCTCCGAGGCGCCGGAGGAGGCCATTCGGCACCACGGCGGCTCAAACGAAGGGCTCCTTCCTGAGCGCTTCCCGGCTCAGAGCCTCTGCCGTTCCAGCACAGCACAACGCAAACCACAGGATCGGTGCAAGAGCGCGCTGCGAGGGTGCTGGGGACGCGCACGGAAGGTGTGAAGGGCTGGGGGAGGATCGGCCGCGGTCGCCGATCGGCAGAGCCGTGCTCGCCGCGAGCAACTCGCCCCGCCCGCGAGGGGGCCGGGCGCCTTGCCGTGCAGACCCTGCCACAGCCGGCGGCAGCAGCACCCCACGACCTCCCCGGCCGCACTCTCGCGCTGAATCAGCGTCGTCGCGGCGGTTCAGCAGTCGAACCGCGCGTGCCGTTGCATTAGCAACGTCCGTTTGGCCCCGCATGGCCGCCATGATGGCGCTCGAGAAGGCCGAGGTCGACGCAGCCAGCGATGACGGCTTCGAGTACGACGAGGTTGACGTGGACGCCCTGGTCGGCGACGCGCTCGGGCCGTCGGTGGACGGCGCCCTCGACGACATCGACCGCATGCTCGTCGAGGTGGCCAGGGATGACGCCGACGCCGCGGCGGGGCCTCCCCGCGCGGCCAGGCCGCCCGATGCGGCAGGCATGGCGTCGTTCGGGGGGGCGGGCCTGCCCCCCGGCGTCGGCATGGAGGACGGCCTCGGGCGGGCCTCGGCTTCGGCGGACCCGGGGCTCGAGGAGCGCGCCACGGTGATCGACGACTTTGTCCGGAACTTTTTGATCCGCGCGGGGCTGCTGCGGTCGCTCGAGTCGTTCAACAGGGAGTGGTTCGAGCTGAAGGCGCGCGGCAAGCTGCGGCCCGAGGACGCCGCGCCCGTGCCGGACGTGTACGTCCGGAACCAGGGGCTGGAGGACGTGGTGACGCGGCTCCGCGTGGAGCTGCACCACGCGGAGGAGGTCGCGACGCGCGCGCGGGCGACGTGGGACCAGTTCCGCAAGGAGCGCGACTTCCACCGGATGCACCACAAGCGCGTGGTGCAGGAGAAGACCAAGCTGCTGGTGGACCTCAAGCGCCTCAAGCGGCACTACGAGGCGTACGAGCCGACGATCGAGGAGCTGAAGAACAAGTACGAGAGCGCGATGAAGGAGAAGATGCTGATGCGGCTGGAGCGGGACCGCGCCGTGGCCAAGACCAGGTCCCTCGAGCAGCAGGTGCGTGTGCTCCAGCAGGCGGCCGAGGCGATGGACGGGGCGGAGCAGGGGCCGGGCGCGTCGCGGGCGGGGTCGAGGCGCAAGACGCCGGGCGGGGCGAGCTCCGCGGGCCGCGCGGGCGGCACGGCCGCCACCGGCGCCGGCGCCACCGGCCGCGGGGTGGGCGCGGTGATGCCCGCGGAGGACGCGGTGAACCCGCACCTGTCCGAGTCGGTGGAGGCGCCGCCGCTGGCCGACTTCGTGCACGGGCCGACGGTGGAGGGGCACGAGGACACGGTGTCGGCGCTGGCGGCGCACCCGACGCAGCCCATCGTGGCGTCGGCCTCGGACGACGGGACGTGGCGCATGTGGCGCGTGCCCACGGGGGAGCTGCTGATGACGGGCGCCGGGCACGGCGACTGGGTCGCCGACGTGGCCTTCCACCCGCACGGGACGCACCTGGCGTCGTCCGCGGGGGACGGGCGGGTGATGGTGTGGGACTTCGAGGGGAAGCGGCGCGCTGCGGTGCTGGCGGACCACACGCAGGTGGCCTGGGGCGTGGACTTCCACTACACGGGCGACTTCCTCGCCTCGTGCTCCATGGACCAGACCGCCAAGGTCTGGGACATCGCCGCGGGCCGGTGCCGGCAGACGCTGCGCGGCCACGTGGACAGCGTCAACGCGGTGCACTTCCAGCCCTTCAGCTCCAACCTGGTCACCGGGTCGGGCGACAAGACCCTGTCCCTGTGGGACGCCCGCTCCGCGCACCAGATCCACATGTTCGTGGGCCACGAGAACGCGGTGAACGACGTGTCCTTCAGCCTCCGCGGCGACACCATCGCCTCGTGCGACGCCGACGGCGTGGTCAAGCTCTGGGACCTCCGCATGGTCGCCGAGCGCGCCTCGTACGACCTGGGGGAGGCGGCCATCAACAAGCTCGCCTGGGACCGGTCGTCCACCATCCTCACCGCCGCGTGCGACGACAAGATGGTGCACATCATCCACGCCGTCGAGGCCCGGGTCCTCGGAGCCATGCGCGGCCACGACGACCACGTCCAGGCGTGCGTCTTCGACGGAACGGGGCAGTTCCTCGTCACCGCCGGCAGCGACCGCACCGTGCGGGTGTGGGGCAAGGAGTCGGACCTCAGCGGGCGGCAGGGAGGCGAGGGCGACGAGTGATGGTGCCGCGCGGGCAAGCGTCGGTGCGAGCGAACCATGGCGCGGGGCCAGACGTGTGACGCCGTGCGCACGCTGCAGCCGCGGAACAATGCCACGGCGGTGCCTGAACGGTTGCCGGGGTCGGACTAGCTCGCCACTCGCGGACGGCAAACGCTCCGGGGCGTCGGCCAAGGCGCGCATCGTCCCCGCCCCGCCGCCCGGCACGTGCGCTCGCGCGATCCAATTCGTTTTTTTCTGCGCGGGGGCGGGGCCAGGGTCGCTGCATCGACGGGCAGGGGCCTTGAGGCCCTCGATTCACGAATGCAGAGCTGCTCTCGCGCTCGCGCGCGTTTGTCGCCCCCAAAGCACGACGAGCCAGCGCCCCCACCTTTCGCGCGTTGCACCGCGGCCCACCAAGGGTCCGAGCAGCCCGCCCCGCGGCCGTCCGTCTCAGAGCGGACAGTGCGTGGCGAGCGCGACGTGGAGAGATCTGTAGACCCGGACTCCGGCGAGACGCCTTTCTCCAGGCGGCGCGCCCACCATGCCCGATGACAGCGTGGCAGCACGGGTGCAGGACCTGAAGAAGCGGCAGAACTTCAGGCAGGGCGCGACGTACGCCATCCAGGTGCTCGCGCAGGTGATGACGCCGCCGAGAGTCGGGTGGGAGCGGCACGCCGCTGAGGCGTTCCGCGCCGGCGCGGCCGAGGCCATCTCCGGCGTGGCGGCCAAGCACGGGACCGACCCCACCATCTTCCAGCAGTCCATGCACTGCCTGGCCGCGATGGCAAGCCTGCCACGCGTCGGCGCGCAGATGGTCGGGAGCGGGGGCCTGACCGCCGCCGTCCCGGCCGTGGCGGCGTTCTGGGAGGCCGGGCTGGCCGAGAAGATGGGATCCACGGAGCTCGCGGAGAGCATGAAGAGCGCGCTCCTCCTCTTCTCGCGGGCGGCCAGGCAGGACCCCGAGGGGTTTGCCTCGACGGGCGCCGCCCAGCTTGCCGTGCGCATCGCGCACAACGCGTGCGGTCTCGGCGAGCAGGAGGGGTCCGTGCCGCTCCCCACCGTCCTGGAGCAGTGGGCCGGCCTGGTTGACACGCTCACGCGCGCCAGGCCGGTGCAGACGGCGCTCATCCACGACGACGGCACGGCCGGCGGCGCGCCCGCCCTGGACCGCCTTGCCGCCATGGCCACGACCCCGATCGACGACATCGCGGCGGTCCGCGACGAGGCGGGGACGTCGGCGGCCGCGGCCTCGGCCTCGGGACAGCGCACTGTCACGCGCCGCGGCTCCCTCCGCGCCGGTCTCCTCCGCTCCGGCTCGTCGGGGAGCCGCAGCGGCTCCATCGGGAGGGGCTGGGGCGGTTCCAAGAAGGGCCTCCTTCTCGCCGCCGCCGCTGCCGCCGCCGGCTCAGGGGCAGGCAACGAGCTCCGCCCCGGCGCCCGCCACCTCGCCCCGACGATCCGCGCCCTGGAGCGGCTCAGCCGGTCCGAGGACGGCCTCGCGGCCATCCAGACTCGCCCCATCGGCGGCCTCGACGCCGTGGTGGCCATCAGCGGCACGCTGAAGGAGCTCGCGCTCGACAAGCAGGCCGAGACCGTGGCCGTGCGGCTCCTCGCCCGCCTCGTCGCCGGGGACCTCCGCTCCCTCCTCGCGCGCGCCGAGGTGGAGGCCGAGGCCGAGAGCGAGGAGGCCGCCGACCAGGGCCTGGCGTGCCTCGTGCTCGCCTGCCTCTGCCGAGACACCGAGGCAGTTGACGCGCTCTGCCGAGGGGGCCCCGCCCCCGCGGAGGACGAGGAGGACGACTCGGACTGGCTGCTCCGCTGCGTCTCGCTCGTCGCGTCGGTGGCCTCCCCGCAGGCCAGGGCGTCGGTGGTCGAGGTGCTGCGCCGGGCCGCGGCCCGCTCCCGCGCCGTCCGCTCCCGCCTCGTGGACTACAACGCGCTGGCCATGGTGGCGTGGGCCCTGTACGCGGAGGACGACAGCGAGGACGTGGTCGGCGAGTGCGGCGGCTGCATCGCCGCGCTCATCGGGCCGCCGGCGCAGGCCGTCCCGCCCCCGGCGCCCACGCCCAGCGGCCGCGCCGGCTGGGGCACCGCCGTCGAGGGCTTCGAGCGCTCGTGGATCGCCGCCAGCACCTGCGCCGAGGCCGCGCAGGCCGCCTCCCTCGAGGGGGCCTACTCCGAGGTCGCGGGCGAGGCGGCGGGCCGCGCGGCCGGCGCCTCCGCGGCCCTGCACGGCACCGACGAGGAGGGCTCGGCGACGGACTCGGACGAGTCGGACGCGGGTCTGGGGGAGCTGCTCCTCGCCTGCCTGCAGACGCACTCGGGCTCCGAGGGGGCCGCCGCCGGCTGCCTCCTCGCCCTGGCATCGCTCCTCCGCCACGGTGTCTCCTTCCCGGCGCCGTTCCGCGTCGCGCTGGCCGAGAGCGCCGCCACGTCGCTCATGGAGTGCCGCGCCTCCCGCTTCGTCGCCGGCCTCGCCCTCGGCGTCATCCTCGGGTGCATGCGCGGCCTCACCGCCAATGACGCCGCCGACGCGTCCGAGGGCCTCGGTTTCGCCGTCGCGACGGCGGCGGAGGCCCGAGGCGCCGTCCGCACGGCCATTGACATCCTCTCCGGCGCACGGGCGCGCGCCACCGCCGCCCTGGGCGGCGGGTCGGGCGGCACCGACGACCGGGCCTCCTTCTCCGCCTCCCTGGGCATCGGGGCGGCGGCGGGCGAGGACGACGAGGACCTGACCGCGCAGGCCATGCTCCTCCTTGCTGCCGTCCTCCCGGCCAGCGACGGTATCCTCCGCGAGGCCCGGAAGCGGGGCTGCATCAACGCCGTCCTCGCCGGCGCCACGCGGCACCGCGACTCGGACCGCGTCGGCACCGCCTTCCAGCAGGCGGTGGGCGCCCTCGGCATCAGCGACGACGAGGTCCGCGACGCGGTGCGGGCCGTGCTCGCGGCCGTGGTCGGGGTCCGGGCCGCGTTCCTCGCCGCGGGCCCGAGCGGGGGCGGCGGCTCGGCCGACGCCACGGAGCAGGTCGAGGACGCCGCTCGCAAGCTCGGCCCCGGCCGGAGCGGCGCGGACACGGTGGCCGAGCTCCTCGCCTCGTCCTCCTCCTCCGCCTCCCAGACCGCCACGGCGGCGTGCTCGGACATGGACGACCCGCTCGGGCTCATCGAGGCCGTCACACTCGCCCCGCGCTTCGCCGCCGTCGCCTACACCGCCGGCGCCCTCCCCACCCTCGTCCTCGCCCTCGGCGTCGTCTCCTCCGTCCACGTCATCAAGACCCAGCCCGCCGCGGCCAAGAGCGGCGTCGGCCGGCTCCAGGCGGCCTTTGGGGGCGGGGGACTCTCGGCCGCCGCCGAGGCGGACGCCAAGCCCGGCTGCATCCTGCACAGCACTTCGGACCGCGCGCTGAGCCGCGCCGCCGGCGCCCTGACCAACCTCTGCCGCGCGTGCGCGGAGATCTCCGGCGGCGCCCCGGGCCTCACGGGCGCCGCGGAGGAGGAGATTGCCGCCGCCCGCGGCCTCGTGGGGTCCGACGCGGAAGCCCAGGCCATGGACCGGGAGCTTCACGACCTGGGGGTCGCCGAGACCGCGTGCCGCGCCCTGACGGCCCGCCCCTCGAGCCAGCTCTTCGCCCTCCGCCTCCTCCCCCTGCTCCAGTGGATGACGTGGGGCGCGTCCGCCTCCCTCGCCCGCGACCGCGCCGCCGCCGTGGTCCAGGCCGGAGCCGTGGAGGCCGTGTCCGCGGCCATGCGCGCGCAGCCCCGGTCCATGACCCTCCTCGACAACGTCGCCGACGCCCTCGCGCGCATCGCAGAGTCCGCCAAGGGCGCCGTCGCCGTCGCCACGCGCGGTGCCTCGCGGCAGCTCGCGCGCCAGCTGGACGCCCTCGCGGCCACGCGCAGCGCCGCCGCCGACGCCGTCCTCCTCCGCTTCCTCCAGGTCCTCAGCGTCTGTGCCGCGGGCGACGAGACCCTGGCCATCCTGCGCAAGCAGGGGCTCGCCGTCGGCCTCGTCGGCTGCAGCGCCGCCGTGCTCCGCAAGCAGCGCTCCGTCGGCGCCGACGCCGAGGACGAGGCGGGCGGCGCCGGCGGGGGGCCCCGCCGCGGGGGTGCCGACGGCGACGACCCAGCCGGCTCGGGGCTCGGCGCCGCGGAGGAAGGGTACGTCCTGGATCCGGCGGCGGGGTCGTCCATCCAGGAGCAGCTCTCGCTCCTCCTCGGCCGCCTCCTCACCTCGGAGGACGTCGTCGCCGCCGCGGGCCGCCTCGACACGCACGCCGCCGGCGCCGCCGCCGCGGTGGAGGCCGTCGTGGCCGCGGTCGAGGGCGGCAAGCGCGGCCGCGCGCGCACCCTCAAGGCCTGGGACGGGTTCGACGACGGGCCCGGCGTGGAGGCCGACGCCGCCCAGCTCGCCCTCGTGGCAGGGGTGTCCGCGGGCAGGCAGGCTGGGGAGGCCGTGCTCTCGCGCGGCAGCGCGGCGTGCGGTGCGCTCGTGGCCGCGGCTGTCCGGCTGGCCACAGCTCTCGGAGGGGCCGGCGACGACGACGGCGGCGGCGCCAGCCGCGGCCCCAGCGCCGCCCACGCCGCCCTCCTCGGCTGCGTCCCCAGCGCCTGCCGCGCCGTCGGCGAGCTCACCCGCACCCTCCGCGTCGTGGCGCCCCGCGGCACGGCGCCTGACTGGGGGCCGGCGGCGGCTGACGAGGAGGCGGCCCCGGCCGGTGCCGCCCTCGACGGCTCTGCCGCAGAGTACGCCTTTGACCGCGACGACGGGGCCGGCCCGGGCGGCGACTGCGACAACGGGTCCGGCGCCGAGCCCGCGGCCCCCGACGGCGAGGGGGAGGGCGAGGGGGAGGGTGACCCGCCCGGCGCCGCCGAGGCCCGCGAGGCCGTGGCGTCGCTGCTCAGCGCGCTCGACTCGATGCAGGAGGCGGCCGGGCCCGCGGCGGTGGCCCTCGCGGTGGTCTGCGCCCGGCGCGGCCCCGCGGCGCAGGTGGCCCTCGCGCTCGACGGCCGGGGCGTCGGCGTCCTCGTCGACGTCGCCCGGACCGCCCTCGACGCCGGCGACCAGGCGACCCTCGCCGCCGCGATGTCCGCGCTCGCCGGCGCCGCCAGGGCCGCGGGCACGTCTGCGCTGTGCGCCTCGGCCGGGGCGGCCGGCCTGGCGACCCAGGTCCTGGGCGAGCTCGCCGACGAGGCCACCGCCGCCACCAGCACCGCTGCCATGCGGCTCGCCGCGGCGGTCTGCCGCCACGAGCACGGCGTCACCGCTGACATCCTCTCCGCCGGCGCCCTCTCCGCGGCCCGGTCCTCCGTCCAGCACCACTGCTCCGACCCGTACGAGCCGGCGCCGAGCGTGCTCGCGGCCGCCGCGGGCCTGACCCGGCTCCTCCTCCGCGCCCTCGGCGCGTCCGCGGGCGAGGAGGGCGCGCGCGCGGAGGAGGCGAGGGCGACGGCACGCCGCATTGTGCGCATGGGCGTGAGCTCCACCGGGTACTGCGACGAGCCCGAGTGCGCCGTCCCCATCCTCCGCCTCATCGCCGCGACTTGCTCCGAGGGGGAGGGCGGCGCCGGCGAGGGGGAGAACGCCGCCGGCGGGTACGGCGAGGAGGCCGCGGCCCTGGGGAAGCAGGGGATGGAAGAGGCCGAGGCCGAGCGCTTCGTCGAGCTCGCGCTGGTGTCCTCCTCCGCCACCCCCACCGTGGTCGAGGTCGGCCGCCGCGCCCTCTCCGCCCTCGGCGCCGGCACCGCGCGCCTCGCGGGGGCCCTGGCGGAGATGCGCGAGTGCACCGCCACGGCGGAGGCGGCGGCCGAGGCGGCCGAGGACGACTACGAGGAGGGGTCCGCGAGCGCGGCGGTCCTCGCCCTCCGGGACAGCCTCCGCGCCCTGTCGACCGCCGTGGTGGCGAGCGCCGAGGAGGGCCGGCTGGAGGGGGCGGAGAACTGGGAGACGTTCTGGTGCGTGGACCAGGCCATGCTCGCGGCGGTGGCGGTCAGCGAGCGCGTGCACGCGGACCGGGAGGGCTCGCGCGGCGTCAGCCTGGCCGCGGGGGCGATGCAGGAGGGCGATGACGTGGCGGGGGACGCGGCCGCGGCCGTGGTCGGGTGCCTGTCCGTCGGCGTGCAGATGGCCGGTCGCATCGCCACGCTGGTGACGGCGCAGTTCGACGCGCAGCTCGCTGCCTACTACGAGGGGACGTCGGAGTCGTGGGAGCTGGAGGAGGGCCAGGACGTGCCCCCCCTGGAGGTCATCCGCACCGCCACCCGCGTCCTCAGCGCCGGGGTGATCACCCCTGCCGTGGTCGAGGCCGCCTGCGGCTGCGTCAGGGCCGTGGTGGACTCCACCCGGCGCGCCGACAGCCTCCAGGCCTGCGCCGAGCGCAAGACGGGGCCCGTCGTGGAGCGACTGGCGCGCATGCTCGGGCGCCTCGAGCGCCGGCTGCGCTTCGGGCAGGGGGCGGGCGGGTCCGCCGCCCCGGCGTCGGCCACGGCGGCCGAGGAGCCCGACGCCGACGCCGGCGACGACATGGCCGCCGCGGCGAGCCCTCGGGCAGGCGAGCCGAGCGGGTCCGCGGTGGTCCACGGCGAGACGCTCACGCACGCGCAGGCCGCCCGCGCGGGCAAGGCGGCCCGCATGACGCTGCAGCTCCTGGCCACGGCGACGCGCGGCGTGCTGGGCGAGCTGAGCAACGACGAAGAGCGAGCCGCGGCGGTGGCCAACCACGACCTCGTGAGGCAGGGGATGGCGGCGGCGGCGTCGGCGGCCTACTGGCACGGCGAGGCCGGGGACGACGACATGGCTTCGACCTGCCGCGCCCTGGTCGGCGCCATCCCCGAGCAGCTGATGGACGCCGAGGGCGGCTTCGAGGCCGCGTGGGCGCTGGTCTCCGCGTCGGCCGAGGCGGTGGAGGCGGAGGCGCTGGCCGCCCCGGCGTCGGAGCGGCAGGGCGCCAACGGGGCCGCCCTCGCGAGGGGCGCCCGCGTGCAGGAGGACGAGGACGCCGACGAGGGCGAGCAGCACACCCCCGAGGGGGCGCGGGCGCGGGTGGCGGTGGCGCGGGAGATGGTCGAGCGCCTCGCGGCGCGGTACGTGGGCGGGGACGACGCCTTCCGCCGCCGCGCCGGCCCGTCGGACGACACCACTCCCGGCACCGTCTCCCGGCTGGCGGCGCTCTTCGCGGGGCTGGGCAAGAGCGCGGACATGGTTTACGGCACCGGCCGCGTGTGGCGGCGGACGGCGCTGCAGGGGGGCAAGAGCGACGACTGGAGCCCGGGCTCGGGCAAGACGTGGTCCAGGCCCGACGCGGACGGCGGCGGCGCCTCCTCGCCCAAGCCGGGGCAGTCGCGGGCCTCCGGGAACGGCGGAGGCGGCAGCTCGACGAGCAACGCCCGCGCGGCGCTGCGGCGCGTGGTGGCGGTGATCCGCGTGACGCTGAGGCTCGGCGGGCCGGACGCGGCGCGCGCGCTGGTGGAGAACCAGATCCGCGCCGGCGCCCGCAAGGGGCGGTCGGTGGTGGTGTCGGAGCAGGAGCGCGTGGCCCATGCCGTGCTGGGGACGGAGGCGCGGGCCGAGGCGGCGGCGATGCGCGACGGCATCCTGCGGCTCCTCGCCCAGGTGGACATGACGGACCACGACTACGAGGCGACGGACGACCCCGAGGCGTTCGAGGGGTCGCGGTCGGAGCTGCTGTGCTTCCCGATCCAGGCGGCCGGCGGCGTCTCCCTCATGGACTCTCTAACGGACATCCTGCTCGCCCCGGCGGAGCAGCACGACCCGCTGGGGATCGCCAGGAAGAGGCAGCTGCGCGTGGCGGGGGAGGAGACCGCCGAGGCGGCGGAGGGCGGCGGGGAGGCCGCCACCGCGGGGGCGGCGCTCGACGGCGGGTCCACGACGGCGGCCAGGGTGCCCAAGTCCCTCGCGAGCGGCGGCAGCGACGCCGACCGCGTGGTGACGTCGGCGATCGACAGCCTGTGCCGCCTCATCGGGGTGGTCCCCACCGAGGACGGCAGCGTCCCGGACGTCGGCGTGCTCGCCAGCAGGGCCAAGGAGGCCGCGGCCAGCGGCGTCTTCCGCGCCGTCGCCGAGGCCATGTCCGCCCGCGTCTCGTCCCCCATGGTGTGCTCCGCGGCCCTCAAGGCCCTGCAGGCGACTGTGGAGGCGTCGGGCCTGAGCGTGAAGGAGCTCGGCCTGAACCGCAAGTCGCTGCAGGCGGTGCAGGCCGCGGTGCGCGCCCACGGCGAGGACCTCGAGGACGTGCGGGCCCTCGGGGGCTCGCTCACGGCGAGCCTCTGCGCCGAGTTCGAGGAGCAGAGCGCGGAGATGCTCTCGAGCCTTCTGGCGGGCTTCCTCGACGCCGCCGAGGCGGTCGGCGGCACGCTCAGGCAACGGGACAGGAAGTCGGGCGGGGCGAGGCAGTGGACGGCGCTGCTTGGCGGCGAGGCCGAGTGGGAGGCGCCGGTGTACGTCACCGCGGGGGTCGGCAGCCCGGAGTGCCCGGACGGCATGGCGGCGGTGCTGCGGGCCGCGACGGCCCTGGACCGGTGCTCGCGTTTCATCGACGACACCGCCGTGGGGGCGGTCGAGCCGGCCGTGCTGGCCCGCCTCGCCGCGGTGGGGGCGGCACACGCGCACGACCCTGGCATCGGCGCCGTGGTGGTTGGCGTGGCGGGCCGCCTCGCCGCCCAACCGATGAACGTCGGCCACGTCCTCGACGCAGGGCTCGTGAGCCTCGCGGTCACGCTGAGCGACAGGCACCCGTACTGCCCTCGGCTGCTGGAGGGCCTGGGGGAGATGTGCCTGCCGATGAGCTTCTCGGAGTCGCAGACCAACGTCATCTCCGCGTCCGGCGCCACCGACGCACTGACCTTTGGCCTGCGCCGCTTCCAGCGCCGGCTCACCACGCACTGGGGATCCCCGCTGCAGTGGCCCGAGCCCGGGGCGGAGGAGCAGAACGCCACCCCCGGCGTGTACAAGGGCCCGCAAGCCAAGGTCAAGAACTGGAAGGAGCCCCGCCTCACCAAGCTCTGCTTCCAGGTCCTGGCCAACATGGCGTGCGAGAACAGCGAGATCCTGGCGGCGCCCGTCGCGGGGGACCTCGCAGCCACCGCCACGGCGGAGATCGTCGAGGGCGAGAGCGCCGCCCCCGTCACCGCGGACGGCTCCGACGCCCCAGAGACGTCGGCGCCCCCGCAGCGCCCCGAGGCGGCCGGCGAGCCGCGCGGCATCCTGGTGGTGTCCCGCTTCGTGGAGCTGGGCGGCATCGCGGCGATGACCCGTGCCATGTCCGCGCACCAGCACCGGCCTCGGCTGCTCGAGGACGGCCTCTGCCTGCTCAGCAACGTCGCCTTCACGGGCGACGACCTGCAGCTGGCCATCGGCGAGAGCTGCCTCGGCACCGTCTCCGACGTCCTCTCCCGCTTCCACGCCGACGGCCACCTCTTCCGCATGGCACTCCGCGCCGTGGGCAACCTCTCCCGCCTGGACCGCAACATCCTCCGGGGCGTCGCCTGCGACGTCGCCGTCGGCGTGGTCCGCGGCCTGCGCGCCAACACCGACGCGGCCGACGTTGTCAAGCTCGGCGCCGACGTCCTCGGCAACCTCGCGTCGGTGGACGACACCGCCGTGGACATTGAGGAGGGCCTGGCGTTGCTCCGCGACGCGGCGTCGGCGTCCGGCCACGCCGACACCGCCGCCGCCGCCATCGGCGACGGAGCCAGCCTCAAGGGAGCCATCTGCGGCTTCCTGCACCGCGCCGAGGCCCCCGAGGCCATCCTCGCCGCCATGGACCGATTCAGCACCAACGCCAGCCTCCTCACCTCGTGCCTGCGCGCGCTGCACTACATCGCCGCCACGCCGGCGCAGGTGGAGCACCTGGTGAAGGACCTCGGGTCCGTCTCCCGCGTGGTGCTGGCGATGCGCAGCTGCGACTTTGACGCCGAGCTCGTCCGCCGCGGCGCCCGCGTGCTCGGGGCGGCCCTCGAGGTGCCCACCACGCACGACCTGGTCATGTCCTCGGGCGCCCCGCAGGTGCTGCTGGGCGCCGCGGACACCCACGCGCAGTCGTCGAGCGTCTTCTTCACCTGCCTCAGTGTCGCCATGCTCGGGGAGGGCGCCAGCATGTTCCAGGCCGCCTCGGAGCTCGACTCGGTGCAGACCACGGTGCGCGTGGCATCGCGGGCCGAGGCGACCAGCGGGGACATCATCATCGTGCTCTCGCTGCTGAACAACTGGGCGCAGTCCTCGCCCGCCCTCGCCTCGGGCATCGCCACGCACGGCACCTCCCTGTGCATGCTCCTCTTCCCCCGCTTCGCCGACGACCTGGAGATGACCACGGCCCTCCTGCAGTTCCTCACCACTGTCGCGGCGCATGTCAAGGAGCACGGCCCCGCCGCCCTCCTTTCCGGCGGCATCGTCAGCGTCTGCCTCCGCCTCGCCGACGCCCACCTGGCCCTCCCCGGCGCAGGCGGCAAGGCCCAGGCGGGGGACCCGGCCGCGTGGCGCGGTGCGGCCCTCCAGATGCTCCCCATGCTCCGCTCCGTCGTCTTCGCGGGGCCCAACAGCACCGAGACGTTCCTCGAGGACGGCGGGGCCACCCTCCTCGCGCGCCTCGACGCCTCCTACCGCAACCTTCAGGTCAACGGCACCGACTACTACGACCGCGAGACCGTGGAGGCGGTGCAGGAGATCGTCGCGGTGGCGGCGAGGCATGACCCCGACGGCGACATCGCCGAGGCCTTTGAAGGGCAGCAGGGCGCGCAAATCGATGCGACGGGCGCGGCCGCCGCGGCCGCGCGATCGACCGGCGCGTCCCTTGACGATGCAATGGTGGCCGATTCCTCGCCGTCGGGCGCCGCGCCCGGCCCGGCAGGCGCCGAAAGCGGGGCGAGCAAGGTCACGAACGAGGCGATGATGCGCTACCCCGACGCCCCCGCCATGGCGCACCGCACCCTCATCGAGCTTGACGACGGCCTCGCAAGGACGGCCGGGTACGATGCGGCCGACGGCGTGCCCGCGACCGTGTGGGGGGACGAGGGGTCCCCGCACCGCCGTTTCCTCCGCCTCCTCGTCGACGGCGCCCCGATCGAGCTCACGTGCAAGCTCCCGGCGGGCAAGGCCGCGACCAAGCGCGTCTGGCGCGTCCGGCTCTCCACCGTCCGGTCCGTGGTGACCGGCCTGCCGCCGGCGTACCGCCCGCGCATGTTCGGCAAGCGCGCCAAGGCCGACACGTCCATCGCCATGCTCGGGGCGGGCGACGAGGTTCTCATCCACCTCGAGGCCGCGTCGTTTGGGATGCGCGACGTCCTCGCGGTCGCCCTGTACGCCGCAGCGCGAGCGGCCGGCGGGTGCGCCGACCAGGCCGCGCCCCCCGCATGACCCTCTGGCGACGGCGGCCCCCAAAACCCGCCCGCGGCCCGAGCTCGCCCCGGGCAACTGTACGCGCGACCCGTCCCCGTATGCGTGTGAATGCGTTCCCGCCTCACGTTCGGTATGAACCGGCATGCGTGGCTCGGAAACTGACCCGCCTCGCTCCCTCGCTGTCGCACTCCGCGCACGCTGCACGGGCGCCACATGGCCGCTGCTGGTGCTCCAGGCCGAGAGGTGAGCACTGTTGCCCTCGCCTCGTGACAGCTGGCGCGCTGCCCGCGCCGGCTCGGCCACCGCCGGCTGATGCCCCCGACTCCCCACGCAGGCCGAGGAGGCGCGCCCCCAAACGCCACGTGAGCCGCGCGCCGCGAGGCACCGCGAACAGAACCGCGCGCCCCAGTACGATGCAGGCGTAAGGGCCAGAGAGGTTCCGCTCGTGGCGGGCCAGGGTGGCGCGTGTGGGCGAGGGATCGGGGCGAAAGGCCGCGGGGTCCGACCTCCGGCAACGGCCCGGCGCGGTAGCCCTCCGGGGACGCTTCGGGCGCCGCTGCCCTTGCTGCGTATACGGACGGGACGTTTAGTGTTGCTGCTGCCGGGCACGACCGCGCGCACGCTGTCGCCACCTCGCCGCGCGTCGCGCTCTCGCATTGCCGTCCCGCCTCGCAGCCGGCGCTGATCCCGGCGGCCCGGCCGACCCGGACGCCGCCGTGGCCCAGGCCATGGCAATGGCCACCACACCGAGGGGCGCCGAGCCGGAGGAGTCGCCACGGTCGCCCGAGTCTGCCGGCGGCGGGGAGGCCGGCGACGAGCCGAGCTCGGACGCCGACCTGATCTTGGACACCGAGGCCCTGGAGCGCGCCATCGGCCGCAACCCTTTCGACGATGACCCGCTCGCCGGCCTCGGCGAGGACGGAGCGTGGGGAGGATCAGGGGCGGGCGCGGAGGAGAGCAAGGAGGACGAGCCGTCGCGGCTCGACTCGACCGTCGCCCCCGGCGCCCTCGAGGCGGCAACGGTGGCCCGGCTGCGCGAGGAGCTCGGGAGGCTGCACGTCCCGGACTACAAGACCGACCTGGAGCGCGCGGCCCGGCCGGAGGAGATCACGGTGGGGCTGCTGAGCCCCGACGAGGCGGCCGAGCGCGAGGCGGCCCTGGAGGACGCCAGGCTGCGCGAGGCGGCGCGCGAGGCCGACCGCTTCGCGCGGAAGGAGGCGACGCTCGCGCTGCGGCAGGCCCGGGCCCGGTCGGCGGTGGTGGGCGACAAGGCCGCGGCCTCGGCGGCGGTGCGCGAACAGGAGATGCGCGCGCTGGAGACCCGCGCCGAGATGGAGGAGGCGGTGCGGCGGGCGTACCGCGAGGCCAGGGCCGCCCTGGCGCTGGAGCTGCGGCGGCAGCGGGCCGTGGTCATGGAGCGATTCGGCACCGTCGCGCCGCAGCCGCAGGGGAGCCTCGCCCGCGCCCGGCTCGCGCGGCACTCGCTCTCCGTCTCGTGGTCGCGCGTCCCGCAGCCGCTGCGCGTGGCGGTGCACCAGGTCCGCGGCGTGAAGGACCGCCTGCCGCGTGGCCGCTACTCCCTCCTCGTCACGCTCTGGGACCGGCTCGGGGGCCGCCCGCTCCGCTGGTCGCGCCTCGCGGTCGGCGCCGGCGCCGGCCCGTACAAGGGCCTCGCCCGGCCCGCCGCCACCCGGCCCGTGCGCCACGCCGGCCGCTTCTACGACTCGGAGCTCGACTTCAAGGGCCAGGGCGTGCACGCGCTCACGCCGGCGGCGGCGGACCTCGCCCCGTCCCACACCCTGGTCCTCGAGCTCTTCCTCCTGGGCGGCAAGCGCAGCCCCGTGGACCGCGTCGTGGCGTGGACGGCGCTGCCGTGCGTGGACTCGGACCTGCGGCCGGTGGAGGGGCGCTTCCGGCTGCCCCTGCTCCGCGGGGAGGTGGACCTGGACGTGGACCAGTACGTGAAGATGGAGCGGCGGTGGGGGACGGACCTGGACGCGTGGCTGGGGAACCTGTACGTGGAGGTGACGCGGGTCCCCCGCGAGCAGATCGGGGACGGTGGCTCCCTGGTGGGAGAGTACGACGTGGAGGTGGCGTACACGTCGGAGGTGCTGCGGCTGCGGCAGGCGAGGCTGCGGGAGGCGGAGGGCGGCAGCGTGCGGAAGCGCAAGGGCCGGGGCGGCGGTGCGTCGGCGGAGGGCGCGTCCGAGTCCGGGGACGAGGCGTGGGACGGGGCGGGGTCGGACGGGGACGAGGCGGCGGCGTCGATGAGCGTGTCGCGCGGCGCGAGGCCCGGCGCCGGGCTGGAGGGTCTCGGCGCGGCGGCGTCGTCGGGGCGGCTGGGGAGGAGCGCCGCGAAGCTGACCAAGGGCGGGTCGTCCCGCAGGGGGCGCTCGGGCAGCAGGAGGAGGAGGCGGAAGCACGGGGGCGGCGAGGAGGCGGCCGGGCTGCTGAGCTCGGCGTGGGAGAGCGACGAGGACGGGGAGGACGCCTGGGCGGGGGGCGTGGCGGCGGCGGCAGGGGAGCTGCGGCGCGGGCAGGGGAGGGGGACGGTGCGCCACTCGGTGCCGGGGGCGGCGCGCGGCCGCGGCGCCCCGGCGTGGTCCGCCCGGCCGCTGGCCTCGGTGGCGTCGTACGGCTTCGCGGTGAGCAAGCAGGAGACGCGGGGCATCGGGCGCGGGCGGCGCCTGGGGGAGTCGAGCCGCAAGGGCGTGTACCTGCGGCAGGAGCTGTTCGGCGACCTGCTCCCGAGCACGGGCGGGGCGGGCCTGTGCTCCGTGACGGCGATGCTGCAGCTGCTCGTGCTCCTCATCGCGCTGTACGTGCGGGGCCACGTGCACTACCTGGGGCAGTGGCTGCTGCTGCAGGCGCAGCGGATCCCCGTCTACGAGCTCTCGCTATCCCCCGCCGCCCTTTCGCTCAAGTACGTCGGCTCGGTGCTGCCCATGGAGCTGGAGATGGGCGTGGTGGTGGCCGGCCCCCTCGCCGTGGCGCTCTTCCAGGTCGTCCTCTGCCTCGTCTGCCTCCTCCTCTTCGCCTGCTTCCGGCACGTCCCCGATGTCCTCTCCCGCTTCACCGCCTTCTTCGGCGTCGCCGCCGTCCTCGACCCCGTCCTCGTCTTCGTCCTCGACCTCGCGTTCACCAACTACTCCTGCTCCGACCCCTCCATCCACCCGCTGTGCGTCCCGGACTTCACCGCCCGCGCCTGCCGCTGCTTCGAGGGGGACGCCTTCAAGCTCTACTACCGCTTCCTGCGCACCGAGGGCTCCGGCGTCATCGGCGTCGTGCTCACCCTCTTCGTCTACGCCGTCATCATGGTCCTCGCCGCCCTCGTCCTCTACGCTTTCCTCCTCAACCTCCACCTCGACGGCCGCATGCTGGACCTCTACCGCCGGATCCACGGGCCCGAGGGGGCCTTCCGCACCCCGCACGACCTGGAGCTGTCCGCGAGGGAGCTGCGCTGGATCGTCGACAAGTCCCGCCGCTGGCGGAGTGCCAGGGGAACGATGCGCCGCGTTGCCGTGTGCTCCTACGTGCTCACCGACCCCCTCGTGCCGGCCTTCCAGGAGGCCACTTCACACCTCATCATCTACCACTCCGACGTCGACGGGAGCAGGGAGCTCTACCGGCACTTCCTGCGGCAGCCGGACGGGACGGTGGTGGAGGTGTTCGGCGACATGGAGTCGTCCATCGCCGGCGGCCGCGCGGCGGCAGGCAAGGGCCCCACCCCGCTGCAGCGGGTGCTGCTCCGCCACGCGGAGGATGACGACGACGCCGTCGGCACGCTGTTCGGCGGGCTCTGAGCGCGCGCGGCGGCTTGCGGCGGGAGAGGCGCGTGCTCCCGCCTCTGCCCCGCACCGGGGCGCCCTTGGGGCGATGGTACGATTGACAGCTTGGCTTGCGTGTGTGTGTCCCTGGCCTTGGCGTGGCGTGCTGCCGTTGGCTGCCGCAACAGAGCGCCGCCGCGACACTCACAGCTCGCTGCGAGACTCGGCCGCCCCGGCGTCGCCCAGCGTCCCCGACGTCACAAGCGCCGCGAAGTCGTCGGCCTCGGTGGCCGTGGCCGCCGCCTCGTAGAGGCCGTCCACCCAGCGCTTCGGGAGCGCCGAGGCGCCGTGCGCGGCCCCGAGCAGGGCCCCCAGGGCGGCGCCCCGGTGGGCGTTCTCGCCGCCCGCCATGACGTTGGCCACCAGCGCCTCCTCGATGTCGTGGCCGTGCTTGTACGCGAGGTAGCAGAGCCAGGGGAAGCTGTCCTCGATGTAGCAGGCCGTCGAGTAGGGCGGGGAGGACTTGCGCGCAAGGCTGGGGACGTCGACGCCGATGGCACGGCCCGCGAGCGCGAGGGCGTCGCGGAGGGGCACTCCCATGGTCACGCGGGCGAGGAGGGCGCCGTAGGCCTCCGCGTAGGCGCGCAGCTTCTCGCTCTTGTGCGTGAGCAGCACGTGCCTGCCCGCGGCCTCCCCCGCGGCCTTGGCGGCCGCGTCGATGTCGTCCCCCAGGGGCGACGCCCTCGCGGCGGCGAGCAGCGCCACGGGCGGCAGCATCACGAAGCCGCCCATGGACGCGATGTTGTGCCCGTCGTCCCCAGCGCAGCGCGACGGCGGCACGCCCTTGACGTGGTTCTGGAAGAAGAGCCGGTGGTAGGACTCCGCGTAGGCGTCGTTGTGGGACCCGGGCGTGGTCATGAACGTCACGTACGCCTCAAGGAACTCCTCCGCCGAGTAGCCCTTGCCCTTGACCATGGTGCGCACGAGGAGCCGGGCGACCTGCGTGTTGAGGGTGTTCTCGCCCTTCTGCAGCGTGGCGTGGTAGTGGATGCCGCGGCGCCAGTACTCGCGCTTGCCGTGGTTGATCACGTCGCCGATGATGCGGCCCTCGCGAGAGCCCCTTCCGGCCCCGCCGGTGTTGCTGAGGCCCATGATGGACCCCGAGTGGGCCTCGTGGGGCTTGACAAAGTCCCGGATCACCCCGTAGTCGCGCCGAAGCGCCGACGTGTCGTAGTACCAGTGCGCCGGCGCCGCCAGCGCGTCGGCCACGGCACCCCCAAGGACAGCCCCCCGCGCACGGTCCGAAAGGGCCGCGGCCGAAAACGCGCGCACCCCCGTGGACGCCATTGCCGCCGCCGTTGCCGCCATCGCCAGGCCTGCCCCGCTCCTGCGGGTAGACGAGGACGCTCCCGTGTTCGCCTTCGGACCGGCCTTTGGACCGGTGCAGAAGTGTGCCGACACCTGCAGTTCCGAGCGCCACGGCGCCTCCGGGATGTGACGTCATCCAGCCGGGAGACCACGTGAGCAAGTGCATCGGCGCTCAGCCTTCCGCGGCACTGAACCGGCGCGCGAACCGATGCTCGTTCGCGCGGTCAGTGTGTGGGCCAGGTGTGCGAGGCCCACAACTCGGCGGTAAGAGCTGACCGTACGGCCGAGCCAGAGGCCTCGCGCCGAGCACTCGGCGCGGCAACTCGGCAGTGTTCCACGTTATGGTGCTCTCAGACATGCGGCAGCTTCGTGACTCGCGCGCAGACGAGGATCCTTCGAGGCCACGTCGAAAGAGCTTTTTGCGCTGTGTTTGTTTGCGCCCGAAGCTCTGCCACGGCATCGCGCGCCCGTAGCATTGGCTCAGGGCACTCGACGTCACACCGAAGCCCTCAAATGGCCCACGCATGTGCTTCAGCAAGCGCTGGTCCCGCTGCAGCCGTCGACGAACTGGCAGCAGGGATGGGGGCCGTGACCCTCGGTGAGATGCTTGCCCCTGCGCAGGCAGCTAGGCGAAGTGATGCACGCGCCACGGTATGCAAAGTAGGCAGTAGTAATCCATGGTTTGTCCGTGGCGGCGCGACGAGACCCATGGTCGTGCCTTTGCGGAAGGCGTGGATCGAAAACTCCTTGCGCATCCCTGCCACTTCCTTCGTGAGGTCCGGTGCCACCGCAGATGTCGACGAGCCCACCCTTCGTACGCATCACCCCACGGCTGACCGGACGGCACTGGATTCGTCCCGCAACGAGGTCACGGTGGCCGGCCCGGTCGATTTCGCCACGCTCACTGATGCCATGTGCGGTGGCAAGAGGGTCGGCGAGCGCCGCTGGGAGGATATGCTCAAGGGACCCCTGGGCGAATCTCTGCTGCGCGGCATCGAGGAGGAGCTCAACTGGCCGACGCCGTTCCCGATCCAGCAGGCGTGCCTGCCGCTGGCAAAGCTCAGCTGCGGCAAGGGCGCGGACGGCTTGCCCTCCGGCATGGCCACGCCACACATCTTGGCCCAGGCGGAGAACGGCGCCGGGAAGACGGGCGCCTTCTGCCTCGCCGCGGTGATCCAGGTCGGCGGCACCCCTTGCCGCAAGCCCCGGGCCATCATCATCACCACGTCGTGAGACCGCCGCCCGCGACGCGCCTCCCCTCCGCCCTCGCCCCGGGCGCCCCGCTTCCCGGCTCCGGTGCGTTCCCGGCCGCGCCTGCCTGCGGGCAACCACCACTCTCTGCCCGCCGCCCGCAGGACGGAGCTCGCGGCGCAGGCGGCGACGACGATGATCAAGCTGACGTCGCGGCTGCCGGCGGAGACGCGGCCCGTCATTAAGGCCTTCCTGAAGCGGGGCCGGATGTCCGCCAAGGAGGCCCGCGCCAAGACGGCGGAGATCGACCCCGAGTGCGTGTACGATACGGAGAGCCTCGCGGGCGCCGACGTCATCACCTGCACGCACGGGAAGTTCATCCACGCCATCGAGGCCGGCCTGGACGTGTCGGAGCTGCGCTGCCTGATCATCGACGAGGCCGACGAGGTCCTCGAGGTCTCCCAGTTCCGCCCCTGCCTCACTGCCGTGCTCGAGGCCGGCAAGAGGGCGCACCCGGCGGACGGCGGCCTCATGCTCATGGCCTTCAGCGCCACGTTTGACAGCCTCGCCCTCAAGCCCACCGACTTGGCCTTTCCCATGATCACGAAGACCCTGGACGGCGAGCCCAGCAGCTTTGTCACCGGCCCCTCGGCCAACCTGCCCCCTGCCACGTGGCGCAACAGGCGCGCGCCCGCCTTTGTCTCCGTGCGGGCGCTCACCATCCCGGCTATGACGCACCTCGTGTGGCACGTGCCGCTCAAGGCGGGGGAGGACTCGCACGGGGCCAAGCTGCGGGCGCTTGGCATGGTGATGCACAAGGGCCTGGCGGAGGAGGTCATGACCCTCGTCTTCTGCAACAACAAGAAGAGCATGCCCGAGGTCGCGGCTGCCTGCTCCGCCGACGGCGGCAAGGTCCACCAGATCGCCGGCGGCCTGTCGGCGTCGGACCGTCGCGAGTTCCTCTCCGCCTTCGCCAACGGGTACGCCTCCAAGACCCTCGTGGCCACTGACGTCATCGCCAAGGGCCTCGACATCCCCGCCCTCCAGCTCGTCATCCACTTCGACGTCCCTGCCTCGGGGCGTGGAGGAGGCGGCGGCGGCGGGCGCGGTGGGCGCGGCGGGCGCGGCGGGCGCGGCGGGCGTGGCGGCGGCGGCGGCGGGCGCGGCGGCGGGCGCGGCGGCGCCGCTGCCGCTGCCGCTGGCGGTGGCGGCGTGATGGACACAGTCAAGTTCATCCACCGGTCGGGCCGCGTGGCGCGGGCTGGGCGCGCCGGCGTCGTCATCTCCATGGTAAGCTCGGCCGCCGAGGAGGCCGCGCTGCGCGAGCTCATGGCGGGCACGCAGTACCAGTACACCCTGTACGACACCGAGGCACTCCTGAGGGCGGCGCTTGCCGTCGTGGGCTCCGAGCACGTCGGCCTCGCATGCAAGTCGGTGGTCCGGGCTTTCCTCGACAAGCCCCGCGGCGCGGACCGCAAGCCCGAGGACGCGCCCCCGGCTGTCGTTGAAGACATTCGTGCCCACCTGGCCGAGGCCGAAGCCGACGCGTGAGGATGCGACCCTGTCCGCGCGCTGCGTGGCAGAGAGGCCGGCAAACCAACCACATCCATAGCGCTCGCTCTCACTCGACAACGACCCGAGCCGCGCCCGGTCCCAGGAAGGCGGTCCAAGCATGGCACACACGGTGTACGCCGGCAGCCTCGCGACAATGGCGATCGTGCCGCCTGCGCTGCTGCTTGCTCGGTGAGGCCAGCAGGTGCTGCCGCCCGGCAAGGGGCGTCATGCTTGCCCGGGCCCCCCAGTGCCACGCGCACAACGGCACGAGAATTTGCATGCTCGCAGTTCGTTTGGAAACGTGAGGCGTGGATGGGCGCTGGATATGGTGCTGGGCGCGTCGGTGGGCCTGGTTTGCGCGCTGGCCGGAGAGGCGGCCGCGGCGGGAGCCGGTCTCGGCGGCTCGTGCGTGGCATCTGCATTCGCGTGGGTGGTCGAGGCTGCGCTGGCGACGATGGGCCTGTTCGTGGCCGCGCGCGCGGCGATGACGCTAAACGGCCGCGTGTTTGTGGAGGCTTCTGCCGCCCTGCCGCGCCGGGCCCTCTGGTCGGCGACCGCCGTGTCTTCAGCGTGGCTGATGGGCTGGGCTTCGTGGCAGTGCCTGGGCGGGTCCCTGGCGGACGCGATGGGCGGACACTTTTCGCCCAGTCTGGTGGGGCAGGCTGTCGCCGTGACGCCTCTGCTCGCGTGCGCGGCGGCCGTGGCGGCTGCAGCGAGGTACCGGGACGCTGCCGGTGCCACACTTCCCTGCGCGCTGCTGCTTCTGGCGCTAGGGGCGTGGCGAGCGCCGACGTCGCTCTGGCAGCCGTGCGGGGCGTGGGGCGGCTCGAGCCAGGCGTGGGAGGCCCTCGCACGCGGGTGGCCGGGCAGCGGTGTCCTCGTGGCGGCCGTCGCCGTCCTCGGCGGCGCCTCCTCGCTCGGCCTCGTCGCCTTGACTCCAGCCAAGGTGTGGGCGTAGCGGCGGCCACGGCAGCCCGGCGCGGGACACGGGCGGCACCGCCGCCGACCCGGCACTCGACGAGCGGCCGCTCGCTGGGCCGCAGGCCCCCAGCCTCGCCGCGCTCGGCGGTGGACGAGCAGAGCAGCCCATCGAGAGCAGCCGTGACGGGAGGCCGGTGCGTGACGACCAGGCGCCCTGCGACTTGGGCCCCGCAAGCCGTGCACCCGTGGGCTCCGACTCAGACGTGCTGGTGCGGCGGCACGACCTCTGAGCCCCCACCTGCAAGCGCCGGCGAACACGTTCACCAGCACCCGAGCCGCGACCATCGCCCGGCCGCCGCCCCTCCACGCACCAGCCTCGCCCATCCATAGCAACGTGGCATCTCATGGACGGGCGCTCGCCTCGTCCGCTCCCACGACGGCCCGCAGCCGTGGCAGAGCCGGGCGCAACCCACAGCAAAAACGCATCAGCGCCTCGCTGCGGGGCCTTGCGCCCGGACAACACACCCCGGCCAGCCGGCGCGGCCTCTCGATACGCGCGTTGTAGTCAGTGGCACCTGATGGCAGCCCGGGACACGTCCCCCATGCGCGGGCTCAGGGACGCGGAATCGGGGGCTGGCATGGCCCGCCCAAAGATGCCGGGCAGCGCCGCCTCGGGCGGCGCCTGGGACGGCGGGGACGCCGAGTCGAAAGACGAGAGCAGCAGGTCGCCGCCGGCGGCCCTGGGTGGGTCGCGCCCCGCCGTGCCGCGGCTTCGCGGAGTCCCTCGCGCCAACGGCACGGCAACCGATTTCGGCGGCTCCCTCACCGCGCGCGACCGCCCCACCGGCGCCGGCCGCCACCACGAGACCGAGCGCGGTGGTTCTGCCCGAGGGGGGGCGCGGCGGCGTGCGGACGGCGGCGCAGGCAGCGGTGTGGGGGGTTCGACCGCGCTCGCAAGTGCCGGGGCGAGGGCCGTGTCCCGGCGCGGCGACCCGACGGGTTTCAACGCCACGGGCAGGACGGGCGTGTCCGCTGCCCTTACGGCAGCGTCCGCCGCGCGGGCGCAGAAGTTCGGCGCGGCGCCGCCGCTGGTTGGCCTGGACGGCCGCCCCGTGGACGTCGGCGGCGACAGCGCCCTCGCCGGGCTCGAGTCGCGAGCGAGGATGAACCGGCAGCTGTCTCAGTGGCAGGAGACGTCGTACGCCGAGATGTCGCGGCTGCTGACGCGGCTGCGGTCCGAGTACGACGCGCTGCGGCTGACGAACAAGCAGCGTCAGCGCTCCGTGGCCGACGCGTCGGGGGAGATGTCACGACTGGAGACGGTGATGACTGCCGAGTCGGAGCGCTCCAAGGCGACGAGGGCGCTGGACGAAGAGGCTAGGAGCAAGGACTCGGCCGCAATGTCCGCCCGCTCCCGTCTCGAGGATGAGGAGCGGCGCAGGCACACGCTGCGGCACATGACGCGGCGGCTCAAGGAGCAGCGCACGGAGCTGAACACCGACGTGTCGCACATGCAGGAGGAGCTCTCGCTGCTGCGCCGGCGGTCCGCGGAGGCCCGGCTGAGCCTTCAGACCACGAGGACGGAGCGCCGGCACGCCACCGCGCTCGTCGACAGGCTGCAGGCCCAGCTGGAGTCGGACCGGGAGCAGCGGGCGGGGAAGATGGAGGAGGTGGAGGTGGCGCTTGAGGCGCAGGGGGACCGGCGGCGGGCGTTCGACGAGCGAGAGAAGCGGCGGCTGAACATCGCCCACCTGCCGCGCGGGGACCTGGACGAGGCCGGGGAGGACCGGCTGAAGCAGCTCTTCGTGGTGCGGCGCATCTACGCGAGCATGCTGGAGCGTCGGCTGCGGGAGGACGCGCGGCGGTGCGACCGGCTGCAGGCGGCGTTCCAGCGCATCCGCGGGGTGACCGGCCTGACGGACACGAGGGAGATCGTGGCCAAGTTCCTGCGGCGGGACGAGGCGGTGGCCGGCCTGCGGTCGCAGCTGCAGACGGTGCGGGACCGGCTGGAGTCGGTGCGGGCCACGCGGCGGGAGGCGGCGTGGCGTCTCGACCAGGTCGCCGCGGCGGCGGGGGGCGGCTCGGGACGCAAGCGGGCGCAGTACGTGTCCAAGGACGCGTCGCGGAGGCGGAGGGCGGACGCCAGCCGGCGGTGCTCGGAGCGCCGGGAGCGGATGGAGCGCCTGACGGTGATGCTGGAGGACTGCCGCGCGTGCGTGGCCAAGCTCCTCACCCGCCTGGGCATCCCCGTGGTGGCGGAGACCGCCAAGGTGGACCTTGTCGGGGTGGCGGGCCCCCGCGACTCCGGGAGGGCGGGCGTCGCGTCCGCCATCGTGGCCGCGGCCAGGGCGCAGGGCGACCGCTCGGCGGCGACGGCGGCGTCGGGCGCCAGGACGGCCGCGGGCAGCGGCGTCGCCGGGGTGCGGGCGGTGCGCGAGGACGGCGACGAGGGCGCTGCGCGACCCTCGTTCGACGGGCGGAGCCACCCTCCGTCGCCCATGGCCACGGGCGCGGCGGCGGGCCTCGCCTCCCCGTCGGAGGAGGCGCTCGCGCGCACGGGGGAGCTGGGCCGGAGCCCAAGCCGCTTGGACTCGGAGTCCAGCCGGGGCGACGCCGACGGGGCCGGCACGGGCCCCGCCGGCCCGCCGGGTGCCGTTCGGGTGACCCTTCCCACGCTGGACTCGGCCCTGGGGCAGGTGGAGACGGCAGTCTCCCGCGCGCTCGCGCAGCTGGCCGCGGCCATGGAGCGGGACGAGGTGCGCGCCACGCGGCAGCCGGCGCGGGGCGCCTCGGCCGCGGGCATGGTGGAGGCCCACCCGGCGCCGGGCGTGCCTGACGCGGCGCTGGAGCCCGAGGCCGCCGACCCGTCCAACGTGCGGGTGTCCGCACGGCGCAAGTCCGAGGCGGCGCCCGCGGAGCACGCCGGAGCGGCGGGGCAGGCGCAGCCGCGGAGGCCCAGTCGCCGCCCCGCGGGCGCCGGGCCGGGCTCGTCGTCCCCACCGGACGGCAGCGCCCCGGCCATGGCGACATCGCCGTCGGGGCAGGCGCTCAGCTCCGCCGCCCTCCGACGCATCCACCGCATGCTGTCCAAGATGGCGGGGCACCCGGGCGGGCCGCTTGCCCCCGGCGGCGGGGCGGCGGGCATCGGCGGCGACGCCGGGGAGGACGACGAGGAGGAGGAGGACCTGTACACGCGGCACGAGCTCAAGTGCGTCAGCGCCATGCTGGTGGAGGAGAAGGCAGGGGCCAAGAACGGCACCCCGGCGCCCGGGAGCATCGCGGCGCGGGAGGTGGCGCGGGCGCGCAAGGCAAGGGCGGCCAGGGCCAAGCAGGGGGCGAAGCACCGCTCCCACGGGGCCGGTGCCGCAGCGGCCGCAGCCGCCGCCGAGGCCGAGGCCGAGCTGCAGGACGCCCCGACCCTGGGGTACGTGGCCCCCGTCGCCACCCCGAGGCCGCAGGACCAGCCGACGGTGGTGTACAAGGTCGACGACGCCAGGGTCAAGGCCGCCATCCGCAAGGGGGCGCTTAACTCCCGGGACGCGTCCGCGCAGTTCGCCACCGGCGAGGGGGGCGCCGCGGCGTTCGCGGCCGACGACGAGCCCGCGGGTCCCCTCGGCGCCACGGCGGCAGCGCGCTCGCCCCGGGCGTAGAGCGGGTGTGTGGGGACCGCTCCGCGAGGCACTGATCGGCGCGCGTGCGACTGACTTTGTTTCCTCTCTTCTGGTGCGCCAGTGCCGGTGTGCCGCGCGGCCCGAAGATGCCCCGACAATCACACCCGCAACGACACATCGAACGCACGCACCTCGAGCGGGGAGAGTGTCACCGCGCCCAGGCACGACGCGCTGCCCGGGGCCGCGTCGTCCCCTTGCCATGCCGCGCGCGGCGCCTCGTCGACGGGCCACAGCCCCGTCAGCGTCGTCTCCGTGCACGAGGCGGCGCCTACGTCAGCGCCCGCGGCGCCGGCCACGAGCCCGGCCACGTCGACGGTCACCGGGACCGACAGCTGCGCGTCCTCCCCCTGCGCGAAGGAGTGCATCAACGTGACGCGGACGCGGGTGCCGCCGCCCTCCGCCCAGAACGGCTCGTCCGGCCCCACCATCCTCATCGCGACCACGCGCACCTGGGCCGGCAGAGCCACCCCCTGCCGCGCGGCGGGGGTGCACGCGCGGGCGGGCTCGTCGTGGCGGGCGAAGAGGAGAGAGGGCGGGGCCGCCGCGGCCTTGGCAGCCTCGTGGCGCCAGCGGTTGGCGGCCTGCGCCGGGCCGGCGGTGAGCAAGAGCCGGCTTCGCGCCCGCCCCGTGTCGTCGTTCACCACCGCGTGGGAGACCGCGTGGCCCGCGGAGCGGCGCGCGTGCATGAGCTCTAGCCTGCCGGCCTCGGGCGTCGTGGTCACGCCGTGAGAGCGAGGCAGGACGACGCTGAGCTGCACCTCTTCGCCCGCGGCCCCGCGCACGCCCCTGACCCCGCCCGCCCACGCCTCCCCGCCCCGCGCGGACAGGTCCTGGCCGCGGATGTGCACGGAGGACTGGGCAGGGAACTGGTTGCCGCCCCGCAGCCGGGAGGCATTCCAGGCAAAGCGCGTCGGCTCGATGCCGTTGAGGTCGGTCCACAGAGCGGGAGCGGCGGCGCCCACGGCCGAACCGGGGTCTGCCAGCGCGTTGTTGATGCTGGTGACAAGCTCCGACACGGCCGCGGTGCCCTGCGGCAGCGGGCCGGTGAAGACGTCGACCTCCACCGTCGCGCCGAGGTCCCGCCACGCCGCGCCGCCCTTGACCACCCTCACCACCACCCTCACCCCGTGGCTCACCGCGAGGCGCACCTCGTCGACGAGCGGCCCCGTGACGACGCTCGACGGCGGCACCGAGTCGGCGGCCTCGGGGTCCACCAGCGACGACGCCGGCAGCCGCACGCCCAGCAGGCCCGGCCCGTCGCCGTCGGGGCGGAACGCGTACGCGTCCCCCCGCGACTCCTGGTAGAGCCACACCCGGTGCGAGACGTTGACCCGAGGCATGCCGGCCACCTGGACCCAGCGGAGGCCGCCCGCCGTGGATGACGTGTTCACGCCGGCCGACACGCCGCCGCCGCGGATCACGATCTCGGCTCCGTCGCTGGCAGCGGCCGTGGGGGCGGGGGGCGCTACCCGGCGCGTCCTGCCCCCGGCGTCGACGTCGGCGAGCGCCGCGCCAGTGGGGTCCGGGGCCGGGCACGCCGCCGACTCGGACACGGTGATGATGACGTCGCGCGGCTCCATCGGGCGCACTAGGGGCACCTCCACGAGGAGCTGGTAGGAGAAGGGGGAGCCCGAGTACACGCCCAGGACGGGGACGAGCTGGGTGACGAGCGACGCGCCGGTAGCGGCGTCAGTGGCGTTGGCACCGCACAGCGGGACGGGCAGTCGGAGCAGCTCCGTCCTCCCTGCCTCTTCCCCCCCGTTGCTCGGCAGCGACGACACCACCCGAACCGTCACGGCGCTCCCGTTGAGGAGCCAGCGCGCGGCCTCGCCCCAGCTCGACGACCACAGCGCCGGCGCCGGCCCCGACGCGTTGCCACACAGCCGGGATGCCGCCGCGGCCGTGACGCCCGCTGCCGCGGCGTCGGCGGCGTCGAGAAAGCCGGCGTACGCCCGACCCACCTCGTGATCGCCCGTGGTCTGCCCGCCCCCGGTGCATCCCTCGCCCGGGACGCAGAAGGTGCCCGTCCCGGCGTCGTGGTGCGTCAGCACCGCCACGTCCTGGCGCGCTCCCGTCATCGCGGGCACGGCCGCCGCGTCCCCTGCGGCCACGGCCAGCCGGTCGGCGGCCAGGACGGCCGCGAGGACGTCAACGGCGCGCTGCTTCGTGAGCGGGCGGCTCGAGAAGTAGCCGGTCCAGAAGATCGCCCCGGGGCTGCCGGGCGCCGTGGTGTTCCCGGTAGCCTCAGGGAAGAGGGCGGCACCCGGCCAGCCGGTCAGGGGGGGCGCGGCGGGCGCCGTGGCCGACGAGAAGCGGGAGGCGCCCGACGGGTACGCGGTGAGACCCGGGAGGTCCGCCGGGGCGGCGGCCGCGGCGGCCCGCAGCGCCAGGAAGCCCCTCGCTGTGGCCACCGTAGCCCGCACGCCGGTCACGCCGGACGTTTCGTTGGCCCGGCGCATGACCGCGAGGACGCCGGCCCAGCCGGACGACGCCTGCTGCCACGCGAAGTCACAGCCCAGCGGGACGAAAACGACGGGCGACCGCATCGCGGCCGCGCGCTGCCTCGCGTCGGCCACCAGCTTCACCGCCGCCTGGTCCACCTGCTCGGGCGTCGGCGCCGGCTTCCCCTCCCACTGGGCCCACGACGGCGAGCAGTAGTACCACAGAAGGGTTTCCGAGAACAGCCGCCACCTCTGGCCCGAAGCCGCGCCCGCGGGGCCGGGCCCACGCACCGGCGACGAGGCCGGCGACCAGAGGAACTCCGCTGCGCGGGAGGCGGCCAGTGAGTCCGCGGCCCAGGGTGGCACGCGGGTGAACACCCACGAGTCCGCCCCCGCCGCGAGAAGCAGCCGCCCGTACGCCGGGGACACCCCGAACGGGTCCAGGCTCGCCCCGGTCATCGCCCCGCGGGCCGCCGCCACGCCGAGGCGCGTCGCGAGCGCCGTGTGGCCCGCCGCGAGGTTGTTGACCAGGGCTGCGACCGAGTTGGTTCCCATGTCCGCTTGGGTCCAGCCGGCGCCCCAGAAACCCAGCCGTCCCTGGTCTGCGGCGGTCTGGAGCACCGCGCGGTCGGCCGCTCCTGCCTCGTCGAGCGCGCCTGCAAGGTAGTACATCTCCGCGGCCGTGAACACAAACGCCGGGTCGGATCGCAGCAGCTGCGTCACGCCCGCGTAGATCCTCCGCACGTAAGTCTCCGCGTACGACTGGGGCGTCATCAGCCAGCCCACATCCTGGTGGCTGTGGGGCACCCCCACCACCAGGATGGAGGCGTTGCCGGAAGCAGACTTGACCGACCGCAGCACGCCCGCCACACATGCCAGCGCGACCCAGACGGCTGCTCCGCCGGCGTGTCGACGGCCCATGCCAGCAGGCTCACAGCCGGCAGTGGGCGAGTGACCGGGCTCGCGAGACCACGGGCGGGACGCAGAGCAAGCACCCAAACTCAAACCAAACTGCTCACCTGAGTGCGGCGGGTCTCCGCCGCCCGGCTGGGGACGATGTGGGGCGGCGCTCCGCTGCACAAGCACGGCATGGATCCCATGGAAACCCTTGCGGCGCTGGCCAACGATGGGCACGGCACCCCGGCGTCGAGCGCGGGGTGGGCTGCCGGCGCGCTCGCTTCGATGCATGCCACGCGCGGCCCTTCGGGCGGTGAGAACCCCGGCACGGCCAAATACGCGGGCCTTCTTTGGTTTGCCAAGGTGCGGGCACCAAGCCCTGGGCCCGTGGGCGTCGCTGGCAAAGCGAGAGTCGGCCGGCGAGCCCGGCTGTTCGTCCACCGACTTTCCGTGACCCCTGCTCCGCGCTGTGCCGTCCGGCCCCGCGCCTGCTCGGCTCGTTGAGATGTGCACCGCACCCCTGCGCTGAGCCTTGTCTCGCTGGTCCGCCCGTTGGCATGCGCAGGTGCGGTGCTTCCAGCGCTCCCCATCGCCGCGTTCCCGTCTTCCACGAGCGACGGCGGACCCGGTGCGTCCGCGTTGCGCATGCAGCAGCGCTACCCGTCCGCGTCCAGCAGTGTCCTCGCGGGCCTGGAGACGCCGTACCAGCAGCAAATGCCCGCCGGCCAACGCTCAACCGTGTCGCTCGAGGAGGCGTCCATCGACGTCCTCCGGGACGCCTTGATGCGGCAGGCCGAGCAGATCAAGCACCTTCGCTCCGAGCTGCGGCACTGCTCGGACCTGCGCCGGTACACGACGCTGTACCTCGGGTGCACGCAGCCCGCGTTCCTCGTGCCGGTCGAGGCAGGGGCAAGCGCGGAGCAGGCGCTGCGGACGCTGCGCGACAGCGCCGCGCGGTGCATGGGCAGCGAGGTGCGGCTGTACAGGCTCGGGCCGCTGGGCGGGTGGGAGCCGCTGGACTGCGCCGGCGAGGCGACGAGCCTGACCCGCGACCCGCGGTGGCGGGTGATCGCCGTCCGCAAGACCACTCCCGGTGAGCAGCTCGCACGGGCCATCGCAGTCCTGGAGCCAGCCGCTCCGGACCCCACGGCCGAGCCGGCGCCGCCGCCCTCCTCCTCCTCCTCCTCCTCCTCCTCCTCCTCCGCTGCGGCCGGCGGGTCCGGCTCGGACCAGTCGCCCCTGGCGCCGTCGTCGTCGGCGCCGACCCCGTCGGCTCATGCCGGCCGGCCGAGCCCCGGCTCCGCCCCCGCCGCCGGCCGGGCATTCCTCTCTCCGGACGAGGGCGCGCAGGGCCCGCCCAAGCGCCCCCGCCTGCGGGCCACGGACGGCCTGCCCGACGGCGTGCGCCTCGTGAGCGCCCCCGGCGGCGACCGCTTCTCCGCCACTCTGCGGCTCTCTGTCCGCATCTTCGGCGGCCCGGCCACCGCGAGGCGGGCCCCCGGGCGGGTCCTGCAGTCCCGGTGGGAGGATGTCTGCTTCGGCGTCGGCGACGACTTTGAGCGGCCCGAGGCGGCGGCCCAGGCTCTGGATCGGGCTCTGCTGTGTGCCAACGGCGCGGCCAGTGCGGTGCTGCGACGCGCTGAGGCCGAGGCGCAGCGCGCCGTGGAGCGCGCCTTCAGCGCCCCCGCGGACGCGGCGCGGGCCGAGCGCGCGGTGCGGGCCGTGAGCGTGGAGCTGCTGCTCGTGCCCGGCGGGCCCGACGGCAGGGCCCAGGCCGCGGCGCCGGGCTCCTTCTGCCCGCTGCTCGCGGAGGCGTGCCGCGGGCGGGCGGCGGCGTCCCCCGGCGAGGAGCCGGCGCCGCCACGGCTGCTGCACCGCAGCGTGCTGCTGGACCAGGGCGTGCTCGACGGGGACCTACACTCCGTCGTCAGGGGAGACTTGCGGGCGGAGGCTGCCGCGGAGGCGCACAGGCTCCTGCACGACGCGCTGGGGCGCGCCATGCCGGGCCTTGTCGCCGCCATCACCGCGCTTGGGACCGTGCGAGCGCGGCAGAACGGCCCGGTGACGTGGGCGGCACCCCCGGCCCCCGGCGTGCCGGGCGGGCAGGTGCTGGCATCGAACCGCACGGACCTGCTGATCCGGGCGGCAGCCGTCGTCAGCAGCCGCGGCAGCTCCAGGGCCCGCTCCGCGGCGGCCAGAACGCCTGCAGGGCCCCGGATGGCGGCGTTCCCGGACGCCGGGGGTGATGGCGGGGGCGCGGGGTGGCTGGGGCTGACAGCGCGGGGGGGATCAGTGCCCGCGGGCGACGGCGACGGCCAGGGCCCCGGCGTCAGGGCGCCCAGAAGCGCCGCGAGCGAGCGCGGCGACGCCACGAGCGCGGACGAGGACGACGAGGACGACGAGGACGACGACGGCGTTGGCTCCCGCACCAGCTCGCGCCGCCGGTCCAAGCGCCGCCGCCCGGCCCGGCTGGCGCCGCCGTCGCTGGACCCCGCGGCGCGGCCCAAGGCGGAGCCGCGTCGCCAGGCGGCCAAGGCCACGCCGTCGGGGTCCCGGGCCGCCGCGTCGGCGCCCGGCGCCGCGGCCTCCTCTTCTGCGCCCGCTGGCACCCCCGGGAGCGCGTCTCGCCCCGTCCGGAAGCTGGTCAAGACGTCGCAGTACCGCGGCGTGCGCTTCTGCAAGAAGAGCCTCAAGTGGGTGGCGTCCATCAGCCACAAGAGCAAGGTGACGCGGCTCGGCGTCTTCACCAGCGAGGACGAGGCGGCCAGGGCCTACGACGCCGCGGCGTACGCCATCATCGCCAAGCAGCCGGACGTGCCCCCACGGCACCAGCCCAAGCCCAACTTTGACGGGGCGGGCAACCGCATCCCGTACAGCCGGCGCACGCGGCGGCACGAGAAGGTGCAGGTGGAGGACATCGCGCAGGTCATCCGCACGCGCAAGGCGCAGGCGTGACGCCGCGCGCCGTGGGGGTGCGGCCGTGAGTGCGGTGGGCGTGAGCGGGAGCGCGAAGTCGCGGCGCGGCATCCCCGTCCACGCAACAATCGATCCCCCGGGCAGCGCCACCGCGTCACTCCGGCGGGCCTCCCGCCCCGCCTGCCGCCCGCGGCTTGACCACGCACAGCGAGAGCAGGGAGAGGGAGCGGAGGTCGCCCCTGCCGCGGAGCGCCTTGACCGTACGGCTCACGCTGGCCGAGCGGTCGTCGTGCGCCGCCCTGCCGACACCGAGCGCCAGCGGGGCGAGGCTCCCCATCGTCGCCGTACGGCGTCGGCGGCGCCTTCGCTGGGCGCCCCGCCGGCTCAGCGACGTTGCCGCGGCCTGCTGGGCGAGCTGCGCGATGGTCCGCCGCTGCCTTCTCCCCGAAGGTGCCTGGGCGAGCAGCTCGGCGTGGCAGCGCAGCCGCTTGGCGGAGGGTGTCGCGTCGCCGGCAGACCGGGACGGCCACCCGTCGAGCGACGGGGGCGACGCCGACGACCACGTGCCGCTGAGCGCCGCCGAGCCGGGGCTCTCGGCGTAGAATGGCGACACGGGGGACGTGGCCGGCGTGCTGCCGCGGGAGGGGGGCCTCGTCCCCGGCGCCCCGTCTTCGGCGCTCGGCTCCCGCTCCTCGAGGCCCGGCGCGTCGGACCGGGGCCGCTTGTGTGCTCTGGCCGCGGCGGCTCCGGCCGCGTCCTCCCTCGACGAGAGGACCGCCACTCCAAGGAGGTCCAGCGCTCCGGCGCGGAGGGCTGAGTGTGCCGCGGCCTGGACGGTCTCGTCCGGCAGCGCGGCGTCGACGACCCGCCGCATCAGCTCCGGCGACGGCTGGGTGGCCTGCGGCGGCTGCAGCGCGGCGCATAGCCGGAGCGCTGCCACCGCCGGCGGGGCCAGGGGCGACGCTCCCGCGCCCGCCCCCTGCAGCGCCACGACGGCCTGGACGGCGGCCCCGACGCTCGCCGAGGGAAGGGCCCGCGTCGACGCGCGGTCCATGGGAGGGAGGAGCCGGGCGACGGTGTGGGCCACGGCGCGCGCGCACCAGGCAAGCTCCGGGCCGAGGCCCGCCGCGCACGCGGCAGCCTCTGCTGCGGCTGGCACGAACGCACGCGCCGAGGCGTCGTCGTCGGCGGGGGCCGCATCCCCCTGCGTCGCCAGGCCGAGCGCCTCTCGCAGCGCCCGCACGGCGGAGGCCAGGGTCCCGCAGCGCTGGTCCCCTCTGCCGGACGACGACCCTGCTACGGCGCGCACCGGCCTCCCCGCGGCCTCGGCGGCGTCGAACAGCCGCGAGGCGGGGACCTCGAAGCCGTGCTCCACGCACGCCACAGACACGCACGCCGCCTCCGCGCACGAGCGGAGGGCACGGGCCCCGATGAGGCCGTGGGCGTGCACGCCCAGGCCGCCGAGCGCCCGGCGAAGCGCCGCCGCCCTGTCCGCCACGCCGCCGGGCACCAGCAGCG
>Ga0136560_1000084_pt1 | contig 34696 bp, 22 predicted proteins | sample AntRauMeHopE1497_FD_104925 | JGI IMG/M metagenome (GOLD analysis project Ga0136560, IMG submission 104925) | Saline lake microbial communities from Rauer Islands, Antarctica - Metagenome Hop E1 #497 | ecosystem: Environmental > Aquatic > Non-marine Saline and Alkaline > Saline | place... | reverse complement strand
GGTAACCAGTGGAGACACGTGTATGGATATTGCAGGTCCCTTTGTGATAGAAAGACCCGACCCCATTGTTTTTGATGCAAACCCTACGCCTGTATCCTGTAATGGGGAAGACGATGGTACCATAACGGTAGCCGTCCTCTCCGGAGGTGTTGGCCTTACCCAGTTTGCCATAGCACCAAACTTTAATGAATTTTTTAGTGATCCGGCCACCCCGGGACTATACACCTTCGAAAATTTGGCGGTAGGTATCTACGAGATTTTAATTCAGGATGAAAATGGATGCTTTGAAAAGGATTTCATTACGGTATCCGAACCTGACGAACTGCAGGCGGTGAATATCCAGACCACGCCCGAACTATGTATCGGGGCAAACGATGGTACCGCCCAATTTGATATTATCGGCGGCACACCATTCAACGACCCATTGATCAGCCCAACCCCTTTTTACGAATACAAGGTGGAGATGATCGATCCCGTAGACGAAACCGGAACGGGCACTTTTGCACCCTATACCGGATTGCTCATGGAGAACTTACAAGGCGGCGCCTCGTATGCCATTTACGTGCAGGATGCCAATTTTTGTGCTACCACAGCTCTGTTCACGGTGGGCATAGGGGTAGACCTTAGCGCCGAGCCCATTGTAGAATATGGCTGTGAGGGCATATTCCCCAACAGTACGGTTACCGTTGGATTGGAGGACAGTAGCCTAATGCCCGATGTAATGTTTGCCATAGACCCCGTAGATGCTACCGATGCTATCACGGCCATGGCCGGGGTGGAGAATGTTTGGGGAGATTTGCCGGCAGGCGATCATACCGTATACATTTATCATGAAAACGGCTGTACCATTTTCGTCGAATTCTCGATTGATGCGTATGATCCCCTGACTTTAACGGCTTCAAAAACAGGACCCAATGAAATGGTGGTCGTTGCAGAAGGCGGCTATGGAGGTTATGAATACTTTTTTAATGGGGAATCTTTTGGCGATGTCAATGTTTTCAATACCAATACAAGTATGACGGTAAATGCCAGGGTGGTAGATGCTCAAGGATGTGTTGTTGAGGTCGCAGTACCTTTCGAATTTACGGGTATGCTGGATATTCCCAACTTCTTTACTCCGGACGGCAATAACCAAAACGATATTTGGTTCGTAAAGAACAGGGAGTTCTATCCTAATATTGAGGTCAAGATTTATGACCGCTACGGGCGGGTGGTTGCCAACCTTACTGCGGTATCCGGATGGGACGGCACCTATGATGGCAAGGAATTGCCTACTGGGGATTATTGGTATGTGGTAAATGCCAACGATAAAGACAAACAACGCTATGTGGGGCATTTTACGCTATATAGGTAGGTAATTCGTTTCAGAATGAAGATGTAAAAAGAATGGCAAAAATACTGCAATATCAATAAAATTTGACATATTCTTTACCAAATTCAAAAAGCAAACCATTACTCCTCCGCTCTTGGGAGGGGACCGAGGGGTGGGTCTTTGATGGATAAATTTAGGGCGGTAAAGCAGCTTTATGATTGGTTTGTGGCGCAGCGATTACTCGAAAAGTGAATGTGTTTATTTGGAGTATTACGTGTCAAATTAAGAACAATTAAACTTGCACCTTACTGGGCATTATTTTTTAATAGCATTATATCGGTAGTAGTGCTTTCCCATAGGTCTGCCAAGTGTTCCGGGACAGGCGTGAAGCCATAGGTAAAGGAGCTGAGTACAATATCCTGGTCCCCATCCTGATCAAAATCCCCTGAATCCATCAGAAGCCATCGTCCCAAATTTGCGTCTTTAAAGGTAAAATCTTGGAATTCAAATTTTTCGGAATTTAGGTTTTCCAGATAAACAAAGCTTGAGTTTGGTCTTTTTTCGTAATCGGGAAAGGTAGCCAACAGTGCCATATCTATATCGCCATCTTGATCAAAGTCGTCTGCAATCAACCGGGTAGCTCCGTTCAAAGCATAGAAATAACTTTCCTTAAAAACGTTTTTTCCATTGTTGAGGTGAATACGAATTCCGTGATAAGGTTTGTGAACATAACTTTTATCGGCATTGTCGCCATGGGCCGTAATGATATCATCGTCTCCATCTCCATCAAAGTCCACGAGCTCAAACCAACTGGAACCATAAACGGGACTAAACTGCAAGACGGTTTCGGGGACAAAGGTGAGATTTTCTTTTTGATAAAAAATAGTTATGCCTTCCCGTCCCTGTGAGGTAAGCACCACCAAATCTAATTTATTGTCCTCGTTCATATCCTTGGCTATACTACGTATGGTTCCGGGCATGTTTAAAAGCACTTCCTTAGTGTAATTGAGACTATCTTTTTTCACAAAAAGGGACAGAGCGCCGGTCAAATGTCCAAATTCGCAGATGACAACCTCGTCTATTCCGTCGCCATTAAGATCTTCCACTAGGGTATGCACGGGCCTATGAAGCTCAAAGGGTAAACGTTGACTCGCTGTTTCATGTTCTATCTGTAGGTAGCCCCTTGCGATTTCGGAGGGATTTAGATAGCCCACGGAGGTTAAATAGGAATAATTTGGCCTTTCTATATAAGAGGTAACGGGCTGCCCAGTCTGAATTATTTGCTCAACAGCTCCTGTTTTAGATCTTATTTTTTTAATATTACCACTAAGATCGGCAGTAATAATGCTGTTATCCCCACGGTTGTATTCCAAAAAAGAAACAAATGATCCCTTGCTGCCGTCCAAATTAAGGGGAGTGGCGCGGAATTGCGTAAGTTCTTGTGTTGGTTTATCAAATTTATTTCCGGTCAGCGAATCGGGTGCCATAGAGAGGATGTAGTTGCTTAAATCTTCCCAATCTGCTTTTGAGATTGTAGGACGGGGAGGGTAGACCCCAGATTGCATTCTAGCACCTTGCTCCTTAAACGTAAGACCGACGTAGGGGTCGTTACCGTTATAGATAATGCCCATTCTGGCGGCCATTTCGGGTAGAACGCCCTCTTCCCAAATATGTTTGGGCAAATCTTGCACATCTGTCGGTAAATGGCAGCTAGCACAGTGGGTAGTGTATAATTTGGCCGCTCTTTTTTCCTTGGATGGTGTACAGGAGCTATATAGCACAACTATCAAAATAGCGAAGAGGTACCTACTTTTAAAAAAAATGACGCTCACGTTCTATTTTGTTTTTTAGGCGTATGCCCTATTATTCTATAAGGTAGATATTTATCTTGAAAATAGGCGGTCTTATTTCTTTTTAAAAACCAGCAGCCGTTCTCTATTTTGGGTCACAACGATATAGGGTTGCTGATCCGTTACATTCTTTACCAGCACCATACTTTTGGCATCCCCTGTTACCAAAAAGCCACTTTCATCACTTTCTATAACCGTGAAACCTCCTTTTCCATCGCCTTTTAGTAATAGACCGTTGAGCGCATCATAACGACCGATAAAGGTTTCGTTACCATAATCGTTTCCTACGATCAGCGCGTCCAAATGGCCGTCCTCATCATAGTCAGATATGGTTATCCCATGTATGGGTGCTACCTGCGCCTGCCAAGGTAAAGCTTTGTAGGTAAAGGTGCCATCGCCCAAGTTTTCGGCATATATGCTGCGGTCATAATTCCCGGTCAGGGTCAACGCTCCCTCAAGTTCTTCTTTGGAAAGTAAGGTTTGTAGGTTTGCCTTGGCATAATTTTTATAGGAATTATATTTAGAGCGGAACAAGGTACTTTGCCCGTAAAGGTCGCCCCAAAAATGTACGGGGAAGGATTCAAAGGTATCGCTTTCAAAATCTTTACGGTAATGTGCAAAGAGTATAGGATCGATGCTTCCGTTTTTATCAAAATCTTTGGCAATGAGGGTAACGGGTCTGTCTTTTGAAGGCTTGTATTGATTGTTTGCCCCTAGATTACCTACAATGAAGTCTACATCGCCATCATTGTCAAAATCTGCTCCGGCTATCACTTCCCACCAACCCAAAAGCATTTCTAGACCGGTTTTCTCTAATTTTTTTAAACTGGTTTTATTATTCTCGAAAATAGTAACGGGCATAAATTCCCCAACCAAAATCAAATCCACCAAACCGTCTGCTGTGACATCTTCCCAAATAGCATCGGTAACCATACCTATGTCGTTCAGTTCTGGAGCCAAAGTCTCCGTCACATTTTTAAGTATTCCTTTATCATTTTTTAATAAATAGCTTTGTTCTGGCAGTGGATATTGGGCAAATGGGGTGCGGCCGCCAACAAACAGGTCTGTGAAGCCATCTTCGTCAAAATCAATAGCCTTTACCACCGAACCGCTGCCGTTTATGCCGGGATGGAATTCTGGAGCCACTTTGAAATTCCCCTTACCGTCATTAACCAACAGGATATCCGTATACAGCTCATCTTGATTCATAAACTCATTGCTGCCAGAAACCAAGTACAAGTCAAGGTCACCATCGTTTTCCAAGTCAAAAAGGGCCATTCCCTCTTGTTCATATTTTAGGAAAACTTCTTCGGTAAATAAAGGTTTTTCGTTAAATATTCCTTCCTTATCTTGGAAAAAAATACTCGGAGAGTGTCCTGCAGAACTACCAACAATGAAATCTTCTGTACCATCATTGTTTAGATCTCCGGCGACAAGGCAAGGGCCGTTTTGTGTAAGCTTATGGGGCAATATGCGCTGAACACTGTAATCTACCACATCCTCTTCCTTATGTATAAAGTCAATGCCTACGTAATCCGTAACTTCCGCAAAGTAGGGTAAAATTTCTTTCGGAGCCAATGGGAATTGTAATTGTTCCGGAGAAACAAGGGTTGCTGAAGCATAATCTAAGGAGAGGAATGAATTTTTGGATACTTGGTCTATCCTTTGGTATTTGCCATCTGGCCATAGCACTTCCAATGCCCTAATCTCTTTTTCCTTGCCTAGTCCAAAATGTAGACGGTCTTCGATGGTGGACATATAGCCTCTGCCCAAATAGTGTTCTTGGTAGATAAAGGTAGCGTCGTCAAAACGCAGCGCCACTTTGGCCCCAATCCCTGAGGGGTTCGTTTTAGGACCAGATAGTGCTACGCTGAGGTAGCCGTTCTTTTCTTCGGATCGTTCGTCACTGTTGTTTTTGAACAGAAAGGCCTTGTCATTGATATTGTTCACAATATAGTCCAAGTCACCGTCGCCATCCAGATCTGCTACAGCGGCGCCATTGGAAAAGGAAGGAATATCCAGTCCCCAGGTCTTGCTCACGTCTACAAACCTGTGATTGCCATCATATGTGTAGGCGTAGTTGGGTATTTTGATTTGTGGGATGGAATCCAAGATCTGCCCAGGTTTGAGATAACGGCTTACGTTAAATTTAAAATCCCCAAAGTCCAAATCGGTAATATCCCTTGGAAAGCCGTTGGTAATCAAAAGGTCTTTATAACCATCGTTGTCCATGTCTGCAAATAGGGGGGACCAGCTCCAGTCCGTTCGCGCTACGCCTGCCATAAGACCTATTTCACTAAAAGGAACGTTTGCACCATTGCCCTTTTGTAACATATTACGACTGTATTGGTAGTCATAATCGAATTTTTCGTTAAAAATATAATTCGCGTACTTCGTGTTGGGAATGGTCGTTTTAGCTCTATGGTTGGTCTCGCCCAACATATCCAAGGTAATGATATCTACATAGCCGTCATTGTCGTAGTCCGAAATATCGCAACCCATAGAAAATTTACTTTGGTGTTTTATCCGTTCGCTTATCTTGTTGGTAAAGGTGCCGTCCTGGTTATTTATGTATAGCAGGTCGTTGCTCAGGTAATCATTACTAACATAAATGTCCGGCCAACCATCGTAATTAAGATCTGCAATTGCGAGTCCTAGGCCATAACCTTCTATGGTGATACCGGATTTCAGGGTTACATCCTCAAAAGTACCATCTCCCCTATTACGGTATAGGCGATCGTTACTATCGGCAGAGCCATCCGTTATTTTTTCCCTATAGTTTGCAGGCAGCAGATGCACATCAACATTATTAAGGACATAAAGGTCTAATAGGCCATCTTTATTATAGTCAAAAAATGTGGCGCCCATGCTATTTGCCGTGCCTGCAATACCATACACGTCCGCCATTTCTTTAAACGTGGGTACCCCATCTGCATCTAGCCCTTGGTTCACAAAAAGTAGATTTTTACGTTCCTCGTCCGAGGGAAGCATAGCGGAACAGACATAAATATCCAATAGGCCATCCAGGTTGATATCCGCTAGGGCGATGCCGGTGTTCCAATTATTTTTTGCCTGAATATTTGCCTTTTGGGATACGTTCCTGAATTTGAAGTTGCCCTGATTTAGATACAGCTGATTCTCCACTTGGTTGCCGCTAAAGAAGATATCCGGTTTTTGGTCATTGTTAAAATCGCCCACGGCCACTCCGCCGCCATTGAAGATATACTCACTGGTAAGAATATTAAAACTATCTGTCTCTACAATGGTATTCGTAAACTCGATATGGGATTGGTCTGCCGCAATTCTGGTAAACAGCGTTTTTTCCTTCTCTTTACAAGAAACAATAAGCATTGTAAGTAAAAATAAGAGGCCAATATGAATTTTACGCATGGCAAAAAAGATAGGAGTTGTTAGTGATAAGTGGAATAGTGAGCAAGTCTTTGGCTATTGCGAGTTAACTGGGTATAAAAGTAGCGCAAAGCCTTTAAAAAGAAAAATAATTAACGGTTCATGCACCATTACTTTCTAAGTCTTACTTAGGCTAGTTACAAAAAAAGAAGCAGGGCGTTTTTAACGCCCTGCTTCCTATTATAAAAGTTATGTTACCGATAATTAATAGCCAGGGTTCTGGGTAAGAACTCCTTGACTTAAATCTATAGCATCGATCGGAATCGGAGCCAAGTCAAAATGTGGTTGATAAGGCGAGACCTTTGGCCCAAAATTTTCTATCACACGGGTTTCGTTTATGTAATACCGCGGTAATACCGTTGACGTTACGTCCCATCTTCTAAGATCGAACAGTCTATGGCCTTCCATACCTAACTCTATTCTACGCTCATAGCGGACGGCCTGTCTTGCTGTTTCTTGATTTGTAAAAGAAGGATACAGACCAACGACATAGTTTGCCGCGGGGCCGCTGCCGTCTACCGCTTGAACAACAGATGTATTAGCTGCCCTGTTACGTACTTGGTTCACATAATTTAAGGCAGTTCCCAGTTCACCAAGTTCCACAGCAGCTTCGGCGGCCATTAGCAGTACATCTGAATAACGCATAATGTTGTAGTTGATACCAGAACGCTCTTCGCCCCAGTTACCTTGACCACGGTTGACGCCAAGTTCGCTCTCTTGGTAGACACTTTTTTTGGGTAGGTAGACCCCTGAGATATCCGCCAATGGTGCAGATCGAATCCATTCTTTTCCAATATGCGCACCAAAGCCGTTATAGTCAATACCTCTTCTGCCCACGGTGTAATCCAATCTTGGGTCTACCGGAGTGGTAGTATCGGGTTCAAAAGGGTCGGCTGATGCAATGTTGTAATCATTTTTAAAAATGGGAACATTGGCAATGTTTAAGATGGGCAAGCCAGTGGATGCATTTACTTGGTAGGCATTTGCCAAATCTATAGTGGGCATATAAAAACCACAGCAAGATCCAAAAGGCCCACCACCGGGGAAATTAAGGGTACTACTTATGTTTCCGTTAAAGGAAAATCCGGCATCCGCTGCAAATTGTATTGCAAAAACAGATTCAGGACTATTTTCACCGGCTGCGTTAAAGTTATCCAAGAACTCCGTGTTCAAGGAAAATTCACCACTATCTATTACTGCGTTCAGGAGGCTAAGGGCTTCTGTGTACTCTTTTTGGTACAGATGTGCCTTCCCTTTAAAGGCTCTGGCAACAAAAGCGGTAGGCCTTCCCGCATCCGATTGATCGGCTCGTGTAGCTGGCAGGTTGTCAATGGCAAATTGAAGATCGGACTCTATCTCATCCCAAGCTGGGCCTTCATTTGGCTGATTAAATTCTAGCTCGCTGAAATTATCTACAGTAATAATCGCAACATTACCAAATATTTTGGTGAGTTCAAAATAAAAGTGTGCCCTTAAAAATCTGGCTTCGCCCTCTTGCTGTTTTAGTTTCGTGACCTGCGTTTCTAAGAGTGCGCTGGTATCGATGCCTGCTATAACGTTAAGAACAGCGTTGGATCGATTTACTCCTGCATACAGTGCCGCAAACTTTGCTCTAAAGTAACCATTTGCTGTTCTGATGTCATTTGTTTCTAGCTGAAACAGTTCTTCTTGATCTGCATCATTACTGCCCTTATGGGCGTCATCGGACATCACATCCAACCACCAATTGTCTCCACTGACCCCAAATTGGTTGCCAGGTCTATTATTGCGTTGACCATCCAATACGGAATAGGCACCCGTTAGTAATAAATTAACGCCGTCGGTATTCGCCAAAGCAGCGTCGTTCAATGCTCCCACTGCTGGGGTTTCTGAAAAGTCGTCACCGCAGGAGTATAACCCTATTATAGCGGCAAAGACATAAATTAATTTCTTTCTCATTTTTTTACAATTTTAAATTAACACCAAATAGAAATATTCTTGATAAAGGGAAGGTACCATTGTCAACACCTAAGGTGAAAGCGTCATTCACGCTTCCAGGACGTATTTCTGGATCTAAACCATTATATCCTGTAAAGGTAAACAAGTTTGTAGCATTTACATAGAGTCGTACATTATCCATACCCCACTTATCGGTCATTACATCTGGGAAGCTGTAGCCAATAGAAAGGTTCTTTAGGCGTACAAAGGAACCATCCTCAACAAAAAAGGAGTTAGGACTGGTTTCTCCATTAACCACTGAAAAAGCTAGTGCAGGAGCATTACCGTTTGGATTGGTAATAGGATGAAAGGCATCCAATACCCTAGGACTTCTGCTGCCATCGGGGAAGGTGCCAAAGTCGGTGTAGATCCTATCGAAGTTATAGATGTCGTTACCTACTACTCCAGAGAAAAATGCGCTAATATCCCAATTTTTGTAATTGGCATTCAAATTAAGACCAAGAATGAAATCTGGATGTGGATTTCCAATAAAATCCCTATCGTCATCATTTATAACATTATCGCCATTTAAATCTCGGTACTTTAACCTACCCACACCGAAAGCATCATTTGGAAAGCCTTGGTCCGGACCGGCTGCTACTTCGGCTTCTGACCGGTAGATTCCGTCGGCCACCCTACCAAAGAACGAAGCAAGAGGTTGACCTACCTGAGTTCTGTTGAAAACACCGGTTCTAAACCCATTTCCAGCTTGAAAATCACTAGCCAATGCTGTTACCTCGTTGCGGTAAGTAGATAAATTAAAAGCAGCGCCATAACTAAAATCAGTACTAGCTTGATTTTGATACGCGATACTAAAATCAACACCGGTATTTTCAACGGAACCTATATTAACAAAAGGCGCGCTAGCATCAATGGCAGTATCTCCAATTACCGTAAAGTCCCTAGCAATCAAATCGTTTGTTGTAATGTTAAAATATTCAACCGACATGGTTAGGGCATTGTTAAAAAAGCCCATTTCCGCTCCAATATTTAAGGTTTCACTAGTTTCCCAGGTTAAATTAGGATTACCAACTTGCGAAAGAATGGCTCCTGTGCTTTCCGCACCGCTGCCGTTAAAAAAAAGATTGGCTTGTTGATTGTTTAGACTAGAAATATTTTGTGTAGGATTGCTAGCAGGTAATTGTTGATTACCCAAAGCTCCCCAAGAAAACTTAAATTTTAATCGGTTCATAAGGCCATCCTGAGGAAAAAAATCCTCATTACTCATAATCCACCCAGCACTAAGTGCCGGGAAAGTACCACTTTGGTTATCTCCCAAAAATCTGGACGATCGATCTCTACGTACTGTAGCCGTTAACAAGTACTTGTTATCGTACGAATAATTTGCAGACGCAAATACGGAGGACAGAGTATCTTCAAAATCAAATGTTTCACCAGGATTAACTACAGGTGTGCCCGAAGCATTGTCCAACAAGTAAAAATCCGGGGTTTCAAAAAGGAAGCCTGTAGCGGCTACCTCAAGAGATTTACCCGCACTCCTATTAGATTCATAACCTAACAGCGCATTTACGTTATGATTGCCAAATGTTTTTACATAATTCAGGGTGTTTGTCCATGTCCAGTTGTAGAATTGCGCATTGCGTTCTCTTAAACTATTCGTAGACCTTGGCTCTGCTGATTCTGGATCTGTGGCATTAAAGTCACGCTGATTTATCATATTGATATCCCCACCGACTACGGTCTTTAGATTGAGGCCATCCGCCAATTCTAAATTAGCGTATACATCTCCCAAAATCCGGGTCTGTTTGTTAAAATCATCGGCATTCCGTGCTAAATTAGCTACCGGGTTTTCTGAATTGGAAAGTCCTCTGGCATTGTTATAGGTGCCGGCAAACCTGCCTTCACTGTCTCTAACAGGTACTAAGGGACTAATACGAAGCGCAAATTCTGTCTCGTTTCCAGATACTTGATTGCTAAAGGAGACATTGGCGTGCTCCCCAACTGTGAGGCGCTTCCCTATCTTATATTCAGAGTTGAAACGCATCTGGCCTCTTTTGAACCCTGTATTTAATTGGATTCCCTCTCTGTTGATATAGCCCGCACTAAAGGAGTATTTTCCTTTTTCGTTACCGTTAGATATGGTAGTGCTAAAATTTTGGGTAGGTGCAATCCTAAAAATTTCATCCAACCAATTAGTACCTCTTGGATTAACAGGTGCGTTGACTGCTTCTCCGGTACCTTGTAGGCTAACGCCCAAAAGTTGTGAGGGTACCGTGGGCAAGCCTCCGTCGGGAAAATACTGGGGGTGAGATATGCTACCGATATTTCCACCCGTTCTAACAGCATCATTTAATTTACTTACGTATATTATTTCACCCAATTGTTGTGCATTTACCTGACCCGGAAGATTGCCAGATGTGGCAAAGCCGGCAGAGGCTTCAACACTTACAGTGAGCTTATTTTGATTGTAGGCCCCATTTTTGGTGGTGATAATAATAACACCGTTAGATGCCCTTGCTCCGTATATGGAAGCTGCACCATCTTTTAAAACATTCATTTGATCAATGTCGGCCGGGTTTATATTATTTAAAATACTTGGGTCCGTAGTCTGCATCCCATCAATGATATATAATGGATTGTTGTTGTTTGGCGTTCCAAAACCCCTGATACGCACAACTGGGTTTCCACCAGGTGCGCCAGCATTAGTAATGCTAACACCGGTAACCCTACCTTCTAAAGCCTCCGCGACGTTTACAAGCGGTTGCTTTGTGGCCTCTGACATATCTACCGATGCAACGGAACCAGTTAGGTCACCTCTGGTTTGTGTGGAGTAGCCGATCACAACTACTTCTTCCAATGCTGCTGCATCTTCTGAAAGGGTCGCGTTGATGACACTGTTTCCACTCACACTAATTTCTTGTGCTTTAAAGCCAATATAACTAAAAACCAAAGTGGCATTACTGTCTACCTCAAGGGTAAAATTACCGTCGAAGTCAGTTTGTGTACCGTTTGTTGTCCCCTTTTCTACCACACTGGTGCCTGGAAGCGGGGTTCCTTGTTCATCGGTAACGGTTCCCGTTACGGTAGCCTGTGGTTTTTCTATCTCCATGGTATCGGAGGTATTGGTTGTTGCATTTGCCGAGATCACTTGAATTCCAAGGCAAAGCAGTAGCGATAAAAATCCGGACTTATACTTGTAAGCCCTTTTTTTGAATCTTACCGAATTGTAATCATGTGTTTGATCCATTTTTCTTGTTGTTTATTATAATTTATTTGAGTTTTGATTCCTTTTAACATTAACTAGGTTCATGGCAAATGTTAAAAAATCATAATTTGTAGGTAAAAATAGCACAATTTTGGGGATTAATAAAATACTCGTTTCCCAAAACTTTTGAGATTTACCCCAAGTATATCATCGAAAAATATTAAAAATACATTTTAGCTTTTCTTTTATTGATATGTTGTCAGGTTTACTGTCCTCAATTCCAATTAGCTACAACTATATTGTTGCTTGGTATTTTAGTTGGGTTAACTTCACTTTAGATGTGTTTTAATTTATTTTTTAACATAACTACCGAGTCGATTATATCATTTTTAAAACGAAAGGATGCCAGTAGATGTAAAAATTCACATCACCTTGAGGTTAAATGGTATTCTTAAGTAAGTATTAACTGGTTAAATCCAAAACTGCTACTAGATTCAAACTGCCTTTAGTCTGTGGTTTTCTTATGCATTGCTTTTGTTTTTATACGATAGTCCGTAAGCATGTCTGCTGTTTTTCAAAAGTTTAGAATGCATGTATACCTATAGGTTTGGAGATTGCCAAAATTTTAATGGCAGAGCACTAGTTTGCATTGGGACAGCTACTAGTATGCTATGTTTTCGAGCAGACCGAAAGAGTCGGCTTTGTTTGGGTAGGGGGCGGTCTCTGCATAAGAATAATAGCATAAAAAAAGGCATCCTGATTACCAGATGCCTTTTAAGAATTGTTTAAAGTAATTATCGGTTACTTAATCCAAAGTTGCTAAAAAATCGATAGCGACTTGAGGTAATAACACTTTGTCAATAACGTGCGCAACACCATTCCTAGCGAGCACATCGGCTATGGCAATATTGGCGTTCACGTCGTTAGTGGCATCACCGATAACAAACCCAGGTGAGCCAATGGTTGCGATAATATCCAAATCGCTTCCACCGACGGTGGTAACAGAACCTGCACTTAGTTGGTCGCTCGTAACTTTTCCTGCGACTACATGATATAATAGAATATCGGAAAGAAGCTTTAGTTCATCTTCTGTATCGAAACTTGCTATACTGGTATAATCATCTCCCAACAGTGCCAAAAGGTCTACGAAAGCTGCATCCGTTGGTGCGAAAACCGTCGCGGGCATAGCATAGGTGAAGTTAGTAGCTTCAGGATCCGCCATGTTGGTTGCATCTACAAATGCACCCACCAAATCTGTTGCAATCAGTGCTTCCTCCAAAACGCTTAATTGCGGAGTGGCAACGACAATGGTAGCCAAGTCATCTGAACCCAATAGCGCTAGAAAATCTAGCGCCGCTTGAGGTAGTAGCACTTTGTCGATAATATGTACAAAGCCATTAGTGGCATCAACGTCTGCAGCTACAATGCCTGCGCTTGTACTTGTAGCGTCACCAAAGGCAAAACCTCCATTTTCTTCAATTACGGTTATCGAATTGTCCGCTAATACTGTTTCAACATCACCAGCCATTAAATCAGTTGATGCTACCCGTGCTCCAATGACGTGGTATTTAAGGATATCTCCCAATAAAGCAATTTCAAATTCATTGTCAAAATCGTCGATACTGTTATAGTCGTCACCCAATATGGCCAATAGGTCAACGAATGCCTGATTCGTTGGCGCTAGAACTGTACCAGCCTCCAAGTCCGCAATCGTGCCTACTAAACCTGCTTTACTAAGTGCGCTAACCAAGACACTTAAGTCCGGCGTACCTACAGCCCATTCGACTAGGGATGGTCTAATATCGATGCTCAAGGCATCAATCGCAGCTTGTGGCAATAAAACCCTATCTATATAATGTATAATACCGTTGTTGTATTCAAAGTCTGCCCCGGTAACCGTAGACACCGGATTTGTCTGTGGTAATTTTGTGGCATCCTGTAGTTGTACAGCACCATCTTCAGTGATAACAACTGTTAGTGCATCGCCTTGAACAGTGGTTAAGGATGCTCCATTGCTAAGGTCACCAGATGCGCTTCTCCCTGCTACTACATGATAGGTGAGAATTTGGGAAAGAAGATCAGGCCCTGCCGCTGTAATCAATTCAGCTGCATCTGCTAGTCCTAAGTCTTCTGCCAAAGCATCAAAGGCAGCGTTAGTGGGCGCAAACACAGTAAAAGGCCCCGTACCGTTCAAGGTCTCTACCAAATTACCCGTGGCTGTTTGCAGTGCGGTTTCTAAAGCGGAAGCAGATGAGTTTATCGAAATTGCATCGACAACCGTACCTCTGCCCTCCAAGCTAATTTCTAAACTCCTGTCCGAATCGTCATCATCGCACGATACAAAGGCAAAAAATGAAATTGCCATTAAAAACGTACTTAAAATTCTAATTTTTCTCATTCCTAATACTATTTTAGTTGTTATTTGAGTTGCTGAAATTTAATTTTAGTCTGACTAGGGTATTGCTCCCCGGTCCGAAAATTCAAAAATCAGTTAAATTTAATCTAAAACATCGAAACAAAAAACCCAATTGCGACATAATTTATATGTACCGATGGTTTTTTTAAACAATATCTTTATTTTGAGTTTGTAAGGATTACATTTCCAATTAGTTATGTTTGTCCTTTGTGGTGTTCTGTAATTAAGATGCTTAAACAGTTTAGGTGGAGACACTTCATCAAATAAACCAATGCTTAATCGCCGTAAAATATACTCCTGCCAAATAAAAACGCGGATTTTTGTCTCTTTCTTTGTCCCTTTGCCTACGCTAAAAAAAAATAAATCTGTCAAAATTTTCAGGTTTTCATCGAGCATGGGTATGGTTAAACCATTGTTGTGGTCAATCAACCAAAAGTCCTGAATACTAACAAAAAGTATCCCCTCTTGGGAGGGGACCGTGGGGTGGGTGTTTAATGGATAAATTTAGGGCGGAAAGCAGCTTTTGGATAGTATTGTTGCAAACAGCAACTTTGATACCAACAGGATATACCTAACTGGATTGAGCAGGGGTGGACGGACTGACTGGGAAATGGCGGTACAGTATCCACAGACCTTTGCGGCTATGGCCATGGTATGCGGCATGACTCCAGTGCCATAGGCCTCATGGATAAACAAAGAAATGCCTATATGGGTGTTTCATGGCGAAGATGATAAATCCATTCCAGTTTCCGAATCGGATACTATGCTGACCAAGCTCCAGGAAATGGGCTTCGATGTACAGTTCACAGGATATCCCGGCGTGGGACACGATGCCTGGATACGGGCTTATGAAACAGAGGGGCTTTATGATTGGTTTGTGGCGCAGCGGAAAGGTTCGGAATAAGGAATGCTGACTGCAGCTTTTACTATTTATGCCTTTTGACAACAAACCACAACCAACTCGTCCTCCAAATTTTTGGTAAAGAACAGGTAATCCGTTCCGCCATCGGTTAGTTTTAGTTTTTTACGGATTGTTGCTACGCTATCGGGGAAGTTGCGGGTGCTAATGTTCGCTTTTGTAAGACCTAGCTGCCGTACTTCTTTTTTGTTGTAATTTATGACCTTTTTTATTTTAAAACGCCTACCGGGGAAATCCTTAAGTTCATTGGAAGTGTACAAGTGGGAGTGCTGATGCAATTTGAATACATCAAGCTTGGAGCTAATAGATTTAAAGGCACCTGACTTCAATAACGCCGCATTGGGTTCGAAGAGGTAGTTGCGCGGTCGGGAAAAATTAGGTACGACTATTTTTTCTTCGGAAGGCAAAAATTCAAAACTTTCCCGATTATCCTTCTTTAGATTCACGGCCTTCACGATGGGCTCGTCCTCAAAACCTCGTTCCAAGACCCACAGCACTTCTTTTACATCGTTATCAACGGCAACAATGTGTATCTGTTTTACATGCCTTAACTGACTAGTGCCTATAGAAAGGTCTAATAAGGGGCCGGTTTTAATGAGGATAGTGTCGGATTTTGAAAAAAGCTGGTCTAAATGTACCGTAATATCCGGTTCGCAGTCCGATAAAAAATAAACCTTCTCCTTGTTGTCCGTTCTTCTGGAGGGATCTACATAAATCCAATCGAATTTTTTCTTGGTTTGCTTTAAGAAGTCGATTCCGTCGGCATGGATGACATCCACATTGTCAACACCCATGCTTTTAAAGTTGGATTGGGCAATGTTGGAGAGTATTTGATTCTTTTCTACATGGTACACCTGATTTATTTTCCGACTGAAGGCATGCGCGTCTACGCCAAAACCGGCAGTAATATCCGCTAGCGAATTTCCGCTTACCATACTGGCCTTGTATTCCGCAGTTAGTTCGGACGAGGTTTGGGAGATATTCAGTTTGTTGGCGTAATAGATATTCTCCGAAGAAAACCAAGTGGGCAGTTTCTTTTTACTTTTGAGTTTCGCTTCGATCTGTTCCGCTAATTCCTTTGTGGATACCTCGTTGAAAGGCGATTTCTGAAACAATAGGGTAGGGATGTCCATATGAAGATTCTCGTTAATGAACGCTTGGACATCGGCATGCAAAATGGCATCGTTCATGTCCGTTTTATAAATTTCTGGTAATAGATCTTACAATTTTATTATCGGCCAAAAACTCCTTTAAAATCACTTTAATGGCCGTATACCCAGGGACAGCGATGATCATACCCACCACCCCGAACAATAGTCCGGCAATAATAATGACCAGGAAAATTTCCAAGGGATGCGATTTTACACTGTTGGAAAATATAAAGGGCTGGGAGAAAAAATTATCCACTAACTGACCAATGGTAAGTCCTATAAGCACATATCCCGCTTTTGGTAGTATGACCGTGCTGAAATCCATGCCCAGCGTACTGGTCATGGTAAGCAAAATCATGAGTACCCCTCCTATGATAGGGCCTATATAAGGTATAACGTTGAAAAGGGCACATAAAAAGGCGATAACAATAGCGTTTTCTATCCCGACAGCTAATAGGACAATGGTGTAGATGACAAAGAGGATAAATATTTGAAGCAATAATCCAACGAAATAACGGGAGAGCAGGCTGTTGATTTTGTTGATGGAGTTAACGGTGCCTTTTTCCTTGGTATTGGGAACGAAAATTAACAGTCCATGTTGGAACAGTTTGCTGTCCTTTAGGAAGAAGAAGGAGATGAACAAAACGGAAAAAAGGCCGATGCTCAAGCTACTTAATACGTCTAAAAAGGAGTTCAGGAAATTTGGAATAAAATTAAGGTTTAGCCCTTCTAGGATATTTCTTTCAATATTGCTGTTGTGTATCACATCGCCAACAACGCTTGAGGATACGCCCAAATATTGGGTTATCTCCTCATATAAAATATTAATATTTTTTTGAAGTTCATCGATATTTAAAAGGGATAAATTTTTACTCTGTTCACTGATCAAGGGTACAAATAATGCAAAAATACTGGCAATAAGGCCTATCATAATCAACATGGCCACGACAACGGCCAAAATATTAGGGAATTTCAGTCTTCCCCGTAAGAAAAACACAATAGGCCGTCCTACTAGGGCGATGACCGCTGCGATTGCCAAATAGGCCAAAACGGATCGGATAACGAACAGAAAGTAAAGTAAGAGTAGGATTCCGGTAATGATTCCTACCGCCCTTAGGATTCCGTTGGCAATGGTTTTGGAGGTCATGGTTTAATTTTTAAAAACGTAGGATACAATATTGGCACCCATTTTTAGGGCTTGTTGGCGTATGTTTTCCGGATCGTTATGAACGGACGGGTCTTCCCACCCATCTCCAAGATCAGATTCAAAAGTAAACAAAAGTACCAAACGTTGCTCATGAAAAATGCCCAAGGCTTGCGGTCGTTGTCCGTCGTGTTCGTGAATTTTTGGTAGTCCTTTTGGGAAACTGTATTCTTGGGAAAATATGGGGTGGTCCGCGCCAATTTCCTCCAAGGGTATCATAGGAAAGAGGGCTTCCAGTTGTTTGGTGACATAGGGTTTCATGCCATAATTATCATCGATATGTAAAAATCCTCCGGAGAGCAGGTAGTTTCTAAGGTTTTCCAATTCGTCATCGGAAAATACAACGTTGCCGTGCCCGGTCATGTGCAAGAACGGATATTGAAAAATAGCACTACCGCCCGCTTCCACGGTCTGGGGTTTTTCGTTTAATCGCGTGCCAATATTCGCATTGCAAAACCGAATTAGATTGGGAAGTGCGGTGGGGTTGGCATACCAGTCGCCGCCACCGTTATACTTTAGGATAGCAACTTCCTGACCCTTGACCTGGCCGACCAAGAATAATAAAAAAAAAGAAACGATAAGCTTATAGTGTTTCATGGGATACGAACTGTCTTAATTTCAAATTTACAAAACATAGCGGTCAAAAGAATAGTCCTTCTTGGATTGTTTGCCAAGATGCTTTGTTTTTGATGAAGAGACATGGAGGAAAGAGTTGAGAAACAAGAAACAATGCGCCTTACGCCTTGCGCCAAGACCAAGCTTTACTGGATACCAACCGAGAAACAGGCTGAAACAACTTGAAACCACAGAAACCTATAACGACCCTCTACCCTCTACAAACTACCCTCTACATAACCAAAGACTATCCATTATTTGTGAGTGCTACCGTGCTACAGGCCACAATGGCGGCGGTCTCTGTGCGTAATCTGGTTTTCCCCATAGATACCGGTACATAGCCTTTTTCCTCGGCCATCTTTATCTCCGTTTTTGTAAAATCGCCCTCAGGGCCGATTAATATAGTGGTAGGGCGGTCTGGCGCAAGCTTCCGTTTTAATTCAAAACGCTCCATATCCTCACAGTGTGCGATAAACAAGAGGCCTTGCTGGGGCTGGTCTAAAAATTCCGTTAGCGTGATTATAGGGTTTATAATGGGTAAATACGCTTGAAACGACTGCTTCATGGCGCTTTGTATCACTTTTTGAAAACGTTCCATCTTTATCGATTTCCGCTCCGATCTTTCGCATAAAACAGGGGTTATTTCGTGTACACCGATTTCCGTAGCTTTTTCCAAAAACCATTCATATCGGTCGTTCATCTTTGTAGGTGCAACGACCATGTGCAATCTATGCTTGGTAGGATATATTTTTTTGTAATCGGTGATTTCTACGGTACAGGCTTTTGGATTGTTATCTGTAATGGTCGCGAAAAGAAAAAGACCTTTTCCATTGGTCATCTGAAGTGCGTCGCCCACCTTTTTGCGCAATACTTTTATCATGTGCTTGCTTTCGGCACTATCGAACGTAAATTCTTTGGTTTCCTCGGCCAGCCCTGGGTTGTAGAATAACTGCATAGTCTTATTTTAACTTCGTGTTTTCCGGTATTTTTTTAAAAACAAAATCCTTGGCATAGGGAAGATAGAATCGGGTCAAGGGAATTAAACCCCAAACCCCAAATTTCCAACTTCGAGCATCCAGCATCCAGCATCCAACTTCGAGCATCCAGCATCCAGCATCCAGCATCCAGCATCCAACATCCAACATCCAACTTCGAGCATCCAGCATCCAGCATCCAACATCTCAATACTAATTACTCAATACTAATTACTCAATACTAATTACTAATTACTCAATACTAATCACTCAATACTAATCACTCAATACTTCTAAATAGTGTACCTAGCCTTCGCCGTAACATGCTGTTCTGCAAAGATACCTTCCTTAAACTTAAGGTAGCCTACGATACCGATCATGGCGGCATTGTCCGTACAGTATTCAAATTGTGGAATATGCACGCACCATCCATGCCTTTTTTCCGTATCCCGCAATGCTTTTCTGATGCCGGAATTGGCCGAAACGCCTCCGCCGATGGCAATGGTCTTAATACCTGTTTGCTTTACGGCTTTTTTTAGTTTTTTCATTAAAATTGTCACGATAGTGTACTGTATGGAAGCACATATATCCGCAAGATTGGCTGTAACGAAATCCGGATTTTCCTTGGTCTTTCGTTGAACAAAATAAAGGATATTCGTTTTTAGTCCGCTAAAACTAAAATCGAGTTCCTTTACGTTCGGTATCGGAAATTCAAAAGCAAGGGGATTTCCCTGTTTGGCATAGTGGTCTACCAAAGGTCCGCCCGGATAGGGCAGTCCAAGAATTTTAGCGCTTTTGTCAAAGGCTTCCCCAACGGCATCGTCCAAGGTTTGGCCTAGTAACTGCATCTCAAAATAATCCGTAACCTTTAGGATCTGGGTATGGCCGCCGCTAATGGTCATGGCCAAAAACGGGAACATGGGCGAGGTCATCTTGTCATCCGTGATAAAATGTGCCAGAATGTGCGCTTGCATGTGGTTTACTTCGATCAACGGGATGCCTAAACCAAGGGCTAGCGACTTGGCAAAGGAGATGCCTACCAAAAGAGAGCCCATAAGACCCGGTCCGCAGGTAAATGCTATGGCGGATAACTGTTTTTTATCGATATTTGCCTTGGCTAAGGCTTGATCTACTACAGGGACAATATTTTGCTGGTGCGCACGGGAGGCAAGTTCCGGTACTACCCCTCCATATTGCTCATGAATTTCTTGATTGGCCACCACGTTGCTAAGTACAACATCGTTCCTGAGAACGGCAGCGGAAGTGTCGTCACAGGAAGATTCTATGGAAAGGATATAAATAGTTTCGTTTGCCAACAGGTTTGGAATAAAAATTGAGTGTCAAAGGTAAAACATATAAGCCCTATCAAAAAATTAAGGAAAATACTGATCAGAATAGTGGTGGTGCTGCTATTGATGGGGGTTTTGGGGACCTTGGTACTTTCCTTGCCCCTTGTTCAGACAAGATTGGCTAAATATGCCACCAAGACCCTGAACAAAGAATTTGGCACCAATATCAATATAGATAAAATGGAGTTTTCGCTCCTTACCTGGGACACTTCGCTCAAGGACATTTATATAGCCGATTATAAAAAAGATACCTTGTTCTACGTAGATGAGCTAAAGACCTCCGTACTTAACTTGGGCAAAATGGTGCAGGGCAGGTTGGAATTTGGGGATATAGAAGTGAACAGGCTTCATTTTAAGCTGAAAACCTATTCCGGCGAAAATACCACCAACATCAATGTTTTTGTAGATAAGCTGAGCAATAATAAACCTAGGGCGCCCGGCACGCCTCCTTTTTTCTTTTCATCCTCTTTTATAGAAATAAAGGAGAGCAGGTTCCAGTATATAAATGAAGCGTTGGAAAATCCCCAAGCACTTCTTTTCAATGACCTACATATTGAGGCCAGTGATTTTCAGATTTTAGGCCCCCAAGTTTCTACGGACATACGGGAAATGTCCTTTTTAAGCAAGCGGGGCATTGCCGTAGAGCAGATGGCCACCAATTTTAAGTACACTAGGGAACAGATGCGTTTTGATTCCCTTCAAATAAGGACGCCCTTGTCCAAGCTGGAAGGCAATCTTGTTTTCAATTACAACCGGGAGGATTTCAGTGATTTTGTGAACAAGGTTGCTATAGTGGCGGATTTTCAGGAATCTACAGTGGCATTTGATGAAATAAATTTATACTATAACGAATTTGGAAAAGGAAAAGAGGCCACCTTCAGTGCCAATATAAACGGCGTACTCAATGATCTTAACACAGACGACCTTTTTCTTTTTTCGGACAATACGGGAATTAGGGGGGATTTTAACTTTAAAAACCTTTTTGCCAAACAACAGCCCTTTATTCTGGATGCGCAAATTAAAAACGTAACCAGTAATTACTACCAGTTAAATGGCTTGTTGCCTAAGCTGATAGGGAATTCCCTGCCTTCCACGTTCAGTAAATTCGGTCAGTTTACCATTCGGGGAAATGCCTTGATAACGGAATCCTCCATAGATGCGAAGGTAAACCTGAATACCGCCGTGGGCAGTAGTTATGCGGATGTTGTCCTTACCAATTTTAATAATATAGATAATGCTACCTACAAGGGTTTTGTTTCCTTGATAGACTTTGATTTGGGAAATTTTGTGGGAAGTACGGTGCTGGGAAAAACTACCTTGGATTTTAATGTGGCCGGCAAAGGCTTTGTAAAGGAAAAATTGAATACCGTAGTTTCCGGGCAGGTCTACTCCATAGAATTCAATCGCTATGACTACAAGGATTTAAAGGTGGCCGGAGTTTTAAAAAATCAACTCTTTGATGGTTCCCTGAGCAGCAACGATGCCAATATACGGTTCGATTTTAAGGGATTGGCGGATTTTGGCAAGGAGCGCAATAATTTTAATTTTGACGCCAGCGTAGCGTATGCCGATTTTAAAGCGCTCAATTTTATAAACGACCCCGTTTCCATTTTTAAGGGAAACGTAAGTATGGATGTCAACGGCACCACCTTGGACGACATGGCGGGGAATATAAATTTTACCAGAACCAGCTACGAAAATAAAAACGATATCTATTTTTTTGATGATTTTACCATTGCCTCTGCCTTTGATGAAGAAGATATACGCACCATCAACATAAATTCCCCGGATATTATCACTGGTTTTATGAAAGGTCGTTTTAAAGTTGGGGAGCTCGGTAAACTTGTCCAAAACTCGCTGGGCAGTATTTATACCAATTTCCGTCCTTTTGAAATTTCTGACGGTCAAGACCTATCCTTTAATTTTAGGATTTACAATAAAATTGTAGATATATTTTTTCCGGAAGTACGCTTTGATCCCAATACCTTCATCAAGGGAAAAATAGTGGCGGACGAAGGCGATTTTAAATTGAGCTTTGAATCCCCCAGTATTGAGGCCTTTGGCAGTACCGCGGACAATATAGAGGTGCAGATAGACAATAAAAATCCCTTGTTCAATACCTTCATTTCCGTAGCGGACCTCAAAACGCCCTACTATGATTTTAAGGACTTCAACCTCATCAATACCACCCTAAAGGACACCATATTTTTTCGGTCCGAATTTAAGGGAGGAAGCGAGTTTAACGACATTTACAACCTCAATTTTTATCACACCTTCAATACAGAAAATAAATCGGTCATAGGGCTAAAGACCTCGGATGTGAATTTTAAGGGCAATACATGGGTCTTGAACAAGGATGGTAACTCCAAGAACAAAGTGATCATCAACCAGTCCCTGGATAGTATTACCATTCAGGAAATCGTAATGAATAACGAAGATCGCGAGCAAATACGGCTGCAAGGGCAACTGGCAGATTCCACCTACAAAGACCTCCAATTGCAGTTCAAGATCGTATCGTTGAACAAGATTACCCCGTTGATAGAGAATCTAAAATTACAGGGAGAGGTAAACGGTAACCTGAACATTCTCCAAAAAGAGGGTATTTACTTGCCGTCCTCCAGTCTGGATATCGATAATTTTGGCATCAACGACACCCGCCTTGGCGATATGGACATAAGTATCGTGGGCAACAAAGACCTGACCGAGTTTCAGGTAAATTCCCAGCTTACGGACCAGGGGCTCGAAAAATTCAGTGTCGTCGGGAAGATAGGGAACAAGGAGAAAATGCCCAAGGCCGATCTGATCGCTAATTTCAGTAATTTTAATCTACAGCCTTTTACTGCTTTGGGAGAAGGTATCATTGACAATATTAGAGGCGATTTAGACGGTAGGCTCACCATTACCGGAGACGTGGACAACCCAAATTTTAACGGTCTTGTAACGCTGGATAACGCCGGTATTGCCGTGCCTTATCTCAATGTGGATTATAGTTTTGGCATAAGGTCACGGGTGCGGCTTTCCGATCAAACCTTCAATTTTGAGAATATTGGGCTAACGGATGTAACAAAAGGGACAAAAGCAAGTTTGGACGGCACCATAACCCATAGCTATTTCGAGAATTGGGTACTCGACCTAAATGTAGATACCAATGACGATCGTTTTTTAATATTGAACACCGAGTTTACCGAGGGGGAACTGTATTACGGTACCGGTTATTTAAACGGCACAGGACGTATTTTTGGGCCCACCACAGCATTGAATATCAACGTAAACGGCAAAACGGCAAGAGGCACGTCCCTAAAAATTCCGTTAAGCGATGTGGCCAGCGTGGGCGATTATTCCTTCATCAACTTTACGGAAAAGAATGCTATTACAAACGTTGAGGACCAAAGGATGCTAAAGGATTTTCAGGGTTTGGAGCTGGAATTCGATCTGGATATAACCCCAGAGGCGGAGGTGGAAATAGTTACGGACATAAAAACGGGAAGTTCCTTAAAGGGTACCGGTATAGGAATTATTCTTTTACAGATCAACACCAAGGGCAAGTTTGAAATGTACGGGGATTTCGTTGTGGTTACGGGACAGTTCAATTATAAGTTTGGAGGTATTATTGATAAGACCTTCGCCGTAAAGCCAGGGGGCACCATAAACTGGGACCAAAAACCCCTGGAGGCGGACCTGAACATGGAGGCGGTATATTCCATAAATGCCAATCCCGCGCCATTATTGGACAACCAAGGGGTGACGCAGCGATTACCCACGGATGTCGTCATTAGATTAACGGGCGAGCTACAAAGTCCCGATATCGAATTTGGGATTGAGTTTCCAGGTACCAATTCCGTTGTACAATCGGAGCTGGAATATAGATTGCAGGATCCTACGGTAGAGGAGAAGAATGCTATATTTCTCCTTGCGCAAGGTACTTTTGCCAATGCCCAGACCGGCATAAACCAACAGGCCATTACTGGAAATTTAATACAGAGTGCCTCCGGTATCCTAAATTCCATTTTGGGCAGTAATAACGATAAATTAAATGTAGGGCTTTCCTACGAGCAGGGCGTTTTGAACAGAAACGCGGATGTGGAAACGGAAAACCGTATCGGGTTGACGGTTTCAACACAAATTAGCGATCGCGTCCTGTTCAATGGAAAAGTCGGGGTGCCGGTGGGCGCCTCTAGCGAAACCATGGTTGCAGGAGATTTCGAAATACAACTCTTATTGAACGAGGAAGGTACCCTAAGCGCAAAGTTTTTTAGTCGCCAAAGGGAAATTCAAGCCTTTTTGCCGGACCAGCAGGGCTCCTCACAAGGGGCAGGACTTTCCTATGAGGTGGACTTTGATACCTTTAGGGAACTCTTTTGGAAAATCCTGAATACGGAACAAATAGCCAAAAGAAAGTTGCCCGAACCTGCAAAAGAACCCCGCTCGGTTATGGGGAAAGATAGCCTATTGCAGTTTTATCCCAAAGCCGGACTTGATCAATAGAATAGCTATAGAAATCCTTGTTGGTAGTTGGGCATAACGGGACAAGAATCAAGACTCAAGAACCAAGAACCAAGAGGCAAGAACCAAGAGGCAAGAACCAAGAGGCAAGAGCCAAGGACCAAGACTAAGAGATGCTTGCCGAGCTTACCTGTCCATAAGGCTGGTTTGCCATTTGCCACCTTTTTTGTTCGCATAGGGTCAGCTCATTGTTATAAAATGATAGGTTTACATCAAATTTTGATAAAAATATAACAACGAAAACCTTATTGTGTAATTATTTCAATTGCGTTCTGTTACAATTTCATTATTGCGCTAACTTTTACTACTTTCGTTGGCTTAAATTTTTTCATGTCTTCAAAAATCAAAAAAATAGGAGTATTGACATCAGGAGGTGATTCTCCTGGTATGAACGCGGCCATACGATCTGTGGTGCGCACCTGCGCATACCTGAAATTGGACTGTGTGGGGATTTACAGGGGATATCAAGGAATGATAGAGGGCGACTTTAAGACCATGGATGCGCGTAGCGTAAACAACATTATCAATAAAGGGGGTACCATATTAAAATCTGCCAGATGTACGGAGTTTAGGACACCGGAGGGTAGGAAACGAGCCTATGCACAACTGATTACCGAGGGAATAGATGCCTTTGTGGTCATTGGGGGCGATGGTAGTTTTACCGGTGCCATGATCTTTAATAAAGAGTATAACTTTCCTGTCATAGGTATTCCCGGAACCATAGATAACGATATTTTTGGCACCACGTTTACCCTTGGTTTTGATACCGCACTAAATACCGTAGTAGAGGCCATAGATAAGATCAGGGATACCGCTAGCTCCCACAACAGACTGTTTTTTGTAGAGGTTATGGGTAGGGACGTGGGCCATATAGCCCTGAATGCAGGCATAGGCGCGGGTGCCGAGGAAATTCTGATACCCGAGGAAAACTTGGGTTTAGATCGTTTGTTGGAATCCCTGAAAAGAAGCAAGCAGTCCGGAAAATCTTCCAGTATCGTAATTGTTGCGGAAGGCGATAAATCGGGTAAAAATGTATTTGAGCTTGCGGAGTACGTAGAGGAACATCTGCCCATTTATGATGTTCGTGTTTCCGTGTTGGGACACATGCAGCGTGGCGGCGCTCCTTCTTGTTACGATCGCGTTCTGGCAAGTAGAATGGGCGTAAAGGCGGTGGAAGCCTTACTTGAGGGCAAGACAAGTTTAATGGTAGGGGTACAGGATAACAAATTAATATTGACTCCCATCAACAAGGCCATAAAGGGGCACACAAAAATAGACAAGGAACTCATTAGGGTTTCAGAAATAATGACAACATAATTTTAATTCATAAAAACAGATAGCATGTCAAACTTGAAAATAGGAATTAACGGATTTGGAAGAATAGGTAGACTGGTTTTACGGACAACCGTAAAACGCGGCGACGTAGATGTAGTTGCCATCAACGATTTATTGGATGTGGAGCATTTGGCCTACCTTTTAAAATATGATTCCGTACACGGCCATTTTGATGGAACTATAGACGTAAAGGACGGACATTTGGTGGTCAACGGGAAAACGATCAGGATTACTGCCGAAAGAGACCCAAAGAATATTAAATGGGATGCCGCAGGTGCCACCACGGTAGCCGAATGTACCGGTATTTTTACTACCTTGGAAACTGCGCAATACCATATTGATGGTGGTGCCAAAAAGGTGGTTATTTCCGCACCTTCCAAAGATGCCCCAATGTTCGTCATGGGCGTAAACCATAAAGACGTAAAGGCGTCCGACACCATAGTTTCCAATGCCTCCTGTACCACAAACTGTTTGGCGCCCATGGCTAAAGTACTTAACGATGCCTTTGGCATAGAAGAGGCTTTGATGACCACGGTGCACGCCACAACGGCTACCCAAATGACCGTAGACGGTCCTTCCAAAAAAGATTGGAGAGGCGGTAGAAGTGCTTTGTTGAACATTATTCCGGCATCTACCGGAGCAGCGGTTGCGGTAACCAAAGTAATTCCGGCCCTAAAAGGAAAACTTACGGGTATGGCTTTTAGAGTGCCAACGGCAGATGTTTCCGTAGTGGATTTAACGGTAAGGCTAGAAAAGGAAACTTCCTATGAAGAAATCAAAAAAGCGTTCAAAACTGCTTCCGAAGGCGAACTGAAAGGTATCGTGGGCTATACGGAAGAGAACGTGGTATCGCAAGATTTTATTGGCGATGCAAGAACAAGTATATTCGATGCCGGTGCCGGAATCGAACTAAACTCAAAGTTCTTTAAGCTGATTTGCTGGTATGACAACGAGGCAGGTTTTTCCCATAAAATGGTAGACCTTATTCAGCACGTAAACAGTCTTTAATACGGAGTTTGGTTTTATATAAATTTTCCTGAAAATGAGGGTTTTTTTCTTTATTTTCAGGATTCTTTTTTAAACATATAGTTGTATGATTTTAATTGTTGATAGTGGTGCGACCAAATCGGATTGGATTGCCTTGGACGACAAGGGAAACCAACTTTTTTTAACACAGACCTTGGGCCTTAGCCCAGAAGTGCTCACCAAAGAGGTTATTGAAGATCGATTGGCCAATAATTTTGAACTTTCAAAGAACAGGGAGCAGGTGTCCCATCTCTATTTCTATGGTGCCGGTTGCGGAACCGAGCGGATGAAGAAATTCTTAAGGGAAATTTTTAAGGAGTTTTTTCCCAATGCAAAAGCGGACGTGAAGGAAGATACCTATGCCGCCATTTTTGCAACCACTAAGATCGGCACCCAGGGCATTGTCTGTATTTTGGGAACGGGATCCAACTGTAGCTATTATGATGGACATCAATTGTTCCAAAAGGTTACGTCGCTAGGCTATATTCCCATGGACGATGGTAGCGGTAATTTCTTTGGTCGTAAATTAATACGGGATTACTATTTTCATAAGATGCCCCAGGATCTGGGGATTAAATTTGCCAAAGAATATAATCTAGAAGCGGATCATATTAAGGAAAACCTATATAAGCAGCCCAATCCAAATACCTATTTAGCCACATTTGCCCGTTTTTTGGTAGATAATAAGGAGCATCCGTACTCAAAAGGCGTTATCGATAAAGGATTTCAGCAGTTCATAAATAACTATATCATGCAGTTTGAACTCGCTACAAAAGTGCCCATCAACTTTGTAGGCAGTATTGCCCATTATCTAAGGGATGAGCTGAAAACCGTGCTGGAACGCAACGATTTAATTGTTGGTGTCATTCGGCAACGCCCCATAGAAGGTTTGGTGGAATTTCATCGGTCCAATATGTAGTTTTGGTGGCGGAAAAATAAGGTTAGCCATCTGAAAACCCCTTTGATCATTTCTAAAACACGCCTAACGGTAAAACTTGGTAATGGGTCATAATTATGAGCTCTCTGAGCCTTATCCGTAAAGCGAAGCAGGGATGGCCTTCCGATACCCGCATGGCCTTTAGGCTTTACTGGAGCAATTATTTGGATTGGAGAGTATGATCGGAATTTATGGATATTGATTGCTAAAAACAGCACGGTGGCTTTTTATTTCAAAAACCACCGTGCTGTTTGTTTTAAAAAGCATAATCAAAACCCCTTACTTTACGGCGATCATGGAGATTTCCACATTAACGGACTTGGGCAGGTTGGCAACTTCCACGGTTTCCCGGGCAGGGGCCGTGTCTGCGTTAAAATACCTTGCGTACACTTCGTTTACCTGTGAAAATTGGTGCATATCCTTTAGAAAAATTGTAGACTTTACCACGTTTTCAAAGCTCATGTCCGCCGCTTTCAGGATGGCGTTCAAATTCTCCATGGATTGTTCGGTTTCCTTTTTTATATCCCCTTCTACCAAAGTGCCATTGCTAGGGTGCATAGGAATCTGACCGGAGATATACAGGGTATTGCCGCTAAGGACCGCTTGGTTGTAAGGGCCAATGGGTGCCGGGGCATTTTTGGTTTGTATTATTTTTTTCATATCCATACGTTTTTAAGAATTAATTTCTAATGGGTTGGTTCCTGTTTTCCCATTTCAGGTCGCTTAGGATAGAGGCATCTATGCCTATAAAGAAAAACCATCGTTTAAACTGGCCAAAGGGCGTCCAGTTAAAACGCATGTTGAAGCTTCCTAAATTTCGTTCAAAACGAAGTTGTGTCAAGGTAAAACCGGAGTTGACAAAGTCGTAACCGGAAGAGCCTCCCACCGTCCATTTTGGGGATAATGTAATATCGCCGGAAAACATAATGGCGTGATTGCCAAAAGTGTTCTGCCTTGCCGCGTTGTTATAGCCTGCGGTATAGGCCATTCTAAAACTCCAGGGAATTTTTGTGCCATAGATCGGATTTTCGGCATCTTCGCCTTGCGGGTTTCGGGATACGGGGTTATCGGCAAAGCTGTCCGCCCTTCCAAACAGATCGTCCGTTCGGCCACCGCTTTGGGATACATAATCAAAGGGATCCTCCTCTTCTTCCTCTTCCTCTCCCTTGTCCTTTCCGAACATATCGCTGCTTATGGCATAGGAAATGTTGGCATTGGCCCTTGTAAGCCTAAGCAGGCTACCGCCATTCTCAATGTTGAACGTGTTGATTCTGGTGCCGTTATTATCTATGGCGTAAGGGTCTAAATTGGCCGAAAAGTTAATCGCCATTTTATTGTCCAGAATGTTTGTGCCACCGTTTATATTCAATGGGCTAAGCCGTAAGGAATCCGATTCTAGATTGTAGGCACTGGAGATATTAAAATTGCTGAGTATGGGCACTTTCCTTGCTTCTGTTTTTGTAGTATCCTTGTCCCGCACCTTGGCCTCCAGAACATTGTTCAGCGCAAAACTTAAGCTGTTGGACCGTCCCAATCTGGGCGACCCGTTTAGGGTGCCTTCAAATCGGCTGAACTGGACTATATCGCCATCGCCGTCAATGTATTCATCATAAAACTGGTCAAACGAAGGAGCGAAACCATAGCTTACGGAGGGGCGCATTACGTGCCTTATTGCTTGGATTTTTTTGTCCACGCCAAAATCGAAGGTACCATATATGGTCGTACCGATGCTGGTGCTAAAATTATATTGGTTAAAACGGTCAAAACCGTTGATGGTGTCGCGTACGACGGTTTCGGTTTCGGCGTCGAATCTTCTGTCAAATGTCTCCAAGGTCCATACGTCCTCATAGTTGGCACTGGTACTCACACTAAAATATTTGGCTATTTTAAAGTTGGTGCTGATGGGGATACGATGTCTTGCCCCGACCCTGGCATTCTCAAACATCTGTCCTGTCAAAAAATCCTGGTCGTTTGTGGTGAGTCGGTTTTGCGCGTTAAGGTCGTACTGGAAATTTATATTCTGTATGATGCCCTTTTTTATCCCCTCCCTTTTGGCAAAAGGAAAAATACGTTCCATGCTGGTCTGCAAGGTGGGCAGGGTCATGGTGATGTTATCCGGATTGGTTTCCGTGGCGGTGGGCGATGTGAGCTGCGAGTGTGTTGCCGTTAAGCTCATGTTTACCGATGGGTACGCCGGAAAGGTCTTGGAATAGGATATGGAGGAGGACAGGGTGTTGTTTTGCGTGTTGGGCAAATTTCGTTGTTGCAGGGAATTTCTAAAAAACTCGCTACTTCCCAAATTCACGGATGCCGAGAATCTGGAATTTGGACTTGCTTTTGTGTCCTGTGAGTGGGAAATCTGGATATTGTAATTTCTGGATAGGCTGTAATCGCTAAATCCTTTTTGGCTGCGCACTTGGTTTTCATACCTAAAATTCACGTTTCCCCTATATTTATAGCGTTTGGTGTAAATAGAGGCGCCCCTAACGCCCCAGCTCCCGTTGGTGTAGAAGTCTCCTGAAAACGTGATATCGGCATAATCCCCCAGGGGCACATAGTAGCCCATGTCCTGCAGAAAATAGCCCGTATTGGGGTCATTCCCAAAAGAGGGCATTAAAACACCGGCCGCACGCCCTACGGTTAGCGGGAAATAGGCAAAGGGCATGGCTATAGGGGTGGGGACGTCCGAAATATACAGATTGCTGAGACCTGCAATGACCTTTTTCTTGGGTACCATTTTTGCTTTCCGTATCCGTATGTAATAATCCGGGTCAATAGTGTCCGTTGCCGTGGTAAGCCGGGCTTCGCTCATAAAGTAAACGGAGTCGTTTTCCTTTTTGGTGATTTCGGCATAGACTTTCATGGCATCGCTCCCCAACGCCCCGGCAGCGGCCTGTTGTTCTGTCCGCGAGTTCCAGATGATGGCTTTTTGGGTATCAAAATTAAACCGGATGGAGTCCGGAATAACCACGTTGGAACCCTGTTTAAAGTAAGGTAGTTGGGTGTAGTTTCCCAAGGAATCCTTTAGTCTTCCCGCATAGACTTCGTTTTTAATGTAGTCCATGATGATGATGCCCGCCTTTAGTTCGGTATCTTGGTAGTAGATTTCCGCTTCGTTATAGAGGTATATTTTATTCTCTTTCTGACTCAATTTTACGTAGTCCGTGGCCTTGTAGGTGATCTTGTCCAACAAAAGCGGCGGTTTTTGGTTTAGGGAGTCCCTGGTAATGGAATCCAAGGCTACGCTGTCCAGTACAACAGGTGCCGGAAATAGGGGCGCTACAATACTGTCCTTGGTCACCTTGATGCCTAGCGGTACAATTTTATCTTCCTGAGCTTTTACGGAAAACGCGCCAACAAAAAGGATACAAAGGAAAAGTACGAGTTGTTTATTTGATTGCAAGGCTTTATGTCCTATTTTTGTAAAGAGTTGGCAGTCCAATCGCCATGGGTTTCAGATGTCAAACTTACATATATTTTTCATTCCCTATACAGGGCATTACCATTATTTTAACCATAACAAGGGCTTTAGAATCCCATATGAACATGAAAATTAAACCGCTTTTGTCCATTTTTGTTGCAGCGTTTTCCTTGCTTTTATTTTCATTTGCCCCTTTTCATGGTCAAGAGGAGTTTACCGAGCCTTTTGTGGTGGTCTTGGATGCCGGGCATGGGGGACATGACCCCGGAAACTTGGGGAATGGCTATTTGGAAAAGCACATCGCCTTGAATATTGTATTAAAGGTGGGGGAGCTACTGGAAAAAAATAAGGACATCAAGGTCATTTACACGCGTAAGGACGATACGTTCGTAGACCTTTTTATGCGGGGGGAGATTGCCAATAAGGCCAATGCGGACCTTTTTGTTTCGGTGCATTGCGATTCCCATACCTCGGATGCCCATGGGGCTGGTACCTTTGTTTTGGGATTGCATGCCAACAAGCAGAATTTTGAAATAGCAAAAAAGGAAAACTCGGTCATTTATTTGGAAGACAATTATGAAACACGCTATGCGAATTATGACATAAATTCTCCCGAGTCCGTCATAGGCCTTACCATCATGCAGGAAGAGTTTCTGGACCAGAGTATCGCCTTGGCAAAAATGATACAGGATAATTTTTCCGGAAAATTAAAACGGAACGACAGAAAGGTGAAGCAGGCAGGATTTATCGTATTGCATCAGACCTTTATGCCCAGCGTATTGGTAGAGACCGGTTTTTTGACCAATAAAAAGGAAGGCGCTTACCTGAACTCCAATAAAGGTCAAGTAGATATTGGGGTTGCCATAGCCGATGCCATCCTAAAATATAGGGACGCTACACAAATAAACACCGCCCCTAGTTTGGGGGAACGTCCAGCGGAAGCCATTGCCAACGCAGAAAAGTCCATACCGGTTGCCGAGGACCTTGTTTCCACCACCCTAGCGGAGAAGGTTAAGCAGCCGATAGTCCGGGCGGAAAATAAAATCGTACCGGTGGGCAAAGAGGTAGCACCTGTGACGGACACAGAGGATACCGAAGTGGTTCAAAAAGAGCAAGCCGTTGCGGCGGTAAAAACATCGGCCGAGACCACAAAAGAGACCATGCCCACAAAGGCCAACATTGTATTTAAGGTACAGTTGATGGCCACTGGTAAGGATTTGCCACTAACGCCCGATAATTTCAAGGGTCTGAACCTGATCTCAAAAGAGTCCTATAAAAACATGTACAGGTACATGTATGGCGAGACACGTTCGCACAGGGAGGCGGAAATGATGAAATCCAATGCTGCCAACAAAGGATACCCCAGCGCTTATCTGGTAGCGTATAAGGAAGGTGTTCGGATTGCCATGGCGGTGGCGCTTAGGGAGGCCAACGAATAAACACGGTTTATGTAATAATTATTTCTAATTTTGTAGATAACCTTAAATCCATTTTTTTTGAAACTATCCAGGGAGCTTAAAACAGGAATAATAGTTATAGGAGGCATCTTACTTTTTATCATGGGGTTTAGTTACCTCAAGTCCACCCCTCTTTTCGATAATAGTAAAACGTTGTACGCGGTGTACCCCAATGTGGGCGGATTACAGTCCGGAACGGTGGTCTCCATAAACGGCTACGGGGTAGGGAAGGTGAACGATGTCCGTTTTATAGATGCCCAGGGCAACCTTGTGGTCACCTTCTCGGTAAGTGACGAATTTCAATTTTCCAATAACAGCAGGGTAGAACTTTACGACACCGGAATCATTGGTGGGAAAGGCTTGCAGGTCATACCCGTTTTTGATGGAGGCCCCAATGTGCAGTCCGGGGATACCTTAATCACGGATACCAGGCCTGGACTTACGGAACTGGCGCAACAGAAATTAACGCCGTTGTTCAAAAAATTTGAATCCGCAGTGACGGATGCCGATTCCCTTCTCATAAGTGTAAATGAGGTGTTGGATTCAAAAACAAAGGAAGATTTAAGAAATTCGATCAATGGGCTAAGTCAGCTTATGGTCAGTCTCAATGGCAGTGCCACCACCTTGAATACGATTCTTAAAAACAATGAGGGAAAACTGGGCAGCTCCTTGAACAACTTTGATGTACTTACCTCCAATTTCGCCAAGCTGTCCGATTCTTTGAACAACGCCGGTCTGGGACGCACCTTGGCCAGTTTGGAGTCCACCGTGGCCAGTTTGGAAAATATCATGTCAAAATTGGAGAAAGGGGACGGTACGCTCGGTAAACTGATGAACGACAAGGCGCTGTATTCCAACTTGAACAATGCCTCCAAGGAACTGGATTTGCTTTTGCAGGACTTTAGGTTAAACCCCAAGCGTTATGTCAACGTTTCCGTTTTTGGCAAAAAGCAAACGGAGTACGCGGTACCGGAAGACGATCCGGCCGAAACCATACAAGATTAACTTATGCAGTATTTACCCAACATCATATTTGCCCTGGTTCTTATTTTTGGAATCGGTTTTTTTGCGAGAAATGTAGGGCGGTTGAAACGGAACATTTTCTTGGGAAAAGAGGCAGGCGTGACCGATAACAAAGCCTTACGTTGGACAAATATGGCAAAAATTGGGCTGGGGCAGAGCAAAATGGTGGTACGGCCAATATCCGGTTTATTGCACATTATCGTGTACGTTGGTTTTGTCATTATCAATATAGAAGTGCTTGAAATTATTATCGACGGACTTTTGGGAACGCATCGTATTTTTTCCGGACTCGGGGTTGTCTATGATGTATTGATCGCTTCTTTTGAAATACTTGCCTTTTTGGTGATTGTAGCGGTGGTCATTTTTTGGATACGAAGAAATGTCATTCGTTTAAAACGCTTCATAAAGCCCGAAATGGAGGGATGGCCCAAGAAAGACGGCAATCTAATCCTGTACATAGAATTGGTATTGATGTTTCTTTTTTTGACCATGAATGCGGCCGACTTCCAATTACAGCAAATGGGAGCTACAAATTATGCCGAGGCGGGATCCTTTCCCATAAGTCAGTTCATTGCGGCAGGCTTTCAGGGATTTTCGGAATCCACGTTGATCCTAATCGAAAGAACGGCATGGTGGCTGCATATTGTAGGTAT
>Ga0136560_1000083_pt1 | contig 34765 bp, 17 predicted proteins | sample AntRauMeHopE1497_FD_104925 | JGI IMG/M metagenome (GOLD analysis project Ga0136560, IMG submission 104925) | Saline lake microbial communities from Rauer Islands, Antarctica - Metagenome Hop E1 #497 | ecosystem: Environmental > Aquatic > Non-marine Saline and Alkaline > Saline | place... | reverse complement strand
CCTCCTCGGCGTGCTCCTCGGCCTCCTCCGTCTTCTCCTTGAGCTCCTCGGTCTGCGAGTCCACCTGCTGCTCCTTCTCCTCCAGGTGCTCCTGCGTCTCCTTGACCTCCTCGGCCTGGTGAGACAGCTCCTCGACCTTCTTGTCCATCTCGGCCTTAGCCTTCTCCTGGGCCTCGGTGGCGGCCTTGAGCTCCGCCTCGCTGGACTCGGTCTCCTTCTTCACATCGTCGACCTCCTTGTCCTTGGCCGCGACCTGCGCCTGCAGCTCCTCGACCTTCTTGTTGAGCTCCGAGTTGTCGGCGGCAACCTCCTCGCTGTCGGCCTCCTCGGCGGCCTCGCCGTCACCGGCCACGGCGGTGAGCTTCTCCTTGGAGATCTCGCAGGCTGCAGGAATCAACCAGCAAGAAAAGGCACTTGGGGTCAATCAGCAGTGGGCGGGAAGGCCATACGGCGGCCAGGCATCATCGGCAGCCTGCTCACCTCCGATCAGCTTGGGCCCCTGCTTGATGAAGGCGAACACCTCCTCGCTGATCACATCGGACTCGAGCTTGCCCTCGTGGACGAGCTCTGCGGTGGGTCGGGCGGCACAGCGGCGGCAGTAGGTCGATGGCAGCGCGCGGACGGACGGGAAGCCAGGGCTGAAAACCGAGGACTCACGGACGCAGCGCAGGAAGTTGTCCTCGACCATGATGGACGACTCAAGGCTGTCCTTGCACTCCGCGGAGCACTCGCCGGTGGTGAGGGCGCCGGAGCACGAGTCCTTGGCGCTCTTGAAGGCCGTCTGAACCTGAGCCTCGGCGGCCGGCGTGCACTTGCCGTCGGAGGCCGCCACAAGGGCGACGGACGCAGCGAGGATGAAGGACAGAACAAGGCGCATGATAGCTGTCGCTTGCGGCCCTTCGAGAGTCGCACGGGGTGCGTCCTGGGCGCGCGGCAGCTTTGCGGCGCGGCTGGCCGACGTCGCCTCTGCCGCCCTGGGCAGAGCACGATTGACCACGATCGGACCGACAGGATCCCGCTCTTGCGCCAATCTGTCACATCTTTCCCGGAGGATATGGCTGAATCATCGCCTGCGGAGGCCGGCGCAGGCCCGAGCGACGGGCTGCGACCCGGCCGCGCACCAAGGAAAATGAAACGCCCGCCTGTTATGCTCCCCAACCGGCTGCAGGTGTCCATCCACGAGTGCCCTCGCTCCCTGGTGACGGAAATGCAGCTCGTCATCCCGCCAGCTGCTGAGCTTCTCGGCAAGTGCGGTCGGGACGGCCACCCGCCACTGCTCGCGATTCCCACGGCGCAACGCACCACCACCGACCTGTCCGAATGGGGCGACAAGGCGGCCAAGGAGAAGGACGACTGCCTGGAGAGGGTGAGGTAGCACGCCTGCCGGCGCGCGGACGGCCCGAGGGGCCGCAACCTCTGCTCGTGACGTCACTGAGAGTGTGTGGGTCCGTCGTTCGCAGTTCGCCGAGTGGGCTCGCAAGGTGTGCGGCATCCTGTCCGCGCAAGGACACTGGGCCGACTTTATCGACCCGTGCTCGGGCCATCCGGTGAGAGCGCGCATGGGGCGAGCACCGACATGTCCTGGCTTGGCGCGGCGCTCCGGCCGCCAGCTCAGCCCCACGGCCACCCGTCCTGCTGGAGTCGCCCTCCCGTCGCAGATGCTCGCTGAGGGCAGGGGAGCAGTCTTCAGCGAGGTGGACTGCTTCTCGTCCCTGATGCGGTACACCATCGTCGAGGCGGGCGGATGCCGAATCGTGCTGCACCCGACCTGGAGCTCGTGCTTTTACCCTGCCTCCATGTTCACAACGGCACCGTTGGATGTGGCAGCAGATGCTGTCGCGGATGCGGCCGGCGGTGACGCGGGCGCGGTGTGGGCAGCTCCGCCTCGTGCGCCGTCGGAGGCGGTCGATGCATGATGACCACGCCCGCGAGCGGCGCGGCCCTGTTGATCGATTGCTTTTGTGTGCGTGTTGCACACTGAGGGCGAGCCTCGCATTCGGCGCGGTGCTGCCGGTTCAATCACGAACTGACCTTCACTGCTCGCGTCCGGGGGGGGTTCAACGTCTCGACCCGCACACAGCCCCGGCCCCCCCCCGCGGAAGGCATGGAGCCCCTGCTCCAGGGGCGCCTGCGAAAGCGCGGCCACATCATGCCCACGTGGCGCTTCCGGACGTTCGTGCTGCAGTTCGATTTCATGCGGGGGTTCGTGCTGGACTATTTCGTCAACGAGGCGGACAGGTCCGCCGGGCTGCCCGTGCGCGGGTCCATCAACATCACCAAGGACACTCGCGTTGGTGCGGTGTCGGCGATTGCCAACGGGTTCGTCGTGGCGAGCGAGGGCCAGCCAGAGTACTGGCTTGCCGCTGCCAGTGACAGCGAGCGACGCAGATGGATGTCCGTGATCGAGAAAGTGCGACAGGCAAGCATGGCCGGTGATGGTGCCGGTGCGGACGGCCTGGCCGAGGCCGCCGCAGCGATTGTCCTCAGCCCAGTCGGCAGGAGCGTGTCCGGCCGGAGCAGCAAGGCCAGCGTCACGGTGCGGGTGCTCCGGGCCGATGGGCTCCTGACGAGCGACCACAGCGCCCCGTTTGTGTGCGTGGCGTGCGGGACACACATCGCCCGGACGCGCGTGGGGTCCGGGCCGCGCTCCGACCGCGGCCCCACGGCTCCGGAGTTCAACGAGACCATCACTCTTCCGTTCTCGAGGTCAAACCTGTTCGCTGTCGTGGACGTCGGCGACGAGGACAAGGGAGGCCGCGTCCTCGGCCGCTCGACGCTCCCCCTGCTCGGCGTCGGCCCAACCCCCGCGCGCTTCAGCCTCCCCCTGGCTCAGGTCGTCGGGGGCTCGGGTTCTGCGACGGCCGCGGGCCTCCGTCCCGGCGCGCGCTGCGTGGGGAGGGTGCTCGTCGAGGTCTCCACCAGCGTGCCGCCGGACGACCAGTGGCCGACGGCCTTTGCGGCGGTGCGCACGCTTCGGCCCTTCTTCCAGCCCCTCTTACCGCCCTCGACCCGCGCCACGGGGCCCTCGCTGCCCGGCGCCGACACCCTGGACGAGCCCCTCCACCCGGTCGCCGCGAGGCAGGTGCGCGGTGCCCGCGACCGGGCGGCGGGGCCGTCGTCCCCCTGCGCTGGGAGCCCGGCGGACGGCGTCATCGCCGACTGGCCCCCGGCGGCGTCGGAGCGCGTCGAGGCGGCCGCGCAGGTCCTGCTTCGGCCCTTTGCCGACGCGCGCGCCGGGCTGTTCCCCGGGACGCTGTTCCTGACCAACTACCGCCTCGTGTGGGTGGCTGCGACGCACTTTGTGCCGGACGAGGACGAGGACGAGGACGAGGGTCTGCAGGCTTCCCTGAGCCCTGCGGGCCGCGGGGCCGGGGGTGGCGGCACCGCCGAGAGCGACCCCGGCTCGCCCCTCGCCGGGGGAGCGACGGGGTCTCCAAGCCCGCGCGCGGAGGAGCCGGCAGCCATCGCCGAGACGGGCCGCCATGACGCGCCGCTCTGGGGCGGCCCGGGCCGTCGCGAGGCCGTGAGAGTGGTGGTCGACCAGTCGATCGGGCAGGCGGGGAGCCCCTGCGTTCTCAGCTTCGCCATCCCTCTTCGCTCGCTGCGCTCCGTTACCGCCCGCAACGCCCACGTCCCCAAGGCTGCCGACGCGCCGCTGCCCCCGCTGCGCGCTCTGTACAAGAGCATCGCGCAGGGCATCGCCGCCATCGGCGAGGACGGCACCGCCGCCCGCACGCCGAGAAAGCTGCGCGCCGGATCGCTGTCGGACGAAGACAGCGACGGTGTGTCAACGCCGCAGCGGGTCCGGAGGATCGGTGACGAAGACACCGAGGGCGGCGGGCAGGCCGGCCGCCCGACGTCGGCCAGGGCCGGCGCGGGCGGCGAGCGCTCCGGCGGCGGATTCTTCGGCTCGTTTCGGTGGCCCCGTCGCGCCGAGAGCCACGACGCCCAGGAGGACGGCGACCTGACCGAGCTGCCGTCGCTGCCCGCGGCCGGGCCGGACGGGCCGCGCCGGACTGGCGTGCGTGTTCCGCGCTCTTTCAGCTCCGACGCGGGCGACGACGACGACGAGTACGACGACGAGCACGACCCCGAGGTTCACGCCCTGGAGGGCTCCTTCAGCGACCGGCAGCTGGTCCCGGGGGGGGCGGCCATCGTCAGCGACTGGGCGCTCGCCCCGCACGCCTCCCCCAGGCAGCCCGCGGCCCCCGTCTCCCGCCCCGGGCACGGCAGGAGGGCTTCCGTGCTGACGCAGCTCCGGGGTGTTTTCGCGGCGAGGCACCGCCCGGAGGCGGGGGGGTCGGCGGCGCCTCCTCCCTACGCCGACGCCGCTACCCCGCCCCCGTCGCCGAGCCGCACGGCTCCCGGCGCGGAGTCGGCGAGCCGCGCTGCCATGGCAGCCCGCGTCCTCATCGCCTCGGCCGCGCCGGTCCTGGACGAGCTCGGCGGCGGCCTCTCCGACGACGAAGGATCCGACGCAGGGACGGCCTTTGCCGCGCCTGCCCCGCCGCCGCGCTTGCCGACGGCGCCACCGCGCCGCCCGGGCGACACCGGCGAGGCGAACGTCGCGGCCGCTGAGAGCGGGGCGACCACGCCTCCCGGGGTGCCCGCCGTGCTTGAGGGGCCCGACGCTGAGAGGCAGCGGTCCGCGACCACGTCTTGGAGGGAGCCCGACGAGCTGACGCGGCCGGGGCGCTCGATGACGCTGGCCGCGGCACCCCCCCCCCCCGACGAGCGTGCCAGCCTCAAGGGCGCTGCCATCGCCGTGACGGCCGCCGTCGGGGGAAGGAGGCGCCGGGGCAGAATGTCCGTTGCGCTGACCCCGGCGATGCTGGCGCTCGGCGCGTCGGCCGCGGCGCCGCAACGGCGCCAGGCTCCTCCTCATGCCGCGGAGGCAGGGCGCGGGGTGCCGGACGGTGTGGGTGCGGCAGACACGGCCGCTGCCGACCTTGGGGTGGTGACCGAGCTGGATGATGACGGGGACGGCGAATCCGTCGCCGGCGCGTCGTCGGGGTCGATCCGCTCTGGTGGGGCCCAGCCCAGGCGCCCTCGGTCCGCCACCCGCTCCGTCGTCGACGACGAGGCCCTCCTCGGCTCCCTGGCCGCCGGCTCTACCGCCTCGTTCCGCGAGGCGGAGCTCCCGGTGCTGGGAATCGTCACGTCGGACGCCAGGGCACCCCGGTTCATCATCCTGGGGGCGGGAGTGCTGCCGGAGCACGCGGCGCTGGACGCGACGCCGAGCTCCGCAGACTCCTCCCCCGCCGCGGTCGTCTGCGAGCTGCTGCGGACGCGCCTGCTGTACCAGATCATCGCCTCGCGGGCCGCGGAGACGGCGTTCGTGGACCAGGCCGCCAGCGCCATCGCGACCACCAAGGCGGCCCAGCGGGGCGCCGACCCCGCCGCAGCGTCGTGGGCCAGGGACGCCGTGACCGCGATGGGCAACGGCTGGCGCTGGCTCGACGCCGGCGCGGTCGGCGACTTCCGACGGCAGGGCGTGCCGGCGTCGTTCTGGCGCGTCTGCCGGCTCAACGACGGCTTCAGCTTCTCGCCGTCGTACCCCAGGGCATTCGTGGTGCCTGCCCGCGCGGATGACGTCACGGTGCGGGCGTCCGGCGCGTTCCGGAGCCGCGCGAGGGTGCCCGCGCTCACCTGGTACCACCCGGCGAACGGCGCGACGATCTGCCGATGCAGCCAGCCGCTCACGGGCGCGATGGGACAGCGGAGCGACGGCGATGCGGCCATGCTGGAGTCGATCCGGCTCGCCAGCCCGTGCCCCGCGGACCAGCTTGCCATCCTGGACTGCCGCCCCGTGCTTAGCGCCAAGGCGAACATGCTCAAGGGCGGCGGCTTCGAGGCCGCCGGCTACCCGGGCTGCTCGGTCTTCTTCTGCAACATCGGCAACATCCACGCCGTCCGCAAGTCGTACGAGGCCCTGGTGCAGGCATGCCGCCGCCCCTCCGCGGCCATCGTGCCGAGCATCAAGGCGCTCCAGGACAGGCACTTCCAGCGGGACGCCGCAAGGACCGTGTCGCGGCACATGCGGGAGCAGCAGCTCGCCGCCCGCAGGGCCGAGCGGGACACCGACGACGACGACGACGACGACGACGGCGCGGAAGGGGCCTCGCCCGGCGCGGAGGACGCCGACTTCCCGGCAGCGGCGTCGGCCAGCGCCTGGACGGCTGACATGGCGGACGGCGTGGCCCGTGCGACGTCGCTGGGCTCGCCGACGAGCCTGGCCTCTGTGCTGGACGACGTGGGCCGCCGAACGGCCTTCATGAAAGAGGTGTCGGAGTCCAGCTGGCTCTCCCACGCGTCGAACATCCTCGCCGCCGCCGTGCGCTGCGTGCGCCTCGTCGACGCGCTCGGCGTCAGCGTCCTCGTGCACTGCTCCGACGGCTGGGACCGCACCGCGCAGGTCGCCTCGCTGGCCAAACTGCTCATGGACCCCTTCTACCGCACCATTGACGGCTTCCTGGTCCTGGTGCAGACGGACTGGGTGGGGTTCGGTCACAAGTTCTCCGAGCGCATGGGCAGGCTGCACCCCGACAGCGAGGAGACCTCGCCGGTCTTCCTGCAGTGGCTCGACTGCGTCTTCCAGGTCTGCAGGCAGTTCCCCGACCGCTTCGAGTTCCGGCCCGAGCTCCTCGAGGAGATCCTGGTGCTCGCCCAGGCCGGCTGGGGCGGTGCCTTCCTCTTCGACAACGACGCCGAGCGCGCCGCCGCGGGCCTCCCCGTCACGTCGGTCCCCGAGTGGATGGTGCTCCGTGCGTCGGGGGGCCGCCTCCGCAACCCGGCGTACTCGACCCCGCCGCCCGAGTGCCTCCGCCCCGTCCTCGGCCGGGGCTCCGAGCCGGTCCGACGGTGGATGCGCTCGCTCGTGCTCATCCCTGACTTCTCGGAGCAGGCCCTTCGCATCTGGCCCTTCTTCCAGCGGTTCGACCGGGCCGTGTACTCGGCCGTCGAGAGCACACAGGGCGCGGCGGTGCCCACGCTGTCAATGATTGATCCGGAGTCGGGCGGGATGCTCGTGTGACGCGGCTGCCCCCGGGCGCCGCCCGCCGTCCCGCCCGTGTGCGCTCGCGCTGACAACAATGTCGTGAGCGTGGCGCCGTTCCCTGTTGATCGATTCGAAACTGCCAGTTGTGATTGCGAGCCCACAGCGCGCACGTGTCGTGCGCCTCACTCGAGCCGGGCGCCCCGGTTCCGCCTCCGTCCCCCCGCCGACTCCGGAGCGCGGGACCGCGACCTGCTCGCGCTCCGGCGGCCGGTGGACGGGCCCACCGTGCGCCTCGACCGCGGCACCGAGCGGGACGACAGGTGCACGTCGGCGGCGCCGCCCTCGTCCGACGACGAGTCGCTCAGGTCAGCAGGGACCCCCTTGGGCGCAGAGAGCTTCGGGGCGGGCCTGGCCGGCACGGCGCCGCCGTCGCTCTCGCTCTCGCTGTCAATGTCGTCGCCGCTGTTCGCCGCTTCGGCCGCGGCCTCCGCCCGCCCGCGCTTCCTCGCCCGCTCGATCGCGACGGCCCGCTCGGCCTCGGGCTCCTCTTCGCTGTCGCTGTCCTCCGGGGCGGCGCCGGCGGCCGCTGCGGCCCCGGCGTCCGCTGCCAGGGCCCGTAGCGCGTGCTCCGACTGCTCCCTGGCCCTGCTCGGCGCGCGGCGCTTGTGCCTCATCACTGCCATGTGGTCCGCCGCCGTGTCGTCGCGGATCAGCGACTCCAGGTCCGTCCCGTCCGACGCCCGGTCCCCCAGCGAGCGCTGGAGCGACTTGAGGCGCTTGGACAGCATCACTGCGACGAGGCGAGGTGGCGGCACGAGGCGTCGCGGCCGGCCGGCAGCATTCACAGCGCGGGCAGACGATGCCGTCGCGGCCTCTTGCACAAAGCGTCTCACCCTCGAAGGCTCGATGGTCGTTCTCCCACACGAACCGCTCCAGCGCCTCAACCAGGCGGACGTCCGTCAGGGCGGCCATGCGGCTGCTCGAGTCCTTCAGTGTGTCCCGCAGCAGCGCGGTGATGGTCCCGCGCCCGCCGTCCGGGGCCGCCGCCTCCAGGGCCGCGAGGTCGTCCAGCGGGTTGGGCCGGTCGGCCTCCCCGTCTGCCGCCGCCTTGGCCTTGACCTTGACGAACTGGAGCATGTCGTCGGGGTTGGCGACCTGCCCGACAAACCTGCGAGCGGGGAACAAGGGGGGTGGCGGAGGAAGGGCCCACGCCGCTGTCGAGGGCCGTGTGCCAGGTGAGCCGCGGTCAGCCCTGGCGCCGCCGCGCGCCCGCGGTGCCTCACTCTGCGCCGAAGAGCTTGCTCGAGAGCGTGGGGAGGCCGGTGTGGTCGATGACCAGGCGGACGAGGGGCAGGCGCATCGACTCGGGCGGGCGCTCGCCCTCGGGCTTGGCCTCCGTCTCCTTGTTCGCTCGCTCCAGAAGCGACTTGACACGTGCCTGCAGCGCGCGGGTGACGCTCGCGGCCACGGAGGACGACGCGCGCACGGCCTCGTCATCCACGGCGGCCGAGGACGACCGCTCCGCGTCCATCGCCGCCAGGACCTCAGGGCACCGCGCAAGCACGACCTGCTCGAGCTTGAAGGGGCGCACGCTTCGGAGGCGGTGCGGGCAGACCCGGAACCGCTGCTTGCGGACCTCTAGGATGGCCACGTGCTTGGGGACGGCCTCCCCGGCGACGAGCGAGGTGGCGACCGAGGAGCCGGGCTGGCACATCCAGGGGCTTCGGACCGCGCCGTCCTTGCCGTCGGCCTCGACGGTGGAGCGGCCGACCTTCTCAGGCTTGATCCTGCACTCATGCTCGTGGCCCCAGATGACAAGGTCCTGCGAACAGGCCGGCGGGCGGCGGGCGGGGGGCACAGTCTCGGTCAGCACGCTGCTTGCAACTCCGGCCGGGGACGACCTCCCGGCGCGTGCAGCGGCTCTGGCTCGGCCGCGCTGCAGGCCCCTGGGCGCCGGCGGCGGCGGCGGCGCCCTCTCACGAACATGTCCGGGATGAAGTGGTCGGGGATGCTGGCCTTGACACCGCGGTTGGCGGGGCGGTTCTGGTGGAGGAGGAGGACGTTCACCCAGCTGCCCTTGTCCACGGGTCGGAGGAACTTGACCTTGCCAGCCTTGAACGCCGCCACCAGCCGAGTGTCGCGCATGTTCCCCAGGCCGTACAGGGCCAGGTTGGTGCCGCCCTTGCGGAACAGCAGGGGCTCCACCACGATGTCGTCCAGCACGCGCTGCCGCCCGAAGTAGTTGATGAGGTTCGCGGCCTCCAGCACGTGGATGGCGCCGAGCGCCTGAGGCGAAGGGAGGGGGCCTGGGGGTGGGGTGGTCCTTGGGCCGGGCAACAGGAAAGGGGCGGGGCGGTCGCGGTCGCGGCAGCCGGCGGCTCACCGTATCGCCGCGGTCGTAGATCGGGTCGTCGTGGTTGCCGTGGATGCAGAACACGGGCATGTCAATGTTGAAATGCGGGTCCATGTAGTTGACCCGGCGGAACCTGCGACGCCGCGATTGGAACCACGACCGAGCTGGCAGGACCCACGCTGGTGCGCAAGAGGCCCCGATGATTGCCACCCTCACTTGCCTTCGGCCCCAAAGTGGCGGGCGTCGTCCCCGAGCAGCTCAAAATCAATCGGCCGGCTGCCCATGCAGTACGTCCTGAGGGCCGTGAGGACCCTGTGGTTGGAGTACCGCGACGGCCTGTTCTCGTGAAAGATATCCCCGCAGTTGATCGCAAAGTCCACCCCGCTCGTGCGCCCGTAGCGCAGCGCCTCCTCAAAGGCTTCGAACGAGTCGTTCCCTCGCACCGGGTCCTGCTCAAGATACCCGCAGTGGTTGTCAGTGAAGACAAGGATGCGGATGGTGTGCCTGCGGGGCGGGTTTGCGCGCCGGGTCCGTGAGCGCGGAGCCGGGCGCCCAAACGGGGGCGGCACATAGCTCGATGTGGCTCACTCGGCCTTGCTTGCGGGCGCAGCCGCGGCGGCCTGTGTCCCTCCCGCCGAGGAAGAGGACGCTGCTGCCGCCATTGGCAGCGTGGGGGGCTGTGTGGACGGGGGGAGCAAGGAGCCCACGCATGCGTTGCTCCCGGCCAGCAAGCGGCCCTGCCCAGCTCGCGGGCGTTTGCGCCCTCTGGCGCGCACCTCCCCCGTCCCCGCCGCGGACCGGGACGCCCCTTTCGGACACACAGTGCAGATGGCATCTGCCGACTCGTCCTACTTCTCCTCGGGTCCGCCCGCGGGCGTCGCGGCGCCCCGGCATGACGACGCGCCGGCAGCGCCCGCCCCCGCTGCCGCCATGTCCGTCGTGGAGACGCTCCAGCGGCGCCGCGGCGACATCCTGGACGAGCGTCGGTCCCGCATGGTGAGTTACCTCGGCGCGGCCGCGATCCCCAAAGGCCGGGCGGTCTGCTGACGACGAACGCTCAAGGACGGAAAAGAGACCAGCTTGGATCGCCCACGTGGACCGCGGCGACGCGCGACTCCGGCACGGCTGCGTGCCCATGGTCATGGGGGGGATAGTTGTCAATTCTTGGCGGCGATGCAAGCGCCTGGTGTGGAGCTGCGGAGGGGTGGTGCGGCCACAAACCGCCGCGCGCAGGCCGCCCGCGTCGTCGTGTGCCCGCCGCGCGCGCGAGCCCCGGACGTCGCGCCGCCCGCGTCGGCATCAGGGCTCGCTGCCAGAGTCTGCAAGCGCTGCACGACGGCATGCTCCACGCGCTGCTGCCCTCGTGCCACCGCGAGCCACGTCTCGCAGGACCGCATCCGCGCGATCCGCGCCGAGCTCGACGGCCTGTTCAAGCGCATGCCGCCCCGCCCCGACACCGACGTTGAGGGGTACGAGCGCATGCTGGACGACATGGAGGAGCGCCGCACCACCACCACGATGTCCCTGAACCAGGAGAAGCAGCTCATCCGCGAGATGGACCAGATCAGCGCCCGCAAGCGCACCGTCGCCGAGTACCACGACATGGATCGCCAGGTGCAGCAGCTCAAGGACGAGCGCAGCGCCCAGTCCACCGCCCTGGACAGGCTCTCCAAGGAGCTGGACGGCATCTCTGCCGGCCTCACCAACGCAACCGTGCTTGACCGCCTGATGGAGGCCCGCGGCGACCTCACCGGCATCACCGCGGACGACCTGGTCACCGAGGTCCTTCCCATCGAGCAGGCCGCCGTGCCGCGCATCATCGGGTCCAAGGGCAGCACCCGCAAGCGCGTCGAGACCCGCTTCGGCGTGGTGGTCGACATTGACGACCCCGAGCGCGACCGCGCCCGCGGCAGGACCGGCGGCCGCGACCGCCGCGGACGCCCCGGCGACGCCCCCGCCGCGGACGCCCCGGCGGCGCCCACCACCCCCACGGTCCGCGTCCGCGGCCTCCCCGAGGACGTCACCTCCGCCCTCGCCCACATCCAGGACCTCTGCGCGTCGGAGCGCGACCGCACCGAGGTCCCCCGCGGCGTCATCAACCTTCTCCTCCAGGACAGCGGCGCCCTCATGCGAGAGCTCGAGGCCGAGCACGTCGTCCGCGTCAACCTCCTCCGCCCCGAGTCATCCTCCGGCCGCGGCGGCCGCAAGGGCAAGCGCGGCGCCCCCTCCTCCTCCCCCGCCGCTGCCGTCCTCACCCCGCACGTCGAGGTCGAGGGCCGCATGCCGCGCGTCCGCGCCTGCCTCCGCGACGTCGACAGGCTCGGCCGCTCCGCGGTCGTCGTCCCCCTCCCCGCCGACCTCGTCGTCGACGTCATCGGCCCCGCCGGCTCCCGCATCCGCAAGGTCCAGGACGAGCACGGCGTCGCCGTCGAGGCCTTCCGGCCCCAGTCCTCCAGCGAGGCCACCGCCGCCGCCGAGCGCGCCGGGCCGTCCTCGGGCGTCCGGATCTACGGCCGCGACGAGGCCGCCGTCGCCCGCGGCGCCGCCGCGGTGCGCGACCTCGCCGAGGAGTGGCGCCGCGTCGAGGAGTCGGTCCGCCTCGAGTCCGCCTTTGCCGCCTACCTCCTCCGCGACGGCGCCTCCAACATGACCGCCCTGCGCCGCGACATCGACGCCCAGATCGACGTCGGGCCCCGCCTATCCCCGGCCCTCCTCGCCAGCGCCGTCAAGCTCGCCGCCGCCGAGGCCGCCGCGGACGACGACGAGGACGACGACGAGGGCACCGCCACGCCCAGCGCCAAGGGCGGCGACGACGAGGACGACGCCGCCGACGTCTTCCTGCCCCCCGCCGCCGACGGCGTCCGCGTCCCCGGCCGCCGCTTCACCGTCCGCGCCCGCCGCGAGGCCCTGGCCGCCGCCGCCGCCGCCCTCCGCACCAGCTACGCCGAGTTCCAGGCCGGCCGCCGCCGCGTCGTGGTGCCCGCCGCCGCCGCCCGCGCCCTCGTCCGCGGCGGAGGCGCCGAGATCAAGCGCCTCCGCAAGGCCTGCCCCGCCGGCGTCGTCCTCAACGTCGCCTTCGCGCCCGAGGCCGCGCGCGGCGACCGCCGCCGCGGAAGCGGCCGCGACGCCCCCGACGACGCGCTCCTCCCTCCCCCCGGCAAGGCAGTCATGACCCTCCGCGTCGACTCGCGATCCGGCGAGCCCGCGCCCAAGCGGGGCAAGACCGCCGGCGGAGCCAAGAGGGGCGCCGCCAAGAAGGAGGACGCCGCCGCCGCCGATGACACCGAGGCCAAGGAGGACGGCGCCGCCGAGGCCGCGAGCGATGACGACGAGGAGCCCGCCGCCGCCGCCGCCGCCGCCGCCGCCGCCGCCGCCGCCGCCGCCGCCGCCGCCGCCCCCATGACCGAGGCCGAGAAGCTCTCGGCCGCCGAGGCCCTCGTCCGCGAGGCCGTCGCCTCCTTCAAGGAGACCACCCTGACGGCCCCCGACCACGCCGTCCCCGCCATCCTCGGCAAGGGCGGCGCCGTCATCGCCAAGCTGCAGACGGACTCCGGCGCGAGCGTCACGCTCGAGCGCGGTCCTCTGCTCGCTGGCGCGGGCCGCGAGGCCTCCTCCTCCTCCTCGGGCCGCCGCGGCGCCTCGGGCGGCAAGGGCGGGCCCCGCGGCCGCGGCCCTCCCCGCGGCCCCCGCGGCCCCTCCAAGGTCCACGTCAGCGGCCTCGACGCCGCCGTGGACGCGGCGGTGGAGGCCCTGGAGGCGATCCTGGAGAAGCACCAGAGCGAGGACGTCGAGGGGGCGGGCGACGCCGACGTGCGGGCGGCCATCATCGGCACCAAGGGCGCCGCCATCAAGGCCCTCCAGGCCGAGACGGGCGCCAGCATCGACGTGGAGCGCGAGCGCGGCGTCTTTGTGGTGGTGGGCGACAAGGAGCAGGTGGCGCGCGGCGTCGAGGCCCTCCGGGCCGCGATCGAGACCTACCGCCGCACCCACGCCAGCCTCAGCGTCGGCCCCGACATGGCCCTCACCGTCATCGGCAAGGGCGGCGAGGCCGTCAAGGCCCTGGAGGAGGAGTTCTCCGTCCGCATCAACGTCGACACCCGCACGGGGGAGCTTTCCCTCCGCTCCGACGACGAGGAGCGCCTCGCCGCCGCCGTGGCCAAGATCCGCGACATCACCGGCATGGACAAGCCCTCGGTGGAGGTCCCCTTTGACCGCACCAAGATGGACCGCGTCCTTCCCGTCGTCCTCGGCCGCGGCGGCGCCGCCCTCCGCCGCATCCAGACCGCCCACGGCGTCATCGTCGCCGTCGACCGCGCCCGCGCCGTCCTCACCGTCCGCGGCGACGAGGACGCCGTGGGCCCCGCCGCCGCGGAGCTCGCGCGCGCCGTCAAGGAGGGATCCAAGACCGTCATCGACCTCACCGTCCCCTCCTCGGCATTCCCCGCCATCGTCGGCCGCCGCGGCGCCACCATCCGCGCCCTCGAGCGCCTCACGGGGGCGTCCATCGAGGTCCGCAAGGGGGCCACGGCCGACGGGGGCTCCGACGGCCGCGGCTCCCGCGGCGGCTCCGGCCGCTCCGGGGGCCGCAGCGGCGGCGGACGTGCCGGCGGCGCCGGGGCTCGCAACGGCCGCGGCCGCTCCGGCGGAGCCTCGGCCTCGTCCTCCTCCGCGGCGGGCCTCACCGACGCCCGCGTCACCATCCGCGGCTCCCGCAACGCCGCCAACGCCGCCAAGGCCGCCATCCGCGCCATCGCCTCGGGCCAGGCCCAGGCCATCCTCCCGCTCGGCCGCGACGTCGCCGCCGCCCTCCTCGGCCCGGAGCGCTCCGTCCTCGACCGCATCGCCGCGGCGGGCATCACCTGCACCATGACCGGGTACGAGGCGGCCAGGCCCGGCAGGGGCGGGCCCGCCCCCTCGGCCCGTGCCGCGCCCTCCATCCTCGCATCCTCGCTCTGGGGCGAGCTGTCCGCCAAGGACGAGGCCAAGGAGGAGGAAGAGGCCGCCAGGGCCGCGAAGGACGCCGCCGACGACGCAGCGGCCGCCGCCGCCAAGCTCGCCGACGATGACGACGACGAGGACTCCACCGCTGCCGTCCCCTGCGTCCTCGTCGCCCCCGACGCCGAGCGCCTCGCCGACGCCCAGGCCGCCGTCGAGTTCGCGCTCTCCCACCGCTTCCCCGCCACGTTCGCCAGGGTCCCCGCCCCCGCCAGCGTCCTCGAGGCCGTGGCGCGCGACGACGGGCCGCCCCCCCGCGCCTCCTCCGGCGCGGCCGCCGCCGCGGACGCTGACGCCGCGCCCGCGCCCGGCAAGGTCGACCTCAGCGCCGCCGCCATGACCTCCCGCTTCGGCCTCGAGGCAGTGTGGACCAACGCCGTGGCGGGGCACGCCGTGCTTGCCGGCCCCGCCGACGCCGTCGCAGCCGCAAAGGCCGCCCTGACCTCGGCCGCCGCCGCCTTCGTCGCCCTCCGCGGCCTCGTCGCCGTCCCCTCGGAGCTCGCCTCCTCCATCGTCGGCAAGGGCGGATCCCGCATCCGCGAGCTCGAGGCCGAGACCTCCTGCCGCCTGCAGCTCCTCAAGCCCGGCGACGACCGCGCCGCCGCCGACAAGGAGGCCGCCCCCATCCTCGCCCTCGGCCACAGCGTCCTCCGCATCACCGCCAAGACCCCCGACCAGGCCCTCGCGGGCGTGGAGACCCTGACCGCCGAGGTCGCCCGCCTCGGCAGCCTCCGCCGGAACGTCCCCATCCCCGCGGGCGGCGCCGGCGCCGTCGTCGGCTCCAAGGGCTCCACCATCCGCGCCATCATCGACGAGACGGGCGCCAGCCTCCGCATCAGCGAGGACCGCACCTCCGTCGCCGTGTCCGCCGGCACCGCCGAGGCCGTGGACAAGGCCCAGGAGCTCATCCGCGCCGCCCTCGAGGCCGCTGGCTACAGCCCCGACGGCGCCACCGGCCTCTCCGAGACCGTGGTCGAGTGCAGCCGCAACGCCGCCGTCGCCGTCATCGGCAAGGGCGGCGAGACGGTGCGCCGCATCCAGGACATGGCCCGCGGCGTGAGGCTCAACATCGAGGCAGACGAGGGGCGCGTGACCATCACGGGGCCCGAGGATGCCGTCGCCACCGCCGAGGCGGAGGTCCGCGCCGTCGTCGACGCGGCCGAGGCCGAGGCCAAGGAGCGCCGCTCCACCCGCCGCACCGACGACGACGGTGAGGACGATGAGGGCGCGGAGAGCGAGGGCGGCGACGCAGCCCGGCGGCGCGGAGGTGGGGGCGGCAGGCGCCGCGACGAGCGCCCCCGGGAGACCGAGGCCGACACGCGCACCCCCGCGCAGCTCGCCGCGGCCATCCTCCCCGCCGTCCCCATCGGCGCCGGCGCCGACTGGCACCAGCGCATGCAGGACCGCCAGAGGGCCGAGAACCGCAACCGCCAGGCCCGCGCTGGAGCCGTCCGCGCTTCCGCGCCCCGCCCCGCGCGCTCCTCCGCCAAGCCCGACCAGGCCGCCCAGGCCCGCTCCAAGGCAGACCAGGCGCGCCGCGCCGCCGACGCCGCCCCTGCCTCCCGCCGCACCGCCGCCGACGACGTCCTCTCCCTGCTCTCCGGACAGGCCGCCGCCGCCCCGGCTGAGCACGCCGCGACCCCGGCCCCTGCACCCGCCCCCGCCCCCGCGGCCCGCGGCCCGCCCCCCGGCCTCGGCTTCACCCCGGCCTCGGCCCGCACCCGCCCCCGCCGCACCGAGCTCGCGGCGCCCGCCCCGGCCCCCGCGCCCGCCGACGACCCCCTCGCCCTCCTCGGCCTGACCGGCCCCGCCGCCTCCTCCACCGGCGGTGCCAGGAGCTCCAGGGCCGCCGCGCCCGCCCCCGAGGTGGCCGCGACCGGCACGACGGCGTCCATGGGCGGCGTCACCATCCGATTCTGAAGCACCGCCCTCCCCCCGTGATTGTGCGCCCCCAGTGCTGCAGGCTGAACCTTCCACGCCCCACAACCGGCTCGTCGCCGTGAGCCACACGCTTCATGAGCCAAGCAACGGAGAAGTCGTTTGTTGTCCATGCCCCGCCATGACGAGCGTCAGGCGCGGCGCGAACCGACGACTCTGCTCCGTCGTTCGTCGTGGTCGCCGCCTGCTCCGCTCACTCTGTGCCCGTGCATGCGGCAGATGCTGCACAGGGCTGGGGCGTCGTTTGTGCACCCCGCGGCGGCAGGGGTCCGCGGACTGGCCGGCAAGGCCAGCCCAGGGCTCGAGCGCATCCGCAACTGCGGCATCATCGCCCACATCGATGCAGGTGCGTGCGGGTGTCGTATTTGACTGCAGCAGAGGGTCTACGCCTTGCCCAACGCGAGCCTGACGGGGGCGCATTTTGCTCCGCTAGAATCGCAGGCAAGACCACCCTGAGCGAGCGCCTGCTGCTGTACGCCGGTAGCATCTCGTCTGTCGGCGAGGTGCACGATGGCCTTGCAACGATGGACTTCATGGACCAGGAGCGGGAGCGGGGCATCACGATTCAGTCCGCCGCCACAACCTTCGCCTGGGAGGGCGCCCTGGTGAACCTGATCGACACGCCGGGGCACGTCGATTTCACGGTGGAGGTGGAGCGGTCGCTTCGTGTGCTCGACGGCGCGGTGGCGCTCTTTGACGCCGTGCACGGCGTCGAGGCGCAGTCCGAGACAGTGTGGCGGCAGGCGACGCGCTACCTCGTCCCGAGGCTTGCGTTCGCGAACAAGATGGACCGGGAGGGTGCCTCCATGGAGCGCGTCACCGACGGGCTCCGGGGCCGGCTGGGCGCGAGGCCAATCGTGCTCCAGATGCCGCTCGGAGAGTCGGCGGCCTTTTGCGGCGTCGTGGACCTCCTGACCATGCAAGCGCTGACGTTCAAGGGGGCGCGGGGCGAGGAGGTGGTGTCCAGGCCGGTCCAGGACGCGGCGCCGTCGCTCAGTGGCCTCTCGCCGCCCGGCGCCCCCGCCGACGTGGCCGAGGCCGCGGAGGAGGCGAGGCTGGAGATGCTCGAGGCGCTTGCCGACGCGGACGGCGACGTGGCGGACGCCTTCCTGGCCGCCATCGACGGCGGGGACCTGTCCCCCGCTGCGCCGGGCCTCGACCCCGCGTCCGTGGCCGCCGCCATCAGGCGCGTGACCCTCGCGCAGGTCGCCGGGGGCCACGCTGACGGGGCCATGCCCGTGCCCGTGCTCTGCGGCTCTGCCTACCGCAACGTCGGCGTGCAGCCCCTCATGTCCGCGATGCGGGCCTACCTGCCCTCCCCGCTCGACGCCCCGCCTCCTGCCGCCACGGGCGTGGACGGGGAGGCGGCGCCCCCGCCCGTCCCGGACCCCGCCGCGCCGCTGGCGGCCTTCTGCTTCAAGGTGGCCCACCACCCGACCCGCGGCCCCCTGGCCTACTTCCGCGTCTACTCGGGCACCATGACCAGGGCGTCGCTGAGCAACACCACGCGGGACTGCCCCGCGGAGCGGCCGTCCAAGCTCCTGCAGCTGCTGGCGGAGGAGGACAGGGAGGTGGACGCCGTGCCGGCGGGCCACATCGGCGCGGCCTCGGGCCTCAAGCACGCCAGGACGGGCGACACCCTGTGCGCCTCGGGCGACGCCGCGGGCATGATCCGCCTCCCGGGCCTGGACCTCCCCGCCCCTGTCTTCACCGCGTCGCTCGAGGCCGACGGGGCCTCGGCCCAGCGGCGCCTGGAGGAGGCCCTGGCCGTCCTGGTGCGGCAGGACCCGAGCCTGCGCGTGGAGGAGAGCCCCGAGACGGGGCAGCTGCTGCTCTCGGGCATGGGGAAGCTGCACCTCGAGGTCTCGATGGAGCGGCTGCGCCGGGAGCACCGGCTGGAGGACATCCGCCTCGGCCGCGTCACCGTGGCGTACAGGGAGGGCGTCTCCGGGCCCGGCCGGGCCTCCGCCGTGTTCGACAAGGTCCTGGACGGCAAGCGGCGCTGGGCCCGAGTCGCGGTGACGGTCCGCCCGGCCGCGGACGTCGGCGCTCCCAACACCATCACGGTCTCGGGAGGCAAGGCCGTGCGCCGCGCGGTGGACGGGGCGGCCATCGTCACGACGAGGGTCGTGCAGGCGGGGGAGGAGGCCCAGGCGGCGGCAGGGGACGCGGCTGACGGGGCGACGCACCAGTCCTCGGCCCTGCACCGGTTGCTCGCCGAGGCGCTGGTGGAGGCCCTGGAGGCGGCGCTGGACCGGGGCCCCAGGCTCGGGTGCGCCATGCTCGGGGTGGAGCTGCAGATCGACCAGGAGGGCACGTGCGTGGGGCCGGACACCGACGGCGTGGCGCTCCGAGGCGCCGCCGCCGCGGCCGTGAGCCGCGCGGTGGAGCGTGCGGGCGCCGTCCTGCTCGAGCCGGTGATGTCCCTGGACGTCTCGACGCCCGACGAGGCCACGGGTCAGGTCCTGAACGACGTCACGTCGAGCCGGCGGGGCCGGGTGAATGAGGTGATGCAGGACGGCAGGCGCAGCGTGGTGCGGGCCGAGGTACCGCTGTCCGAGCTGGCGGGCGACTACGCAGGAGCGCTGCGCAGCCTCACGGCGGGGGAGGCGAGCCACTCGATGCGGTTCCTCGCTTACGAGCGAGTGCCCGCGGATTTTGAGCGCCGCATCGAGGACGAGGCAGCCGGGCTCAGCTGAGCGAATCCCAAAACTTTGCATCGCGCGAACCCGGCCGTCGCTCAAAGCCCCCGACACATGTTGCCAACCAGATACATCATGACCTGGCACTTCGAAAGCACCGATGCGTGTGGTTTGGTTTTTCGGTGTCCAGCGAGGCCATCACGATTGTGCCAGGGGGGCTCAATGTCTACGGGTTCAAGGCCAGTCCGTCCAAGCAGAGATTTTGCCCCGACCGACTTACTTGTGACGTCCACACTGCCGGCAAAACACCCTCATGTCTTACACCAGATGTCTGGCGTAGTTGACCAGCGCTTGGTGAGGATTGACGATCATGCGGTTGGTTATTCGCCTGCAACACACGCGGACGAGCACACAGTCACCACTTTGTCCAGGCCACGGCAGCGGCCGTGCCCGGCCTGGCCGCCGGGTCGGGCGCCACGCCGATGGCCGCGGTGAACATCGGCGCGTGCTGGGGCCCGCCCCTGCGGCGCTTCTCGTCCCACAGCAGAACGTGGTCGGATCCGTTGGCGGCCCTTGACGCCGCCGTCCCCGCCCCGGGTGCAGCCGCAAGGGCGCCTGCCGTCTTGTCCGCGTCCAGGCCAGGCCACATCGGCGACAGCGGGATGACCTGGCCCCGCACCCCCTCCTCGCTCGCGGGCTTGAGCGGCCCCGAGTAGGCGAGGCGGCCGTCCAGCCAGAGGTCCAGCGAGGCGGCCCCCCTGCCCGGGGTCTTGGAGTAGTTCCTCAGGCGGATGGCCCCCAGGGTGACGGGCGCGTCCAGGCAGAAGATGAGCTCGTTGAGAGCGCCGGCGTGGACGGAATGGGCGAGGGGGGCGAGCCACGGGCGGCGGCCCTTGGCGGCCGGGCCGGGGGGGCCCGTGGCCGGGTCGTCGCCCGCGTGGGCCGAGGGGTCGAATGCGAGGTTCGCCGGGAGGCGCCCGTCGGCCCTGGCCTTGCCCTCCGGCGCCACCTCGTTGACGGAGGAAGGGAGGGCGCGCACCTGCCTGGGGGTGACCCGGACGCGGCGGCCCGCGGCGTCGTAGAGCGCCACGTCGTCGAGGCCGACGTAGTAGAGGTCCGCGATGGACGCCTCGATGCGCAGGAGGACGGTCTGCGCCCTGGGCCACGGGGTCGGCTCGCTGACGAGGCGGACGGGCCACTTGAGGAAGCCGAGGCCGCGGTGAACGCGGAGCGCGGCCGAGGCGCTGTGCGACGGGACCGGGGCGGCCGAGGCCCCGTGGGTGGGGTCCACGACGACGGCAGCGGTGCCGCCGGGGCAGCGGTCCGCGGCGGACGGCACGGCGAGGGCGATCGCCTGCTCGAACGGCAGGGTCACGCCGCCCGGGGCGGCGCGGACCGCGAGACCGGACGTCCAGACGGCGGCGCCCGACGCCGACGCCTCGTCGGTGGCGGGGTGGCCCGCGGCCCTGGCGACGACGGCGCGGCCGTCGAGCGTGAGCGACGCAGTGCGCACTCCTCGCCCGGCGTCGTCGGCGCTCTTGTTGTAGTTGAAGAGCACGATCTGCGGGACGCAGGGCGAGAGGACGGGAGGGCGGGGTTGGAGACGCGGGCAGGCAGGGCGCGGGGCTCGCAGGCGCGAGCGCCGCGGCGGCACGGCGGGGCCTCACCCCCGCGAGCGGCAGCGGCCTGCCAAGGTCGACCCGGAGCCAGTGGCGCTCCCCCTCCGTGAAGGGCACGAGCCACATGTGCGTGTCGTCCGTGGTCACCTCGTGGCCGTCCACGAGCTTGTCCAGGGTGCGAGGGTCCCCGGAGTGGCCGTCCTGCGTTCGCGAGGGAGGGGGGGTGCGAGGGTGAACGGGTGCCTTCTGGGCGGGGGCACGAGGGGCGGCAGGCGGTCCCCCGGCAGTGTGCCGCCGTCGCTCACCACGTTGATGTCCCTGGGGCTCGCGTCGAGCATGTCGTGGCGGAGCGCGACGCGCCGCACCAACCCCGTGGCCTCGTCCGCGACGAGCACGCGGAGGGCGGTGAGGCCGGCGTAGTACGGGTCCCCGTGGGTCTCCAGGAGGCCGAGCTCCAGGACGCGGGCGCAGGGGAGGCCGCGGACGTCGACGGTGCAGCCCTCCGCGCAGGGGGAGACGTCCCATGGGGACCACTTCCCCGGCGCGCAGACCGCGGGGGGCGTGGGCGCGGCCTGGTGGGCGTCGGGCTGGCGGGCCGAGACGGCGCGGGAGGGGCCGGCGGGCCGCGCGCCGTCCGGCATGCCGCCCGTGAGGCCCGACGGAGCCGAGGCCAGGGCCGCCCTGGCGTCGGCAGTGGCGCCCGTGCGGGGCCGCGGGGCCGGTGCCTCCGAGGCGGCGCCGTCCGCCGCCGCCTCGCCGCCGTCCCCGGCCTCGCGCACCGCCTCCTCGTACCCCGTCTTGGGCTGGGGCCCGCGGCGCCTGCGGCGGAGGCCCGCCGACGCGGCCCTCGTGCCCCGCGCCGGGGCGTCGGCGTCGGCGGTGTCCGGCCGGCGGCTGGCCAGCATGCGCACGGCGTCCTCTCGCATCGCCTCGGCGGTCCAGTCGTCCTCGCCGCCGTCCGGGTCCGCCCCGAAGAGCCGGTCCATGACGGCCTGGTCCGTGGTGAAGAGCACGCACTCGGCGCACTGCGACGCCTCCGCCAGGTCCCCGGGGGCCTTGCGCACCTCCCCGTCGAACACCACCACGCCGTCCAGGGCGAGCCGCACGCCCCTGACGCCGCGGTACGAGTGCACGCGGCTCTTGTTGTAGTTCCAGAGCCGCAGCATCGAGACGGAGCACGGGCGGGACAGCTCCACCTCCACAGTCGCCGTCGAGCCGGGGGTCCAGGGCGCCAGCCAGGAGTGGAGGTCGTCGCGGGTGAACCCCGTGCCGTCGACGAGCTTGTCCGCCGTCCTGGGGTCTGACCCGTACCCGTCCAGCACGTTGACGTCGCCCGGGTCGGCCGACACGGAGCGGACGCGGCAGGCGGAGGCGTCTGCGGCCCCGAACGTGTAGGTGACGCGGGAACCCGCGACGGAGCGGACGGGGCCGGCGTCCTCCGAGGGCGGCGCGACGCGTGCGCCCGACTGGTCAAAGACGTCCACTCCGGCGAGGCCGACGTAGTGCGGGTCGCCCCACGTGGAGCGCACGGTGACGGTCAGGCGGGTCCCCGTGGGCAGCACGGGGACGTCCACGAGGGAGACGCCGGCGAGGGAGCCGCTCATGGCCAGGGGGCGGCCGCCCGGCCCGCCCCGGCGGCCGGGCGCCGCGCCGCCGCCGCCGCCGTCGTCGTCGTCCTCGTCGTCGGACGGCGTTCCGTCCCTGAGAGCAGAGGCGGACTCGCGGAGAAGCGCGTCGGCGTCGTCGATCACGTCCGACGCCCCGGTGACGCGGTCACGGGGGAGCGCCCCCGGCTTCCGTGCCGCCGCCGCGGCCGCCGCGTCGGGCGACGCCGCCTCCTCGTCGTCCTCGGGAACGGCGGCCGGCGCGTCACCCGCCTGCGCCCCCTGCCCCACCCTGCCCCTGTGGTTGGCCTCGAAGAAGGAGAGCGAGTCGAGGGAGCGCTCGAGCACATCGGAACGCTCCCTCGGCCGGGCCGCGGCCGGGGACGGCTCCCCGCTCCGGAGGCCCTCGAGCGACGGCGAGCCGGGCGCACCGGCGTCCGGAGGCAGCAGGGCCGACGACGGCCTGAGCGGTCCCCGCTTTGCCGGGGCAGGGGCCGCCGCCGCCGCGCTGTCAGGACCGGACGAGCCGGCGAGGAGACGTGCCGCGGCGCTCGAGAGAGGGCGCCTCCCCCTCGACGACGACGAGGCCGACGCCGCGGACGCGGGCGGGGCAGCGGAGCCCGGCCTGGCCGACGCCGCAGAAGGAGGGCGGGGCGCCGCCTGCCTCGCCACCTCGGCCTCCAGGGCATCAGAGGCGCGCGGCGTGCGCGAGGGGCCGGGGCCGGGGCGGGCGGCGTCATCCGGAGGCTGGGACGGTGTCGACCCCGCTCCCACGTCGTCCGCCGCGCGTGGCAGCGCCGCCGCCGCCGCCCCGGCTGCTCGCTCACGCCGCGTCGGCGAGAAGCCCTCCTCGCTGCCTCCATGGGCTGCAGCCGAGGCCGAGGCCGCGCCCCTCGGCGGGCTCTTCGAGAGCTTGGGCCTGGCCGGGCTGAGGATGGGCGAGACCCGTCCGGTCCGGTCCAGAGGCAGGGGCTTGAAGGAGTCGAGGACGGGGGCGTCCGCGCGCTGGCGGCGGCTGCCCCGGCGGTCGGGGGACCTGGACGGCTCGGGGGGCGGCAGGTCCGGCGCGCCGGCAGAGGGTGCTGCGGCGTCGGCTCCGGCGGCGGCCGGCGCGGCGGCGGTTTCGCCACCGTGCGCGAGGCGCGACCGGGACCGCTTGCGCACCGTGGGCTGGGTCTGGGGCGCCCCGACGCCCCGCCCGGCCCTGCGTCCAGACCGGAGCATCGTACCGAGCCTCGCGGGGGTGAGGGACGCCGAGATCGCCACGGCAACCGGCTCCAGCGTCGCGGCCCTGCCGGTGCCCCGCGGCACGACGCCCCTCCACGCGCTCCGGCCCCCGACCAGCACCTCCACCTCGCGCACCCCGGCCGACGTGCCGTCCTCCGGCCACCCGGGCGGGCCGCCGCGGCAGTTGTAGTTCCACAGGACGACCGAGCCCGGGGCCTCCCCGTCCGGCAGCCACACCCGGACCTCAGCCAGGGGCGGGGCCGACGCGCCGCCGCCCGCCGACGGCGATGCGTACCCCCACCACACGTCCTCGAGCGACGCGGTCTTGAACGCCCCGTTGCAAAGCCGCGCGCCCGGGGCACCGACCCCGGGGGAGGGCGTCGGGCCCAGCGCCACCTCAGGCAGCTCCTCCGCCGGGCGCAGCTCCTGCCTGCGCGCGCCCGCCCTCCGGAGCCACACCCTCGCGGCGGGGAGCGTCAGCAGCCGATGGCTCGCGCCGAACACCTGCACCTCGGTCAGGCCGACGGCCACGGCCGCCCCGCGCTCCTCCGCCGCGTCGCTCCCGTACGTGGAGTGCACCCGCACCGTCACCGCCACGCCGCGCGATGCCGGCGGCGACGCGTCCGCCCCGCCGTCGTCGCTGCTCCCGCTGCTGTCGCCGTCGTCGCGAGGGGGCTGCTGCGCCGGCGCCGCCCCGCCGGGGCCCGGACGCTCCCCTCCGCCAGGGGAGAGCGCAGCACGGAGCTCCTGTGAGATCCGCGCCTGCGCCGTGGCGTCGGCCGGGTCAGCGACCGAGCGGAGCACCCGCAGCAAAGATCCGCGCGCGTCGCGCTGCAGGCCCCGGAATAGCTTCAGCAGCTCTTGGGCATCGTCATGGCTCGTTCTTGCAGGGTCGGCATCCGCCGCCGCACCGTTCCCGCCCCCTGCGAGCGGGCTTGACGCAGCGGCGGGCGCGGGCGCCGGCAGCGCGGCTTGCCTGCCGCCCGCGGTGCGGATGACGACCGGCGCCCCGTGCTGCCACCCCGACCCGCTTGATGTGCCAGTTGCTACGGGATGCGCCCGAGCCGCGGTCCTGCGGCCCGGCCGGGGGGGGGCAAGCAGCGGGGCTAACGGCGGTTGTGCTTGAGTGGCTGCGCTCCTGCACGCTGGCCCCCTCGCGAAGCCGCGCGCGCGATGCAGCTCGGCGCGCACGCGCCCCGCATGGCTCTGGCTACGGTCTCACGGCGCAGGGTCTTTCCCGTGGTTCGCCCCGGACACAAACCGCGAAAACCCCAGCTCCCGGTCCCGGGCCGGGTCCGCCCTGGCGGCCTCCTCCGCCCTGCGCCTGCGCTGCACCTGGTCCTCGAGCCGCTTCAGGTACTCAACGTGCTGCGGGTCGGCCGCGCCGTCCGCCATCGGAGCCCCGTGTTGCAAGCGCGGGGCGCGCTTGAATCGGACGTGCGATGCCCCAGGCCACGCTAATCTATGCTGCCAAGCCAAAGACTCGAGCTGGCCGCCGAGCGGCCGGGCAGAGCAAGGCTGCGGGGACGGCGCCTTTTGTTTCCGGAGCGTGCGCAAGGCCCGCAACACTCGCCCGGCGTCTCGGGCGCGGCCTCTGGGACCCAGAGGAAGCAGACTCGCCCGGCAGACGTCCGGGGCGGAGAGACCAGGCACAAATGTGGCCATTCACCTCGTCGACGACGCCGGCAAGCCAGGCAGCCCCCCCGACGGCGGGCGGGCCGCTGGACCCGGCGGCGGTGCAGAAGTTCACCAGTTACCTGAGGGAGAAGGGGCGGTACTTCGCGGTGCGCAGGCCGGACGGGCGCGTCGTTCACGTTCTCGGGGTTGTTCCGGGGTCGCAGGCGAGCTGCCGCGAGGCCAAGAACCTCATCGTCGCGCTCAGGCCCGACACGGTGTACGTGGACACCATGGTCAGCAGCGTCCCGACGCTCCGGAAGCACGTCATGCTCGGCGGCCCGCCCCGCCTGACCGCCCCGCCATCGGCGGAGATCAGGCTGGACCACGGGCTCGCGATGAGCACGCAGCGCCACAAGGTGGCGTGCGAGGCAGGGATGTTCCGCATGCTCGGGGTGGACCCTGACGACGTCTGGCGCACCGGCGTGGCCGAGGCTGAGAAGTCCGGCGCCCGCGTGCTGGCCTGGCCGGCGCACTTTACGAAGCGCTACAACAACAACCTCATGGCATACGAGCGCTTCGGCGGCATCGGGTTCGACGTGTTCGGCAACGCCGGCTTCTGGAGCTCGCAGGTGTCCCTGGTCTCGATGCTCGAGATGACGCCGATCAAGATCCTCGACGGCCTGAGCAGCCCCGTCGGGCAGGTCGTCACGCCCCCGTCGGGGTACTTCACCACCACGCAGGTGGAGCGGCTGTGCAAGCAGCACCGCCAGGCCTTTGACGCCTTTGCCAAGAAGAACAGCGCCCGCTCCACCGACTTCGAGGTCCACTTCGCCGGGCAGATCAGGGACTTCCACGACCGCATCGCCGTGGGCAGCGAGGCCAACCCGGACCCCACCGCGCCGCCGGCCGACCGCCTGTCCGTGTCGGAGGCGCAGAGCATGCTCGCGCAGCTGGAGCTCGCCCGGGATCTCTTCGCCGTGCAGTCGCAGACCCTCGCGGGCGTCCTTGTCGGGGACGACGAGCTCGCCGACGCTGATGCCGCCCTCGACCGGGCGGGGACGGACTCCGGGGCGCGCCGCGCGGCCCCGGCCGCCGCGGCCGCCGAGACCGTCGCCCTCGTGGAGCTCCCCCGCGTCGCCGGCCTCCTCCGCGCCTGGGACTCCCCCATGCCCGTGGCCGAGGGCCTCGTGGAGCGCGACGTCAACGGCTTCGTGATGCAGGTGGGGGTGCCGGCCGCCGGCGCCGCCGGCTTTGCCTACGCCTACAACCGCCTCCTCATCCGCCGCTTCCCGCGCGCCGCGGGAGGGGTTGCAGCGGTCGTCGTCGTGGCCGGAGGCGCGGCCTACGCGACGTCCATGTTCGTCGGCGGCTACGCTCCCTTCGGCATCGGCCTGTGGCAGGCGCTCGCAAGCCCCGTGGTGCCGGTCGGCCAGACCCTCGGCCTGGGTGACGAGACCAAGCGCGTCTGATCCATCAGGTGGCTGCATCGGCAGCAGCCGCGCGCGTGTATGGGCCGCGTGCGTGCCCGTTCTGAATCTCATCGTTCCCGTGCAAGCACCACGCACCACGTCATCTCTCCCCGGCCCGGGGCGGCGCCACCGGCGCGAGCCCGGGGTCTGTCCTTGGTCTGGCGGACCAGACGGTGCCCTCGGTGGGGCTCGGGGGCACTTGCGCGAGGGTCTTGAGCATCTCCTGCGGCTTGTGCGGGCAGGACCCGGGGGGGAAGGAGCAAGCAGGCCTGGGAGCGCGGCGCTCTCCATGGCATTGCATGCACTCCGGCCATCTTGCTCACGCGTGCCTTGGCGGGCTCCGCCGACTTGAGTGCGAAGCAGAACTTCAGCTCGGCCATTTTCTTCTCGCACATGTCGAACTCGCCCTCCCGCCAGTAGACATCGAACTGGTGGGTCGGCGCTGCGGATCGAACCGGGGGGTTATAGCGAAGGGGAGCGCCACGTCGCCTGCGGGGGCAGGAGACGGCGGCCTTGCCCTTGCGCCGGCCGCCCCGCCTCACACATGCAGAACGCCATGGCGTTGAAGCAGTCGGTGCAGCTGACGGAATTCCGCAGCCGCTCCGTCTCGGCGTCGCGGTCTCTCGAGGCCATCGGCTCGGCGTGCCGCGAGTGAGGGGCGCAGCGGGCGACGCTGGTTGGCAAAGGCTGCATCAGTCAAGGGCAAACACATCGACGACGCGCACGCCGTTTGCTTCCGCGATCGCGGCCTCGTCCTGGCCCGTGGGGCCGGGCCGGTGCCCCCCGACCCCGAGCGCGGCGGCCACGGTGGCAGCGACGCTCGCCCGCACCGTCGTGGTCACGCGGTCCACCACAACGCGCGGCGCGGTGTCCTCCGACCACGGCCCGGGGAGCACGACACCCGAGGGCGTCGGATGCGACCGCGCGCTCGCCCGTGGCGCGTCCTCGGCCCCCCCCGCGCGGAGGGGCAGCCGCCGCAGCGTCGAGGCGAGGTCCGAGACGTCCCGCACCGCCACGTCGCCACCAAGGGGCACCCAGTCCGCCCCTTCGCCCTCGACAGCCACGCCCATCGCCCCGAGGGCGGCGCGCGCGAGCGGCCCCGAGAGCCGCGGCACCGCCACCCGTGACCGGAACGCGTCCAGAAGGCCGAGCGATGCCAGCAGCGTCGGCGACCGCGCCGTGGCCACGACCACGAGCCTCCCCGCGCCGTCCCCCGCCCCGTCGCGGAGCACCACGGACAGCGTGTGCGCCACGGCCCGCGAGGCCTGCGCGGCGCCCGACCCGGCGTCCCGCACCGCCTCCAGCAGCCCCTCCAGGTCGTCGAGCAGCAGCACCGACACGCACCCGGGGCCGGCGCACGCCCGCCTCGCCGCGCCAAAGGCCGACCGCACCGCGCGGGCCCTCGCCCCCTCGTGAAGCTCCAGCAGGGCGGACGGCCGAAGGATCCGCACCGCCGAGGGCGCGCTCCCCCCCTCGCGGTCGTCGGGCCCCTCGCACTCGTCGCCGTCGCCGCCGCCCGCGGCCCGCACCGCCGCGGCCGCGAGCCGGATGACGTCCTCCTGTGCGGGGGCGCCGCCGAGCGGGCACCTCCAGCCCGATGCCGCCGCGATCGCCGCCGCCACCTCGGCGGCCAGCGCGGTCTTCCCTGCGCCCTCAGGGCCGTGGAGGAGCAGGGTCGCCGTCCGGGCCGGCTCGCTGGCCGGGAGCGCCCCCCCGCGCCTCGGTGCGGGCGGCGGCGGGGCGGCGGCCGCCGTTCCTGCCTCCCGCAGCCGGCGGGCTGAGGCTACCACCGCGTCGCGCTCTGCTCGCGTCCCGAGGAGGGGTGCCGGGGCGGGGATGCCGGCCTGCAGTGCCACGGCGCGGATGGCGCGGCGGAGGGCGGCGACGAGCGGCTCCGCCTCGGCGACCAGGCCGTAGGGCTGGAGCAGGCGCCGCGCGGCGTCGGGGCTCAAGCCCTCGGTGGCCTCGTCCTGCCGCCCGCGGCGCTCGTCGACGGCCCGGCGCGCCGTTGCCAGGGCCTCGTCCACGTCTGCGACGGTGACGCGGAGGTGTCCGGACGCGCCGCCGAGGGAGCCGCCGCCGTCGCCGCCAAAGGCCCGCTGCATCGCGAGCGCCGCGGCGTCGCGCGCGAGGCCGGCCAGGTCGGCGCCGGACATGCCGTCCGTGGCCTCGCCCACGGCGGAGAGGTCCACGCCGGTGTCCAGCATTCCGCGCTCCCGCAGCTGCCGGGTGTGGAGGCCCAGGATCTCCTCCCGGCCGCGGCGGGAGGGGTAGGGGACCTCCACGTGGACCTCGAGGCGGCCGGGGCGCAGCACCGCGGGGTCCAGCACGGCCTTGCGGTTGGTCAGCCCGATGACCAGGAGGTTCGGGGTCGTCTCCGCGGCGCCGTCCATCTTGGCGAGGAACTGGTCCACCACGCCGTCGTACACGCGCTGCGCCGGGTTGTCCTCCGAGCCCGAGCCGGAGCGGCGGGAGAGCAGGGAGTCCACCTCGTCGATGATGAGCACGTGGAGCGACGCGGCGTCGCCCCGCTCGCGCCGCTCCCGCTCCGCCGGCTCGAACAGCGCCCTCACGCGCGCCTCCGAGTCTCCCACGAACTTGGACATGACCTCGGGGCCGGCGACGAAGCGGACACGGGCCCCCAAGAAACGGGCGAGGGCGCGGGCGAGGAGGGTCTTCCCCGTGCCGGGCGGGCCGTGGAGCAGCGCGCCCCTCGCGTGCGTCGCGCCCGTGGCCTCGAGGACGGCGGCGGGGACCACCCTGGTGGCGAACAGGCGGCGGAAGAGCCCGAGGATCTGCGGGCCCAGGCCCCCCACGCCGAGGCGCTCCACCGGGTCGAAGCGCAGCGGGTCGAAGGCCAGCTCGTACGACACGGCGCGGGGCACCTCGAGCCGGACCAGGGCGGGCGAGGCGCCCGGCGGAGCGAGGACGAACGTCGCCGGCAGGTCAGTGCCGAAGCCGCGCGGCAGGAGGCACCACACCGATCCCGACGGGAGGTGCGGCACCGTGGTTGCCATGGCGCGGCGCGCCGCCGCGGCCTTGTCATTCCCGGCCGCGATGGCGGAGCCCCGGCGGCCGGAAAGCCCGGCAGCGTCGCACGGCCTCGGGCCCACCCAGGCGCCGACCAGCTCCGTCCCCTGCGGCGCCTCCACCACCACTGCCACGACTCCGCCCCCGGCGCAGTGGCAGTCCGCTGCCGGCGCCCACGGCTGCCCCTGCTCGGCCCCATGGCCTGCTGCCGCCGCCTGGGCGCCGCAGCCCGCGGACGCCAGCCCCCGGAAGACAACGCCGCCGGCCGTCACGCCCATCAGTCCCGGCCCGACGTGGAGCACCACCGTCCCATCCGTGAGCTCCGGCAGCGGCGCGGGGTCCACGACGGAGAGCGCCCCCGCCGAGGCGGCTGCGCCTCCGGCCGGGGCGGCGGCCGGCTCGTGCGCCGACCCGTGCTGCTGCGGGACGCCCGGGGCCGTCGCAGCCGGCGGAAGGGCGGGCCCGCCCGGCGCTGCGGCGACGCAGGCGAGCCCCGACGTGACCCGGGCATGGTAGGAGCACACGTCCCTGCCCTTCCCCTCGGTCACGCCAAGGAGGCGAGGCGCCGCCATCCCCGACGGATCGCACAGCACGTCGACGAACGTCACCCTCGCGCCGTGCTTGGACGGAGCCTGGCACGCCTTGCCGCCCCGGTACACGATTCGAAACCCGTCCGTCCCGGCCGGCGCCCTATCGACGCTGACCCATTCAGGGGACAGGGATCCCGCCGCGTCGGCGAACCCTGCCACCCGGACACACGCCGCGATGGTGTTGATGTCAACAGGAGCCGTCGGGGGGCTGCCGTCTGCGGGGGAGCACGGTCCCGCCGGTGCGCACAGACCCAGGCGAAACTCGGCGCCTGCTGGGTCCTGCATGACCGTGGTGAGAACTGTGCCGAGCAGCTGGTCGCCCCCGCCAGGCAGCGCGATGCCGAGCCGAGCAAGGCCCGACCGAACCACGTCTGCGCAAGCTGCAGCCGGCCCGCCCCGCACGGCCTCTGGCAGGCCGCACAGCCCCGCTGTCACGGCGAGCCACCCGATCGCGCGCATGTTTGCGGGGGAGTGGGTCATCGTGGTGGGCGCAGCTCAGCAGCTTACGAGCAGAGACGCGCCGAGATCCATCGCGCGACGGATTATAGATTGAGGCGCGCCACGCACAGTCGAGAGCACCGGGGCACGAAGGCCAGTTGCCCGGCATCCGGCTCAGGGAGGCGCCGCGGGACCGCACAACTGCGCGGTGCCCGGCGGGGTTTTCACCCCCGCGCTCTCGGGGCGCTTCGCGCTGCCGCAGGGGGGGGCGCCGACGGCGGGACGCCGCGAACGCGCGGAGTCAGACCTTGCGGAGCTGGAGCGAGGCGCGGAACTGCACGTGGGCGGTCGCGCCCGTGGGGTCCGCCCTGGAGATGCCGTCGCAGGCAAGGGGGACGAAGAACTCGTGGTCTGCCGCGCCTTCGGCGTCAAGGGCTGCGAAGAGGGGCCGGAGGGGGACGACGCAGTGGCCCTTGGTGGAGCGGTCGACCTGGACCTTGAGCAGGGCGTGGAGGCGGGGCAGGGCCGCGGGGGAGGCGGCCGTGAGGGTGACGGTGGCGGCGAGGCCCTCGCGCGTCTTGGCGACGCGGATCTCCTCGGGGGCGTCGTCGTCGAGCTCAAAGGGGGCGGGGCAGAGGAGCTTGGCCACCTGGGGGACGAGGACGCGGCCGCCGTTGCGGACGTACTCGATGCGCGCGACCCTGAGGACGGCGTTGACCGTGGCGCTTGCTGATGAGGAGGAGGCCGCGGCCGCGGGGGCGCGACGGAGGGCCACGGGCACGGCGTCGTCGTCGGCCCCGCCGCGGAAGGCGAGGAGGCGGAAGACGCAGCGGACGGGGCTGTGGTCTGACACGGTGAGTGCGTCGTTGATGGAGGTGTACGAGGACTCCTCCTTGGCCGCGACGCCCGAGCCGTCGTCGCCGTGGTCCACGGGCCCCGCAGCGCCGCGGAAGCACCACGCCGGGATGCCGAGCCGGCCGGCGGCCGCGCGCATGCCCGGCGTCGGGGCGGGCCCGCGAGCCGCGCCCGCGTCGCCGTGCGAGCCAGCCGCGACGGCGTCGGCCTCGTGCTGCGTCAGCGGGAAGAGGAACGGCCGCAGGTGCGGGTGGCTCCGCGACAGCACGCGGTCGCACCAGCCGGGCACGCGGTCCATGACGCGGCCGCCCTTGTACACCGGCTCCCGGAACTTGATGCGGTAGACCCCCTCGGCCCAGCCGGGCTTGGAGGTGTCCGTCGGCTCCCGGGCCTCGAACTTCTTGTACGTCGGCCACAGCTCCGGGTGCATGGGCGGCTCGTCGTAGTCCCCCCACGCGCCCGTCTCGGCGCGGTGCCTGCGCATCGAGTCGTGCCGGGGGAGCAGCACCCCGTGGGCGGCCCCGCGGCGGATGAGCGCCACTGCGTCGTCCCCCGAGACGCCCTCGCAGCGGTAGTTGAAGTCGCCCATGAAGACGACGTGGTGGAACTGCTCGTTGAGCTGGAAGAAGGCGTTCCCCAGCTTCGCCCCGAGGCTCTTGCACACGTCCTTGTACTGCACCAGGCGGGCGGGGACCTTGTGGGAGGCCAGGTGGCACGACACAAAGGCCACGGTGGACCGGTGCACGCGGACCACGGCGGCCACCGCGCCCTTGGACCCCTCCGTGGCCCCGAAGCTCAGCCGGTCCGCCCGCATCACGCGCACGTCGGGGAGGGAGCGGCGCGGCGCGAAGACGGCGATGCCGGTGAACTTGAGCGACACCAGGGAGCCGTCGCCACGGCCCAGGACCTTGTCGGCGTCGCCGACCTTGGCCTCGAGCGCCACGCCGGCCGCGCCCGCTTCGCCGTCGGCCGGGCCGTCGCGCTTCTGCGCTGCGGTCAGGCTCAGCCGGACCGTCCCCGTCGCGGCGGCAAACTCCTCGAACACGCGGTCCGACATCCCCTCCTGGACGGCCAGCACGTAGAGGTCGTAGCCCTTGGCGGCGAAGCGCTCGAGGTCCGCGGGCTTGCACCCCTTCGGCCCGCCCACCGGCTCGGCGGCCCCGACGTTCCACGTGCCCGCCCAGATGTGAACAGGCACACGAGGCGCATCGTCCGCGGACGATGTGGAGATGCCGAGGGGAGCGGCAAAGGCGTGGGAGCGGGCCGCGGCCGCCGCTTCGTCGGCTCTCGCCCTGATCAGGCTCGCTGGCGACGCGGGGGTCTCGGGCGGCGTGGCGGGCCGTGGGGAGCCGCCGCCCGCAACCGAAAGCCGCGGTGGCGACGTCGCGCGGCCGCCCAGGCGGGCCGCAAGCGCCGCAAACCCGTCGTCAACCCGGGCTGCAAGGTCGTGGACCGCGTCGCGGAGCTCCTGCTGCTCTCCGCGCACGGCTACGAGCTCGTCGGCCAGGAACGCAAGCGCCTCGGGGGTGTAACCGGCCGCAGCCCACTCGCGCACGCTGATGCCGAGGGGCGAGACGATGCCTGGGTCCACTGCGGCGTCCGCGTCCGCGTCGGCGTCCGTTTCCGCCGGGCTTGTCGGTGCGGGTCGGCTCCCGCGGCGGGCTCCGCCCACTAACGAAGAGGGCGAGGGTGACGGGCGCAGCGGCCCGAGGGCGTCTTCGTCCTGCTCGAGTCGCGCCATCGACGCGTGGGCCTCCCCGGCCGAGTCCACGCTCGCCGCATCGTCACCGACGGCTGCCATTCGTCCGTTTTGATCGAGCTTTGGGGCGCGGTCAAACGAGAGAGGGGTGTGAAATGGGCCGAGACGGAGAGTGCCCTGTTCGTTGCTCTGTTCAAGGCCTCCCTGGGCGCGATCGGCGGCGCGGCACAGAGACCGCGGGCGCCTGAACACGCGCAAGAGGGCCCGTCAGGAGCGGGTGGGTGCCGCCCCGCGTTGGGGCGGCTGTCCCGCTGACGACGCTCGGGGCGGCAGCCGAGGCGTTGGCTGGCCCGGGCGGCAGTCAGCGGGACGGTGGTGCCACGCTCAGGCGGTGCCGAAGGTCCAGTCGTCGGCAAGCATGTCGGCGTAGAACTTCTTGGACGAGGCCTTGCGGGCCTTCTTCGTCTCGGCGGTCACGGCGCGGGCGGAGGCGGCGCGGCGAGTGCGGCCGGCGGCCTTGGCCTCGGCGTCGAGGATCTCCTGGCGGCGGTGGTGGACCGAGTACGGGTTGAGGCGAGCCATCTGGCCGCGGTTGCGGAGGGGGTTGGACTTGCGGGGCACCTTGAACTGGCCGGTCTTCTTGGGGTTGAGGGCACCCTGCACCTCGGCGGAGTTGAGGAGGCGGGCGAGGTCGGCGTTGGCCATGACGGAGCGGGGGAGCACGAAGCCGGACTTGAGCTCGGCCTGGGCGCCGGGGGCCTCGCCGAAGAGGGCGGTCAGGCGCTCAAAGGCGTCCTTGGTCCAGATGCAGAAGCGGCCCATGTGGCCACCGGGGGCGAGCTGGAGGAGGTTGAGGCGGTCGACGTGGGCAATCTCGACACCCGGGATGCCGCGGAAGGCGAGCTCGACAAGGGGGCGTCCCTTCTCGGCGTCCTTACCCTGGGCGTGGATGACAAGGGGGCCGCGGCGCTGGCGGAACATGCGGTTGCGCATCTTGCCCTTGGTGTTGCGCTTGGCCTTGGAGTCCTTGACGCGCTGGACGTCCTCAAGGGCGCCGAAGCGCTCGAGCACGGCGAGGGCCTCCTTGATCCGGGACACGCCGTCGAGGTTGTCGAGGACGAGGGGGACCTCGGTGAGGGACTCGACGCGGTGGCCGCGGGCCATCACGAGCGGGGTGACGCCGGTGGCGGCGACGGCCGACGCGGTGGCGTAGCGGCGCATGTTGGTGTTGATCTTGCGGTGCCACTTGCGCCACGTCTTGGTGGGACCGAACATGCGGCCCTTGCGGCACATGTTGCCGAACGCACCCTGGCTGGAGCGGTGGGTGCCCGAGGAGGCGACACGGGGGATACGCGCCACGGCGCGGCCGGTGCCCCAGGAGATGGCGGAGTGCTGCATGCCGGCGTCCTTGTTGACGGCGTGCACCTGGCGGGCGTTCTTGGCCATGTTCTTGTGGACGAGGTGGACCATGTCCCGACGGATCGGGGCAAGGAACACGCCCGGGAGCGAGACGGTGCCCGACACCTCGGAGTCATCCGAGGCGGCGTTGTACACGTTCACGAGGGGGCGGGCGGAGGCCTGAGAGGGACCGGAAGCGGGCGGCAGGGGGCGAAGGCGTGGAAAACAGGCCGCCAGCGAAGCGTGCGCCTCCACGGCGACGAGACAGCGCCTGCTTGCCCGGGCGCGCGGGTG
>Ga0136560_1000081_pt1 | contig 35278 bp, 22 predicted proteins | sample AntRauMeHopE1497_FD_104925 | JGI IMG/M metagenome (GOLD analysis project Ga0136560, IMG submission 104925) | Saline lake microbial communities from Rauer Islands, Antarctica - Metagenome Hop E1 #497 | ecosystem: Environmental > Aquatic > Non-marine Saline and Alkaline > Saline | place... | reverse complement strand
TCCCCGACATGGTCCCGCCGGCCCAGCGACACGCCCCACCGGAGCCCGCACCTCCTGGCGACCCACGTGCTCGGCCACGTCATGCTGGTCGACCTCTGCGCGGCAAATGGCCTCCTCGCCGCCGGCCGCACGCCGGGGCTCCCGCCAGCCGACGCCGTGAGACCGGCCCACGCGCCCCCGGCACCCGCCTCGCTCGCACGATGGACCGCTTTGCCCGCCGCCGCGAGGCCTGTCCCCGCCGCCACTCTGCCCCGCGCTCCACGCCCCCCCTCCCCCCATCCTCCTTCTCGCAGGTCGGCTCGGACGAGCCGCACAAGCCGTGGCACGCCGGGCACAAGGCCTTCTCAGAGGTGAGGGTGCCCGTCTTCGTGCCCGACATGCCCGTCGACGAGGCCGCGTGGCTGCGCCCCGACGCGGGGCGGGGCGGCGGCGGGGCCAGGGTGGTCTGGACGGGAAGCAGAGCCGCCGACGTCAACGCCGACATCACGGGGCTGCAGCTCGAGCGTCTCTCGCCTGGGGGCGCCCACGGCCAGGCGCGGTCGGAGGCTGACGCCTACGGCGAGGCCAAGGCCGTGGTCGACGCCGCGGTGCGCCCCATGCGCGACTACCTGCGGGGCGGCGCGGGCCTGCTCGGCAAGGGCGGCGGCGCCCTCGGCCGGTGCGGCGGCGTCATGGTCGCGGTCGTCTGCCCAGGCTTCGTCGCCACTGACCTCACCCCGTGGTTCATGCGGGCAGCCGTCCCCTTCCTCGACGTCATCCGCCCCGTGGTCTGCGGCCAGCAGCTGACCCCGAGGCGCGGGATCGCTCCCCACCTGGCCGCCGCGCTGGCCGACCCCGGCGTGCTGGACACCGACGGCAAGCTCATCACGCACCGCGGGATGCTGACCAGGGCGGTCAACGGCTGGCGCGAGCACACGAGCAAGGACGACGACGGCACCACCCGGCTCCTGCGCCAGTGGCTCCTGCGGTGGTCCCTGGACGATGCGCGCTGATGCGCCGCCTCACAACGGCCCCGGGCACTCACTGTCGTCGTGCGGCGCGTACGAGCGCTGCCGTCAGAGCTGGGACGGCGTGGCGGTGTGTGCTGCAGAAACTCGACGCAGCGCGGCAGCAGGCTCGTAGCAGACATCCTGGAACGCCCAGCTGCTTCCCTCGACCGTATGTGAGCCGCGCAAGCACCCAACACACTCAAACTCACTCGAGGGACCGCTCATGGACGGGCGTGCGGTCAGAGCGACGCCTTGGCGCCACCCCCCGCCCCGCCTCGGTCCTCGGCCCTGTGCTTCGCCCGCATGAGCTCGAGAGCCTCGCGCATCAGCGCCTCCATGCGGTCCAGGGTCGCGGCGGCGTGGTCCGAGTCGCCCACCGCCGCCGACGCGGCGCGCCCGTGCGGGCTCGAGGCAGGCGCCTCCTTCGGGGCCGGCCCGCCATCACCACCGCCACGGAGGCGACGGCGCGCGTCCAGGACGGCGCGGCGAAAGGCGACCGTGTCCTTGACACAAAAGGCCGTGAGCTCGGGCCCGGAGCTTCCGCCCTCGCCGCCGCTGCTCCCCGCGGTTTGGACCTCGAGCCTCCAGGGGATTCCCGGGCCGTCGCTCCACCCGCAGCAGTCGCCGCAGCAGTCGCTGACCACGCGGATGTCCTGGATGCGGTCGAGGGGCACGCTCTTGTGCGTGGTGCTCTGGCAGCAACACCCACAGGCATACGTTTTCTGCTGGAAGTGCAGGCTCGACTGGGTCAGGAGCAGCTGGAAGGACTCGTACTCCTCCTTGCGAGCGGCAGGCCCAAAGCAAGCGTACAGCGGCGCGAAGAACGGGAATGCCACCAGCCCGACCGGCCCGGTAGCCAAGATGCCAAGCGTGCACGTGCAGCACCGATATGAGGTCCAGCGCTCCGAAAGCTCCGCCGCCAAGATCACCGTCTCGCCGTCCACCTCCTCGGGGACGTCTTGGGGAAGGGCTGATTTGGCCATGTCCGTTGTCTGAGAAAGGGTGAGGCTGGAAACAACGGAACACTGAATCGCCTCGCGGCTGGGCAGCGCGCAACGACAAGCGCGTGCCGGTATATCGTCCCGTGAGGCATCCTAGCTTCCGCTTGCCGGCTCGCCAAGGCCACCGGCCCGGCGCAGGCAGGCGCTGTCGTCCGGCCGATTCCCGGAAAAGTCGGGGCGGCTTGCCGGGCCGCGGTGGGTGCCCGGGCATGCCCACCGCCCATGATAGCGCAGGCTCACATAGCACTGGGAACCTGATGCGATGATGTGGCCTCGGTGGGAGGCAACAGATGTGGTGGGCAGACCTCCTTGGCCGGGGTCGCTGCCGGGCTCGTCCGCCCTGCCCCGCCTCGCGAACACGAGCCGATGAAATCAATGACCAGAGCGGTCAAGGGAGCCCATCTAGGCCGTGCAAGCCTGCTCGCTGGGGTATCACGGAGCGTGTGCCGGGCGCAAGCATTCGGCCCGGACCTTTTCCTCGCCCGTCGCTCGGCAGCACGACATCACAACCGGGCGTTCTGGAGAGCAGCTGGTGCCACTCGGCCGAACGGTACTTGCAGTGCTGCGGAATGCCCCACTGAGGGTTCTCTTGCGCTTCGAGCCACTGTGTTGACGCTTCGCTGTGCTCGCATCCCTCGCAGCGTCGCCGACCTGGATGGGGGTTGCATTGCCCGCCCTCCCTTGGCAGTCTCCTAGCCCTTGAGCTTCGCTGTGGCCCCCATGCGCGCGCTCCGGTCAGAACCCCAGAGAAAGAATCCGCAGCGGCCGCCGGCCTCCTTGCGCCCTGCCGGCTTGGCGCACACGAAGAACACTCGATTGAGGTTTGGGCCCGGCTTGACGACGCGGCGCTCCACTGCCGGCCGCGCAGGCGCGCAGCGGCACAGGGGCGGCGGCTGTGGGCCCTTGAGCAGGCCGCGCCAGGCCGACGCTGCCCGGCCGGGCTGGGCGCCGGAGGCCGCCGCTGGCGCTGTCACCCTACACCGCTCCCCCGGCGGCGCGACGGCACCCTCGGACGCGCTCCGCTCCCCCGGTGCCGCCCCGCCCCGCGCCGCCGGCGCACTTACTCCGCTCGTGACGGGCGCTGCGCCCGGCTGCTGCACCCGCGGCCTGACGCTGCGCTCCGGCCGGAGCGACGCGAAGAGCGATGCCTGCCGCTTTCCTGCACGCCGGGGCTTGGGCGGCGCGACGGCCGGGGCCGTCGCCGCCGCACCGGGCTTTGCGGCCCCGTAGAACGAAGAGAGCCGGCTCTGCCGGGCGGAGAACTGCGGCCAGCGGCGCGCGTCGCAGTCGTCTGGGTCCCGGCCACCCGGCGGCGCGTGCCCGGCGCGAGCGACGGCGCGGTCCCACGCGGCCCGGTCAAGCACCGCGTCCACGGGGCAGTGGTCGGAGCCCCCGGTGCTCTGCATGACGGTGGCGTTGAGCAGGGCGCCCTCGGCCAGGCGCCGCGACAGGAGCACATAGTCGATCCTCGTGCCGTAGTTGGTCGATCGCGCCGACGTCATCTCGCTCCAGCAGCTGAAGGCGCCGCGGAGGCGGGGGTGGCAGGCACGGAACGCGTCCGCAAAGGCCGCCCCGGAGCCGTCCTCGGCCCGGTCGGCACCTGCCACGCGCTCCGTGCCGCCTACGGCCGCGGCGCTCCCCCGGCCGTCATAGGCCCCCACCACATGCGCGGCGGGCGCCACGGGCAGCGCCGGCAGCCGCGCCATCATCCTGGCCGCCAGCCAAGCCGGCCTCTCGGTCATCGGCGCCCCAGCCAGGGAGGATAGCCAGCGACGGAACACGCCGCTCCCGAAGGCAGCCCTCGCCTCGGCGGGTAGGTCTGCCGGGGGCGCGGCTCGCACCGATGCCTCCCCGACGCCGGACACCGCCTCGACATCGAGCGGGTCGGCACCGCCGCCCGCAGCGGGACCCAACCCCGCCGCCCGCGCGCCCGGCCTGCCCGCCGCCGCCCTCGCCGCGGCCGGGAGCACCTGAGCGACCCACTCCCCTGGGTCGCAGTGGTCCAGCTCCGAGTGCGACGCGTTGACGTCCCCCATCAGCACCACGTCGCGCCCCGACGCCGCCAATACCCTGGCGATGCCACCCACTGCGTCGTGGAAGGCTGCCTTGAACGCCGCCCGCGCCCTCGACGCCGCGCACGGGAAGTAGCAGTTGATGACCACCACTCCGCCGATGTCGACAGCGATGGCCCTCCCCTCCGCGTCGAGCTCTGCCGCGGTGAAGCTGCCCGCGGCCCTGGGCTCCGCGGAGAGCAGCGATGCCGTGACCCCCTCGGCCTCCGCGCGAGCCACCGCGCCGCGGTCCGCGTCCGGGAGGAGCTCAACGCCCTGCGTGCCCGCGCCGCCGTCGACTACGGCCACCGCGGACACGCCAGCGCTCCAAGCGGGCCAGTCTGGCTCCCGCCCGCCGCAGCAGCGCCGGAACGCCTCTGCCCCGGCTGGCCCGGCCAGCGCAGCGATGGATGCGAGCGTGCTGGCGCACCCATGGACGGCGATGGAGTCCCGCACGTACAGCGCCACGCCGCTGTAGGCGGTATGCCGGCTGTTGAACGCCCAGAACGAGCGGTAGCCGGGCACGCCCAGTGCCCAGTCCTCGGAGACGTCGCTGCGTGACCCCAGCTTCGTCTCTTGCAGGCCAAGCACGTCCGGCGAGCCTACCGAGTCGAGCAGCGCGGTTGCGGACCCAAGATGAAGCGCCGTTTTCGTCATGCCCCGCAGACCGATGTTAAACGACACTAACCGCACGGGGGGCGGGGAACATTCCGCCATGCTGGGTCACAGCGTCCCGGCCCCTGGCCCTGTGGAGCTGTCGGGGGCTGGCACCATATCGGCAGAGCCGCGGTGGTCGGACGACCCCAGCGGGACGATCGAGCGGCGCGCGGCTACATCCTGCTCACTCTCCGTGGTTCAGGTGAACCCAAGGGTGCCCCCCGGACGACCCGCATCGCGTGCTCAGCTCCTGAGGGCGCTCAGCACCAAGGGCTTGCCCGCCTTGCTCGAACCCGCGGTCTCGGTGGTTTCGTTGCTCTCGCGCGCCAACCGTTGACTCCGCCTTGCCCTTTTACGGCGATGGACGCATCAGACCGCCTCAAGGCAGTGGTTTCCGCATCCGTGGGGCTGCTCGAGTCTCGCAACCTGGAGCAGCTGCGTCGGGCTGTGGAGGAAGCGCAGGGCACGGGTGCATGGCAGCAGCTCGCTGCAGCACGCACGGCCGCTGCCGTGGACGGAGCCGCTGGCATCCACACGGCGGCACGGACGACGGGCCTTTATCTCAACCAGCTATGTGGCAGGGCGATCGCAAAGGTCCGCGCCTTCGAGGTGGCGCAAGCGGATGACGGCGCCATCAATTCCGCCCGGGATGTGAGCACTGTCATTCCGCGCGGATGGCCTGGGGTGCGAAACTGTCGGGCACACTGAGGCCACAGGCACGCCCCTTAGTTGCCTCCCCGGGTGATGCGCACGACCAGCTTTGTCCTGTGATTTTTCGCTCTCTCACTCGCAGGCCGTGCAAGACGCAGCGTCGGCGTACGCAGCTTCGAAGCTGCGGTCCCTTGCGTCGGCTGAGCTTCGTGACGACTTCGAGCGGCTGCGAGACAAGGCCACCAGGCTCGCAGACGCGTCCGGGAGATCGGGTCCTGACGTGGAGGCCGCGCTCCAGACAGCGGCAGATGCTCTGCTTGCAGCCCGTGGCGCCGTGGCATCGTACGCAGGGTCGTCTGGCGGCGAAGCGGACACGGCACGTGGTCACGACTCCCTTGGCGCGGGTGAAGGCGGAGTGTCCCTGGCTCGTGCTCGCAGCCTCATTGCTAGCACGGAGCAAGCTCTGCGTACAGCAGCTACCGCGCTTCTAGAGAGCAGCAGGCCCGGAGATTCGTCGAGCGTGCCGGCGCCCCACCGGCCGGGCGCACAGCAGCCCGGACCGGACCGTCAGGCCGAGTCAGGTGGTGAGCGGTACGGGGAGGACGATCCCCACGCCGCCAACATCGAGCACCTCCGTGGCAGGCTTCTGGCTGCGGCCGACGCTCTGCGTTCAGCACGCCAGCGCCAGAGACTGGAGCCTAAGCGGGTGACGTCCGCGATAGCGCTTGTCTCGGCCGCCGGAACTGCGCTGTTCGAGTACCAGGCAGCCAACTCGTTTCGGGGTGGAGCAAGGTCGGGGACGGACGTTGCATCGTTCTCGACCAGGGCCACGCAGGAGCTGCTCGTTGCCGAAGCTGCAGTCCGCGATGTCGGCAAGCGCCCGGTGCCGGCAGCACGGACACGGGCCACAGTGGTCGAACGGCACCGGCAGGACGTGACGCGCCGCGACGCCTTGGAGGCATCAAGCTTCCGCGGCGATGGGGACGAGCAGAGCTCCGCGACAGGACCCGGCCCCCGTGACCTCACCCGAGCATCGTCCGCGTCGGTGCTGTCTCACCGGCACGACCCGCGGAAGCTTGCGGAATGGGCTCGGGACGGAAAGTACGACCGTATCATGGCAGCGGCCAGGGAGTCCACATGGTCGGAGGTTGGGGTCGAAACCGGGCGCTCGGTGGCAGGGTCCACTGCCTCGAGGCACAGCGCCGGCGGACGCACGATGATGGAGACGCTGCGCACGATGAAGCACACGGCTGTCCGGGACCGCAACGCCCGGCGCGCGACGGAGGCACGCCTGGCGTCCACAGGAGAGAGCCGGTTCCAAAGGCGAGAGCGTGACGTCGGCGACCCGCGCACCCTTCAAGAGGCCGTGCTGGGATCAGAAGGCCTCAGCACGCTGAGGGGCTCATCGCGCCTGGTTGACAAGTTCTCCCTCCAGTCAGAGGCGGCGCCGACGCTTCTCGATGGCAAAGTCGCGTGGGAGGCGACCGCGGAGGGAGCTGCTCGCTCGCGCGAGTCTCATGCCGAAGCGTACAAGGCCACGTTCGTCACGCTCGGCGACTCTGCCGGTGTCGCAAGCGGGCTTGACCTGGGCGGGGCGGCCGGTGGCTTGTCGTCATGCCGGTCCGAGAGCCTGTGGGCGGCGGCCGGCGTGCCCGTCCGGCTCGCTGATGTCGCTCGCTCGCCCCGCCCGGCTTGGGGCAGGCCACGGAGCCATGTGTCGGCGGACGACGCGGAGCGATGGGCCGAGCACACCCCTGAGCGGGTCCGCAGCTCCAGCAGGGAGCGTTCTCGCGCGTCCGCGGGCATCAACGGCCAGGCCTCGTCGATGCGCCGCGCGCTCCGGGCTGAGCGCCTCAAGAAGAGCGCGGGAGGCATGTTCGTCGGGGAGGCCGCCGAGGCGTTTGAGCTGCTCCTCGCCGAGACGCTCGGCGGCAGCGTGACGAACGACGACTCGCTACGCGTCTCCAGGGGCCGCAGCCGGCTGGAGAGGCACCTGCGCACGTCATCTCCGAGCCGGCGATCGCGGTCGGTGGCGTCGTCGCGCGGCTCGCTCACGGATCCGATCACGCCCATCCGTGGGCCAAGGTCCGCGCAGGCAGGCGCGCCAGGGTCTACAGCGACATCGCCGGGTGGCCGTCGCGAGAGCGACAGCAAGGAGGCATGGGCTTCCGCCCTCAGTTCGCCGGCCAGGGCGGCTTCGGCCGACCCACGCACCGACGCTGAGCGTATCCAGTCGCTCATGGAGCTGGCCGGGTCTCCCGTGGCAGCGCTCCGCGAGAGCTCGTTGCCAAGCCCAACGCGGTAAGCCTGCGATGCCCGCTGAGTTCGTGTGACAGCCCATCATAGACTGAATCACGTGGAACCGTGGCAGGCACACGCAGGAATTGCAGCTTTCTGCCCTCACACATCGAGCCCGTGCCGGCCATCACTCTGCGGCAGCGGAGGATGAGGACGAGGACGAGGACGCCGACGCCGACGCGGGCTTGGCGTCCCCATCCTCGGCCGCCGATGCCTCGAGGCGCGAAAACGTCGAGTACTTGACCGCCTGCTGCGCCTGCCCCTGCATAAGCTCCAGGCTCACGTCCGCTGCCGCGCGCGCCGCTGACTTGGCCGGGTCGGCCGCCTCGGCGTCGCCGCTGGCCGTGCCCACACCGCCGCTTCTGCCACCGCCGCCGCCGCGCCGCCTGGCCCCGAATCCCCCCGCCGCCTGCTCTGCCTTGCCGAGCAGGTCCGCGAGCTTGGTCACGCGCTGCGCTGTGCTCGTTCGCGCCTCCTTGTCAAGCATCGCAGTGCTCGCCAGGGCGCGCGCCCACAGGTGCTCCCGGGCCAGCACGTCGAGGATGCGCCTGCAGAGCGTGGTCTGGAAGAACACGACCTCCATGCTGTAGTAGCTGAGGCACGCCGGCCCCCAGCGCTCCGTCATGGCCGCCTCCGAGGCGTACGTCCTCCCGTCGGGGCCCACCAGGCGGTCGGCGGGGCGGTAGTCGGGCTTGAAGTTCCGGAACGCGCCCATCTCGGGGCGGCCCTTGGCGATGGCCCGGAGCGGGTCGACGACGATGCCGAAGAAGGGGTCCGAGTGGCGCTTGGAGGAGCGCTCGAACTGCCCCTGCCACAGGTTCTGCGTCTGTACGTCGACCATGGAGAAGAACCAGTTGGGCTGCTCCCGCACCTCGAAGGGGTGGGAGTGGTACCAGCCGATGAGGCGGTCGCGCCGGACGGCCTCGAGGCTGTCGACCAGCCCGGACATGTACTCGTTCACCGCGCTGTTGTCCGCGATCACCGACGTCTCCGTGCCCTCGACGGGCAGCGGGAAGGCCTGCGCGGGCGGAGGGGAGGTCGGGGCGGGCGCGATCGGGAGCGCCAGCAGCCGAATTGCAGCCCAGCCCGGGCCGGCGGTCGCCTCACGTCCGTCACGACCAGGGTGCGGGGGTCGTCGGCGTCAATATGGCCGATCATCAGCCCCATGATCTCGATGGGAACGGGCGGGTTCCGCGCCATGCCCCGCTCCACGCCAGTCTGGGCGTGCTGGAGCTGCGAGACGGAACAGGGGGCGCAAGGGTACCCGGGGTCGTGAGCCGCGCAAGTCATGGTCGCTGGTGCACAGCCGCAGCCCGGCTCCCGTGCCAGTGCCGCGCTGCGGGGCGGCGGGGGGCGAATATTCCAGCCCGCACCATTTTCATCGCGGCTGACGCGGACACCATGGTCCGGGTGAAGAACCTCGGCCTGCGGATGGCGCAGAAATCACCAAGCACAGGGCAGCCGTTGGTCAGGGGCGGCGGTAGCAGGGCTGGCGTTCCCTCTGGCGGCCGAATCGAGGCATGCTCCGATCCAGGCGGGCTCGCGGCCCAGCGGAGGCGTCCCGCCTCGGCGTCCCGCCTCACTCCAGGAGCCAGGGCATCTCCGAGGAGAGCTTGTCGAGCTTGGCCTCTGGGTAGGCAAAGGCCGAATCGCTGATCTTGGCGGCGGCCGCCATGGTCACCGAGTGCTCCGATGTTTGCTCCCGGCGTGAAGACCTGGCCGAGCAGAGCGTCGCTGGCGTTGTTGCCACCGTAGCCCGCCGGGCACCTCGCTGGCGCTGGCACACTCAGCGAGGCTGCGGTGCCCGGCCGGGATGTGGTTTGCGGTCGCGGCGCTCGTGGCGATGGCAGCCCGGGCGGCGGGTCTGCCGGCATCGGTTGCGAGGACGCTGCCGGTGCCGACGCCGGGGGCGCTTCCCTCTGTGCCCCAGCCCAGGGTCATCCCGTCCCGTGTGGTGGTGCCCGCGGGCGTGGATACGGCGGTCCGCCTCGACGCGGACGTGCGGATCCCCGACGGAGGCGTGCTCAACTGGCCCGTTTCCCTGCCCTGGGGCCACTCGGATGCGGATGCCAACGTGACGGGGGTGTCAGTGACGCTCCGCGGGGTGCATCACCCGGACGTGAGGGACCTGCACGTGCAGCTGTGGCACGGGGGGCGGGGGGTGACGCTGACCGACGGCGCCCGGGCCGGCACCCGTTTTGGGACGGCGCACTTCCCTGAGGAGCGCTCGCCCTCGCTGGACGACATTGCCGCGTGCCTGGGCGACGAGACGAGCTGCGCGGGCCGGGGCGCCGACGTTGTGTTCGAGGACGTCTCGTCACGGCAGGCGAACCTGCTGGCAGGGGCGCCGGCGGCGCAGGGCTCGACGCTGCTTGGCGCCGGCGCGGAGAGGGCCGTGGACGGCGGCGTGGGCGGGTTCTTCGGCGCGGGGAGCGTGGCGCACACAGGCCACCAGGTGCACGGTGGGACGGAGGCGTGGTGGGAGGGGGACGTCAGGCCGGCGGGGGCCGCGGCCGGGGACAAGGTGGTGGGCACGGTGCGGGTGTGGGGCCGGGCGGTGGAGCCGGACCGGGACGAGGTGCAGGTGGTGCGCGTGCGGTCCGAGGCGCAGCTGACGGGCGGCACGTTCCGCCTGCGGCTGACGATGGGGAACCTCACTGCGGTGACGGACGACGTCAGCGTCTTCGCGGTGGGGCCGTCTGCGGACGAGAGGGAGCAGGGGACGGTGGGGGCCCGCCCGGGGCAGTCCGTGCAGTCGGCGCTCGAGGCAATGCAGGCCACGGCGCTGGCCCCGGGGGCCCCGCCGCTCTCCAGCGGGGGCGCCGACGGCACGGGTCTCGCGGGCAGCGTGCGGGTGCGCCGCTCGCCCCCCGACAGCTTCGGCGGCTACGCCTGGACCGTGACCTTCGCCACTCTCGCGGGGGAGGTCCCCCTGCTCGCCCCCGAGGCCGTCAGCATCGGGACGACGTCGTCCACCGCGGGCGTCGACGTCCGGGAGGTGGTTCGCGGCTCCTCCTCGGCCTTCTACAACTACCCCTCGCCCACCGGCATCGTCCAGGAGCGCGTCGCCGGGACCTTCGCTCCCGCGTGGGTGATGCTCCTGTCGCGGCCCATGGGCGACGTGAGCCTGGCTCAGGCGCGCGCGGCGGCGCTGTGGTCGACGCGGCTGACCCAGGAAGACCTGACCGGGCCCGAGGGAAGGACCGCCACTCTCCGTGTCACGCCCTCCGCCGTCGCCAGCGCCGCGAGCCGGGCCGCCGCCCTCGCCGCGGCCTCTGACGGCAACGCCTCCACCGCCCACGCCGGCGGCCTCGTCGGCGCCGTCCGCGTCCAGCTGGAGTCCGCCCTCGGCCCCCTCGCCCTGGCTGAGGTCCAGGCCTACGCCGTGCCGCCCCGCACCACCCACACCTTCACCTCCGGCTCCTCCGTCCGCGGCAGGGACGCCCCCGCGGCCGTGCTGGCCCCTTCCGGGCGAACCCTCCTGCCCGACGAGGCCGCCGCCCCCACCACGTTCCGTCGCTTCGACGCCACCGACGCCCTCCACGAGCTGTGGACACCGTCGGCATCCCCGGGAACCCGCGGCACCGGCACTCCCGGCCCCGCCGCCGCCCGCCTCGGCGGTGACTGGCTCCTATCCGTTCGCGATGCCGTGCAGCGCCGCCTCGAGCCCCGCACCCTGCCCGGCGACGACACCTTCTCCCCCCGGCAGACGTCCGCGCAGGCCGCGTCGGCCCCCGCGCCGTCCCTCGCCGACCCCGCCACCTCGGCGCGCCCCGTCGTCCTCGCCCACGGCGCGGGCGGCATCGCCGGCTGGGCCCTCAACGCCACGCTCTCTGACGGATCCTACCGCATCCTGCGCTCCGACTCGGCCTTCGAGGTCGCCTTCCTGCCCGCCTTCGGCGCCCTCCACGCCGCAGACGTCTCCTCGGCCTCCTCTGGGAGGCACGGGGCCGCGGCGTCCAACCCCTGGGCGTCGGAGCCGGGCTTCGGCCCCGGCGACGCCGTCGAGCCGGACCCGCTGACGGCGCGGCACAGGGCAGAGTGCTCCGACGCGGCGTGCAACGCGACGTTCGGCGTCGGCCCGCTCCTCACCAGGGACGCTCGCGGGGAGGCGAGGCCGCTGCACGAGCACCGGGTGACGTGGGGGGAGTCGGACCACCGCCTGGTCTACAGGCCCAGGGGCGGTTTCGCGGGGGAGGACTCGTTCCAGGTGCGGGTGTGGGGGGGCGGGCAGGCCAGCCCCGAGGCGCGGGTGTCGCTGTCGGTGCGGGAGTGCCGACAGGTGGATCTGCGCGCGGAGCGGGAGGGCAGGGGACCCCGCGGCAACAGCTCGAGGGAGGCATGCTCCGCGGACATCGTCCCGGACGTCAGGAGGAGAGGGGGCTTCTCGTGAGCGAGGAGGGGGCTAAGCAGCGCCGGACTCCGGCCCAGCAGCAGCTGCCGTGTCGGGGGGTGGCTTGCGCGCGTGGGTGGCTGCAGCGCTGGCGGGGCGATCGGTTTGCGGGGGAAGCACACGGGCGCGCAGACAGGCACAGGACACACGCAGCACCGGCGGCGCTCAGAGCAGCTCCCCGGCCTTGAGAAGCCGCTCGGCGAAGCGCGTCTCGGCGCACTTGGTCTTGGGCTGCACCGCCTTGGCGGCCTCCACCGTGTCCTCGCGCTCGATCGCCCAGCCGGCCGCCTGTCCAGTTGTCAGCGGGGCGGTCAGCGTCTCCCTCGGGCCGTCGAACACGCGCACGTGGTGCGCCCGCTTGTCCAGCAGCTCCTTGGCGCTGAACTCCCCAGTCGTCGCGCGACTCTCGTTTTCTGCCGCCTCCGCGTCCTCCTCCGCCTTGAGTCGCGCAACCACCACCGACAGGGCTTCGTAGCCCATGCGCCCTGCCGGGTCCCCCCCGACGCCGTCGAGGATGGCGGACTTGAGCCTGCGGGGCAAAGCACAAGAACCCGAAGCGAAAGTACGCACTGTCACGAAAGCTTGCGGCGCCACGGCTGCACGGGGACACTGCGCCGCCGGTGGCGCACCTGGCCTCGTGGGACTTTGGCGGCGGCCCGCGGTACAGCTGCTCCAGAAGGTCGTCGGCGTCCTCCGGCCCGACCGTGCCTTCTCTTGAGGCGGCCTCGAAGGCGTACCTCAGGTCCTGCTCGCTGAACAACGACAGTCCGAGCACCGCTGCGAGGGAAGCGCCCGGCGCCAGCGGGAGAAGGCGTGGAACGGGAGGGCGCCGCAATCACCCGTTGCGCCTGGCTCCGCCGCGATTCTCACCCTCGGTCGCGGCCCGGAACGGGTTCTGCGGGCCCTGGCTCGTCAGGCCGAAGAATGCCATGCGCCACTGCTGGCAGCCAAGCGGTTGCTGCGTGTGGTCGGTCGCGGGGGGGTGTGCGTCTCGCAGAGCACCGGTGCGTTCGGAAGCCTGCCCCAAGCGCGGGGCAGGTGTCACACACCTACAACTCCGTGACAGGGGCACGCAAATATGTCATCAGAGCGCATCCTGTTTGCCGGAGGCAAGCGGGTCGCCGGGGCCGTGCTCGGCAGCGGCGAATTCCTGAAGGCCGCTCCCAGAGGTGCGTTGTCCGGCCCCGCTGCGTGCGCTGAGCCCCGCGGCTCGTCCGATAATGCATGATGCGGTTGGCCGGCCGTACCAGCCGCCGTGCTGGCCGATCCCGCGACGCAAGCCACCGCATTGACGTGGCGGTGACGTTTGAGGAATTCCTCGCAGGCGCGTACACGACGGCCCGCACGGCGATGGGCGCCACGCGCATTTTTGATCTCAACGCGCACGTTGCGCGCCTGGCCGAGTCGGCGCGGCTGATGCAGGACAGCGACGGGGTGGACGAGGCCGCCCGGTGCCGCGCCGCCGGCGAGGACGGCTGGATGCGCTCCGCCCTGATGCAGTCCCTCACGCCGGCGATCGGCGCCTGGTCTGATGCGCACACCAGCGAGGACGGCGCGGTCCCCGAGGCCAAGGTCACGGTGCTGGTGGCTTGGGGTGACGCGGAGGCCGCGGAGGCGGAGGCGGAGTCGGTGCCGCCAGTGGCGGTTGCGGCCCCGGAGGGGCGGCAGGCCGACGGCGTGGGCGTGTACGTGCACCTGCAGCGGCTGCTGCGCCCCCACGAGCCGCCGATCCGGGTGCTTGTGAGGGCCGGGCCGCGGAGCAACGCCGCCGCCAAGGACACCCGGTGGGTGGCGGAGCGGTCGGGGCTGGAGGCGCTCATGGGCCCGGGATCGGGCGTGGAGGAGGTGCTGATGGCTGCGGCGGGCGAGAGCGGGGCGCCGGTGATGGAGGGAACGCAGACCAACGTGGCGGCGGTCTGCGGCGGCGCGCTGCTCACGGCACGCGAAGGCGTGCTGCTCGGCACGGTCAGGAGGCTCCTCGTCGACGTGGCGCCGGGGACCGGGCTGCGGGTGGAGGAGCGCGCGCCAACGCTCGCGAGCCTGGGGTCGTGGGACGGCGCTCTGCTGTCCAGCACGTCCCGCCTTGCGATGCCGATCGATGAGATCAGGGTGCCCCGCAGCCTGATGGCGGCGGCATGCGGGCTCGACGACGCCGCAAGCGCCGAAGCGATCGCCGAAGCCAGCGGGACGGCGCTGCTTGAGGAGGAGGACGGCGGAGAAACTCTTGTGAAACGCTGGAACGAGACACCGGAGCCCGTGGCACGCCTCCGGGACGCCGTTGCCGACGCGTTTGCGGCGAGGTGCGAGCCCCTGGACGCCTGACCGCCAAGAAGCGAGTTTTTCCGAGCGGCCGTCATTCGACCTGCTCTGCACTGATTTGGCAGATGCCGGAAACGCGCCGGCATATCCCCACTCCGAGCCTCACAGCTCGGCAAAATCCCGCGAATCCCTTCCACAAAGGTCTTGTCCACGATAAGCATGTCTTCGGTGCAGCCTGGCGAGATCGCGCCGTTCATCAGGGTGAGGGGTCGTGGCACTCGACGCCCCAGCGCCCTCGACACGCGGCCGCGCCCTTCCCCGCCAACGGCGGCTCATCGCCAAGGTGTTCGTATTCCCGACGGCGCGACGCGGACGCGGGAGCGGAGGGCCGGCGGACGGAACAAGCGGTCGGCGTTTGGACGTGGCGTTTGGCCGGGTGTCAAGCCGATGTGGTTTTCCGCCTGCCTCGCAGAAGCTACGGACCATCGTCGACGCCGGCCGCGCGGTGTCATGGAGCCCGGACGGAACCACATTTGTCGTCTGTGACGTCGCTGGGTGAGGTCGCTCTCGGCTCGTGCGGCGCTTTGACAGACCAAGCAAATGCGTCATCGCGATGACTGGTGGATCATCCCCGCCGCTTCTCCCTCCCTTCGCCCCGCAGCTTCGAGCGCGAGGTGCTCACCAAGTACTTCAAGAGCCCCCACATGGCCTCGTTCGTCAGGCAGCTCAACTTCTGTGAGGCGCCGCGTCGTTTGTTCCGAGACAGCTGGACGACGGCCTCGTTATTTTTTTCCCGTTTTTCCGCCCCGCGCCCCAGCCGCGCGCCGAGCGACGGTCGCTTCCTCTCCGTCCGCCTTGCTCCGCAGACGGATTCCGCAAGATGACGAGCCGAAACCGCCGAGACCACGGCGGGGCCAAATCGTGGGAGTTCCAGCACGCCAACTTCCTGCGCGAGGATCAGTCGGCTGCCGTGGAGATCCGCCGCCGCTCGGCCGCGGACACTGAAGCCGTGCGGAGCGAGGGGGAGACGATGCGCCTCAGCGTGGCGTCCCTGCGCAACCAGCTCGCTGCGGCGAGGAAACAGCTGGCGGCCGCCCGGGCGAGCCTGGACGCGTCCGAGGCGGCGCGCCAGGCCGCCGTCCGCGGCCAGCGGGACGCAGAGCGCAGGATGGATGCCATGCGCTCCAGGTACGAAGGGGGCGCGGGCTGGGCGCCGTCGAGCGCCGCCACCGACGAGGACCAGCGAGCCGTCGGCCTCGGGTCAGAGACCCCCGTCGCCGCCGACACCTACGACGGCGAGGTCCGGCTCGAGGGCAGCCGCAAGCGCCTCCGCATGAGCCCTGCCGTGTCCGCCGAGCTACCCGCCTCGTCGCGCCCCGCCCGCATCCACATCAAGGCGGAGCCCACCGACGACGACGAGGAGGACAACGAGGCCGTTGTGGCCCCCACCCCGTCGGGGTCCAGCGGCTTCGGCGGTTTCGCGTCCCGCAGGAGTCCCTCCTCCGCCCTCGCCGGCGCCTTCTCCGGCCTCAAGCTGTCACAGCAGCCCACGCTCAGCGCCATGGTCCTCCCCTCCACTGAACCCCCGCTGGCCGGCCCGGAGCCTGACGCCGTCGAAATCGCATCCGCCCTCTTCCCCCACCGCCTCAGGAGCGAGCAGTCAGCTTTCGGCATCCCGGCGCAGGCCGATGACATCGCCGCCCTGGCGTCGCCGTGCCCCCCCGGCATGACGCCGTCGGCCGGAGCGGCCCCGTACGGCTTCGGTGTCGACACCCCCCGCGCCGTGCCCGGCCTCACCCGCGTCACATCGTCCCAGGACCCCCCCGCGCCCTCGCTCTTCCTCCGCCCGTCGCTCTCCCGCGTCGGCAGTGAGGGGTCCGTCGGCTCTGCCGGATCCTTCGGCGCCGTCGCGCCCCCGCTGGAGCCCCCCATGCTCGCCCGCTCCTCCAGCCTCGACACCGTGGATCCGTGGGGCCCGTCCGACACGCCCGCCGACTTCTTCGGGTCGCACAGGCCACTGTCCTCCGCCGACGCCGCCGCTGCCGCCGCCGATGCCAACGAGGACTCCTCCTCCTCCTCCTGGGCCCTCCCGACCGTCACCTCGGCTGCCCCTTCCTCCTCCGCCTCTTCCCGCCCCGACCCCGCGGATGTCATCTCGGCCATCCTCCCCCAGCTCGCCTACCACACCCGCCTCGGAACCAGCGCCAGCGCCGTCAGCATGGCCATGCTCCTCGCCCAGGCGCGCGCGTCCGTCCCCGCCGCCGACCAGCACCGCGTCCACGAGCTCGTCGTGGCGGCCATTGCCGGAAGCAGGATTCGCCACGGCGCCCGCGCCATCGGCGCGGCGACCGCTTAGGCCGCGCCATCACAGCGCGCGTGTGTGAACGAGTGTTTCGGCCTCAACTGACGGAACGATGATGTGACTGACCGCCGCAACACGCACCGGAGCAGCGAAGCACATCCCTTCGCCTCAGCCAGGCGCAGCCGCGCTCGCGAGCGCGGCAGCTCCCGCCCGCCTCACCCTCAATCGTCGCGGTACAGGAACGGGTGCCTCTCGTAGTGCCTCGTCCTCAGCTCCTGCCACCTGCTCTCCAGCGCCGCAAGCTCCTCCTCCTTCCCCTTGATCTGCGCCGTCGTAGGCTCCATCACGCCCTTGCTGCGGAGCTCCATCGCCCGCAGCGCCTCCTGCGCCGTCAGCGTTGCCACCCGCTTCGGCGCTGTAGAGCGCAGGTATGTGCCCAGCACAAAGCCGACGGACCCCACGATCATCACGCCGGCAATGGTGTAGCCCCAGCGCTTCATCTTGGCGCTCTGGATGGCCTGCTCGGCCTCGCCGGCCGGCTGCGCCATCACCAGCCGCTTCAGGCTCGAGGAGTCGACTACTTTTTGCATGCTGTCAGGCAGCCCGACGTTGCGCGCGGCCTTGTCGAGCCACGTACCGCTGCCCGCGCCGAGGGACTTGTAGCGCGCGTCGTGGGCTTCCTTCGAAGCGGCCGCCTCGGACTCGGAGGGCCGCGGCCCGCTGGATGCCATAGCACACGAATGGCCCGGTGCCCTCTGCTTCGCGGTACTCGACCGGGGGTGCGGACGGCAGCGCGGACGGCAGGTCTGAAATGGCCCGTGCAGAGGCTTGCGCCCCGAGCGTGCGTGCTCGCACACGGCGACGGGCGTAAGCTCCGAGTGGGTTGAAGATGGATAGTATCAAGGGCCGTGCCGCCGACTTTCACCGCGGCATGGGCGGGGCCGAGGGGCACAAGCAGGTGAGGCCGCTGTTGGGGTTTGGATTGGCCGCCTGCTGAGCCCGCGTCATCCGCTGACTGGTGCTGCCGCCGAGCTTCGCAGAGGGCGCACGCCGCATCTACACGGGCATCCCTGCGCCGGAGGCACCAGGTGCTGCACAAGCGGAGGCTCGCGTGAGACCAGGCATTGCTGTGCCACCTCCCGCGCGCCATACCGGCCCTCTGCCTCCCTCATCGTTCTGATTGTGCACGTACACTGCGCAGTGCCATCCCTGTCCATGCGGCCGGCGCATCCGGCGCGGCTTCGGCTTCGGCCGCTCGGCCCGCGGCCGCCATCACCACGCCCGAGGCGCTCTCGGCCGCGATCCGAGAGGTGGCCGACGCATCGGTGTCGTCCGCACACCGGCTCCAGTCGTTTGCGTCCCTCCGCGAGGCGGCGACGTCGGAGCGCGTGCCCCCAGCCGCCTGGCTCGCTGCCGGCCTGACTCGCGCTCTGGTCGCGGTCCTGGCCGCGCCGAGGGACGCGGCGGCGAGCGAGGCGTCCGCGCCGGTGCGCCACGCCGCCGTGTGGCTCCTCGTGGAGCTCACGGCGTCGGACGCGGAGGGGACGGTAGAGCTCGCGACAGCGCTGGCGGCCGACGCGTGCCCGCTCCTCATCCCCTTCCTCGACGGGCCGGACACCGTCATGGCTGAGATGTGCGCGCACGGCCTCGCCAACGTCATGGCCTCGTCCCCCGCCCTCCCGGCAGCCCTGGGCCGCATGGGCGCCGCCGCGGCCCTCTGCCGGCAGCTCCAGCGGCTTCCCTCTAGCCTCGCCGGCAGGTGCATGTGGGCCGTCAGGCAGTTCCTCCTCCGCCCGGAGATCTCTCACGCCCCTGTCCTCGAGGCGGCCATGCCCGCCGTCGCGTTCTGGCTCGGCAAGGCGCAGCGGGGGGCCGCGGACGAGGACGCCGCCGCGGCGGACGGCACGGCGGCGGCCGCCCCGACCGGCCTCCGCGGCGCCGTGGTGGAGGCCGCGATGCTGCTCTCCACCGTCGCGCAGTCCGCGCACGAGGCGTGGCCCGCCCTCCTCGCCCCGGCCGCCTCCCCGCTCCCCGCCGCCTGCGCCGTCCTCCTCCGCCCCTCCCTGCACCCCGTCGTCCGCGTCCGCCTCCTCGAGGCCGTAGCCTGCGCCTCCTGGGCCGTCGACGCGGGCCCCCTCCTCCTCTCCCAGCCGGGCTTCGGCGCTGCCCTCGTGGCCATGGCAGCCACCGGCGCCCCCGAGGTCAACGCCGAGGGCCGTCCCACCGGCAGGGGCCTCACCGGCGGGGCAATCGAGGCCCGGGCTATGTCGCCGACGTCGGACGTCACCGCGGCAGAGGAGCTCGGGACGACGCCGACGTCGACCGCCCACTTCGGGCTGACCATCGCCGCCAACGCCGTGTCTGGCTGCGACCCTGACGTCGGGGCGGGCCTGGAGAGCCGACGGCTGGCGCTCGCCGCGGCCGGCGCCGCCGCCGCGCTGCCGTCGATCGCGGCTCTCGCTGCCCCGGCCGAGGCGGGAACCGCGGCGGCGCCGTCAGCCGGCCGGCGCGCCGCTGCGATGGCCGCGTCGCTCATCGGCGCCGGCCTGCACGCGGTGTGCGCGCGCTGGCTCCACTCCAGCGCCAGGATGCGACTCGACGCCATCAAGACGGTGTCGGCCCTGGCCCTGGCGGGATCCGAGGCGGGCGGCCCGGCGCCTCACCTCGCCGCGGTGACCTCCGTGCCAGGCGTGCTCCCGGCCCTGGTGGAGGGGGTGGGCTCCCTCCGGTCGGTGGAGGAGTGTGGGCGGTGCCTGGGCGTGGTGCGGGCGGGGCTGACGCACCTGGGCGCCGGTTTCGCCGAGGCGGCGGAGGGGTGCGGGCTGCGGGAGGCTATGGATGAGCTGGGGTACTCACGGTACTCTGGGACGGACGGGCCGTGGGGGCACATGGCCAGGGAGGCCAGACGGCTGGTGGACGCCTATCTAGAAGAGGAGGAGGACGATGACGACGAGGAGGAGGGGGCAGGGGCGGCGGCGGGACACCCATTCGGCGCAGCGGCCGCGGCCGCGAGCGCCGGCCCGGGCACCGGCCGAGCGGGCCTCTCGCTCCGCCCGGCGTGGCAGACGGCGCCCGGCGCGGCGTCGCCGTTTGGCTGAGGTGGCAAGTGCTTGCGTTCCGGGGCCGCCGGAGTGCTTTCGCGTTCGCGCCTAGCCGCCCGCGTCTGCTCACGCGCTCTCGTGACACACAGGGCTGAATGTGCGTCGGGCCGGCGCGCTGGCGGTACGGTCTCCCGACCGCCGCCACGCCGGGGTTGATGACGTCATCATCACGTGAGGTCGATGACGTCATTCCCCTCCTCGTCCACCGCCTCCCGGTCGGGGCTCGCGAGCACCGCGACCGCCGGGGGCGCGTCCATAGCCAACCGCGGCTGCAGCCGCCGCAGCCCCTCCAGCCCCTCCCCGTTCCGGTCCCGTTTCGGAGCGCGCGAGCCCGACCCCTCGGGGGTGAGCGGCCCCGCCCCGCGGAGCGGCATCCCGTCGTGCCCCAGGGCCGTCCACGACCCTGACGGGCTCAGGCGCAGGCTCTGCACCACGCCCCCGTCCACCGCCACTCCGTCCTCCACGTTGAGGAAGGCTGGCGCGGGGGGCGCCCCCTCCGCCGCCTGCTCCGTCCCCATGAGTGCAAGCCCGACGATGGCGCCCGCTTCCGGTGACGGCAGGAAGGCCCTGGAGACTGTGCCCGCGAGGGTGCCGGACACCACCCCGCCCCGCACTTCCGCCAGCACCGCTGCCAGGGCCGTGTCGACGCGGAGGTCAGACACGGCCAGCGGGCGGCGGCAGTGCGGGCACTTGCGCGCGCCGCCGGGGGCCGCGGCCAGCGCCTCAAAGGTCCGGGCGTCGAAGACAGCTAGGTGAGGGCAGTCAGCGCCGCGCACCGGCACCGCGACGGGCCGGAGTGTGAGCGGGTCGGAAACCCGTAGCGCCTCAGACGACGCCACGGGGCCGATGTCGTCGTCGTCGTCGCCATCGCCAGCAGGCTGGGTGAGCCTCGATGCGGCGGCGGGGCCGTTCCACAGCTCCTCCGCCGTCGCCGAGGAGTGCGCCCGGCCCAGCCTCGCCCTCGCGGCCTCCGCGACACGGAGGGACGCGCCCGCGCACGCCGGGGTCTGGCACGCGCTCCACAGCGCGCCTGTGAGTGATGCCCGCATGGCAAGGAGGGCGGCCGCCGGGTGCGCGAGACCCGACCGGATGGCCCGCACCGGCACCGCGTCCTCCACGCGGCCCATGGCCTTGACCACGGCCACCATCACGCGGGCGCGCGGCTCCCCGTGCGACACGGCGAGCGTGACGGGGGCGGCCCGGCGGCCGCGGATCGTGACCTTGGAGATGTCCCACGCGCACACGCCTGGCCCCGGCACCCGCACCGGCTTTCCGTCCAGCGCGATGCGGACGTCCATGGGTACCCGGAACAGGGGGGCGTGCCCGGGGTCGGCGGAGAGCACGGTGAGGACGAGGAGGTGCTTTGTGGCGCGCCCGAGGCGGTCGAACGTCGGCGAGGCCTGCGACAGCACGGCCGAGTACGTCGTGGTGGCCAGCGCGGGGCCGAAGGCGAACTCCGCGACGGCGCTGCTGCCCGGCACGCACGCCAGGGCGGCCTGCCGCAGAGCGCGGCCCATGTCCACGGCCGGGCGGTGCGGCGGCGCGTGAAGCGTCCCCGCGGCCGGCGCCGCGGCCAGCACCGACCGCCACGAGGCGGCAGCAGGAGGCCGCCCGGCCGCGGCGCGGAAGGTTGTCGCGTGCGCGTCCAGCGGGTGGCGGGGAGGCGCCGGAAGGGTCGGCGGCGGCACTCCCAGCATTCCAGGGTGCGGCCTCCCGGGCGGCAGCCGAGGCACTGTGCCAGCTGCAGCAGGCCGAGCATGCGAGGTCGGCGAGACGGCCTGGCTGGCCATGCGGCTGGCTGCGAAGTTCTGCATCACCGGAAAGGTGTCCAGCCTCGCCAGCAGCGACTGCATCAAGCGGTCCACCGGCGCGGTCACCGAAAGAAAGTCTCGGACAGTCGCAATGGCAATGCTCTTGAGCTTGCCCTTGACGCCGGTGACGCCGTCGGCAACCCAAACCAGGTCGGCCACCCGGAGCTTTTCAAGCGGAAGCATGGCGGCGGAGTCGACGTAGTAGTCCTTCCGCCGCCGGGACAGCTCCTCGGCTGCCATGGCGCAGCGAGCGTCTGCGCCCGTGCGCGGGGGGCGCGGCCGGCCGCGAGTGCAGCCCAAGCCAGCAGCAGAGTACGCATGTGCCCGTGCCTGCCGGCCGCGCTCTCGGCCTGTGGTGAGCCGAACGCTGCGATAGTGCCCGACCGTCAATGTTGGGGGCAGCGGCGGGCCCGGCAGGCACACAACACAGGCGTGGCAGGCGGCTAGGCATCGTTGTCGTGCTCGTGGCCCGGCCACATGAAGTGCATCGGCAGGTGCAGCCACGTACGCAGCGTCCTGTCGAGCTGCCTGTGCACGACTGCGGGGTGCGGGCGGGGCGGAGAAGAGGGCGGAGGGCGGGGCTTGGCCGCGGTGCATGTTCTGGCTCGGCCGGGGCCGCGGGGGGTGCGGCCTCACACTTGTCCACCGGCTCGACGATGAAGGGGATGAGGGCGATGCCCGCAACGGTGGGGAGCCACTTGCGGACGGCGGGGAGGGCGAGCAGGGAGCGGAGCGGGAGGCCGGGGGGCAGCCGGGCCGAGGCCTCCACCCCCTTGCCGGCAAACCACACGGCGCGGTTGATGATGAAGCCAGGCACGGCGACGGAGGCCAGGAGCTGCCACACCAGCGTGTCGGCGGCGGCCACGGCCGGCGACGCGCGCTCCCCCTTGGAGTTCAGGGGGCCCTTGCCTCGCCGCGCGATGTCGTACTTGTGAACCGTGTCGGCGGCAACGTAGGCGATGGCCACGGCGTACGACGGGGCAACGAGGCGCGGCATCACGGGGCGCAGGCCCTCTCCGACCTCGTTCGCGTACCCCAGAAGCCGCGCAGGCGTGTCCCTGAGGAAATCCACCTCTCGGGGCTCCGCCGCGTCGGCGGTCTCGTCAAGCCCGGCGCGGTCGTGCGTGACTGCGCCGCGACGAGGAGCACAGGGGGGCGCGGAAAGCGGAGGCTCGGCGCCGCCCACGAACCCACCCGCGGGGGTCGGCGCGCCGTACGGTCTCACCTACTTGTGGCATCGCCACGTTCCCCGCCTCGAGGTCTTGGATGAACTTCATCAGCTCTTCGGGGGTCATTTCCTTGTCGTCGGACGCGCTGGCCGCGTCTGGCATGCGGAACTCGACGATTCTCCGCTCCGAAGCAGGGTCTGCCATGATTCCTCTCGGCTCGCCGCCCTGATGCCGGAGTGTAGGGCCGTGCCGTGGAGCGGTGGCGTGGTCAGCGGCGACGCAATGCAGAGCCGCAGCGACGCCCCCCGCACTTTTGCCTGTAGGCCATGGCCTCCAAGGCGACGGTCCAGGTCCGGCGCGCCAACAAGCGGGCGCACAGCCCGGCCATCGGTGAGCGGAGCGTGGGTCGATCTTGACCCACGGGCGATGCAGGGCGTGCCTGTCCGTGCTGTGCTGGTCGTCGCCCCTCCCCGTACGGGCGCAGCGGCAACGGCGCACGCCCACCCTGGGTCTGGCAACTCTCGCAGCATTCTTCCCCCAGGGCGTCCCGCTCGGGGCTGCGGACGAGGCGGGGACTGAGCCGACGCTCGGGATGGGGCGCACGTCGCTGCGGGTGCTCCGCCACGAGAAGAAGCCCAAGCGGGCCATGGTGCTTGGTGCCAACAGGGTGCTGGAGTACTCGGGTCGCAACCACGGGGGCGGTGCGTCGGCGTACGCTGCCAAGACCCGGTTCGGGGTTGCGGTGCTTTCTCCCGCTGGGAGCTCGGCGCCGCAGCTGCGCGTATGGGAGACGGACTTGGTGTTTTCGGTTCAGCAGCGGCCCACAGCAGCGACCGCGGCGGCTACGGGAGCCCAGGGCGCGCTCGCGGCGGCGGTGGACGACGCCCTCGACGCCAAGACCCGCCGCGCCCTGGTCGTGGACACCTTTGGGTCGAAACGCGCGCGCCTGGACAAGAAGAAGATCGAGGACAACAGGCGCGCCGCGGAGACGGTGGTGGCGGCGGGCGGCCTCGGCACCGCCGTCGCGGCCGCCTCTTCGCGCGACTCCAGGGTCGCCGAGGCGGCCTCCCGCCTCCCCACAGACGTCGGCGGCCTCACGGCCGAGGAGGCCGCTGCGGAGGCCTCCCGTCGTCTGGTCCTCCCCGCCTTCAACCCGTCGGCCCTTTCCCCCGAGCTCGCGTTCCCCTTCGAGGGTCTCCTGGACCCCTCCGCCATGGCAGAGCTCTCCCGCCCCGTCAACGTCCTCCTCAAGGCCCTGCGCAAGGCCAAGGGCCGCGTGGGCTCGGACGGCGCCGGCGCCGTGGCAGTCCTCGACAAGGCCCTGGAGGCCGGCTCCCTCCCCGTGGCGGCAGTGGGGGCCTTTGTCCGGGAGCGCTTCGTCGCCCTGGCATCGGAGGCCGGCGCGGGCGATGCCGCGTCGTCCAGGCGGCCCCTCGAGGCCCTGGTCCTCCTGAGCCTCCTCCTCGGCATCCACAAGTCAGGGCGCAGCCTCAGGCCAGCCAAGCCCAAGCCCGCGCCGGCGGCAGACGACGCCGAGGCCTCTTCCTCCTCCTCCTCCTCCTCCTCCTCCGCGGCCGCAGCAGAGCCCCCCAGGCCCGCCCCCGCCGTCCCCGGCAGGCCCTGCCCCACGTGCCTCGAGCTCGCCCCGGAAGCCGTCGCCGACGCCCTCCTGCGCAAGTTCACCCGGACTCAGGGCGCCCGTGCCCGCCCCGTGTGGGCCAGGCCCCCCGAGCTGCAGTCGCGCCTCCTGATGCACATCGTCGTCCTCGCCCTCTGGGCTGGGCGGTTCGACCTAACCTCGGTCCTCACCCTTGCGAGGGACCTCGGCCTGCCCCCGCGCAAGCTCGTCATGTCGTACTTCCAGCAGGCCGGCTGCCGCACCAACGTGGCCACGTCCGCCCCGCCGCACGAGAGCGTGGCCGGGTCGGCCGAGGCCGCGGCAGCCCTCGAGGCGGCCGCCTTGGCCGGGCCCGACTACCGGGTCACCCTCCCGACGCCTCTTGCCTTCCCCAAGCCCAGGCGCAAGCGTGCTACGAAGAAGTGATGCGTGAAACAGCGGTGCGGGCGCCCCCGGCGGGTCTGCAAGCGTGTCTTGGCGGCCCGGCCTCTGCGCGGTCACACGACACCAGGCCACAACGACACCCGAGGCCAGGCCCGGACCGCGCGGCCCGATCGCATTGCTGCTTTGCCGCCTAGGGATCCGCGGGTGCAGCCCGCGCGTGAATGTATCGGCGGCTGATGGCGGACGTTCCCGACGCCAACCAGCCGGAGCGAGATCGCTTGGCCGAGGCCGCGAAGAACTGGTGGATTGCTCTGAAGGTTTCATCGGCCGCATGCTTCGTCGGGGCGGCGTGCCAAGCGGCGCTTTTCGTGAGCCCTGGCTGGGGAACAGGGAAAGGCGCCGGAGCGTGCTGAAGCGTGCCATCACTGCATGCCTCCGTTGCGGTCCATTCCCGCTCCGCTCGCAGGGACCGCTTCTTGCGTTCACGGTGAATGACAGCCCTCTGTGCCCGGATGCGGAGGTGTCCGGCCGGCTGGAGACCTTCCTGATTGCACTTTGCGTCTTGGCCCTCCTGCGTCCACTGGTCCAGGCTGTTTTGTTTTTTGCTGGCGTTATGTGCACGCGCGACCGAGAGCCCTCCGAGCGCGTGGGACTCTGCACGTCGATGATTCATTTGGTGTGGTCGCTGTCGACTCTTGGGTTGAGCATCTACGGAGCCGTTGTCTACGAGGGCGCCGACGATTGCAAGGACCCAGCAAAGACGGTGAGGCAGGACGACCCATGGGGGAAGGGGCATGTGCGCGCAAGGTGCCTGCGAAGCGCCCGGGGCCGATCCACCAATGTCGTGGGCGCGGCGGCGTCGGGTGTCCTTCGCAGTACGGGTTCGTGATGCTGTGGATGAACGTGGCGACGTTCTCGCTTCAGTGTTGCGCCACGTGCATCGCCGGCACGGTCGCCGCCCTTGACCACTTCTGACCGGACCGGGCGGACGACGACCCCGGCCCGGGTGCTCCGCGAAGTCGCCGAGGCGGGCGGGCCACGGGAGGGGCGACGCCTCGCGGGCGCCAGCCGACTCGGCTGGAGGCGGTCTACGGGTGTGTGGCTTCCGGACGGTGCCCGGGGAGAGCCCGGCTCGCCCGTGTTGGACGGGCCGCACCGGTTGAAGCACCAAGAGCTGCCGGCTGCGTGATAGGGCTTTACGCGCCCAGCCCCTGCCCAGGGCGGCAACGAGCCCGGACAGCCGGGCATCAGGTTGTCGGCGTGGCGCCCTCCACGGGGTACGAGTGAGTGTGCCATTGCTGCAGCGTGCCGCGGCGGATCAGTGCGATGCCATTGCTCGGCGCACCGCCCTCATTCACGCGGCTCGCAGCGCCCAACCACAGCCGTGCCGGAAGAGGAGGACCGGCACCGGCCTCCGCTCCTCGGCACCGGCCTCCGCGCCTCGGCACCGGCCTCCGCTCCTCGGCACCGGCCTCCGCGCCTCGGCACCGGCCTCCGCTCCTCGGCACCGGCCTCCGAGCCTCGGCACCGGCCTCCGAGCCTCGGCACCGGCCTCCGCGCCTCGGGCCCGGCCTCCGCGCCTCGGGCCCGGCCTCCGCTCCTCGGCACCGGCCTCCGCTCCTCGGCACCGGCCTCCGCGCCTCGGGCCCGGCCTCCGCGCCTCGGGCCCGGCCTCTGCTCAGTCGACCTTGACAGCGTCGTAGATGCGCCAGACAAAGACAAACGTGGCCAGGTACCCGACGCAGCCGGTGACGAGGAAGAATGCGACGGCGGCGAGGAGGGTGTACCCGAAGTAGAGCGCGACGCTGACCCCGCCCATGATGGTGAGGGCGGTGGAGAAGTAATAGGTGGCGTAGAGCGCGAGGTAGATGCTCGAGGCGCCGGGGATGAGCCAGGAGCGCCACCACCAGCGGTAGTCCTCGGAGCAGAGCTGGAAGTAGACGAGGACGATGGCGATCTCGGCGCAGGTGATGACGAGGATGATGGCGACGAGGAGGAGGAAGCCGAAGACGTAGTAGTAGCGGTCGAGCCAGATGGAGCCGAGGATGAAGTAGAGCTCGACGAAGACGGCGCCAAAGGGGAGGACGCCGCCGACGGCCATGGAGAAGGCCGGGTGGAGGTACCACGGCTGCGCGGGGATGACGCGGGGGTAGGCCCCGACGCGGGTGGGGAGGTCGGGCTTGGGTGCCTTGAAGCCGAAGTATGCCCCGAGGAAGGTGAGGGGGACGGAGACGGCGAGCCAGAGGGTGAGGACGGCGAGGAGGGTGCCGAAGGGCACGGCGTTGGTGCTCTGGGATGCCCAGGCCATGGTGTTGAGGGTGAGGAGCACGACGGCGCAGAAGCCGGGGAAGGCGAGCGCGGTCAGCACCGTGGTGCGGTGCCACTGCTTGCCGTCGAACAGGCGGTGGTTGCGGGCCGCGGCGTACCCGGCGACGATGCCGAGGAGGCAGAAGAGGACGATGACGCCGGTGACGAGGGAGCCGCGGTTGGCGGGGTTGAGGAAACCGAGCGCCGCGAAGAGGATGACGACGAGGGACATGCACGAGACCTGCGCGCCCACGCCGGTCATGACGGCGAAGGCGAGCGGGGCGGTGGTCGGGGGCCGGAAGACGTCGGTGTGGACGAGCTTCCAGCCCGTGTCCTCGCGGTCCTCCGCCTTCTCCTCCTCCGTGGCCACGCGGTTGTACCGGGTGACGTCGCGGTGGATGGCGCGCCAGAGGATGAGGGCGACGAGGCCGGTGAGGAAGACGGCGATGACGGCGGCGTTGACGATGGCGAACCAGTGGACGTCGTCGTTGGCCGCGCCGTCGCCCATGCTCAGGTACACGTCCCAGCGTGAGGCCCACTTCACGTCCGAGGGGACCCAGAAGACGTCGTAGGAGAAGGCGAGCTCCACGCGCTGCTTGGCCTGCGGGCCGTCGACGAACATGGGGTGCGACTGCGCCGCGGTCGTGTACCCGGTGGCGGAGTCGCAGTCGCCGAGGGCGCGGCTCCCGTCCGCGCGCGTGGTGAGGACCTGCTCGACGCTGATGGGCACGACCTCGAAGCCGACGACGCGCCAGCCGTCGAACTCCCCCGGCTCCGTGTGCACGCTGATGAACATGCGCGCGTGGTTGAACACCGCCAGCGACTCGCCGTCCGTCGCCATCTCCCCCACGGGGAAGCCCAGGCGGTGGTACTCCCCGTCGGTGAAGAAGTTGCGCGCGGCGGCGGGGAGGTTGTCGATCATCCAGTGCACGTAGTAGTCCTGATTCACCTTCTCGCGGAACGCCGCCACGTCGTCCCCGCTGAGCACCTTGGGGTCGCAAAGCAGCTGGCACGTGGAGTTCACCTGCATGCGCAGCTTGTACGGCGAGTTCAGCGTCTGCTGCCCCTGCAGGTACTCGCCGAGGCTCTCCGGCTGCGCCTCGATCGTCGCCGGCTGCGGGGGTGCGGGCGCACCAAGGGCGGAACCGTATTGCGAGGAGTTCAATGCCGTCACCCCCACCAGCTGCGGCGCACTGAGCGCTCACCTTGCAGAACGGGAGGTCGTAGTAGCTGTGGGAAAGCTGCGTGCTGGTCGACGTGAGCGCGTTGACCTTGAGCGACACCTGCGAGACCTCGAGCACACGCCACAATGCGAAGGTGGGGGCCGGCACGCGCGCGGGGCCGGGTCCAGCGGGAGCCACGTGCACGCGCAGACCTTTCCGCCGCTTCCGCTGCGCGGAATTCAAGCCTCGCCCGTTGGGACGTGACCCCCGAACAGCCCGACCGTGGGCGGCGGCGCTTCGAGGCAGAAACCACAAATGCTTGTGGTGACGCCACGCCGAGCCGCGGGCGGCACGCTGCTTATCCGCCAGGGCGCGGCGCTCACCTCCTCGTTCGCCTTAAACTCCTTCGCGGCCGTCCCCGGAAGGTAGGCCGCGTCGGCACACACCACCACCGCCGCAGCGATGGCAAGCCCGAACATCCGGGCCATCGACGTGGTCGGTGTGCTTGCTGGCGTCGAGCTCGTGCGGGCATTTGGGTCCCTCCGAGCTCCGTCGATGGTGGCAGAGCATCTTGGCGAACACATCAATCTCGCCGGCCGGTACCGTCGTCCCCACTCAGACGGCGGTGCCCTTGCGAGTGCCAGCATTGCCATGGCAGACGAGAAAGCAATGCGCCGGCTCAGGATCGAGAATCGTCGCGCCAAGACCGCCGCGCAGCGGTCCGCCCTCAAGGCACGCTACGGCGCACAGACGAACCTCTCGGACGGCGACGACCGCTGCTGCTGCGTCAGCGCCGTCTCCGTTCGAATCACGGTCAACCTCATGTTCTGTGTGAGCGCGGACGCGCGCCTTTCCACGCCGGCCGCGGCTGCTCGAACATGTCGCCTGCCATCGCCGCCAGTCCACCGGGAGTGCATCGCTTCCCTTTCCAGGCTCCCCGCCTGGCGCCGGCGCACCGGTTGACCACGCTCGTCTGCCATCCACCCAGGCTGCCCCATCGCCGTGGTTCCTCGCAGATTCTCGGCATCCTGGTCATGGCGCTGGGAATCTGGGCTGCAACCGGGAACGTCGCCGGCATCTTCGGCGCCTTTCCGGGAGTCTCGGTCATCGTCATGAGCATCCTCATCCTTGCGGTTGGCATCCTTGGCGAGTACGGGGCCCGGGCCGACAACAAGTGCATCCTGCTCGTGGTGAGCCGCCTTTGCCGCGCCTCCGCATCACTGTTCCGCGCCGCAGCTGCACCGCGGCGCGCCAGTCCCCCCCTCCCCGTCTTCCGTGCCGTCGCGACGAGCGCAGTACATGCTGGTGATCTTCGCGGGATTCCTGGCCTTCGTGGTGCTTGGCTCGGCGACGGCGTTTGGCGGCGAGTCCGTCGGCCAGCAGGCCGAGCGCGCCTGGTGCGCCTTCCCCGAGAGCGCCGCCAGGGGGCAGGAGCAGTTCGGCTGCTGCGGCTTCCAGTGCCCCTCGGACCGCCCGGCGATGGGCTCTTGCCCCGGCGGGGCGTCGCCCAACTCCTCGGCCCCGCTCTCGGGCAGCTGCGCCGCCGGGCACGACTCCGACACGCTCTGCGCGATCCGGCCGGCGCCCGTGAACTCGACGGCGCCCGGCTGCCGCGGCCTCGCGGTGGGGTACCTGCGGGAGCGGCTGGTGCCGCTGTTCATCGCTGCGTTTGTGACGGGCGTGCTCCTCTTCGCGGGCCTCGTGGTGGCGTGCTCGCTGCTGTGCAGGCGCACCCGCCCGGGGCAGACGGGGCAGAAGGAACGCGGCATGGAGGAGGCGACAAGCCTGCATGACGCCAGGGCGGCCGAGCATGGCTGGATCGGCGACGACGAGGAGGCGGCCACCGGCGCGGCGTCGGCCGCGGCCTCGTCGGCTGGACCCAGGGGCGGCGGCGACAGCGACGACCGGTCGCCGCTGGGCGAGGGCGCCCCCCGGCCGTCGGCGCTGTGACGCGCCCGGTCGGCCTGGGCGCGGGCATTGCGAGAACCGGGGGCTGTGGCGTTGGTTCGCAGCGGTGCTGGCGCCGAGTGATGTGGCGATGGGCAGGCGCGCGCCCCCCGAAACGAGGTAGCGATCCGATGCGCTGCCAATCAGGATTTCGGGCTCAGGGAAGCCGGGTCCGCGATCCCGGGCTGTCACTCGCTGGCGCACACATCCGCTGGCCGAGCCGGGCCGCGCGAGCAATCGCTGCGGCCGTGCCGGTGCGCGTCGCTCAGCCGAGCGACTCCCCCGTGTCCGCTGCCGTCATGAGCAGCTCTGCCAGCGATCCCCAGTCCTCGGGCGCGCCGCCGCCCCCGCCCGCGGCGCCCCCACCGTCCTCGCCGAGCACTCGGTGGAGGACGCGGCGGTCCGGCGAGGAGAGCGCCGAGGCGCACCACCGGAGCGACGACGACGCCTCGGACCCGCACGACGCCCGGAGCATCGCCGCCATCGTCTCGGGCCCCGACCCGTCCCGAGCGAGCCGGCCCGCCGCGGCCTCGCGGGACGGCGCGGCGGCGTCCCACCCGTCCTCCCAGCCGGCAGGGGGCAGCTTGGCGGCCTGCTCGCTCGTGCCGGACGCCGGGACGTGCGGTCGTAGGGACCGGCGTGCGGAGCGCGAGAGACCCCTGAGCGACGCCTCGGCGTGCAGAGCCCCGTCGACGGTCCAGGTCTTGGGCCGGAAGACGGTGCGAGGGTGCGAGAGCGGCACGGGGAGCGGGGTGGGGGCGAAGCAGTGGCGGGCCGTGGGGCAGCCGGAGGAGGCGAGCCAGCGGTCGCCCCAGCCGCCCAGAGTGACGTCATCCGCGGCGCCGCCGTGGCGGGCGGATCGGGAGTCGCTGGCGGCGCCGGAGCGGGCGGCGCCGGCGGCGCCGGAGCGGGCGGTCCCGGGGGCGGGAGCAGCGGGCGGGCGGAGGCCGCGGGTGACGAGAAGGAGGCCCCCCGTGCGGTCCGAGGCGGCGTCGCGGCAGCGGACGGCGGCGGCCCAGGCGGGGCGGGAGAAGGAGCGTCGGTCGGCGCTGCCGCCGACGGCGTGGGTGTGGGCGGGCCAGACGAGGGGGAGGCCCCAGGGGCCCGAGGTGGAGTGCGGGGGCGGGGCAGGGAGCGCGGCGAGGGCCGCGGGGTCGACGAAGGGGTCGGGGAGGGGCGCGGCGAGGGCGGAGGATAGGAAAGGGGCCGAGGTGGAGGAGGACCACGAGCCGGAGGCGAGGGCGCAGAGCTCGCCGATGCGGAGGCGGTGGGTGACGGCCGCCGACGCGGTGCGGTCCGAGGGGAGGTCGCTGGCGCGGCAGGGGGTGGTGGCGAGGTCGAGGGCGTGGGCGAGGAGGGCGGAGGCGTGATAGGGGGAGGAAGGGTCCCCGACCCAGAGCGGCGCGGCCATGTCGCGGCCGTTGTCGACGCCGCAGGCCTCGACGTAGGCCTGCGTGGAGAGCGGCATCACGGCCGTGGCCTGCTCCGAGAGGCGGGACCAGGTGAGGGCGACGGTGCAGCGGCGGGCGGCGTCCCGCTGGGCGGCAGCCTCGGCGATGGCGTGGTCCGACGCGGGCGCGGAGGCCGCCGAGGCCGAGGCCGACGCCGTGGTGGCGTCGCTCCCAGGCCGCCACGGCGGGAGGACTGGCACGGCCAGCACCGCGGCGCCGCGGCACTCGTCCGCGAGGAAGGCTACAACCGCGGCGCCGACGCCACCCCACCCGGAGTCGGCGTCGCAGAGCACCACCGCACCCTGCGGGGCGTCGCTCGCCTCGAGGAGCCGCCGAACCGCATCCTCCACCGCCTCGGCGTCCTCCCACCCGGCCCCGCCGCCGCCCCGCGCCGCCCTGAGGCCCGCCTCCGCGCTGTCAAACCCGGGCCGCGACGCCGCCTCGATCTCCACGCACGCCCGGCCGTGCAGCCGAGCCTTGCTCCAGTCCCCCCACCCGCGCGCCGTCGCGTCCAGGCTGTAGTCGGCGTCCTCGTCCTCCTCCGCCCCCTCGTCCTCCTTTGCCTCCGAGGCGCCGTAGCCAGAGGCGCCGACGGCAGCGGCCGCCGCCGCCGCCCCCGACGACGACGCCGCCGCCTCGGCGAAGGCGTCAGCCATGGCCGCGGCCTCGGCGGCCGCCGCGTCGTCCGCGTCAAGCAGCGACCGCTGGTAGCCGTGGAGGTCCGTCACCGGCCGTGCCGTCACCGCGACGCCGCCCGACCACGCGCCGGCGGCCTGCGCCCTGCCGTACGGCTGGACGCCCGCCGCCGCCCCGCGGCCCCGATGGGTGACCGACCCCAGCAGCTCGATCGCCCCGCGAGAGTCGAAGAATACCGCCCGCGGCACAGAGTGGCCCTGCGGGGCGCGAGAATGGGGAGCGGCGGTGGGGTGCGGCGAGCGTAGCGCGGGGAGCCACGGCAAGCTCGCGGCGAAGCGTCCTCACCTGGGGCGTCTCCATGTACATGTCCGAGTTGTCGACCCACGGCTGGCCGTCGGTGCGCGCAAAGCCCGGTCCGAGGAGCTCATCCTGCGAGGAACGATCCAAACGCCGGGCTCGATCGGCACGAGGGCTTCGGAGCGAGTGCAAAACAGGGCAATCGTCGAGCCACTCCCGCCCCCCAACGCGCGCCGGGTAATGGCCGCTGTACCGGCGAGAGGGCCGGGCCGCAAGCATCGGGCGCACCTGGGAGTTCCAAAAGTGGGCTCCGATGCCGTTGGAGAAGGGGCCGCACTGGAACGTCAGGAACTCTCTTCGCCCGGCCATGATTTATCCGGCCGGTCTTGCCGCACCAGCGTGCGGGACGGCGCGTTCGGGCGGCGTCTTGAAATCGCCATTTGCTGGCAGAGCCAGGGTCGGAGACGGCAGAGCTGGCGGTTGCCAAACGCTGCGAGCGGCATCCACAAGCGGTCTCGGCCGCTTCCAACCATCCGGCCGGGCCGTCCGCCGATTGCCGGCCACGCGCATGCAGCGGGCCCGCGCGAGGGCGGAGTCCTCGCAGGCCCGGCGGGCTGGTTGCCTGCCCGCAGCAACGCCGATGCCGGGAACGGTGACTGGTGGCTCGCTCGCGTGGGTAGCCGTGGCTCTGATCGTGCTGTCGCTTCGCGGGGCGGATGCCGTGCCGCTCGCGCCCCAGGCTCCGCTCGTGGTGCCGTCCGAGGACTCAATGACCTCGGCCACGCTCGTGTGGCACGTTCCCCCCTCCATGGGGCACCCGGTCCTCGGCTTCCAGCTGGAGGCGCGCAACGAGGCGGGGGGCGCGTGGCTTCCGGTGCGCGGGGAGCAGGGCGAGGTCGCCGGGGTCAGCCCCGCCGGCCCGTACGCCGTGCGGCCGACCGCCGACGCCAGCGACGGGCCGTTTGCCGACAGGGGCGCCGTGCTTGAGGTGCAGGAGATCCGCGCGAGCGGCGGCGCGGGGGCTATGTTCCGCCTGGGCGCGCGCCCGGCGCCGGGGAGCGGCATCGCCGCGTCGGAGCTTGACCCCGAGACTGCGGCGGTCACGGGCTGGCTCTCCGCGGCGGCGAACGCGTCCGATGTCAAGGCCGCGCTGGAGCTGCTGGCGGCGGTGCGGGAGGTGGAGGTGCGGCGCTGGGGCCCGTTTGCGGACGGCGGCTTCTCCTGGCGGATCGTGTTCGACGCTGACGCCGACGGCGGCGGGGACGGGCAGGGGCCGGTGCGCCCGACGGGGACGCTGCCGCTGCTGGCCGTGGCGGAGACCCGCGGCGGGGCCGCCGTGTCGGTGCGCCGGCTCCGCGAGGGCGTCGTGTCGCTCTCCCCGCTCCTCTCCGCCGGGGTGGTGTGCGACGCCGGGGCCCCGTCCACGGCCAACGCGGCGTCCTTGGCCGCCGCCGTCGGCGCGTCGTCCCTCTGCCGACAGGTGGTTTCGGGCCTCCGGCCCGGCGCCTCGTACCGATTCCGCGTCGCAGCCGAGACCTCCCAGGGCCAGGGGCCGTTCAGCCAGCCGTCGGCCCCGGCGGCAACCGCGCCCGAGTCCCTCCCCGCCATGCCCTCGGCGCCCGTCCTCGCGTCCCACGCCTCCGTCACCGCGACGACCATCACTCTCCGCGTCGCGTCGTCGCCGGCCGAGGCCGCGGCCGCGGCGGGCGCCGGTCCCGCCGACGCCGCGCCCGGCACGCCCGCCGTCGGAGGCCTCTTCGCCGAGGCCGCGCGCCTCGCCGCCGCCGCCGCGGGCCGCCTCGGCCGGCAGCTCTTCGTCCAGGCGCAGGTTAGGGTTCCCGGTGGACCGTGGACGGCCCTGCCGCCCGTGCCGCTGGCCCCGCTCGACGGGACCCCCGCCTCCGTCGCCGGCCTCCCGGCCCCGCCCCCCGGGGTGCAGGACCTAGGATGGACGGCGTCGGGCGCCACCGCGACAGCCTCCCGCCTCCTCCCAGCCACCGCCTACGAGGCACGGGCGCGCTTCCTCGCCGGTCCCCGCCCGGGACCCTGGTCGCAAGTGGGCGGCATCGGCTCCACGGCGGCGGCGCCCCCGGCCCCGCCGGCTCTCACCCTCCCCTCTGGCGAGGACGGCGCCACCACCGCCGTCGCCCACCCCTCCGGCGACGGCTCCCTGCCCCCCGGCGTCACCCTCGGACCCACCAGCGCCCGCCTGGCGTGGGCGCTCCCCGGCGTCGCCGCCCCCCTCGGCTGGTCCCTCCTCGTCGACGTCGACGCCCGCGAGCGCGGCGGAGCCTGGCGCGCCGTCGCCCGCGGCCTCGGGGCGCCCAACGCCTCCGCTGCGGGGGCCTCCCAGGAGGTGTCGCTCCGACCCCCCGCCTCAGGCCCGGCCTCGGGCACATTCCGCCTCGGCCTCGGCCGGGAGCGGATGACGTCACCCCTCGCCACGGACGCCTCTGCCGAGGACGTCGCCGCGGCCCTCCGCCCCGTCCTCCTCGACGCCCTCTTCCTGGCTTCCGCGCCCCCCCTCCCTGCCGCCGCCCTCGTCCGCGTCTCGGTCACCACCGACGACGACGGCCGCCGCGTCTGGGCCGCCCTCTTCGCCCCAGCCTGCGGCCACGTCCCAAGGCTCGTCGTCGACGCCTCGGCCATCGTGCCGCCCGCCGCCGTCACATCGGCCGTCGTCCGCGAGGCATCCGCCGCCGCCGCCGCCGCCCCGTCCTCCGCATTCGTCGCCGGCCTTCGGCCCGGGACCACGGTCGCCTTCCGCTCGCGAGCCGTCCTCGCTCCGCCCGT
>Ga0136560_1000079_pt1 | contig 35908 bp, 21 predicted proteins | sample AntRauMeHopE1497_FD_104925 | JGI IMG/M metagenome (GOLD analysis project Ga0136560, IMG submission 104925) | Saline lake microbial communities from Rauer Islands, Antarctica - Metagenome Hop E1 #497 | ecosystem: Environmental > Aquatic > Non-marine Saline and Alkaline > Saline | place... | reverse complement strand
TGGCCTCCCTGGCCAAGCGGTCCCCCTCGGCCGTCCTGAAGCTCTTCGGGGCGGGCGCAGTGCTGTACGCGATGCACACGGTGCTCGGGGCGGCGTCGGCGGGGCGCGGCGACGCCGCTTCGGCCGCGGCCCTCGAGGCCGCTAGGCTGCTCTCCGCCCTCGCGCTGGACAGCCGCAACGGAATGGCGGTCAGGGAGGTGGTGTGCGACCTCACGACAGCAGAGGTGAGCGCGCGGTCCGCGTTCGACGGCCGCCCCGCCGCCCTGGTGCGCTTCTTCTCTCGCAACCACACCGACGAGGCGTCGTCCAGGGAGTGGGACGCGACCGCGCGGTCCGCCCTCGCCGGCTTCCTCGCGGAGGAGATCTCCGCGTTCGAGGCCGCGGTCCGGGCCGGCGGGCTCGACGCCTGGGACCCCTCCGCGCCGCGCTGGGACGCCAAGCGCATCCGGAGGCTCCACAAGGACCCCATCGACGTGTCCATCCTGGCAGAGGGCGCGGGCGGAGCGGTGGCGTGAGTCGCAGCGACGCCATCTCGCACACACCTTTTGGCCGCCACACACGCGGCCGCCGACGCCTCACACGCACCGCATGCAAGCTTCAGCCCACACCCGTTGCTTTGCTTGTAGGAATCCGCCAGGCGGCCTCGCCCTGGGCCAGCTCGCCGCGCGCTCACCACGATCCGGCTCTGCCGAGGCTCGCTGCTCTCCAGCCCCTCCCGGCTGCGCACCGGCGCGGGCTTTTCGGAACCCAGTGGTCCAGGCGCCCTTGAAGTGATGGCAGACGCCCCCCCAGCGCTCACACGGCAGCATACCTTCCCCGCGGACGGAGAGGCGAGTGTGGATCCGGGTGAGCCTGCGTGCCGGCCATCACGCCCCCCGGGTCTCTTGCGCCCTGCAGCGTCCCCGCGGCCCGGCGCCTCCGGTCGTTTGCGGCATGCCTGCGTTGGGTCGGTCGCCGACCGTCGCTGGGAGCCGCCCTCGATCGCCCGGCGAGTCTGCTGAGCCTGCAACACGCTCCGCTCGATTCGTGCCCGCTCCCCTTGACGCCTCAGATGAGGGCTTCGCCGCTGCGTCGTCTTCGGCTGCCGCGGCTGCGGCTGCTGGACCCAGCGCCGTGCCGTACACCGTGCAGATCGGCGGCATCACGGACCCGGGCGTGCACGGCAAGCAGAACCAGGACGATTTTTTCGCCGAGGTCATCCCCGGCTCGGCGGGCGACTGCATCGTGGGTGTGTTCGACGGACACGGCAGAGAGCTCGGGCAGCTTGCAGCACGGACCGCCAAGGCGTACGTGCGCGATCAGCTGCGGAAGCCGGAGGTTCGCGAGACAGTGGAGCGCGAGCCGAGCCGCACGTTCGTGGCCATGTTTGCGGCAGCTCATCGGGCCATTGAGGATGTGAGTTTCAAGCCCATCCGCGCGTGGCAGCCAAGGGGCCGGAGGCAGCGGTCCTGGCCGGGGCGCCGAACCCTCGTTGGGGGGTTCTCCAGAGGGCGCAGGTGCCTGCTCTCGCTCTCGGCGTCGGCCCGAGGCGCTCGCGGCTGTCCACCTCGCTCCTGCCGCCGCCGCGCACCCCCTCCGTCCCGTCGCAGGCTTTCACTGCTTACTACCAGGACGCGGGCTGGGTCGTGACCCGTTCCCCCGGGGGCTTCCTCACCCGGCAGCGGGCCACCGGCGCCCCCGTCATGTGCGTGCACGGCGGCACGACGGCGACGGTCCTGGTCATCTTCGGCGGCCGGCGCGCGGTGGTGGCCAACGTGGGCGACAGCTCCGCGCTGCTGTGCGGCGGGCACGAGGAGCACCACGTCATGCGGCCCATCGCGACGTGGCCCGGCAGCGCCACGGCGCCCGTGGGCGCGACCAAGGGCACGGCCCCCGCGGCGAGGCCCGAGCCCCACCCGGACGTGTCGGGGGGCAACACACAGATGGAGATGTCGGCGGATCATTCCCCCGAGTCCGGCGAGGAGTTCCTCCGGATGCGCGAGGCCCGTCCGTCGGTCGCGGACAAGGCCCGCCCCGAGCTCCTCTTCGTCTACGACACGCTGACGTCATCCAAGATGAGCTGCCCCCAGATCTTCCAGCTCGACGCCGCCACCGGCCGGCCCCGGCGCACCAACCGCGGCTCCTACTACAAGAACGTGCGCAACGAGTGGGCCACCCTGGTGGCCACGCCGCCGTACGCGCAGTTCCAGGACGCCCTCGCCTTCACCCGCTCCCTGGGGGACCTGCACCTGCAGTCCTACGGCGTCACACACGTCCCCGAGGTCCGCTGGATCGACCTCGCCCCCGCCGCGGAGGACGGCGTCCCCAGGCCCGTGTCCTCCGCCCCGCTCTGCATCGCCGCCTGCTCCGACGGCATCTGGGACAACTGGAAGTTCCACGACGTCGCCGACTTCGTGCTCCACCCGTCCCGCCTGGCCGACAGCAACGTCCAGCGCCGCACCGTCGCCCTCATGACCCTCAACCTCGAGCGCGCGCACATCAACTTCGGCTCCTCCGCCGACAACATGACCGCCGTCTGCATCTATCTCAACCCCGCCGCCACCGGCGACGCGGGGGGCGGGGCCGCAGCGGCGTCCTCCTCCTCCTCCTCCGGTGCCGTCGTCGTGTGATGATCCTGCCACCGTCGCCTCCCCGCCCGCTCCCTCGCTCCTCTGGCCGCGGCTCCGTCCCAAAGCGTAGCCCCGGCCCGCCCCTTCCCCCCCAACGGACCGTCGGCCGTGGCTGCCCGAGCCTAGCCCCCTCCCGCATCGTTCCCCTGCATGGTTTCGCGTGTGCTTGTGTCCCACGGCCATGCCAAAGCAACCCGCCATTCACTGGCGGGCGCTGCTTCGCTCCCTCACCCGAGCGCTAGCCACGACGCGCCTCCCCTCACGCGCGGCGCGGCGCCGACGCCGCCTCGGCGAGGAACGCAAGGCTCTCGAGCGGCACGTCGCTCACCAGCGCCCGCGTCCCGCCGCTGCAGAGCCGCAGCGGCCGGGACGACAGCCGCGACGTGCTGGCGTGCGGGAACGGCTCGGCGTTGAGCAGCACGTCGACGGTGAACGCGGGGGCGCGGCCGGGGGCGCCGCGGGACCGGCGGAGCTCCAGCACCACAAAGGCGCCGAACGACATGACGCGGCCGGGGTAGGCAGAGACGCGCAGAGCCGAAAGCAGAGCCAGGATCGTGTAGTCGTGGGCGGAGCACACCGTGAGGCGGGGAGGCGCGGCGGCGGCGGCCGCCCCGGCCGCGTCGGCGTGCGCGGCGAGAGTCGCGACGGCGAGGCGGAGGAGCGGGCGGCCCAGGCGGCGGGCGGGCCGCGAGAAGAAGCGGCCCCCCCACACGAAGCGGGCGAGCTCCTCCACGCGCCGGCGCCGGGACGGGGGCAGGGAGGCGGTCAGGACCGGCCGAATCCCCCGGGCACCGAGCCGGAGGGGGGCCGACGACGACGCGGCCGCCCCCGGCCCTTCGCTCGCCACCGCGCCCCCGCCGGCCTCGTCGTCGCGGGGGCACCAGTGCCGCTCGCACTCGAGCACCTCGAGAAGGTACGTGGTGCGGTAGAGCCGGCGGGACGCGGGGGAGAGCTCCCCGCTGCGCTTGTGGTCCTCAGAGCCGTCCTCCCGGGACGGGTCCTCCTCCGCCGCCGCCCCCCGCTGCACGGACGGTGACGGGGCCTCTTCGGCGGCCCGGGCGAGCGCCGCGCGGTGGAGTCGCCTCGTCTCGCCGCTCGTTGCGAGTGCCTTGCCGCTGAGTGCCGGTCCCCGGCGCCACTCGTCAGCGGCCGCGCGGTACGGCTCGTTGTGGACCCACGGCCGGAAGGCGGCGTCCGAAGCGTCCCCAGCGCCGCCGTCGGCGTCGTGGACAGCGTCCTGGGCGGACGGTAGGGGAAGCTCAGGACCCACCGGCGCCCGCGACGCCGCACGGCACCCGCGCAGGAAGGCGTGACCGCTCCGCACCACACGGTCGACGGGGCTTGAGTGCCAGCGCACCGAGCCGGCCTCCGTCAGCAACGACGACCGCATCTCGTCGCCCGCCCGCCCCGAAAGGTACTGTCCGAGGAGCCACTCGCCCAGAACGTGCATTTGCAGCTCTCCTGTCGCGCTCAGGTCGTCAAGCTTGTGTGCCCACTGGTCCACGGCGGGGACCGCCGCTGCAGCGGGCTCATCGGCCCGCAGCGACCGGAACGCGTTGGCAGAGAGCCCTCTCGCGCCGTGCCGGAACACGACGAACGATGCCACAACCTCATCGTCCATGGTTTGGGTGTGTGGGCTCGCTCGAGGCCGCTGGAGCGGGCAGAGGCGTCGGCTTTCTTCGTGGCGTGGCCGCTTGCCGCCATCGCAGGCGCGCGAGCCGGCAGCGGGGTGGCATGCAGGTTCGAAAGGAGGCAGGGCGACGGAGCCGGAACACACGCACTCGGGGCCGCGCGTCGCTGTTGCTGTCGGGGTCACGCCCGCACGCGCATCCCTGGCCTGGGGCTAGGCTGCGGCGCGAGCATGAGCCGTGAAGGGGCGGCGGGCGCGGTCCCGCGGGCGGCGGCCTTGGGCGGCGCTTGCGGGCGGCACGCTCGCAGGGCTCAGTACTGCGTGGGCATGGCAGAGGGTGGTCGGGCGGGTCGGGAGGCCGCGCTCGCGGGCGGGGCGGGGCGGGGCGGGGCGGGGCGGCGCACGCTCGGCGGTTGGGAGCGGGGCGTCTCACGAGGGACGTCTTCTTCATGATGCGAAGGAACTCCTCCTCGTTGATCTCGCCGTCGCCGTCGCGGTCGGCCTCCTCGATCATCTCCGCGAGCTCGTCGTCGGTCATGCTCTCGCCGAGCTCCTTGGCAACGCGCTTCAGGTTCTTGAACGAGATCTTGCCCGTCTCGTCGTCGTCAAAGAGGCGGAAGGCCTTGAGGATCTCTTCGCGGCTGTCCTTCTCGCTCTGCGGTTCGCGAGGCACGGCGGGCGGCGCACACGGTGGTGTGCGGAGGACGCGTCGTGCGTCGAGGGCAGGCCCGGGGGCTGCGGGGCGGGCGGCAGCTCGTTCCTCCCTGCCTCACCATCTTGGCGGTCATCATCTCGAGGAACTCGCTGAAGTCGATGGTGCCGTTGCCGTCGGTGTCAATGTCGGCGATCATCTTCTCGATCTCGGCCTTCTTCGGCTCGAAGCCGAGGGCACGCATGGCCACCTTGAGCTCCTTGGCGTCGATCGTGCCGCTGCCATCTGTGTAAGGGCACCGTGGCGGACACGAACCGGGGCATCGTGGCCACATACGCAATCAATACACCAAGGGGGGCGTGCGGGCGACGCTGCCGCACATCAGGCGCGAGAGGCCTCGGGCAAACCGCCGCACGCCAACCCTCCAACCGCCGCAACTCGTTGCCGGGCCAAGCAGCCCGCCCAGGCCCGGAAAACGGCGCGAGGCCACCCCGTTCCGCACGGGCACTGGTGGAATGCTGCCTTGGTGCGGTACATGGACATACGGGCCGTCTTGGGGCCGAGGGGAGGCCGCCGGACCTGGTGGCAGAGGCGCCCGTTCACGAGCTCTCGGCACCGCGCCTCGCCCTGCCGGGTCGTCAGTGACGCCCCGGGGGCGGCCTCCCCGCAAGATCTGGGAGCGATCGCAGCCCAGCCCCATGGGCAGCCCGAGCTCCGCGCCGGCGCGCGCTGGTGCCAAGCCAACGGGCGCAGCCTCACCGGTGTCGAAAAGATCAAACGCCTCGCGGATCTCCTGGCGCTGCTCCTCGGTGAGCTCGAACTTTCCTCCCTTGCGGCCACCACGGGCGCTTGCGCGGTATGCGGCCATTGCTTTCGGCGTCGCTGGGATGGCGAGTGAGTGGCTGCGCTGGGGGACGACGTCAAGCCATCCCCAAACGATGCGACTCTGCCGGCAATTCTGGGGTGGTCCGTCGGCCCGATCACATGCGCAGCACACACCCTTGGTACCGTTCTGCCACGAAACTGACGGGTGGTGCACATCACGGCCGCCTGATGGCCGCCAACGCGGACTGCGCGGCTGAAACCGCCGCCGTGGGGGTTTTGGGGGCGTACGCCGCCCTCACGCTGTGTGCAGGCGTGGTTGTGCTGGTGGTAAGACAACCCGCGTGTGTGGTATTGCTGGAGCGCGCGGGGTTTGCGCCCCCTGGCGGCGGGAGCCCAGCCCGGAGCGCAGCCGACCGCCGCCCCCTGCCCTCTGCGCCGCCACCGTCCCGCAGGCCTCCCGCTCACGGGCCTCCTGGATGCAGGTGCTGTGTGGAGCGGTGGGGACCTTCCCCGGAGAAAGCGCGCCGCAAGAGGCTTCGGGTTCGGGCTCCGGGCCGACCGGTGACGGCTCTGGGAGCGGGGCGGACGGCGCGCTGGCTCCGCAAACCAGGCTCCAGAGCTGGCAGGTCCGCATGCGGGACCTTCGGTTCGGCAAGCGCATCGGCAAGGGCAACGTGGGCGAGGTGTTCGAGGGCTGGTGCCGCGGGCAGCACGTGGCGGTGAAGCGGCTCCAGGCCGGGAGCTTCAAGGACCGGGACCTCGTGGACCGCTTCCGCGACGAGATCTACCTGCTCTCCACCGTGACGCACCCCAACGTGCTGGTCTTCGTCGGCGCAGTGCTGGACAGGGCGGCGGGGAACCTGTGCCTGGTGACGGAGCTGTGCCGTCGCGGCAACCTCGCCGAGGTGCTCGGGTCCTCCGACCCGCTCTCCTGGGGCCGCCGCGTGCAGATGGCGTCGGATGTCGCCAGGGGCATGCACTACCTCCACGGCCGCGCCGGCATCATCCAGCGCGACCTCAAGACCGCCAACCTGCTCCTCGACGACTTCCTGCGCGTGAAGATCGCCGACTTCGGCCTGAGCAGGTCCATCCGCGGCAGGGGGGTGATGGACACGTACTGCGGCACGCCAGCCACCATGGCGCCGGAGATCGTGATGCACCAGGACTACGACGAGAAGGCCGACGTCTTCTCCTTCGCCATCATCATGTGGGAGATCCTCACGCGGGAGCAGCCGTACAGGGGGCAGGGCGGCATGTCCCTCGCAATGCGGGTGGCCACCAAGGGCCTCAGGCCGGACGTCCCGGTGTACTGCCCGGCGGAGTGGGCCTTTGTCATGCAGCGGGCATGGGCGCACAGCCCGGAGGACCGGCCGGGGTTCGACGAGATCCTCGATACGCTGCTCGGGATGCAGCGGCTCTGCGACGAGCAGATCGAGACGTCGATGCGACCCGCCGACGGGCGGCAAGGCCGGCAGGACGCGGCTGCGGGCGTGATGGGCGGCTGGAACGCAGCGCGGGAGGCGTCCGTGGCGTCCGTGGGCTCGATGGGGTCGGCACCACGCGTGCGTGCGGGCGGCGAGGCCGCGTCGGCGGTCGGGGCCGCGGAGGTGGCCGACCCCGACCAGGACGACAGGAGGAGGAGGAGAAGGCGGGCGAGGAGGAGGGAGAGGGAGAGTAGGGAGGGAGACGCAAAGGCCGAGGCAGAAGTGGCGGCAGCGTACCAGTCCGCGGCAGACCTGCGGAGGAGGGGCGCAACCGCGAGGGTGAGGCGCCGGCGGGCGAGCGGTCACTCGCCAACGCTTCAGGTGGGCCAGGGAAGGCCCGACGGCCTTGTCGCCGCTGACGAGCAGGGAATGCGCCTTGATGAGTGACGCCTCGCCGGAGCGATTGTCTCGCTGCGTGCGTGCGGCCCCGAGTACGAATCAAAAACCACCGGCAGAGCAGCCGCCGCAAGTCCAAACGAGTCATCAACGACAGAGAGAACGAGGCGCCCGCCCTCGGCCGCCCAGTTGCCCGGCGCTGCAGAGTGCACTCGTCGCATCCGTGCTCGTCTGCGCCGGGGCAGCCGAGGAGACCGGCGCCGTCAGGTCGATCTCACGGTGCGGAAGGGGCGTCCGAACGCGGCCGTCCGCCTTGCTTCAGCTGCTGCGAGCCACGCGAGGCTACGCTGGGGCGCCACAGCATGGCAGCGTCTGCGTCGTCGTCGCATTCGCCGGAAGGGGGCGTGGGGGGCGTGGGAGCGGGTGCTCAGTCGAGCGGGTGGCGGCCGGACGGGTCGGCCGGGCTTGTGGACCGCCCGGAGCATTGGCTGCGCTGGAAGTTTGGCCAGTGTTTTGGCGACCGGGATGCCACAGAGAGCTTTTCAGAGGCTGATGTGCTCTCGGCCGTCGAGTTTGACCCGACGGGCGAGTACTTGGCAACCGGGGACAAGGGGGGGCGGGTGGTCGTGTTCAAGCGCGCCGCCTGCGACGAGGACGAGACCGCCGTGAGACCGCCGCGCCGGGCTATGCCAGGCTGTTGTGTCGCACATCCGTGCGCTGCGGGCGTGCAGCTGAGCAGAACGCCTCCGAAGGAGTACTGGCGGCCAAAGGCACGAAGAGCAGCCGGCACGCTGGTCGGCCCGTGGCTCGGTTGCCCGGGCGCAGCAATCGACCGTGCCGCCATGCGCGGCCGCATCGATGCCAGCTGGTCGTGCGCACAGTGCGCCGTGGTGGCGCGCAGCTGAGCTGTTTGCCGCCCGCTGAGCTCGCCGCAGGATCGTGAGACGGAGGAAGCTGGCGGCATGACACGGCCTCGCCCGTGCTCGAGCTTCCGCTTCTACATGGAGTTTCAAAGCCACGAGGCGGAGTTTGATTACCTCAAGAGCATGGACATTGAGGAGAAGATCAACGAGATCGCCTGGTGCCCGCAGACGGCCGGCGCTCTCTTCATGCTGACCACCAATGGTGAGCCCACGGCAATCGTGCAACATCCAGTCGCCATGCCCGCGCGGGCTGGGCGGGAGGCGCTGCAGCTTGGCCGCCCGGAGCGGCGAGCCTGCTGGTTTGTCACACGCCTGCGCCCGCCGATCGCCCCCCGCCGCCCGTTCTCCCGCAGACAAGACGGTCAAGCTTTGGAAGGTGCACGAGAAGACCGTCATGTCGGCGGACGGCTTCAACGTCACCGGCGGGTCCCACGGGGGCAGGTCCGTGTCGTCCGGCCTCCGCGTCCCCAGGCTGCAGGCCGCCGAGGACACGGTGTGCGCCACGGCGAAGCGCGTCTTCGCCAACGCCCACGCGTACCACATCAACTCGGTGTCGGTGAACTCGGACGGCCAGACGTTCCTGTCCTCCGACGACCTCCGCATCAACCTGTGGTCGCTGGACAACGCCAAGCTTTCCTTCACCATGGTGGACATCAAGCCGGAGCACATGGAGGAGCTGTCCGAGGTCATCACCGCCTCGTGCTTCCACCCCACGCACTGCAACGTCTTCTCCTACTCCACCTCCCGCGGCGCCGTCAAGCTCGGCGACATGCGCGCCTCGGCGCTCTGCGACACGCACGCCAAGCTGTTCGAGGACACCACCGAGGAGGCCAGCGCCAAGTCCTACTTCAGCGAGATCACCGCCTCGGTCAGCGGCGTCGCCTTCCTCCCCGGCGAGCGCATGGCCACGCGCGACTACCTCAGCGTCAAGGTCTGGGACCTCCGCACCGAGAGGCGACCGCTCCTCGTCGTCCCGGTGCACGAGCACCTGCGCCCGCGCCTCTGCGACCTGTACGAGAACGACAGCATCTTTGACAAGTTCGAGATCGCCGCCTCGGCCGACGGCCGCGGGCTCATCACCGGCACCTACAACGACACCGTCAAGCTCTTCGACACCGTGCACGGCGAGGAGACGCACGTCAGCCTCGCGCGCATGACGCCGTCGGACCCGGCGGTGCACAAGAGCCTCGACCCGTCGGACGCGGACGCCATGTCCGCCGCCGCCTCCTCCGCCCCCTCGGCGACGCTCGACTTCGCCAGGAAGGTCCTCCACTACGCGTGGCACCCGCAGAGCGACACGGTGGCCATCGCGGGGCTGAACAACCTGCACATCTACAACGCGGTCAGGTTGGACGGCGACCCGGGGGACGCCACGGCGTAGGCACGCCCCCGCGCTGGAGTGGGGCGGCCTCCGCGAAGTGGATGGGTGCTTGTATGTGGCAGCGGTCTCAGGGCCGGCCGGCGCCCCTGGGCGGCTAGGGGGGATGAGGGGGGGGAAGGGCGGGCGAGGCCTCGCATGCCCCGGCTGGTTTGGGGCGGGCCTTGCGTCGTTTGTGTTTGTGTGCCTGCGCTCCTGCGAGCAGGCTCGCGCCGTCCGACCCGCGCTCAGAACCGCAGCGGACCATGAACCGGCGGGCCGCACACGAGCGACAGCGGCGCGCCGCCCAGCCCCCGCAGGCTCGGGCAGCAGCGCACCGCGGCCCCAGATGGCGGCGCGGGGATCGAGTGTCGCCGGGCAATCAAAACGGAGTCTTCCATGGCGGCAGGCGCGGACGCAGGCAGCAGCCGGGCGGCCGTCGGCCCCGGCTTGCCCCCCCCCTCCCCGCGGAGCCAGCCGTTGGCGGCCGGCCCACTGGCCTGCCACTCACCCAATCACAACGCCGGGGGCACACACGAAATCACTCTTGGCACTGGTCATGCTGGGGCGGACGGAGGGGCGGCGCCGCGGCGCCACCAGCAGGCTGGGGCGCCGCCGCTCGGCTCGTGCGGCCTATGGCGACACGGCGGGGATGAACTGGAGGACGAAGAAGAGCAGGCCGGTTCCCAGGACGACGCCGTAGAACGCGTAGTCGAGCCAGCGCAGCTTCCCGCTGGCTTTCTTGATGCTGTAGTCGACGACGCAGGGGATGGTGAAGACGATGATGTAGCCGCCGACGGCGCCCGTGAAGCGCACCGCGGAGCCGACGTCGACGTTGAGTGCCGCGAGGGTGTAGGTGAGGCCCATGACGACGAAGACGAGGCCGGAGACGTGGAGGCAGGAGGGGTAGTTGGTCTTGTACAGCACGCCGAAGAAGCTGTTGCGGACGACCATGATGAGGATGGGGTACACGGTGATGAGCTGGAAGAGCAGGGCGGTGCGGGCGATGAAGGCCATGATGTCCGACGTCGAGCCGAAGGAGTTCCCGAACATGTCGAGGAAGTTGCTCTGCAGGACGCCGTGGCCGCGGCCGAGGACGGCGGCGAAGCCAAAGCAGCCGAGGACGCCGACGAGGGAGTAGAGGACGGCGGTGATGGTGTAGGCGATGGCGACGTCGCGGACGCGTGTGGTCTTGTCGGCGTTCTCGGTGATGGGCTGGATGGCGTTGTGGATGAAGAAGGAGAGCATCATCATGCCCCCCAGGGGGCCGAACGTCACCCTGGCGCCCCACGCGACCTGCAGCCCTCCCGGCGCGATGAGCGGCCCCGCCATGGCCGCCGCGACGTCAAAGTCGCCGCGGATGAGGCCGACGACGCCGTGGTAGCAGACGAAGAAGATGGTGAACCACAGGGCGATGAAGCCGAAGGCGTTGAGGCGCACGAGGCAGGAGAGGTCGCGGAGGACGAGGGCGGGGAAGATGCCGCAGATGACGGCGGCGGCGAGGGGCCGGGACCACCAGGCCGCCGCCTCGGCGAGGGGCCGGTGGGAGGTCTCGGTGACGATGGTGGAGACGATGGAGTACAGGGATTCCTGCATGAGGATGTGGTAGACGCAGGCAGCGCCGAGGAAGACAAGGATAGACATCACCCAGGCGACTGCCTGCCAGTAGCGGCCGCCGTAGCGCCCCACCAGGGCGGAGAACTCGGGGATTCCCTTGGCGGACTTGATGATGATGATGCAGGTGAGGCAGCTGATGACGCACATGCCGAGCGTGATGAACAGGCCGAGGACGATGCCGCACTGCGCGAATCCGAGCGGCAGCGCCACGATGGTGGTGCCCATCATGGTGTTGATGATCGAGGAGATGGTGTTCACGCTCGACTGCGTGTGCTTGTCGTCGTTCCCGCCCAGCACGAACAGGGACGCGGGGAGCAGCGACTCCGGCGGGCGCAGGAACTGGCTGTCGGAGCGGATCCGCGCGCGCTCGCGCCCCGCCGCGGGCGACCTCGGGGAGACGTTACGCATGCTGGTGCGGATCGCGTCGTAGAACTTCATCTTGTGGCGAAGCGGGCTGCGCGCGGGGGGAGCGGCGGGGCCGCAGGAACAGTTGACGCGGCGGCTGGAAGTGCCGGCAGCGCAGGCCGGGGGACCGGCCGGCGGCACGGGCACGGCCTGGGCGACGGGCAGGTGCTTGCTCACTCGTCGCGCCTCGGAATGTACGGTTTCCTGGACGGCGAGGCAGGCGTGGCGGAGCTGGCGGCCGAGCGGCGTCCCTTGGCCGGCGGCGTGCCTGCGGAGAGCGGCGGCGAGCGCGGGCGGATCGCGTCAGGGCTGGGCATGCCCCGCACCTGCGTCCAGGCGCATGCCGCGCGTCACCGCTGCATCGAGGAGCGGAGCAGCAGGGCGCGGCGTCTTGCTTGAAGGTGGCCTCACCAGCGAGCGAGCTTGGCCGCGCCGAGCCCGCCGAGCGGATGATACTGCGGGTGGATGAGCCATGCACGCTCCCTCCTTCCGCCAGCGCGTGGTAGTCGGCGTCCATGACCATGGAGTTGCACGACGCCCCTTGAACCTCGACCGCGACCATAGGCGCCCTCCCGTCGGCCGGGGACGAAGATCTCGCGCCGCCGGGCAGGAGGCGCGCGGCCAGTGGTGATGGCGGAGCCGCCCTTCCGCCTTGCATGGTCCCCGCCCAGCCAGAGGCGAGGTGCGCGCCTGTTTTCGGGGCGGCGGCGCAGGTGTCACGGGCTCTGCTCGCCTCGCCCGCGGCGGAGCGGCACTCTTGAGACCGCCCCACCCGAATCCGGGACTCCTTGTGGAACAGACGTGCCGTGTAATGGAGGCAGCGCCAGCGGCGGCGGCCTCGGCCTCGGCGTCAGCTCCGGAAACTGATCTCCTCGACAGCACCGGCCTTGACGGCGATGAGGCGGACACAGACACCCGTGGCGACGAAGACGAGGAGACTGCCGCTGATGTGGGGGTCGGGGGACTGCCGACGGCCGCTTCCAAGTCGCTGAGGGCGCAGGTTGCCGCGAACGAGATGATCCGGTGCGCCGTGACGGGCGAGCGTGTCCACCATTCCGGGTACTCGAACTACCAGCACAAGCGGTACGACATCGAGCACCGACGGTCTAGGAGAGGCACCGAGATGTGAGCCCGCGTGCCGGACGACTGGGAACGCGGTTGCCCGGACCGTTGCCGCCTCTTGACTACGTGGCGCCCTCTCGCTGCCCCCTCCCCGCTCGTATCGCCGCAGCGCTCACCGTGAGCTGTCCGTGATGCAGCGCCGGTACTTCAACACGCACGGGATCGCTCACACGGACCCGTGGACGGCGATCCGCGACCGCAGCTTCTCGTACGTGTTCGACGCCCTCCACGGCGGCTTCCCGGTCAACCAGCGGGACAAATACACGGGGAGGACCATGCTGCACGAGGCAGCGTCGGTCGGGGAGGCTGACATATGCGAGCTGCTGCTGGAGTGGCCGGGCTGCAACGCCGACGCGCGCTGCCTCGTCGGCAGGGACGCGCCCATCCACTTCGCGGCGGTGGGCGGCAACTGGAGGGTGGTTGACATGCTGTGCCGGTACGGCGCGGACCCGGGGGACTTTGACAAGTACGCCTTGACACCCCTACACCTGGCCACGACCACGGAGGTTGTGCAACACCTCATGCGGCACGGCGCCGACGAGAGGCCCAGGGACCGGTTCGGGAGGACGCCAGCGATGTGCGCGGAGGAGCGCGGGGACGACACGGTGGCGGAGCTGCTACGGGAGGTGTCGCTGCGGCGGATGAAGCAATCCCACCAGAAGCAGCAGCAGCACGTCGTCCTCAAGAAGCAGGCCGCCGTCGCCAAGGGCCAGCGCCTCGCCCTGGCCGCGGCGAGGGACGAGGCCCTGGCCAAGCAGCAGCGCCTGAACAGCATCAAGGAGGACTACGCGTCGTGGCGGAACCCCGACGGCAAGGCCAAGTCCCGCGCCGTCGCCAAGCGAAAGGCCAAGGCTTCGGTGGACGACGACGGCCACAAGGCGCTCCTTGCCAAGTACGACGCCATTGCACGGAAGGCCGGGCGTGACCACACGCTGAAGATGATCGGCGGTGGAGCGCCATGAGCAAACAGCGGCACTGCACCTCGCCGCACCGTCAGACACGCACACGCGCACCTCGCGACCATGGCATCGGGAGGGCCGTCTCGAAAGCGTCCGCGCCCCGGTGGGCCGCCAAAGCCCTCGGTGCGCTCGCGGCTTGAGGTCGGCGAGACGCCCCGCCCCGTGGGACACTCGATGCTGATCGGAGGGGCGGCGGCCGCCGTGCCAAAGCCGCCGACAGCGCGTGAGCCAAGCTTCGAACCATCACCGTTCACGAGCCAGCCTCCCGGGGGCGCCTCGGTGCGACTGGAATACCCGACGGTTGTGTTCGCCCGCAGTCCTCGGCCGCCTCAAGGCTTTCCTTCCCCAGCTTGCGGCTGCCAACGAGAAGCTAGAAGCAGATGTCCGCAACGGGGCGGACGTGCGGATTGACTCGCTGACAGACGAGGAGCGATTCGTCGCGATGGTGAGGTCTCCGGCTCCCCACGATGCGGAAGGGTGCGGGGCGCTCGCCCAACCAGCGCCCAGAGCTGAATTGCCAGCTTTGAACCTGCCTCCCCTGCGTCGCAGGATGTGCTCATGCCTGGTGAGGAAGGTTCTGGGAGCGAGGACGGCGGCGAGGAGGGGCCGCCCGAGGCCGAAGCGGACAGCGGAGGGCTGGCCGGTGCTCTAGCGGTTGCATCGGCAAGCGGTGGGCGTGCTGCGGGAGCCAAGGCCGCTGGACTGAGGCCGCTCGTGGAGGTCATGGAGGATGACGGGGCGGGGGAGGGGCAGGCGGCGGGGGAGGACGGCGGGGCAGGCAGTGATAGGGAATCGGGGGCATCAGCGGGCGTGGTGGGGGAGTCGGGGGCAGCGGTGGAGGCTGGGGAGGCAGCGGCTGGAACCCCCAAGTCTGCTCCGGCCGCGGCACCAGGCGGTCCGGAGCGCGGTGCCGCCGACACAGACCTAGGCAGCGGATGAGCGGCGAGCCTCGGCGGGCGCTAGGGGCAGCGGTGCGGCGCACGAGGCAGCAGACCCTGCGGCACCAACACGCCTTGAAGCGCGTCCCCTCGTGCTGCTGGATTTGACTGCCACCGTTCGAAGATTGGTTCGTCACATCCAAGCGTGGTGCCAAACGGGCACGCGCAGGCACCGTTGGCCAAACGTGGGCGAGCGATAGCTGACTCGCACGCTGGCCTTGGCGACGTACACGCGCCCAATCGCCCCACAACCTTGCCGCAACCGCACGTCGCGATCCATGAATCAGGCTTCTGGCACTCGAACGGCGCGGCGCGCGCTCTTTTCCATTGCCTGAGCCGGGCGTTGCTCAGTTGAACTCTGCCTGCCACCACGCCCCGACCGGGCGAGGCCAGTTTGCGCACCACGGCCCGTGTTGGGGCCTTGTGCGGACCTTGACCGGTGCTCGCGCAGCATGGACAGCGACAGCGACTCCATGAGCGATGGCAGCGAGGTGATCGAGGTGGAAGAGTTTCTGGCCTCGATCCCCGAGGCACCCCCAGCGGCCCCCGCCCCGCCAGCGGCGCCTGCCGCCGGAGCGGAGCCAATGGCATCGGCGGCTGGCAGCGACAGTGACTCTGATAGCGACGGAAGCGAGATTGGAGCGGTCGAGGACTTCCTGGCGGCCGCGCCCGCACCGGCGCCCGCGGCTGAGCACCACAGCGACTCTTCCAACAGCGACGACGACGACGACGACGAGGTTGTCGAAGACTTCCTCGAGTCTGGAGGCATGGCCGGGTCCACCGGCGGCTCTGATGTCATGGAAATCGGCGACGACGAGATGTTCGGGCGCGCAGCGGCGGCATCGGAGCGGTCCGCCGGCTCGGGGCTCGGCGGCGGGGCGGCCCCGAGCTCGTCTTCAAGGTCCGAGAGCAAGCTGAACGTCCTGGGCGCGGAGCCGCTTGACTGGTTCGCGGTGATGCAGCGCGCGTTCGACGGCGCCAAGCTGTCCGTGGAGCAGACGGGCATGTTCGTGGGGGCGATGACGACCAAGGACTACGCCGACGGGGAGCACATTGTGACGCAGGGGGACGAGGGGGACGCCTTCTTCATCCTCGAGTCGGGGGTGGTGTCCATCGAGGAGTCGGCGCAGCACCGCCCGGGCGCCGGGCCCGAGGCCGAGGACGAGCCGCCGCGCGTGCTCGCCAAGCTCTACCCGGGCCACCACTTCGGCGAGCTGTCGGTGCTGAGCCGCCAGCGGCGCGTGGCATCGGTCATCGCCCGCGGCGGCCCCGTCCGCTGCCACGCGATGACCAAGGGCTCGTTCGACTCCTTCCCCGCGCCGCACCGGGCGGCGTTCAAGGGCGTGATCGAGGCCCTGGTCGCAGAGACGACGCGCAAGCGCACGAACCGCTCCAAGGTCAAGGCGTCGGACCGCACCGCCAAGCTGCGCTTCGTGGAGCAGCAGCGCCGCGACTTCCGCATGCGGGGCAAGGTGACGGCCACCCGCACGGCGGCGCGGGAGAAGATGATCAATGAGTTCCTGGTCCTCCGGAAGCTGGGGCAGGGGTCGTTCGGCACCGTCAAGCTGGCGCGCAACACGCTGACGGACGAGGTGGTGGCGCTCAAGGTCATCGACAAGGGGAAGCTGCGGAAGCGGCGGCTGGGCATCACCGACGAGGAGCTGATGCGCGAGGTGGACGTGATGCGGCGGCTCCGGAACGAGCACGTGGTGGCGATGCGTGAGGCCATCAACGACGCGTCGCACGACCTGCTCATCTTCGTGGAGGAGTACATGTCCATGGGGCCCATCATGGAGGAGGCCGAGGCCTGCGAGCCCCTCGACGAGGCCCTGGCGCGGCTCTACTTCCGGTCGGTGCTGCGCGGGCTCGAGTACCTCCACTTCCAGCGCGTGGTGCACCGTGACATCAAGCCGGCCAACATCCTGGTCAACGAGCAGGGTGAGGCCAAGCTCGCGGACTTTGGCGTCGCCGCCGTCCTGCCCGAGGGCGTCACCACGCTGCGGGACATCCAGGGGACTCCCGCCTTCATGGCCCCAGAGCTCTTCGACGAGCTCGACGAGTACGACGGCTTCGCCGTGGACATCTGGGCACTGGGAGGCACGCTCTACAACCTCGTCACCGGCCGCCCCCCCTTCCTGGCCTCCAACCAGATGGAGCTCGCGACCAAGCTGCGCACCGAGGCCCCCGACTTCCCCCGCGGCATGAATCCGCACCTGCGTCACCTCATCTCCACCATGCTCGAGCGAGACGTCTCCAAGCGCGCGGGCCTCGCCGCCGTGATGCGACACGACTGGGTCACCATCGAGGGGACAGACCCGATGGCGCCCATCCGGTACGTCAGGGTCAAGCCCGCCGTCGCCGCGCCCGCCCTCAGGGGCGTCGCCGACGGGCCCGCCGCGCCGGCGGGGGAGGTCCCTGGGGCCGACGCCCTCGCTGGGGACGCGGCCCCGCCCACCATGGCCGCCTCCGGCCGCCGCTCCTCCCGCCGCCTCCCCCGCCGCGTCCGCCGCTCCTCCCTCACCGGCATCCCCTCGGACCTGGCAGAGCTGGCGAAGGAGGAGGCAGCCAAGGCTCGCAGAGCGGCGGCCGGGCCGCCATCGGGCGCCCAGCCGCCCCCCGCCGGCAATCCTGCCGGCCGCCCCGCCGCCGCACTGTCCGTGGCGGGCGCGACCCTCCCCCGCCGCGCGAGCGTCCCCGTCATGGAGTCTCCCCGCTCCTCCCCCTCGGGCACCCCCAAGCACCCGGGGGGGGGAGCGGGCCTCGGTTTTTCGCTGGCTGCAGCCTCAGCGGCGGCGGCGGTGGCGGCGGCAGGCGCATCCCGCCTCGCCCAGCCGGCACCGGACGCCCTCCCGCCTCCCGTCCCCGCCCGCACCCAGTCTTCCGCGTCTCTCAAGCAGATGCGCAGCTCCCGGAGCGGCATGCTCGCGCGGCAGCGGGAGATCGAGGACTCGGCACGCAAGGCGCACCTGCAGCAGCTGCGGCGCCGGCAGGTCCAGCTCCTCCGCGGCCACAAGGGCCTCGCGGCGGCGGACCGCGACATGCTCATGGAGCAGCAGCGCATCGCCATCCACGCCTCCCGCGCCGAGATCGCCGTGGAGTCGATCGAGATCTTCACGGGGCGGCGGCCGGACGACGAGGCCTCCTCTGGACGCGGGCGGGATGACAGCACCACCGACAGCGCGGGCGCCGCCGCTGCCGCCGCCGCGGCCCCTGCCATGGCCGTGTCGGGCACCGGCCGAGCCACGGCCGCGAACCCGCGAGGCATGGCCATCGGAGCCTCGGCGCCCGGCTTCGCGCGGCCCGCGCCAGCGCCTGCCCCGGGCACACCGGCCGGCCCCGACGGGGCGGCCGCCGCGCCGCTCATCGCGCCGTCGCAGTCCCAAATCCGGTTCATGTTCGGCCGCGGCAGCCCCGGCTCGGACAGCTTCGCCGACGTCACCAACCCGGAGCACGACCGCTCCGTGCGCCAGATGGGCCTGTCCGTGCGCCACCCCGCGGACCGCAGCCCCGCGGGCGGGGACCGCGCCGCCCCCGGCAGCGGCTTCAGCACCCCCGACGTCGGCGCCGCTCTCTTCGGCGTCTACTCCCCAGGCATGCTTCGCTCTCTCTCCCGCCGGTCCTCCCTCCGCGTGGGGTCCACCTCCGCCGGCCTCGTCTCCCCCGTCCCCACCGCAGCGCAGGCCGCCATGGCGTTGCAGCACCCCCGTCCCACCCCAGCGGACGCCGGCACCGCCGCGGCCATCGCGGAGGCCGCCTCGGCCGCCTCCGCCGCCCCTGAGGACCGCATCGGGTTCCTCTTCGATACGTCCGTGTCGCGCGGCAGCCAGCTGGGCGCCGCCATGGGCCTGGCGCCCATGGACTCCAGCGCCTCGGGCAGCACCATGGCCACCACGGAGCCAGGCATGCCCGCGAGCGACGTCACGTCCCGCCGCCGCCCCGTCGGCTCCCCTCGCCCCGTCATGTCGCGCTCCTCCTCCTCCTCCGACGTCACCCGCCCCTCCCTCACCATGCGAATGACCGCGCGCGAGCAGGGCCTCCGCGTCTGGAACCGCACCCCCTCCCGCTCCTGGCTACTCCAGACGTGGGGCTCCGCAAACCCGGGCTTCACGTCGCCCGTCGCCGGCACACACCCCCCCGCGGGCAAGCTCGCCGGATCCCCGGAGTCTGCGGGACGGCCGGCCTCCGGCGCCGGCTCCAGGGGCCCGGCCCCCTCGGGCCCCTCCGCCGACGACAGCTCCGGCGACGGCGTCCTCGTCGCTCCGGGCCTGACCCTCACCCTGGACCCTGCTCTGTCCCGCGCCGGCACCGCGGGCCGCACCGGCACCCAGTCCAGCGACGACGACGACGACGACGACGACATCGCGGAGGCAGACCTGTTCACCGTCGCCGCCGGCTTCCCGTCCCCGGTGCGTGGCCCCGGCCGCCCCACCGGCACCCGCCGCCGCTCAGCGACGGGCACCGAGCCCCCTCGCCCCGCACCCCTCACCAGCCCCGGCCGTCGTCCCCCCTCCTCCGCCTCCCCCCGCCGCTTCATCCGCCGCCGGTCGGAGAGCATGCCACCCCTCCCCGCCGCCGTCCTCGCCGCCATCGCCGACTCCTCCCCCCGCGCGGCGGAGGCCGCTTCCATGGGCAACGCCCCCGTGTCCCACGCCGCCTCGGCCCCGTCGGGCCAGCAGCTGCTGGAGCAGCCCTCGTCCGCCTCCAGCTCCCAGCTGGGCAGCCCCACGCCGTCCCAGCCCCGCACCCTCCGCCGCGCCAAGGACTTCGTCATGGTGACGGAGCAGATCGGCGGCGACGGCGGCGGCGGCTTCGTCAAGAAGGCCGTCATCTTCCACTCCAAGGGCAACTCCCTGAGCCTCGCCACCACCAGTCGCGAGGCCGTGAACATCAGGTCGCTCAAGCGCAGCTCCTCCAGGGGCAAGAACGCGCTCAAGCTCAGGGTGGACAGCGGCGCGGCGGCGGCGGCCGGCCTCGCGGCCGTGGCGGAGTCGGACGAGGCCGAGACACCGTCGGGCGGCGTCGCGTTCGGAAAGTCTCTCACGCGCCTGGGGGGCAGCCGGGAGGCTGCGCGGGGCGGGTTCAACGACGACGACGATGAGGACGGCGTGGAGGGGGAGGACGATGACGAGTACAGCTCGGTGGACAGCGATGACTCGGACATCGCGGACCTCATGTCCGCCGAGGTGGTGACGGGGGACCTGGACCGGGTGCTGGGGGAGCTCCTCGAGGCCCCCAAGGAGGACCCGGAGGTGGGGCCGCTCCCGGACATCCTGGGGGACGACGTCCCCGACGACGACGAGGTGGGGGCGCAGCTCGTGGACTACGTGGACTCGGACGAGGAGGAGGGCGCCGGTGCCGCGGCGGCCGCGCCGTCCGGCCCCGCGGCCGCGCAGCAGGCGCTGGACGGGCGGGCCCCCGCGTGCGAGTGCCTCACCCTCGGCCCCGTGCCGGCGACGCTGCCCGGCGGCGTCCGCGTGGGCGACAAGTGGCCGGGCGTGATGCAGCTGCGCGCGCCGGACGGCAACGAGAACGCAACCCTGTCCGTGCGCTTCGGCGCCGCGGCGGACCAGGGCAAGCGGGACAGCATGGAGGACCGACTGATGGCGATCGGCGATGTGGCGGCTGTGCTCGGCATCGAGCCGGACGCCGACGGCGACGACATCACGCCCCAGGCCTTCTTCGGCGTCTACGACGGCCACTCCGGGCAGAGCACCTCCCAAATGCTGATGGAGCGCCTCCACGTGGCGGTTGTGGCCCGGCTTGACGAGGAGGACGACCCCGCCGTGGCGCTCCGCGAGGCGTTCCGCGACACCGACGCCGCATGGGTCGGGGAGCAGATCGCGGCGCACGAGGCGGACAGCTCGCACCGCCTGGACGGCTCTACCGCCGTGGTGGCTCTGCTCAGGGAGGAGGAGGTCATCGTGGTGGAGGATGACGACGCGACCAGCCCGCGGTCGGCGGCGGCGGCCGCGGCCTCGTCGTCGTCGCCCGAGGGCGGGGAGACCCGGCGCGTTCGCCTGCTCTACGTGGCCAACGCCGGGGACTGCCGCGCGGTGCTCTGCCGGGGCGGCTGGGCGGTGGACTGCAGCGAGGACCACAAGGCTTCGCTGCAGCGGGAGAAGGAGCGGGTGGAGGCGGCGGGCGGCACCGTGCACAACGGCCGCGTCAACGGCGTCATCGCGGTGACCCGTGCCTTCGGGGACCCCGAGTTCAAGGCTCTCAACAGCAAGCGCTGGTGGGGCGACGCGGCCAAGGCGGACATCCTCAGCGCGCTCCCCGATGTGCGGTCGCAGGAGGTGACGCCGTACGACGAGTTCGTCGTCCTCGCCTGCGACGGGCTCTGGGACGTCATGACCAGCCAGCAGGCCGTCAACTTCGTGCGCAGGCGCCTGCGCGAGTCGGCGGACGTGCAGGAGGCGAGCGAGGCCCTGGTGGCCAAGGCCATCGATCTGGCGTCGGTGGACAACGTCAGCGTCGTCGTCGTCGCGCTCAACCAGCTCAACCCCGCGTGAGGCGTCCCCCGGGCGCGCGGGTAGCCGGGGCGCGCCACCCAAGGGCTGGGACACCGTGGGGGCGAGGGCCCGCGCGCCCGACTTGTCGCTCCTGTCATGATTGCACTTGCGTCGCGCTGAATTCCGGAACACAGGCAAGCCTGCGGCGCCGTCAGCGCGCCCCCTTGCGCGACTCGTTACACGCCACGCCGCAGCCCGCGTCGTGCAGGCAGGCTGCCACCTCGTTCGGGTCCAGCCCCTTCGCTCGCAGCGCCGAGGCCGCGCGGCCCCACGCGCCCGTCTCGCCCTGCTCTGCCTCACGAAGAGCCGGCGCCGGCGCCGCGCCGAATACCACCGTTACCTCACCGCGGAGCGTGTGACCCCGGGCCCACGCGGCGGCCTCGGCCGCGCCGCCGTGCCTGGCGACCGTCTCGTGCGCCTTGCTGAGCTCACGACAGACCACAACAGGGCGTGAGGCCAGGGCCGGCACCCCTGCCGCCTCCTCCAGCACGCCGAGCAGCCTCGCGGCCGACTCCAGAACCACAACGGGCCGGCGCTCCAGCGACAGCTCAACCAGGAACCGCCCCCTCCGAGAGGACTTGCGGGGCACCCACCCCCAGAAGCAGAATCCGTCGAAGGAGCCCTCGCCGCTGGCGGAGAGCGCCGCGACCACCGCGGACGGCCCCGGCACGGGGCTCACCCTCACCCCGGCGCCGTGGCAGGCCGCGACGAGCCGGCACCCCGGGTCCGAGACTGCCGGCGTCCCGGCGTCGCTGATGAGCGCGGCGCGGCGCACGCTGCCTGACCGAAACGCGGCGAGCAGCTTCGATGTGACCGCGGCCGTCGACGCCTCGTCGCACTCCAGCACCGGGGGGGTGCTAAGCCCGGCCATGCCCGGCCCACCCAGCCTGCTCGCGAGCCTGCCCGCCACGCGCAGCGCCTCGGACGCGCCCCTGGAGGACTCGGCGACGACCAGATCAGCCCGCGCGAGCGTGAGCGCCGCTCTCGGCGACATGTCGCTCGCCGCCCCGATGGGAACACCAACCACATACAGAACGGCCGCGTCCGAACTTGCCGCCCGGCGCCCGGGCCCGTGCAGTCGGCGCATCACCGCACGCACCCCGGTTAGCATAGGTGCGAGAGCAACCGCGCCGCAGCAGGCTGCGCACAGCCAGCGCAACTAGCTCAGACGGGTGCTGCAGCCTGCCCGCCGGTGCCCGCCCCAGTGGCGCTCCTGCGTGGGCAGCCGCCGAGCCGCAGCGCCTGCCACTGAACGCGACGCCCGTTCCCGCAGGGTCCCCCTGCTTCCCGTAGCCCTAGAAGTGTACGCCCGGGCCGAATGGAAGGGCGGTGCGGTGCCCAGCCTTGTTACAACGGGCAAGGTGGTGGTTCCAGCTGCCAAAGCAGAGGCGGCCCTGGCCACGACGTGGGACTGCCTATCTTGCGCCGCAGCGTCGCCCGCAGTGCACCTTCTCCGGCCCAGCCCCCCCCTGCAGGTTGCTAGGCCATGTCCGCAGCCGCCCTTGCGTCCACGACCCCTGGGTCCCCGACCCGTGCGCCCGCATCGGCGAGCTTCGGTGCCGCCGGCGCAGTGCCTTCCATCGACTCGGACGCCGCCACCGTCGCGCACATGCGGGAGACCATCCTGCGGCTCGAGGCGCAGGTCGCCGCGCTCTCGGCCCAGCTCGAGGATGCCGCAGGCAGCCCGGGTCACTCCGAGCGCTCGCCAACTCTGACCGCCCTGCTGTCGCACATCCCCGCGCTCACCGACGACCACGATGACGCGAGCTCCGGAGCAGCCGCAGCCCCGAGCCGCTCGCTGCGCACCATGAAGACGCTGCTGGACGACGGCACCGAGCTTAGCGTGCGCCCCGACGAGACCGCGGCGATGAAGGCCGTCTTCGACATGCTGGACACGGACAACGACGGTGTCATCGACAAGAAGGAGCTGGTGGTGAGCCCGCGCGCGCATGGCAAACGGTGGCAGTTTCGGGGTTGCGCTGCCACCATGGTCGGTTTTCGTTCGTTTCCCATCCCTTTGCCCCCATCTCTGGTCTGTGACCCTTCTACCGCGCGCAGGAGCTGCACCGCCGCCTGGGTGAGCACGTTGACGATGGGGAGCTCGACGCGGCGCTGACCGCCATCGGAGCGGACGGCACCTCGGTCGACTTTGTCACCTTCATGCGCCTGTGGCAGGGCAGCTTTGCCGTCTTTTACGAGGACACGGACGAGGCTGAGATGCTCGAGAAGAAGCGCAAGCGCTACCAGGCCCGCTTCCAGATGATCAAGGCCCGGATCGCCAACCCCGAGGTGGGCCGCATCACGCCCCGCTCCGTGGGCACCCCGGGCACGCACGAGTACCGCGTGTTCTTCTTCTACCGCAACGCCGACGGCTCCGAGAAGCAGATCAGCCCGTGGCACGACATCCCCCTGCGGAACCCGGACGCGAGCTATAACATGATCGTTGAGATCCCAAAGTGGACCCGGGCCAAGTTTGAGATCGCCACCGACGAGCCGTTCAACCCCATCAAGCAGGACACCAAGAACGGCGTCCTCCGCGACTACAAGTGGGTGAGTCGGCCAGCCGCCCCCCCGCCTCGCCGCGCGCGCCGCTGCCGTCGCCCCGGGAACCCCGCCCCCCCGACCTTCCTCTGCTGATGCTTCCGCGGTGCCTCGCAGGGGTGAGCTTGCCGTGCGGCGCCGACCCTCGCGGACGACTCCTCAGCAAAGTCGCCCGGCCGCAGGAGCGACGCTGCCGCGCCCACGCTTCGCCTGCCACAGTGCTCGGCGGCGCGCGTTGCCCACACGTTCCGCGCCCCCTGCTTCCCCCTCCCCGCAGCGACATGGCCTTCAACTACGGCGCCTTCCCACAGACGTGGGAGGACCCGAAGCACGTGTCGGAGGAGACGGGCGCCATCGGCGACAACGACCCCATCGACGTGATTGAGATCGGGCAGCGGCAGTGGTCGACCGGCGCCGTGGTCCGCGTCAAGGTGCTCGGCGTGGTTGCGCTCATCGACAGCGGGGAGACGGACTGGAAGGTCGTCACCATCAGCGTGGAGGACCCGATGGCCGACCGCCTGGACGACATCGAGGACGTCCGCACGCACATGCCCGGGGCGATCGAGTGCTTCGTCGAGTGGCTCCGCCTGTACAAGACCCACAAGGGGGTGGTCAACGCATTTGGCTTCGACTCCCTCCCGCAGCCCCGAGCCTTCACCGAGACCATCATCGCCGAGACCCACGTGTTCTGGAAGTCGCTAGTCAAGGAGAAGGGCGGCGCTGCCACCGTGTGAGATTCCAGCCAGCCAGCGGGCCCCGCGGTAGCCGAAGAGGCCGGAGACTAGCTTGCGGCCGCTTCGGCGGGGGCATCGCGCGCCCACGCACACACGCCGCCTACTCGAGAATGGCGAGCGGAAGCACGGACGGGCGCCCGTGCGCGCACTGGAAGGGCAGCCTCGCCCGCGACACGCCTCCCACCAGCGCCCCGCACTGCTCCGCGGTCAGCCGGTCGCCGAACATCACAGCGCCCCGGCACGCGGCGCTGTTGATTGCGCGCACCACGCCGAGCGGCCGGACCCGCGAGCGCCCCGCCTCGGCCTCCTCGAGCCGCCGGGCGAAGGCCAGCAGCTCTGCCCCGCCCATGCGCCTGCCCAGGACCTCCGGCGCGGCGAGCAGCATCGCGCGGCGCGGGCCGTCGAGGCACCGGTACTCCCAGCCCCAGCGCCGTGCCTCGGGCCGCGAGGCCTCGAGCCCCGCGGCCTCCGCGGCCGTCAGCGGGATCTCCACCGGCCGGTCGAGCGCCCTCGAGCGCACCCCGGGAAGGTCCGGCGCCGGCGCGTCGGACGCGCGGCGAAACCTCGAGGCAGAGCCGAGGACGTCGGCGTCGATCGCCTCCACGCGCACGCGCTCGTCGGCCGCGTGCTGGTCCAGGCAGAGCAGGACCCGGCGGCCGGGGGCGCCCGGCACCGCCGCAGAGACGAGAACGAACTTGTCGTCGAGCTGGCCGAGGACGGTGGAGGATGCCAGCTGCTGCCTCGACACCGACGCCCCGTCCGCGCTGACCAGGACCCTCCCCGCGCCAATGGGGGCCTCGCGCAAAAGCGGCCCCGTGTCTGACGCGTAGCCGACGCCCGGTGCGGCAAGGGCCGCGATACCACCGCAGGCACGCGGAGCAGCGCCGGGTCGCAGCCAGGAGGTCCCAGCGGCGCGGCCGCGGCGGCGCGGCAGCGGCACCAGGGTCGCCCGGGTCCCCGTCATGGCACGGCCCGCCGCCGCTGGCTCAGCGGCGGGGAGAGAGGGCGGAAGGACGACGAGGGCCTGCCGTGCCCGCCGAGTCGAGGGCTGCGCCGGGGTCAGGTCCGACCCCACGCCCGAGTCTAGGCCGCGGCGCCGCTTCGGTCTGTCGGTGCCGCGGACCGAGGACGACGGCGTGGCCGACGGCTCGGGGTGCCGCGACGCCCAGAGCAGGAGGCTGTCGAGCGAGCCGGGCGTGGCGGCCTCGGAGCGCGGTCGGCGGGCCGCCGGCGTCACCACGGCAGCGCGCGAGCGTGCCGGCAAGACGGGTGTGGGGGGCGCCGCCACTGCAGAAGGAGTGGGGGGCTGGTCCTCGGAGCACGCTTCCGGAGGGGCCACCCTCACCTGGCGGTCCGTGACCCCGAGCATGTAGGCATCCACGGCCGCCTCGAGGGTGGCGGTGACGGCGTCCCAGTCGTCGAACTCGATCACCGTCTTGTCGGGGTCGAACCCCACGTCGTAGCGGGCGGGGTGGCACCGTACGTCGAGCACCGCTAGCAGGCACGACCGCTCCGGGCCCACCGCAGATGGCACGCCCGAGGCCTCGCGCAGCCGCCGCACCTCGGCCTCGGGCGGCGCCGGGAAGCGCGGGGGGCGGCCGCGGGGCAAGCTCGAGACCACGACGGTGGCGTCCGGGCCTGCCCTCGCGCAGTAGCTAGCCGTGGCCCGGCGCAGCGCCGCCGCGAGGCGGGGCACGCGCTTGCAGTAGCGCGCGTTGACAAAGACGTAGACGCCGTCGCTGGCCGGCCGAGCAAGGCCGACGTACCCCGAGACACGGAACCGCCCGCAGCCGCTCGAGGCGCTGACCCGGCGGAGGTGCGACGCCGCCTCCTCCCCAAAGACCTGGGCAGCGGCCTCACGCCTGCTGGAGCACGCGCGGAAGGCCGAGCGCGTCGTGCCGTCCACCCGGAGCTCGGTTGCGATGTGCGGCAAGGCCAGCGCGGCGCGCTGCAACACCTTGGCCGCGGCGGCCTGCTCAGCCGCAGCGGGGGCAAGCCGGCCACGCCGAACCGGCATGCGCGCAAACAGCTGGCGCACAGCGACCAGGGTCCCCGCCGCGCGCGGCCTCGAAGCCGGAAACACCTCATCCACGTGCGGCCGCTGCACCACGCGGGTCCATGTCTTGCCCGTGGACGGGTCCCTCGCAGTGATCTCCACGTGCCCGAGGTATGCCAGGGAGGCGAGCGCTTCGCCCCGGAACCCCATCGCCGACCCGTGCGGCCTTCCCTCCTTCCCCGCCTTGCTCGTGCTGTGCCGGTTTGCCACGGCCTTGAGCTCGGCAAGGGTCATACCAGAGCCGTTGTCCGCCACGAGCACGCTCGCCTCGCCGGGGAACACGTCGCACTCCACGACGCTGGCACCGGCGTCCGCCGAGTTCAGGACGAGCTCCTCGATCACCTGAGCGAGCGAGGACACCACGGGACCGGATCGCATCGTTTCCACGACATCAGGCCTGAGCCTCTTGACCGCCCGGGCCATTCCGGGGCCATGCGTCGTGTGCCGGCTAGTTGCCGAGGCTCTGTCGACGTGGCCGCCAGCGCGTACGCCCGGGCCTCCGCCATCCAACCCCAGGGTCCGGGTTCCCAGTTGCTTCGGCACTATGCGGCGGGCCGCGGTCCGAGGCCCGCCGGCCATGCCTTGGCAAACGTTCGGCTCGCCCAAGCTGGCGCCGCCAAGCCCTCGTAGCACCGCTTTCCAGCCAAACAAGCGAGGCATTGCCAGCACTACCCATACCCCAGTATGGGCCGCGCTCGCCGCGAGTGTCTGTCTCATATATTAGCCGCGTTACCCAACACCGTTTGAACTCGGTCCCGCTGCCCCTCGTACCACGGCACTGCGCATCGCCCTGAGCCGCCGAGACCGCACAGCGATCTAGCCCCGGACACCTCGCATCGCGGTGATGGCGAGCTCGGGCTCCGCCGCGCGCTCGAGCGACGGCGCTGAGGGATCCGATGTTGGCGCCAGCTCGCCGGCTTCGGCATCACCGACCGGCGGAGCGGTCGCGTCGTCGTCGTCATCATCGTCGGCGGGCTCTTCGCTGGCGGACTTGCGGGCCAAGGCGGACGCAGAGCGGTCCAGGGGCCTGCTTCTGGCACGACAGGAGAGGCTTGAGCGGCTGCGCCGTGAGCACGAGGCCTCCGGGGACACCGACTCCCCTGAGGCGCGCCTTGACTACCTCATGAAGCAGGCGGAGGTTTTTTCGCAGCTGGTCCGGCCCGAAGCGGCGCAGCGGCGGAAGCAGACAAGCGAGCCGGCCGCGTCATCGTCGTCCTCCTCGTCTGCTGCGGCAGCAGCACCCCCATCGTCGCCGGGGCGGCGGCAGGCCAAGCTGAGCGAGGCGGAGGAGGACGCGGCGATGCTTTCGGACGCTCTCGCGGCGGCGGACGCGTCCTACCTCACCGCCCAGCCCGCAAGCCTCAAGCACGGGACGCTGCGGGCATATCAGCTCGAGGGCCTGAATTGGCTCGTGAGCCTGCACGACAACGGCCTCAACGGCATCCTGGCGGACGAGATGGGCCTGGGGAAGACGGTGCAGACCATCGCCCTGCTCGCCTACCTGCAGGAGGCGCGCGGCCTCCGCGGGCCGCACCTCGTGGTGGTCCCCAAGTCCACCCTGGGCAACTGGGAGAAGGAATTCGGCCGCTGGTGCCCGTCCCTGAGCGTGCTGCGCTTCCAGGGGTCCAAGGCCGACCGCGCTGCCATGGTGGCCGAGCGCGTGTCGGGGTCCGACTTCGACGTGCTGCTGACCACGTACGAGACGGTGACGCTGGAGCGCGCGTCGATCCGGCGCGTGTCGTGGTCCTACGTCATCGTGGACGAGGCCCACCGGATCAAGAGCGAGAAGGGGGCGCTCTCGCAGGAGCTGCGCCGGCTTGACTCCGCGCACCGGCTCCTCATCACCGGCACGCCGCTGCAGAACAACCTGCACGAGCTGTGGGCTCTGCTAAACTTCCTGATGCCCGACGTCTTCGGCTCGTCGGACGACTTTGACTCCTGGTTCACCACCTCGGGCGACGGCGGTGTGATGGAGAGCGTGGCCCGCAGGATGCACGTCATCCTGCGCCCGTTCCTGCTGCAGCGGCTGAAGAAGGACGTGGAGAAGAGCCTCCTGCCCAAGATCGAGACGAAGCTGCTCGTCGGCCTCACGGCCCTGCAGCGGGACTGGTACCGGAAGCTCCTGGAGCGCGACACCGTGTCGCTCGGCGACCACCGCGGCGGCGGGCCGGCCAAGGTGCGGCTCCTCAACGTCCTCATGCAGCTCCGCAAGGTGTGCAACCACCCGTACCTGTTCGACGGCGCGGAGCCCACCCCGCACGAGGACGGGCCGCACCTGTGGGAGGCGTGCGGGAAAATGCAGGTGCTCCACAAGCTGCTGGGGCGGCTGCGGGAGCAGGGGTCGCGCGTCCTCATCTTCTCGCAGATGACAAGGATGCTGGACATCCTGGAGGACTACATGCGCTTCCGGGGCGTGGAGTTCTGCCGCATCGACGGGAACACGGACGGGGTGGAGCGGGACGAGGCGATGGAGGCGTTCAACGCCGAGGGCTCGACCAAGGACGTCTTCCTCCTCTCGACGCGCGCGGGGGGGCTGGGCATCAACCTGTACACCGCCGACGTCGTGGTGCTGTACGACAGCGACTGGAACCCGCAGATGGACCTGCAGGCCATGGACAGGGCGCACCGGATCGGGCAGAAGAAGCAGGTGCGGGTCTTCCGGCTCGTCACCGAGACGACGGTGGAGGAGAAGATCGTCGAGCGGGCAGAGCGGAAGCTCTACCTGGACGCCATGGTGATCCAGCGCGGGCGCCTGGCGGCGCAGAACAAGGCCCTCTCCCGGGACGAGCTGCTGACGATGGTCACCTTTGGGGCGGACGAGGTCTTCAAGGGCTCAGGGTCGGCCGTGACGGACGAGGATATCGACGCCATCCTGGCCAGGGGCCGGGAGCAGACGGAGGAGAGCCGGTCGCGGATCAAGCGGGACATGCAGCACAACCTCGGGTCCTTCACGCTGGACGCGCTGGCTGGGGCCGACAGCTCCATCTACCTGTTCGACAAGACCGACTACTCCAAGCTCTCCAAGGTGGCCGCCACCGGCTCGCTGGTGGACCTCGGCCGCAGGGAGCGCAAGTCGCGCGCGGACGGCATCCCGGGCGCGCCGAAGCGCCGGCGGAGGCCGGCCAGGGAGCGACGGCTGGCCAAGATGCCGGCCGTCGGGCCGCACAACTTCGTCGACGAGGCCCGGCTGAAGGAGGTCGTTGACCTGGAGAACGACGTCCTGGTGCGGCGGCTGGAGCTCGAGCAGCGCGCCAAGGCCGCCCGCAAGCAGGTCCGCAAGGGCCCGACCAGGTGGGCGAAGGACCGGACCGCCGAGCTCATCGCCGGGGGCGAGGAGCCGGGCAGCGCGGCGGCGACAGCGGCCGAGGAGGTGGGCGCGAGGCTGCCGGAGCTCGAGGCGGAGGCGGAGGCGGCCGAGGCAGAGCTGCTCGAGGTGGTGGTGGACCCGGGGCTGCTGCGGGAGAAGGAGGCTCTGCTCGCGGCTGGCTTCCCCTCGTGGTCGAGGAGCGACTTCCGGCGGCTGATGGACGCGTGCGAGATCCACGGGCGCGACGACAGGGACGCGGTGGTGGCGGACACGTGCGAGGAGACGGGGAAGCCGAGGGCCGAGGTCTCCCGCTACTTCGACGCCCTCTGGCGCGGCGGCAAGGGCCGCAAGGGCCGCATCCACGAGCTCCCCGACGCGGCCAAGCTGCTCGACGCCGTGGCGCGCGGCGAGGAGCGTATCGAGCGGCGCGTCGAGGTGGAGGATGCGCTCGGCGCCAAGGTGGCGCGCTACCCCGACCCGTGGAGGGGCCTCAAGCTGGACTACAAGCTCTCGCGGAGCAAGGCGGGGCGGCAGTTCACCGAGGAGGAGGACCGCTTCCTGGCGTGCGTGATGGACGACACGGGGTACGGGGAGTGGGCGACGGCCGCGGCGGAGATCCGGCGCGCGCACCAGTTCCGCTTCGACTGGTTCGTCAAGACGCGGACCGAGGCCGACCTGCAGAAGCGGGCCGACGAGATCATCGTGCTGGTAGAGAGGGAGAACGCGCGGCTGACCGGGCGGGACGGCAGCGGCGACGACGAGGACGAGGACGAGGAGGATGACGCTCCGGCGGCCAAGGGGCGCGGGCGGGGCGGCAGGGGCACGGCCAAGCCGACGGCACAGCGCGCGAGGAAGCGCCCCGCGGACGGAGAGGGGAGCAAGGCCAAGCGCAAGCGCTGAGTGAGGCGCGCGCAGCCCAACGCCGGCCGGCGGCTGTCACGATTCGAGCCACCGCACACCCACTCATCACCGTGTCAGCTGCAGGCCCATCGAGCGCGCCGAAGCGGCCACCGTCTTCGTGACTGCCTCCAGGGTCGTGGCCTCAAAGGTCGGGTCGTGCTCCTTCTTGATCTTGGCGATTTCAAAGAGCGCCTTGACCGACACAGCCCCCACCAGCGAGTGGCCGGGCATGGCTGCCCCCTTGGTCACGCCGGCAGCCTTCTTCAGGAACCACGTCGTCGGGGGAGGGCAGATTGCGTAATTGAACGTCCTGTCCTCAAAGGCGATGAGCTTAACTCGCATGACGCACCCGCCCTTGAGCGACCCGGTCTTGCCGTTGAAGTCCTTGCAGAACTCCATCATGTTGACGCCCAGAGGGCCGAGCGCCTGGCCCAGCTTCGGGGACGGCTTGGCCGCTCCTGCCTCCACGAGGAGGCGAGCAGTACCCTTGATCGCCATGGCACGCCGTCGAAAAGCACGATGGCGCGCCCTTTGCGCGACCTGGTGCCTCCCTCGTCCGCGGTGACGGCCGCGGGACGATGGGCACTTGTGCCGCACGGGCTCTACCGGCACCGGAGCGCGGGGGAGGTTCTGCGGCATCCAGCTCACCCCTCTGCGACGCTAGACGCGTGCTGTTGCCGGCATCGCGCAAGAACCTGTGCTTGTATCCCCTGGACGGAGTCTCAGTTCCAAACTCGTGAGGCGGCCGGAGCCGCGATCATGCTCGAAGCGTTTTGGTTCGCTCAATGCGTTTCGTGCCCGGCCAAAGCCTGTGCCCCAGCCATCCCTGGTCCGGGGAAAGACAGTTGCTTGCGTTTCACTGGGGCCCTCCGAGCTTGGCCCGGGTTTCGGCCGGCTGGGGCCGAGATGAGGGCGCTCGCTGCCACCTCAGACATTTGCTCCCACCTTGATCACCTTGCCGATAACCCCTCGCTTTTGGCCCATTTCTGCCCCGCGCCGGCCTCAGATTTAAAATGAGTGATGATCCGTTCGCGGCCGTGCGCCTCACGCTTCGCGCGGAGAAGCGCCCGAGGGCCGGATCCCGGGCACGGTGCACCGTCAAGCGCTCCAAGACTGGCACGGGTATCGGCATCCCGGGCGTGCGAGAAGTCGCAAAAGGTCCGCCGTCTGCGTTTCGTCGTGCCATGCCGGAGAAAGGGCCGTGGGGGTACCCGCCGCAGGTGCGCACGCTCACCCGGGACGTCGCTGAGCTCCGGCTCAGGATCCGCGGGCAAACCGAGGCCGCCCTGGCGGACAGCCTTCTGGAGACATGGAGCCACAAGACGGAGTTCCCTGACCTCGACGTCGCGGAGAGAAAGCTTCGGGCGGACGCGGTGGCCCTGATGCGAGCGCGCACCATGTCTCTGCGCCGGCGCCAGGGCGCGTGCGCGAGCCCCTCAGCAGGCACACCAGACCGGGCCGCCGAGCCAGCCAGGCTGGACCTGGGCGCGGCCGCGCCTTCGCCGGGCGGCGAGGACACGCCGGCCACCATGGCCAGCCCGAGAGCCGGCGATGACCACGACGACGAGAAGGACGAGGGCGACGACGAGGACGGCGGCGTGCCCCGGGCTCGCCCTTGCCTGATGCATCGCAGCACGAACGCCGGGGTGCAGGTGCCTGCGCCCAAGGCGGCCAAGGCTGTCCGCAGAGGAACTCCGGCCGCGCCGCCGACCAGGAGTGGCCCCGCGCGCGCCACGAGGGCCCGCGCCGCGCAGCGAAGGCGCGGTAGCGGGGTCTCACGCTCGCTCTTGGCGCTGTTCTGACGCGTGCGCATCCTGCACGTTGCGTGTCGCAAATGAGTCGCAAGAAACTGCTCGCACGGTTGTGATGGTGAGCCCTGCCGAGTACACTCTTGGACACGCACGCACGACACCCAGCGGGGCTGCGGTTGCGGACGGCAAGCCTAAGTCTAGCTGGATGTGCTTCCACCACTCTCGCTCTCGCTGTCCGACACGGAACCGTCGGAACCTTCTTCTTCGTCGTCCGAGTCGGGCCCAGAGCTGTCCGACCCCGACCCCGAGTCACCCGAGTCCGCATCCGAGCCAGCATCGTCCTTGGCGGCCCCCTCTTCCTCGACCGCCGGGAACGCGCTGACAGGGCCGGCCGCCCTCGCAAGGGCCTCCTCGGCCTCTGCCGCCGCCCGCTCGGACTCAAGGAAGGCCCTGGCGCTGGCCGTGATGGCCTCCACCCCGTCGGGCCCCACGATGGAGCCCGGGTAAAGCCGCACCGACACCAGGCCGGGCTCCTTGGCGGCACGGGCGCGGCGGTCAAAGCTGACCAGTCGCTCGATCCCGCAGGAGATCGCCTCGACAGGGACTCCCTCGGGGAAGGACCACCCCGGTATGCCGGCCGATTGGAGCACGCCTGCCATGCCGCCGCCGAGGAGGAGCTTGATGATGGGGCCGGGGCCGGCGTCGCGTGCAGGTGCCCCGGCCGCCGGCGTGGCGGGAGCGAGGATGACGTGAACGGAGCGGCGCCAGAGTGACACCACGGTGGCGGACATGCCCATCGTCGACGCTGCGGCGTGAAGCAGCAACGCGGCACGCTCGAAGCGCGGGTCGGTCACCCCGATGCCGCCGGTGACGAGCCCGGCCTTGGCGGCCGCGCCCTTGGCGCGCGCAGGCCAGCTGAAGCGCACCTCCACCGCGCCCGAGTGCCCGCCGGCGGTGATGGAGGAGACGAGGGCGCGCCGCGCCTCTGGGGTGGGGTAGAAGAGGTCCAGGTTCTCGTCGATGACCGCGGCGGCGGAAGCGCGCACCTCGGCAGTGAGCGACGCGTCGTCGTTGAGCGAGACCATGGCGTCGCGGAGGAGCTCCAGCTCCGACGCCGGGGCGGCGGCGGCGGCCTCGGAGGAGCTGGCGGCGGAGGACGGCTCGTCAGGGGCCGCCGTCGCGGCGGGGGTGTCGGCCGCTGCCGAGGCGCCGCCCTCTGCTCCGGCGACGGGGGAGGCCGGCGCCGAGGATGTCGCCGAGGTCGGCTTGGAAGAGGGCGCCTCGATGACCAGGTCTGATGCCTGGCCCATGACCGATCCGGGGAGCTTCACGCCGGAGAAGCCCACCGCCGAGGGGTGGACGCCGGCGTACACGAGGCTGCGCAGCTGGAGGGAGACGAGGGAGAGGACCTGCGTCAGGGTGCCGGCGGCGGGGCCGGGGGAGCCGCCCTCCGCTGCGGCGGCGGGCCGGAGGGCGGCGATGAGGGCGACGGCCGCGCCGACGGTGGCGGAGGTGGGCTCTGCCACGAAAGGCAGAACCATGCTGGGAGGCTGAGACCAGGGGAGGGGGCGGAGGACGCGGCCGGCGCGGGAGCCGGCGGCCTCGTCCGCGATGGGCGCCACTGCCGCGGCCAGGGCACCGGCGGCTGCCAGGCCGGTGGTGGCGCCCAGCAGGGGGTCCCCGCCGGCCGCGCGGATGGCTGCGGCGGCCTCGCTGGTCCGACCGACAGCGCGGGCCATCCAGGGCGCAGCAATGAGCTGGGGGGTCGCGAAGACGGCGTGGAGGCCCTCGGGGACGGGGGCGTCGGAGCGGACGACGAGCGAGAGGGTCTTGCACCCGGCGATGCGGACGAGGCAAGGCTCGGGCGCGAGGCCCGGATGCCCGTACGGCATGGCGGACGGGTCCTTGGTCACGGTGAAGGGCCTGGACGTGAAGACGGGGGCGCCGTCGGCGAGCACGAGCATCGTCACGGTGGGGCCGTCGGGACTCGACGCTCCGGCGTCGGCAGGTGCCGCCCCGTCGGCCTTTGACTCGGAGTCCTCCTCCGCCGCGTCCTCCTCCTCCTTCCCGTCCTCCTTGGACTCGTCGGCACCGCCCACCGCCGCCGCGGACGACGCAGCCGCAGCCACAGCCGCCGCAGCCGCCGCAGCCGCCGCCGCTGCGACGCCGCCGCCGCCGCCCGCACCCAGGCCCTCGGGCTTCGCCGGCGGGTCGCAGATGCCGACAGTGCACCGGAAGTAGTCCGCGGCGGTCTCACTGACGTTCCATGTCACCTGCGTTGCCGCCCCGCCTGCGGGCATGAGGCCGTCGTCGACGGGGCACCCGCCCGCGCTGTTTCCCTCGCCCTTGAGGGTGATGGCCAGCCCCGAGGCGCCGAGGACCTCGCCGCCGTTGAGCGAGATGGGGGCGGACATGTCGCCGGTGCGGTCGGCAAGGCCGAGGGGGAGGGCGTGCGAGACCCGCGACTGCGGCTCGATGCCGGACAGCGAGACAGACGCCGACGCGGCCTCACCGGCGCCTGCGTCCCCGCCCTTGGACTTGAACCAGTTGACGCTGACCTCCCGGGATCCGGAGTAGAACTGCACCACGGGGTAGAGCTTCTTGTGCTTGCGGAGGCCGGAGATGGTCTTGGCCTGCTTCTTGCCGTTGATCCAGAAGCTGAGGACGCCGCTGTCCATGTTCAGCTCCATCTGGATCTTGTCCTTGGGGTGTATCTTGTCGATCTTCTCCTCCGAGGAGCCGAAGTTGTACAGCTGCCCGTTGAAGCACCGGACGAGCGCGAAGCAGCTGTTGTACTCGTAGCTCTGCTGCTGGGGCTTCTCGATGGACACCCCGAAGCAGGTGCACTCGCCCCCGTTGGAGTCCTCGATGAGCGTGAACTCGAAGCGGTGCACGCCAGACGTCATGGGCTGGTCCACCTGCGCCCACGCGTCCGAGCTGTTCGCGCGAGCGACGGTGCCGCCGTTCTTGACCGACACCTGCGCGGGGGCGGGGGAGGCGGGGGCAGACATTGGGCCGGCGGCGGGCGGGGCCCGTCCTGATGACCGGCGGCATCGCGTCGCCTGGGGGGCGGCGGCGCACTCACGTAGCTGTGCACGCGATTGAACTTGGGCTTCGTGGACACCCAGCCGCCGGCGCTGGCCTGGGAGCCTCCGTGGATGGAGGCGCATGCTTCCAGCGTGCTCGAGCGCAGGGTGCGGGCAACGTTTCGCACGGACTGCAGCGCCACGGGGGAGAGGGGGCCACCGTG
>Ga0136560_1000078_pt1 | contig 36022 bp, 33 predicted proteins | sample AntRauMeHopE1497_FD_104925 | JGI IMG/M metagenome (GOLD analysis project Ga0136560, IMG submission 104925) | Saline lake microbial communities from Rauer Islands, Antarctica - Metagenome Hop E1 #497 | ecosystem: Environmental > Aquatic > Non-marine Saline and Alkaline > Saline | place... | reverse complement strand
AAGAAGAAAAAGAAGAAGAAGAAGGCCGCCAACCCCGAGCACGCGGTGTACGAGGTTCCGTACGAGGCGCCTCCGGATAGCCCCCCAATCCGCGAGTCGCGCGCAATATATTATTAGCCCGCGTGCTATGTTTAATTAAAGCATGATCCCGCCTAGCGCACTCGATGACGGGATGGACCTCGGAGACCCTCCGATGGGGCTGTGCGGTGACGCGGAAGACAGCAGCACGATGGTCCCCATGACGTACGAGGACATGACGGCGATCGCATACACGGGGTGCTTTGCGTGCGAGAACCTGAACGCGGCGGCGCTGCGGGAGAACGACGTGTACTTCCGCATGATGAAGCTGTACACGGACAACGCCGGGTCGATCTGCAAGGACGCCATCTACCGGCTAATCAAGGCGTTCTTTGACCGCGAGGTGCTCCCGCACCTAGACGCGGGGCGGGACTGGTCGCTGACGTGCATCCGCGACCACTTCCTGTGCCACACCATGTACCCCACTGACGAGATTCTGACCCAGATCAGCGCCACGGCCGGGCTGCGGCGGCACTTGATGAACAATCTCGCCAAGAAGGACGTCGCGGACGGGTCCATCACGTTCAACCTGAACAACATCAAGACGCTCATTGCGCTGAACAAGGAGCTCCGGGTCCTCCGGCAGATGAAGAAGGACATACCCGGGATGGTAGGCTTCGACGAGACGCTAAATTACTGAAAGTTTTGCTCGGGCATGATTCGCGTCATCTGGTTCTTCATGCCTTTCACGGGGCGGTATCCGTTATCCCAGTGGCTACGGGCTTGGCAGCTGTACAGAACGACGCCACCCAACGACCCGACGGTCCCGATGATTACCGCGATGGGCCCCGCGAGCAGCGAGCTCGTGCCCGTGAAAAGCTCGTTGCTGAGGTCGAAAATGTCCTTCGACTGAACCGCGAACACGATCGAGGCAACCAGCCCCATCAGAAACTGAACGGCGAACAGTCCGATGAACATGAAGGCGTGCCGCTCGACTCCGCCGCCCGGGCGGTCGTCGTCTGCGAGGATCATCATCTGGATGTACGCTCCAATCGACATGACGTACCCAATGATGTTCATGACCGCGACCGCGAAGAGCACAGATTGCTCATCGAGGTCGACGATGCTCTCCGGGTACGAGAAGAGCCCGTACGTCACCGTGAGAGGGATGACGCCGTCCTCGCCCTTTCGCGGGTCGACCGCGTCTCGCGTGTGCGAGGCGTACGGCCCGAATATCGCGATGAGCATCACGTGCGTGTTGAGGAAGGCGATGAACTTGGCATTGCTCACGAGCCCGAGCGACCGCTTGAAAACCATTTGAGTTTGCTCAAGTTAGATTATATTCCTTATGCACGCGCGCGACCTCTCGCTTGATCCGCGGCATGTCGATGAGGAGCGCCACGTCCAGCGCGAACGACGCGCCGGCGTCGTTCGTGTACACGCCGTAGAACGGGATCCGCTCAATGCCCATGTCGGTGGACAGGTAGTCGTTGAGGAAAAACATCAGGCAGTCCGCTTTGTGCCGCGCGAAGAAGTCCTCGAACACGTCCTCCACTTCGTCAAAGTACCTGCTCTTGAGCATCCGCCACGTCTCTGACTCGGGCATCTTGTGGTCGAAGTCCGCGACCCCAAAGAGCTCGAATCGCACGAGCTGCGCGAGCTTCTCGTGCATCGGGGTCATGGTGAGGAACTGGATGCGAGCAATGCAGTAGAGGATAAACTCGTCCAGGTCGCCCGCGTTCGTGCTCTTGATGATGTTCTTGATAAAGGCGTCGCGCGGCTCCTCGCAGAGCGGGACGTTATGCGGCCCGAGGCGCTTCATCAGGGACACCTCCGGGTGGCGAAACCTGGTGGACAGCTGCCGCCGCAGGGCGTTCAGAGCGGACCGAATGCCCACCAGCGTGTAGTATACGCGGTAGCGAAACGCGTGCGAGAACCGCTTGCCCGCCGCCACGAGCGTCTGCGGGTTCACCGCCTCGAATGACTCGCCCTCCGCTCCTTCGGTCAGCGCCCACCAGAGGGCCGTCCGCTTGAGCGCGTCCACCTCCGCGTCGATCGTCTCGATTGAGATGCCCGGGTCCACGCGCGAGGAGGAGAGCCCCACCGCGACGTCGAACACGCCATCGAGGCAGACCACGAACCGGGGCGGGGTGAGGTCGCCGAAGGACCGCTCTCCCTCCAGGAGGAGAAGCCCGGAGAACGCCGCGACGTTCACCTCGCGGTCGCGCCTCGCGAGGCCCTTGTTTGCCGCGAACCAGTCCCATATTTCGAGCGAGTATGGAGCCCCTTCAACTATGATCATGTTTGCGCGTCACAGGTGCGCGGCGTATGTTTTATAGTGCTGGTGGTGGTATGGAGGGGCGGACGGCGGGACCATGGCCTCGGATTCCGCCACGACGTCCGCGACGGGCGGCTTCGGGGCGAGCCGCATCAGCGCCTGGCGGGCCGCCAGGAACCCGGCGATGGTCCCCATAAGCGCGCCCGCCGCGACTGCCATGACGTGCACGATAGCCTTGAGAATGACGAGGAGGAACCCCGCGAGAACGAGCGTCGCGGCGGCCGGCGCGATCGCGGTCACGAAGATCAGGTTCTTCCGGAAGCGCGCAAAGTAGTACGGCCCGGCGACGTAGACGGCCGCGGCCGCCGCGAACTGCACCCCGCCCGCGACGGCGGCAGACTCGACGTCCGTCATGACGCCCTCGGCCCCGAAGCACGTCGTCGCGCTCGTGTTGTCCGTCACACACGTCCTGTACCCCACGCACTCGACCGCCGTGATCGGCTTATCCCACCGTGTCTCGACGTCCAGCTCGACGGCTTGGGTGATGAGGTTGAATGAGAGGAACCGCTCGTAGACCGAGACGGACCCCGCACTCGGCCCGGGCGAGTTCGGGGCGAGTGGGTTCACGTACGTGAGCGAGGTCCCGCCGACGAGCACCCAGACGTACCCCGCGCACGTCAGGTTACGGTCCGCCGTGAAGACGCAGTAGTGGTACTCCCCGAACGAGTACCCCGCGACGTCTGTGTGCGTGACGGACGAGAGCGTCGGCGCCGCGGGCTTGTGGCGGATCATGTCGCACTTCATGGCGTCTCCGCGCTCCCCGATAATCTTGCACGAGAAGATGTCATTGTGCGTGCGCGCAACGGCGGCGGCGGAGGTCGGCGCGGAGGACCCCGCGCACGCGGCGACAAGCGACGTAGCAACGAGGAGCCGTAACATCTGTCCTCTTCACGCCGATGTATAAAATTAGACATATAGAGGATTATGGGGGCGCGAGTGATGGAGGGGGCGGAGGACTACGTCGTGTTCGACCTGGAGACGACCGGGTTCCGCGGCATGCCGCTGTTCTCGCCGTACCACCGCGTCCTGCAGATCGCGGCGATGCGCGTCTCGACCGGGGAGACCTTCGCGGCGTTCGTCGACGCGGGGTTCGAGGAGGTCCCGGCCGCGTCGACGCGCATCCACGGGATCGCGGCGGAAGACCTCCGCGGCGCGGAGGGCATTGCTCGCGTCTGGGAGCGGCTGCAGGCCGCGCTCTCGATGACGGAGAAAACGGTCCTCGTCGCGCACAACGCGGACGGGTTCGACGCGCCGGTGCTGCGGAAGGAGGTCGGTGCGGTGAAGTACCGCTTCTTCGACACGCTGCCGTTCCTCAGACGGGCGTGCCCGGGGCTGAAGTCGTACGCCCTCGGGGCCGTGTTCGCGCACTTCAACGGCGGCGCCCCGCTTGACGGGGCGCACCGCGCCGACGCCGACGTCCAGGCGCTGGCCGCCGTGTTCCGCCGCGCGGTCCTCCCGATCATCAACGCCGCGCCACCCGAAGTCACGCTGCGGTCCATCCGGTACGTCGGGCCGTACCGGGAGCGGCTCCTGCGCGAGGCCGGGATCTGCGCGCCCGGGGCGTGGGAAGGAAAGGGGTGCGCCGACGCGTTCGTCCGCGGCCACCTGAAGGTCGAGGACCCGACGCAGCGCGCGTTCATCGTCGCGGGGCTCACGGGGCGGCGCCCGGAGGAAGTTGCGTCCAGGTCGCTAACCCCCGTCGACTACTACGTCGCGACCCGGTACGGCGGGTGGCGCGGCGGCGGGGGGCGGTTCTCGTGCGCCTACCTCCGCGGGCTTCACTTTAAATAGCGAGCACCGCCGCGCGCCCGACATGTACGCGCGCATGGACACGGCGGACGTGTCGGTCATGTCCGCCATGTCCTCCGGGACCTTGAGCGGGTCGCGGAGCGTCGACCGCGCGCGGTTCGCCGTGTAGAACCGCACGAGTACGAGCGCCATCAGCGTGTTCGCGCCGATGTTCGCGTTCGCGCGCGCCGCCGCAGTGTAGTGCGCCCGGAGGTGCCGCTCGAACGAGACGGGAAATCCCATCTGCTGCACGAGCAGCGGGATCGCCCCGAGGACGTCGGAGCGGATGGACAGCCTGGCCGCCCGCGCGACGGCCGCGACGTGCGGGCCGAGGTCCTTCAGCCCGAGCTCCGTCGCTGTCGCGCGCGTGTTCGCGAATAGCCCCAGCGCGCGCCGCGCGACGACGATCGCTGCCGCGACCGTTTCCGGGATCGGGGTACGGGTCTTCAGGTATCGGCTCAGGATGGACGCGGCGCGCGCGCGGACGCGCTCGCAGAGGTCTAGCTCGTCCCCGTACTGCGCGAGGAGCCGCTCACGCTGCGTGTCGCGGCGGTCGCTGAGCGGCGCGCGGATCAGCGTCCGGATCGGCCCGCCGCGGTGGCGGTTGTCCGCGACGGGGCGCGTGGTGAAGACCGGGTTGTGCTGGTGGGAAAAGGCGCCGACGTGCAGGTACGCGAACCGGCGCTTCCGCGCGACGCACCCGCACCGCGTGCAGATGACGTCACCGCTCCGCGAGTCGTGCACATATTGCCCGGGAAAGAGCTGGTTGCAGTTTTCGCACGGGCTGAACTTCATCATTTCCAGTTTGATTAGTGGCGCCGCCGGGTGCGCGGTCCAGCGGCGGCGGAGTCCCGGTCACCGAACTCGCGACGACGGCCCCCTCGCGGAGGGTCTCCATGAGCGTCGGCATTGATTATAAGAAGTTTTTTCCCAGCGGGTCATTAGATAGAACGATGCAAGTCGAACTCGCGAATGCCGTGTTGCGCGTTCCCGAGGCGTTCGCCATCCTGACGGGGAGCGACAAGATCTACGACCCCCGGGGGACGGATGCTGCGTACACCCTTCTCAAGATCAAGAGCCGTACCAACCGCGACGCGGCCGCGCGTAAGGCAATTGACAAGGTTCGCGACACGCTCAGGTTCCTGTACGCCAAGGGCCGGCACGGAACCGTCGAATCCGCGGCGTGCATCGTGACCCTCGCGTGCATCTACGCAGCGGCGCAGCCTATTCCGTTCAGAGTAGACTTGGAGCCCGGGGCGACGTTTACACTCACCGCGGCGGACTACGTTCAGTACATCGTCACGATCCTCATCAAGGACGCGCGCACAGGGTACCACGTGATCGACGGCCGCGCGATCGGGAACGTTGCTGACAAGACAGCTCCGGTGAATAAATTCGACGCCCCCTAAACTAACCACCCGTAATCCGCCCGCCTGAACCCCGCGCGCGGGCAGTCGTCGTCCGCGCACCGGAACCACCCCGTGCCCGTCCGTTTCATGACCGTGAAGTACGCGTTGTTCGACGCGTGCCGCGCGCCTTTCCAGGGGCACTGGACCCCGCCGACGATGACGCGGATGCTCTTGTCGTCCTCCTTGACGCCCCGGACGCGCGCGCCGATCCCCTCGATGAAAGCGCGCAGCGCGGGCGGCGCGGGGATCGTTGACGACGCCGGCGCGCCTCCTGTCACCCGACGGCGGCACCCTCCGCCCCAGACGGCGTCGGCGCCCGACCGCGGGAGCGTTGACGCGCTGTGCGCCCCGACGCGCGCCTGGATGAGCGTGGCGAACACCTCGTCCGGGTCGTAGGTCTCCCCGGCCGCGCCGCGCAGCGGCGCGGCACGGCCGCGCTTGGTCGAGTGCACCACCCGAAAGCAGCGGTTCCGGGTGTACACGGCGCGGTCGACGTAGTCGCACGGCGCCGCGCGGAGCGCGGCCTCGACGAACGCCCCGACGGCGGAGACCGACTCGAAGAAGATGTCCACGACGACGTGCATGGACCGCTTGGCGGCGGTGCTCGCGTGGAGGAAGTGCACCGCCGGGGGGCGGCCCCCGATATCGAGCATCCCGAGGCACGCTTCGACGAACGCGCGCGCCTCGGCGCGGAAAGCCGCCTCGTCGCCGGGCGGGGCGTCGAGATCGAGGTACAGCTTGGTCGGGAGCTCTTCCTGCAAGACCTCGTACACGTGCTTGCGCGGCAGCGCCGGGTAGTACTGGCGGCAGAAGTACTCGTACCCCACGGCGAAGAACGCCTTCGCGGCCGTGTCGTCCGAGACGTCGCGCGCGAACACGGGGAGCCCGGACGCGATCGAGGCAGCCAGCCCGCTCCCGCCGCCCCCGCGCGGTGGAAAAAACCCTCCACCCGACAGTCTCATTTATTTAGGGTTTAGTTTCAAAATTTTGCACGCTGCTTCGATCGAAACGCACTCGTCCTTCCCCAGGAGCTGCTTGAGCACGGTGTCCTCTAACGCAGAGGCGTCGATGTACTTGTCAAGTCTATCCCTCGCGAGATCGAGCGTCGTTGCACGGGCGCCTTTTGACATGAGTCGGATGACAACGAACGCGAACTGTACGTTAGCGCTTACCCCGATGGTTTCGTACGTCTTTATCGCGGCGGCTTTCTCCTTGTCTGTGACCCGTGTCAGACTCGACACGTAGGTCTCGAAATTGGATAGATTGGTCATCACATCCGTGTCTGTGAAGAATTCGCCGCCGCGCCCGCTCGCGCCGACTGGCGGGGCGGACTGCCGTATGAGATCTAAAATTTCCCCGCCGGACATGCCTGCGCGGTAGTGCGGTTTAATGGTGGGGTGGAGGTCCACCCGCCCGGCTAGAACCAGCTGCGCGTCAGTATCCGGGTTAAAAACGATATATTCGAACTCCCTGAGCGACTCGAGGGAACCTGGCGTACCTGGTAATCGATTGGGCCTCCTAGGGATTATCGGTGGTTGCGAACCTCGTCTGGGCTTCCGATTCACCCCGACCGCGTGCGAACCTCTTTCGGGCACCTGAGCCACCTCGACCGCGTGCGAACCTCTTCCGTGCTCCCGAGCCACCTCGACCGCGGGCGAATTCCCAATATGCTCCTGCTTCACCCCGGCCGCGCGCGAACCTCGACTGGGCTTCCGATTCACCCCGGCCGCGCGCGAACCTCCGAACCACCGGCGCATCATCCGGAGCGGCTTGGCGGAGAAGAACCCCGCGGCCGCCAACATCGTCATCACGGACATCGCCCACTTGATCGGCATCGCGTCCATCAGCGAGATTGACGCGGCGTACGTGAGTCGCTCGTCTCTCTGCGGGCCACACGCCCCGTTGTACAACACGCAATTTAACATCACGTCCGAGATTGGCTTCGCGATGACGAGACCTCCTTTGGTGCGGATGCGATCAACCACGTCGTAGATCAATTCGGAAGTCGCAGCCGGGGGCGTGCTGCGGAATGCGTCGGTGAGCGCCCGGATGATCGCGTTCATAAACCTCTCATCCTCCAGGATGAGCTCGGACGTGTACTCGGGTCTCCCGGTTTTGGCCTGGGTCATCGCCGCCACGGCTCCCGCGAATGTTTCGGCAATGAGCCTGCACTTCTGGTTGGTCAGTGAACTCGACCCGGGCGCGTCGAACAGCGCCCGGTCGACCGTCCGCGCCCCCATGATCGCCTCGATGTCCTCTCTGCCCAGGGTGGCGGTCTCAGTCGCCGGCGGCGGATCCAGCCCCGACAGGTGGCCGCCCGCGGCGACCATGTTTCTGTAATGTCGATCAATCGCGCTTGTAATGCGAGCGTCCAGGCCGAGGTCCCCTTCGTTGGTCATCTGGTTCGCCTTGAGCGACGCGACTACCCCGTTGGCGAATTCTCGGCTGTCGTCGTGGGCCGCGATCTTCCTCCGCAGCTCTAATTCGGCGGCGCTTCGCGCCTTGTCATAGTTGGCCCGATCGCCAATCAGCCAATCGGCGAAGGGGATCCGGCTCCCGACGTATTTTTTCGCCAGCGTCTCCCGCGCGGCGCGCGTCGACGTCCAGACGGCGCGCATGGCGTCAAGGTAGGCACGCGAATGCGTCGTGCGACTTACGCGCGTGATGTGTTCCTCGCAGGTGTCCACGTCCTCCGAAAACGACGGCGGGAGTGCGTCGCGGACGCCGCCGTCGTAGCGGACTAGACCTCCGTCCTCCACGTCGGGCATTTCACCTACCCATTTCAGGGCAGTGTGGACCTCCTGGAACATGTTGGTGAGAAGTATATCCCGGCTTGAATACGTCAGGTTGGAGGAGTAACCGCCGGCCGCGGGCTCTCCCGCCGCCTCCCTGGGAATCGGGAGGTTGTACCATATCGACAGCGCGGCCGTTGCCACGGCCGCCATGACCGCGCCCTGGGTCATCCGCCGCCGCGGCTGGCGACCCGCGCTCGCAGAACTTTCGATGAAGGGTCCTTGATCCGAGAGAAGCCCGTGCAGGACCCCGAGCGCGTGCGCGACTTTGTCCGAGGCTTCGGCGTTACCGCCATCTGCGCGCGCGGCCAGGTCTAGGATAATGCACGTAGCGTACGCGCGGACCCAATCTCTGTCCATTCTTCAGTTGCCCTGGTTTGAGTTTCTACTTATGAGAGAAAGTATCTCGTCGTCGCTCATGCCGGGCTTGAAGAGCGGCCGCGCGCGCGCGTGGAGGTCCTCCCGCGCGGCGAGAATCAGCTGCGCGTCCGTCGCCGGGCGCGCCACGATGTCGTCAAACGTCCGACTCGGGTCGGGGACCACGGTGGAGAGAAGCAGCTCCCCGCGGCGCGCGCAGACGCGCTCGCGGATCACGAACGCGACGCAGATCATCTCCGCCGGACTCCCGTGATAAATTGCCCGCTCGGCCGCGTGGCGCAGCCGGTCGGGTACGCTTTTCTTCCCCTGCGATGCGCGGCTCGAGCGAGTCATCGCGATGATCTCGGCCGCGACCTCGTGCGACTGCGTCTCGGCGAACGCCTCCGCGCGCGCGCGCGCCGGCGTCGAGGCGTCGGGGCAGTCCGCCGCGGCGGCCCATCGCCGCTCCGCGCGGCGGACCCAGTCGAGGTCGCCCGGCGGGGCGCTAATATAACTCCCCCGGCAGCACGCGTCAATGATTGCATCGACCTGCAGTCGGGAGAGCGGCCCGCGGCGCTTCCGCTCGCACGCCGCGGCGGCCGCGAGGATCGCGACCCGCCGTAGCACCTCTGACGACACCGGCGCGTCGGCGAACGGGAGCGGCGCGCCCGCGGCGACGCTGCGGACGTACAGCCGCAGCCAGGCGCGCGCGGAGCGGTTCTGCATTTATGTATTGCCCAAGATGTGGGAAAGTTCGCAATTATAAATGGAGGACTTTGAAGAAGGGTCCGCGCTGCACGCGGCCATCCTGAGTGGGTCGTCGGCGGCCGACGTGGACGCCCGGGCGCGGTCCCGGGCGCAGTTCGCGAGCATCGTCGACCGGTATGCGCGCGGAAGCACCGCCGCCGCCGCCGTCGTCGCGCACTGCCCCGGGGACGCGATGCTCGACGAGGTGAACCGGTACCTGGACAGGCTCTACCGGTCGCCGCAGCAGCGGGACTTCCACCAGGCGTTCCTGGCGTCCTGCCTGCGGATCATCTACGGGGACGCGTACAAGCGCGAGCGGCACCGCGTGATGGTCAAGTACGGGTTCGAGTCGAAGAAGCAGCAGGTCCTGGTGTGCGCGCCGCGGCGGATGGGGAAGACGTTCGCGACGGCGTTCTTCTGCATCGCGATGGCCATCGTGAAGAGCGGCATCGAGCTGTCCATCTTCAGCCCCGGGAAGCGCCAGTCCGTGGCGCTGATGGGCCACATCTTCGACTTTATGCGCCGCCTCGGGGAGACGGACCGCATCATCCGCAAGAACGAGGAGAAGCTCGTCCTGCGGGCGGCCGACGGCGGGGAGAGCAAGATCAACGCGTTCCCGTCCGCCGTGCGGACGCTAAAGGGCGTCTCGGGGACCGTCGTCATCCTGGAGGAGATGGCCCAGATCCCGCCCGAGGTGCTCTTCGAGGTGGTGGTCCCGCTGCACCAGCTGGACGTGACCTGCGTGATCGGAATCTCGACCATCACGGACGAGAACAACTTCATGACGCGCTACCTGAGCAAGAAGGACAAGAACGGCGAGCCGCTCTTCGCCGTGAAGCGCATCTACCTGGCGTGCGAGCCGTGCCGCGCCGCGGACCGCGCGGCGGCGTGCAACCACAACTCGCACCTGCTTCCCGACTGGTCGTCGGCCCGTAAGCGGAAGATTATCAACTGTATCATGGAGGGGCAGGAGGAGCTCCTGTCCCGCGAGATCGGCGGCGTCGCCAGCTCGCTGCACAGCAAGGCGTTTCTCCCGCGGGCCGTGACGGCACTCGCGGAGCGCCCGCGGGAGAGCATCTCGGACCGCCGCGACTACCCGCGCGTCTTCGTGGCGATCGACCCGAACGGCGCCGGGAAGGACTCGGACTTCGCCATGCTCACGCTCCTGCGGCACGAGGGGCTGTTCATCGTGATCGGGCTGGAAAGCTTCACGTCCCGGTCCGCGATGGAGAACCACGCGCTGGTCGTGCGGCACGTGCGGGCGCTCGAGACGCACCCGAAGTTCGCGGGGGCGCTCAAGGTGTTCATAATCGAGTCCAATCTGGGGCTGGAGTCGGAGCACCTCGCGACCATGCTGAAGGACAATGTGAGCAACTACCTGGTCATGAACGAGCGCGAGGACGCCCGGACGGGCTTCCAGACGACGAACACGATGAAGACGCTCGCCGTGGAGGCCATCCGCGAGCGGCTCGCGGACGGGGCGCTCCGAATCGCGGAGGAGTCCGACATGGTGTGCGTGTCCGACTCGTACGCGACGTCCGTCGGGGTGCTCCTGGAGCAGATGCGCAGCTTCTCGGAGGTCCTCCGGGAGAGCGACGTCCGCAAGCCGAAGAAGTTCTACTCGGGAAAGGGGGCCGGGAAGGACGACCTGGTCATCGCGCTGCTGCTCGGGGTCCTGTGGAGCGGGTTCTTCTTCAGGACGCCGCGGTATGCGAATCTTGCATGAGCGCCATCACGTCCCGGATCGCCGCTTCGATGTCCTCGGTGCGGCGCAGCCCCGTGAGGACGACGTTCCCGGAGGCGAATATGTTCGCCTTCAGCCGCGTCCCGGGCGGGTTGTACGTGCAACACGGGAAGATTCCGGGGTCGCACGTGCAGTGCGCGCGGTTGCGCTCGAAGAAGGCCATGGGGTCGATGCGCCGCCCCGCGTGGAAGTTCACGACGATGTTCGTGAGGCGGATGTTGACGTACTTCAACCCGAGCGTGCGCTTGAGGTAGAATAGCGCATATAAGGCCCCGTAGTACGTCCGCGACCCCATGTTCGTGATGTTGCCGGTGCTAAAGAGGATGTTCGTGCACTTTGGGTTCACGAACTTCTGCGTCAGCGCAGCGTACGTGCTCGGCTTGTACCGCCCGAACCCGAGCTCCGCGAGCATCTCGAGCAGGTCCCTCCTCTGCCGCGTCTGGGCGATGATGACGTGGTTCGTCCGGCGGTAGATCATGTGCTTCTGATTCACTTGCGCGACCGGGTTGCAATATATGTAGAATCGCCGCCCGTGCATGAAAACAAAGACGCAATGGAGGCATTCCAGTACGAAGCGTCCGTAGACGCGGCCATCGACGTCGGCGACGGTCGCGTCCTCGACATGATCCTCAACGACGTCCGTGACAGGAAGCTGCACGCGCGGCTGCTGGCGCGCGTGCACGCGCGGTACGGCGAGCTTCCGCCGGGTGCGCAGGCCGGCTTCGCCGAGTCGTCTTCGTGGATCAAGGATCTCTTCTGGGACAGCGGCGAGGAGAAGAAGAAGAAGACAAAGAAGAAGAAGAAGAAGAAGAAGAAGGATGCCGCGGCGGACGTTGGCACGGACACGCAGGTCCCGAGGCTTCGCGAGAAGGCGACCTGGGAGGAGATCAGCGAAGTCGCCGCGAACCCGGGCATTGACACGGACATGTGGATCCCGAAGATGCTCCGCAAAAAGGGGGAGACGAGCGACGACGCGACGCTGCGACTGAAGTCGCGCGCGAAGGGGGTCGCGAAGGGGGTCGCGCACGGTGCGAAGAAAGGTGCGCGCAAGGTCTTTGGGAAGACCAGCGCGAACGTCGATGACGAAGACGTCGGCACGGAAATGTGGATTCCGAAAGCGCTTCGCAAAAAGGGCGAGACGAGTGACGAAGCGACGCTGCGGCTGCGGATGCACGTAGAAAAGGTCGCGAAAGGAGTCGCGAAGGGTGTACGGAAGGCTATGAAGACAAACGCGGAAGTGGACGGCGACGAGACCGATGGGGGTGCGGAGTGGGTTGGCCGCCTGTTCGAGAAGGACAGCGCCCCGGACAGCATGACGACGCCAACGGCTGCGTTTTTCGGGTGGGGCGGAGGCGCGAAGAAGCAGCCCGCCCGCAGTAACGCCCCTCGTCGCGCCCCGGACGAAGGCGGGATTGACGACGGCAACATCAGCGCGGACTCCGATGAGTCAATCGGGACTTTCCAGAGGGCGATTCGCGGGCACGGGGCGGACATCCCGGTGCCCACGCTGAGTCAGGCTGTGCCGCCCCCTCGCCGTGGGCGGATGGAGATGCCACTCGACGATCGCCGCATCGACCAACTTCTCGACTCGTCTGACGACCAGTCGTACGAGTCCTCCTCGGACGAGGAACGCGAGCGCGACGGGGGGGCATCGGAGGTCTCCCCCGTTGTGAAGGAGGCGTCGTCGGATGAAGAGGAAACGTCGGACGATGACCGCGCCGACCCCCCCGCGAAGCCCGCCCACGCGAAGCCCGCCCACGCGAAGCCCGCCCCCGCGAAGGAGGAGTCGTCCGAGGAAGAAGAGTCGTCGGAGGATGAGGAATCGTCAGAGGAAGAAGAGTCGTCCGAGGAAGAAGAGTCGTCCGAGGAGGACACCCCCGCGAAGCCCGCCCCCGCGAAGGAGGAGTCGTCCGAGGAAGAAGAGTCGTCCGAGGAGGACACCCCCGCGAAGGAGGAGTCGTCCGAGGAAGAAGAGTCGTCCGAGGAAGACGCCCGCGCGAAGCCCGCCCGCGCGAAGCCCGCCCGCGCGAAGGAAGAGTCGTCCGAGGAAGAAGCAGAGTCGTCCGACGATGAAGGCCCGTTCAGGATGAAGTAAAATAAGTATAAAACTACCAAGGCGTGTACGTACAGCGTATTACAAATGGAGCGTCTGTACGATGAGGGGGTCCTGTTCTTTGCGTCCGAGGCGTGCCTCCGCGGCGAAGCCGTCGAGTTCCGCATCAGATTGTCATCCGTCGACCGCCCAAATCTCGTGGCGGATCTCGTTACCGAAGTTGCTATAGTGCTCTCGCGGCTGTGGGGGCACGCGCCTCCGGTAAATGGCGTCAGACTCGCGCATACTGTAACGGGGAGGACGTCCGCTGTGGCGGTCTTGGAAGACGCAGCCGCGCCGCGGCGGGCGCTCATCATGGTGGAGACCGGCGTGCCCTTCGAGTACGTGATGGAGGCCGTCGACGCGAGCGGCGCGGTCCTCTGCCGGCTGGGGCACGCCGCGTGCGAGCGGTATGACAATCGGTTCACGCACCCGGGCGTCCGGGCGCACCCGCGGGTGACACTCGCGGAAGCCCGGGCGTGGGCGCTCATCCGGAAGAATACAGGTCGTTAGCGAGTCGCGCACTCGCGGTTTCTTTTTATGGCGCGACCCCCGCGAGACGCAGGAGGTCCGCGGCGTGCACGCTGCCAGCGCGCGCGTCCGCGAGGAGCGCCGCTCGATGGGCGTCTAAGACCGCGCGCATCTGAGGCGCGAACGGAGCCATCGCGCGCAGGACATTGGAGCGCCCTTCGTACTCCCCGATGGAGAACGCCGCGCGGACCAGCCCCGGGACCAGCCCCGGGATCACGACGGCGGACGGCCCGGCGGCCTCGTCGAGCACGGCCAGCATCTCAGCGGCCTCGCCGGGGTACGATCCGGCGAGGGCAGTCACCGCAAGTCTGCGGATGTTCTGCGCTATGCGAATAGACCCTTGCGCCGCCCACCGCCCGCGGATGAGCGCCCTCAGGATGCGCAGTTCGTCGACTCCCGGGGGGTGGCCGTCGTCAATCGCCTGCAGGAACAGATCGATGGTGAAGTCATGCAGTAACCCGGCGCGAACCGCCCGGGCCACGATGGTGAACGCGGTGTCGTAGTCGCGCGCGGAGTGCCTGTCGCGGTTGACCACGATGTTCGCCGCGATGTTGCACGCTGCCGCCCCGGGGACTCTGTGCGACACCCGCACGACTTCCGCGAACTTGTCGGAGTCGAACCACTGGTCGAGATCGCGGTCGAGTGCGGCGACGTAGGCCTTCTCGCCAACGTCGATCTCGTCGCCCGTCAGGTCCGCGCTCAGAGGAAGGTTGGCGAACGCCTCGTCGAAATCGACACCGTCCCACGGATGACTCGGCATTGTTTGGATGGAGGAGGAGCGCATTTACAACTTATAGTAAGAGCCGCCACAGCTTGCGCGTTTCTAAAATTTCGCCGGGGGCGGAGACGGCCGACGAACCCGGCGCGCGAATGACGATCAGGGTCGCCAGCGCGCGCAGCCGCGGGACGTCGACCGGCATCTTCAGCACGGCCGCGGCGATGTCCACCGTCATGTCGCGCGCGAGTTCGATCTCGCACAGGTCGCGCAGCGTGCGCGGGCTGCCGGCGTCGACGTGGCACGCTCGGCGAGAAGGAATCACCATGTACGCAACCGCGCGCGTCGTCTCCGCGCGCACGGCGGCGTCCGCGTCCGTGAGCGCGGCGTGCACCAGCCCCGGGAGCGCGTCAACCAGCATCTCCGGGCGCGACGCTGCCACGCCGGCGATGGCCGTCGCGGCGTGCTTCCGCCCCGGGCGGCCGGCGTCGGCGCCGATCATGCGAATAAGCCCCGGGAGGACGCCCGCCGCCAGCAGCGCGGTCGGGACGTGGTGGCTCAGCGCGGCGATGCCGCGCGCGGCGTGGAACGGCTCCGCCGACCGCATTTCCCGCGCGAACGACCCCATCGCACCCGCCCCGAGGACGAGCGCCCGGTAGTTCTTGTCGCGCACCAGGTTCGCGAGCGCGCCGCCCGCGTCGGACCGAACCAGCACCCCGACGCGCCGGGCTGCCACGCGTCGCCCGGACGGGACGCGCGTGAGCCTGAAAAGCGCGCTCGTCAGGCTGGCGTCGCCCGGGGTCGCCTCGAGGGCGTCGAGGAGTTTGTCGACGACTCCCGAGCGCACCAGCCCGTCGCGCAGCGCGGGCGTCGCCGCGATCTTGCGGACGATGGCGGCGGCCGCGGCGGCGGCGTCCGTCGCAAGCATCTGCGCGAGGGGGAGCGCGCGCGCGAGGGCTTCGCGGCTGCCCTCGTGACTCGCGAGCGCCGCGAGGCAGCGCAGCGCCGGGGCAAGCCCGCACGCCGCAAGCCCCGAGACGCCGCCGCAGTCGACGATTGCCGCGGCGCCCCCGTCTTCTCGCGCGAACGCCTGCAGCGCCCGGACCGCGGCGCGCGCGGAGCCGTCTACGCCCAGCGCGCGGACGATCGCGGGGACGGCGCCCGGGAACGCCACGACCTCCGCCGACGCCAAGTTCCGCAGCGCGTCGATGGCCGCCAGGTGGTTGGACCGCGACACTTCCGCGATAATCAGCGGCAGCGCGCCTTCGTCCATGATGATCTCGCGGCCGTCGCGCGCGGCGAGCTCCGAGATGGCGCCGAACGCGTCCGCGCGCACCGCGGCGTCGGCCGAGCTCAGGTACGGGATGATCGCCGCGGCCACGCGCGCGTCCGCGCGGTGCACCGCGCCGATGCACGCGCGAACGGCGCGCATCGCATTCGGCGTCCCGCGGCGCAGATGCGCGGCCATGAGGCGCGCGATCCGCGGCCGCGGCGGGGCGCCGAGGCCCGACGCGAGGCCCGACGCGACCACGAGGAGCGCACCCGCCGCGCCGCCGCCGCTGAGCGCGGCCGCCGACGCCGCATCCGCCGCCAACGCCAACGCCATCAGGGAAAGAAAGAAAAATAACACGGTTCATGTCGACATTCCCCACAGCGCCCGCGTCTCGTCCACGTCGATGTCTTCGGGGACGGGGCCCTCGTGCGCGCGGATGACAATCAGGGTCGCGAGCGCCCGCAGCCGCGGGACGTCGATGGGCAGCCGCAAGACGCCGATCGCCGCGGCACGTGTCATGTTCATGGCGAGCGCTTCCTCGCATTCGTCTTTCAGCCCGCTGAGCAGGTAGCCGTCCGCTATGACGAGCACCTCTAGCGCGAGAGCGGTGCTGCCCGCCAGGCTATCGCGCAGCGCGGAGGTGACGCCGCCGTACACGTACCGCATGAAGGCCGTCAGCGCCTCGGCGCCGCCGGGGAACTTCACGGGGGCGGTCGCGCTCCAGGTGAACGCCGTTCTCAGCACCGGGACGCGCGCGGAGAGGATCGCCCGGTGCCCCGCGAAGTACGCGCCGTCCCCGACTCCGTCGACGTGCACGTCCGCGAAGAGGAAGGTCGTGCGGCGCGTCGAGATCCCGAGCGCGTCCATCAGGTCCACGGGGACGCCCGCGCGCTCCCCCGTGTAGAGGTACTCGATCACCGCCGTCCACGCTTCGCGGGTCGCCGCGGGGAGCGAATCGGAGGCCATCGCGGGGCACTGCGTGTAGACGATCGCCTTGTGGCCGGTGAACGTCATCTCCTCGCCGCCGCCGCCGCCGCCGCCGCCGAGTGGGAGCTGAAGCTGCAGGTCCGCCAGCGCGCCGCCGCCGCGCAGAAGGGCGAGCATGTCGTCGTAAAGGGCTCCCCCGCCGCCGCCGCGCGTCGAGAACCTCTGCGTGCGGCGCGAAGGGGCCGCCAGATTCGAGGCCGCGATCGACGCGTGCAGCCGCACGCCCGCCGAGTCGCTATCGAACGCCGCCAGCAAGAGGACCGGGAGCGCGTCGACGACCGCGTTCGGGTGGATGAGCGCAATCTCCGCGATAACGGCGGCCGCGTGCCAGGCGTCGTCCTCCTGCGTCAGCTGCCGCAGCATCGCAGGCATCGCGTCCACGAAGGCCTCCGGGTTTGCGATCGCGGCCGCGGCGCGCACAGCCTGGACACTCCCGCCCTGCGCCATCCGCGCGAGCGCGGCGGTAACCGAGGCCGCCGCCGGCGGCCCGTGACTCTCGTCCCACGCCATGTTGGCGATGATGCCGGCCGTGTCATCGGCGTCCTCCGGGTCCTCCGCGGCGAGGACCGACTCGGCCCACGACTCGACCGCGGCCAAGCGCTGCCGCGCGGACGCCTCGTGCGTCACGATGAAGAGCGCGCGGGCGGCGGGGCGGCACGCGGGGCCTGCGAGCAGCCGCACGAGCGACTCCACCGCGCCGCCGCGCGCGAGGGCTTTGCGGCAGCCCTCGTCGGCACATGCGATGTTGTATACGGCGTGCACTGCGTGGGTCGCCACGGCTGGGTCCTCGTCGTCGAGGAGCCGCAGCAGCGGGAACTCGCGGAGGACCTCGGCGCAGTTGCCCGCGTGCGCCGTCAGCGACATGGCGCACCGCGCAGCCTGCCGCCGCCCCCGCGGCGGGCGCCCCGGCAGCGAAAGCGCCCGCAGCGGCGCGAGCGCCGCCATTATCCCGGAGGCGTTCCCCGCCGCCGCCAGGTTCGCGAGCGCCGACGCGGCCGACGCGCAGGCCTCGTCGTCGGCCAGCGCGGCGATGAGCGCCGACGCCGCGGCCGCGCCGTGTTCCTCCACCGCGGCCACGCCGTGACGCGATGTTATGGAGCTCAGCGCACTCGCGGCCCGCGGCGCGCTGCTCCCCATCGCCGCGACGACCAGCGCGACAAGCCCCGGGCAGTCCGCGACGGGGCCGTGGATCGCGATGTTTCCGATCGCGCCAATCGCCGACGCGCCGCCGTCCGCGACGAGCAGCGGGAGCGCCCCCTCCGCCTCAATGGCGCTGCAGACTTCTTTGCCCAGCGACGAGAGGTTGAAGAGCGCCTCCGCGGCGCGCGGGTCGCGCGCGCGCAGAGACTCCACGATCGCCGGGACCCAGCCCGCGACCAGCTCCCGCCCCTGCTGCGTCCGCGTGTACGCGCAGACCGCGCGCGCCATCGCCTCATCGCACTCGCCGCGCACCGCGCGATCGATTAAATGGTCCATTTTTTGATATGGTCCGGTTCATGTCATGCGCCAAAGCGCGCGCGTCTCTTCGAGCTCGTCAAGGTCGATGCCGTCCGGGAGGGGCCCGGGCGCGCGGAGGACGAGCAGCGACGCGAGCGCGCGCACCCGCGGCACGTCCATGTCCTTGAGCCGCCGCAGGACCAGGACCGCCTCGCTATGGGTCATGTCCCGGGCAATGGCGCGCTCGCACTCGTACGCGAGCCCGGGCAGCTTCCCGTACACGCGGAGAACCTCGAACGCGAGAAGCGCGTTTCCCGCCAGCGTGTCTTGCAGCGCGGCCGTCGCCCCGTTGTACATGTAGTCCGCGTAGGCCTTGAACGCCGCGCCGCTCCCTGGAAGCGTCACGGCCGTCGCGGCGGACGGCTGCGAACAGCCCCGCGCCGCGAAGATCACGCGGTGCGCCCGGAAGCTCGCGCCGTCTTCCGTGACGACGTCCATGTCGGCGAACGGGAGTGGCACGGCGGCGTCCGGCCGCGGCGGCGGCGGGGTGTTATTGCACAGCCACCACAGCCGCGGCATCGCGAGCGCGCTGGATAACTCGATGACCCCGTCCGGCGCGTTCGGGCACTCGTCCGTGTAGAGGTACTCCGTGAACGCGACCCAGGCTTCGCGCGACACCGCGGGAAGCGGCTCGCCGCTCGTCAACGCGGGGCACCGCGCGAGGACGATGGCGCGGTGCCCGCGGAACTCCAGCGTGCCGCCGCCGCCGTGCAGCAGCGGAAGCTGAATGGTCATGTCGGACAACATCCCTCCGCGAACGAGCGCGAGCATGTCGCGCCGAAGGATCCCGGCGCCGTGCATCGCGAGCGGCTGCGTGCGGCGCGATGGGATGTTCAAGTTCACCAGCGCGCGCGAAACGTGCATGCCGTCGTCTTCGTCGAACACCAGATGCGTGAGCCGCGGGATGGTGTCCGCGACCGCCCCCGGGTGCGACAGCGCGAGATCCGCGAGCGCCGCGGCCGCGGTCTCGTCCCCCATGTGAAGGTTCCGCATCAGCCGCGGGACGACGCGCGCGAGGTTCTGATCCGCCATGCCGCTCGCTCACTCGCCCGCTCGCCCGCTCGCTCACTCGCCGCTTCCCGCTCGCCGCTTCCCGCTCGCTCACTCGCCCGCTCGCCGCTTCCCTCGCTATCTTGTTTGGTCCAATTTGACGAATTTGGACCATTTTCCACCGGGGCCCCGGCCCCGGCGGCGATGCGCGCAACCAAAGATGGAATCGCTCAACGCCGCGCAGCAAGATGCGCTCGCGCGGGCGGTTGCGGGAGAGAACGTCTTCATCACGGGCGCCGCGGGAACCGGCAAGACGCACCTCCTCGGGTGCATCTACCGCGCGCTCCGCGCGCGGCACGGCGCGGCGCTGCATGCGGCCGCGGCGACGGGGATCGCGGCGAAGCTCCTCGGGGACAACGTTTCGGCTCGCGCGACGACGCTGCACTCGTGGTCGGGCGTGCGCTTCGACGAGGCGCTCACGGTGACCAACGCCTACACGAAGCGCCGCCTCACGGGCGCCAAGGTGCTCCTCCTGGACGAAATCAGCATGCTCCGCGCCGACTACGTGCACCGGGTCGACAAGGTCCTGCGCGCGCTCCGCCGCGCCCCTGACCGGTTCTTCGGCGGCATCCAGGTCATCTCGTGCGGGGACTTCAACCAGCTCCCGCCCGTCGGCGACACGGGGCAGTTCCTCTTCCTCGACAAGGCGCTCTGGGGCGGGATGGTGACCCACACGGCGCGGCTCACGGAGGTGATCCGGCAGCGCGACGAGACGTTCGTGCGGCTGCTCGACGAGATCTCCCGCGGAGAGGTCTCGGAGGAGGCGGAAGCGGCGTTCGCGGACAAGGAGGGTGAAGAGGAGGAGGGGGAGGACATGCACGGCGTACTCCCGACCAAGCTGTTCTGCCGCAACCGCGACGTGGACGCGTTCAACCTGGCGCGGCTCCGGGAGCTCCCGGGCGAGGAGACCGTGTACGCCCCGCGCGCGCGCATCCACGCGTCCAACTGCCGCCCGGACAACCTCCCGCTTAAGGTTGGCGCGCAGGTGCTCATATCGCGCAACATCGACGTGTCGTCCGGGCTGTGCAACGGCGCGCGCGCCGTCGTCACCGCGATGCATCCGCGCGAGGTGACCGTGCGGCTCCCGAGCGGCGCCGCGCACCGGATCACGCCCGCGGAGACGGCCGAGGGTTGGATGCAGATCCCGCTCCGATTGGCGTTCGCCATCACGGTCCACCGCGCCCAGGGGCAGACGATCGACTACCTGGACGTGGACCTCACGGGCGCCTTCGAGTTCAACCAGGTGTACACGGCGCTCTCGCGCGCAGTTTCCCTCAAGCGCCTGCGCGTGCGGAACTTTTCCAAGGCGTCGGTCCGCGTCCACCCATCCGTTTTGAAGTTTTTCAACGGGGGCGACGACGTGCAGCCTCCTCCGACTAAAAGAGTAAAACTGTAATCATGCAAGACACGTCCAAGTACCGCAAGCTCACCCACCTCGAGCATGTCACGCTCCGCAAGGGCATGTACATCGGGGACGCGACCTGCGTCCCGGCCGCGCAGTGGCTCGTGAGCGGCGAGGGCGCGATCGAGAAGGTCGTCGTCCCGGCGTACAACAGCGCGCTCCTCAAGATCATCTTCGAGGTGATCGACAACGCGTACGACAACACGATGCGCGACCCGCCGACGACGCACATCGCGGTGCGCATGACCGACACGGAAGTGGAGGTCGTCAACGACGGGAAGCACATCCCCGTGCAGAAGCAAGGGGGCGCGTGGATCCCGACTGTCATCTTCAGCGAGTTCCTGTCGGGGACCAACTTCGACGACGCGGCGCGCGACGGCGCGACGGGCGTCAACGGCCTCGGGGTCAAGCTCACGGCGGCCCACTCGCGGCGGTTCACGGTCACGTGCGCTGACCCGATCGCCAAGCTGAAGTTCACCCAGACGTGGACGGACGGGCTCAAGGCGACCACCGGGCCGACGGTCGCCCCGCTCCCGAAGGCGCACCTGAAGCGCGCCGTCACATCGGTCGCGTTCACGCCCGACCTCGCGCACTTTGACGGGGCCGTCCTCCGCGGCGACATCGAGCGGTGCGTCCACGCGCGGCTCGTGGAGCTGTCCGCGATGCACCGCGGGCAGCTCAAGGTGACCTGGCAGGGCGAGCCCGTTACCGCCAAGACGTTCAAGCAGTACGTCACGATGCACGGCCTCGGGGACTCGGCCCTCGGGGCGGACGGCGCGCTCGAGTGGGGGCTCGCGCTGTCCGCGACGGGCGAGTTCGAGCACGCGAGCTTCGTGAACTGCCTCCGGACGACGTCCCCGGACAGCACGCACACGAAGCTGGTGACGAACGCGGCCGTCAAGGCGCTCGCGGGCGAGCTCGCGCGCCGCAACGGCGGCGCGAAGGTCCCGCGCGCGTCCATCATCGCGAAGCTGCACGTGTTCGCGAACATCCGCGTCGCGGACGCGCAGTTCTCGTCCCAGACGAAGACGCAGCTCACCACGAAGCTGCCCGGGATCGCGGTCGACGCGGACAAGATGCTGCGGCTGCTCAAGCGCACCGGGGTAGTGGACGAGCTAGACGCCGGGCTGAAGCGCACCGTGATGAACGACGCCGTCGGCGGCGGGTCCGCGCCCGCGCGCCCGCGCGCGGCGGTGCGCGTCAAGAACCTCGACGACGCGCACGTCGCCGGGACCGCGCAGGGGAGCGCCGCGATGCTCTTCGTCGTGGAGGGGCTGTCCGCCAAGACGCTCGTGTCGGCCGGGATGAGCGTCATCGGCCGCAAGAAGTTCGGGTGCTTCCCGATCAAGGGCAAGCTGCTCAACGTCCGCGAGGCGTCCCCCGCGCAGCTCAAGGCGAACGCCGAGGTGCAGGCGCTGTGCACCGCGCTCGGGCTGCACGCGGGACGCAAGTACGAGACGGCCGCGGAGCGCGCGACGCTCCGCTACGGGCGCGTCTGCATCCTGGCCGACCAGGACCTGGACGGGGTGCACATCACGGGGCTGCTGCTGAACATGTTCGCGTTCTTCTGGCCGGCGCTCCTCGAGTCGCACTACGTCCTGCGGTTCATCACGCCGCTCATCAAGGTGGACGCCGCCCCGCGCGCGCGCTTCTTCTACAGCATGCGCGACTACGAGGCCGCGAACGTCAAGGGGCACGTGCACTACCTGAAGGGTCTCGGGTCCAACGCCCGCGCGGACGCCGTCGGGTACTTCCGTGACATGGAGGCGGTGCACCTCAAGCTGCTCGACTGCGACGCGGGGACGATGCCCGCGATGGCGCGCGCGTTCAGCAAGAAGGAGATCGAGGCGCGCAAGGCGTGGATCGTCGCCGGGGACGACTCCGCGGCCGTGGACTTCACGGCGCCGCGCATGAACGTCACGGACTTTCTGTCGACTGAGATGCTCACGTACTCGCTCTACAGCCTGCGGCGCGCGATCCCGAGCGTCGTGGACGGGCTCAAGGTGTCCCAGCGGAAGGTGCTCATGGGGAGCTTCCTCAAGTTCGGGGGCGCCACGAACGCCCCGTTCAAGGTCGCGCAGCACGCCGCGTTCGTCGCGGAGAAGACCATGTACGCGCACGGCGAGGTGAGCCTGCAGGGCGCCGTCGTGCAGATGGCGCAGGACTACCCGCTGAGCAACAACCTGCCGCTGCTGGCGGCGGAGGGCGCGTTCGGGTCCCGCAGCCAGAACGGCGACGACGCCGCGTCGCCGCGGTACATCTTCACGCGGCTGCAGCCGTACACGCGGCGGCTCTTCCCGGCCGCGGACGACGGCGTCCTCCGCTGGCTCGAGGAGGAGGGCGTCCGCGTGGAGCCCGAGTGGTACGCGCCCACGCTCCCCGTCGCGCTGCTCAACGGCGTCGCCGGCATCGCGACGGGGTTCAGCACGTTCATCCCGGCGTTCCGCCCGCGCGACGTCGCGGCGGCGGTCCTGCACCGCGTCGGCGGTACCGCGCCGCCGCCGCCGCTCGTCCCGTGGTACCGCGGGTACTCCACCAACGCCCTCACGGTGGACAACGGCGCGTCCTGGACGTTCACGGGGGCGGTCGAGGCGGCCGTCGGCGGGAAGGCGCGCTGCGCGGTCACGGAGCTGCCGCCGTTCGGACACTCGTTCGACGCGTACAAGGCGAACGTCCTCGACAAGCTGCTCGCGGACGGCGCCATCGACGAGGTCGTGGTGGACCACCCCTCGGAGAACGCCCCGCGGTTCCTCCTCCGGCTCGGGGCGCCGCTGCGGGACCTGGACGACGCCGCGCTCCTCGCGGCGCTGTCGCTGACCAAGACCATCAGCAAGAAGAACATGAACCTGCTCGACGCGTCCGGCGCCGTCAAGGCGTACCCGACCGCGGAGGCGATCGTCGACGACTGGCTGGTCGTCAAGCTGGACGTCACGGCGCGCCGCAAGGCGCATGTCCTCGCTGGGCTGCGCGCGACGCGCGCGGTCGCGGACCTCCGGGCGCGGTTCATCGCGGCCGCGCGGACGATCGACCTCTTCGCGGAGGACGCGACGGACGCCGTGGCCGCGGCGCTCGGGTGCACCGCGGTGGAGGCGGGCGCGCTCCTGGACATGAGCATCCGGTCGCTGACCGCGGAGCGCGCGCGGCGGCTCGCGGCGGAGCGCGACCGCTGCGACGAGGAGATCCTCACCCTGGAGAAAAAGTCCCCGGCGGGGATGATCCGCGAGGACGTCGAGGCGCTCATGGAGTATATTTGAAATGCTCAAGAACCGATCAGCAGCGTTGGCGGTGTTCGCGGGGCTCGCCGGGCTCGCGGGGTTCCTCCCCCCGCCCCGCGTCCCGCCCCGCGTCCCGCAACGAGACCCGCCCCGCGACCCGCCCCGCGACCCGATCCCTGAGACCGCAACACATTGTTAGTAATACCTATTCACTGCAGCTAAGTACGGCGCGGGGGTCCGCGCGGGGATCCGCACGCGCCACTTGGCAGCCATCCCGCAGAGCGCGGCCTCGCAGTGCGCCCGGAGCCGCTGCGCGTCGTTCGCGTGCGCGACCTCGAGCGCAGCGGCGACCGCTGCTGCGTCCGTCGATTCCACGCGGGCGGTGTTCGCGTACTCCGCGACCACCGCGGCGGCCTCGCCCAATTCGTTCGCGCCGTGCTCGAGCAGCGCCGGCGACACGCGGCGCGCGAGTAGAGATTTCGCGGTCCTGTACGCCTCGCCGTTGACGCCGATGAGGACGTGGTGGTCAGATACCCACATTCCCCCGTGGCTGCGAAGGGGCTCCCGCGGGACACGCTCTTCGTACGCAGGGAACGCCCGCCCGCGGCAGAGCGCCCGAAGCGCGCGAGCCGCGTGCGCGTGGTCGTCCACGTGCGGGCCGGTCAGCGCGAGCCGCGCAAAAAACGGCACGGCCGCCGCCCCGGCGATGTCCAGGATGGTGTCAACGGCTTCGGACGCGTCCTCGCTCACGCTGAACGACGCGAAGGCGTCCATCAGCGCGACCTCCGCGTCCTCGCGCGTCAGCTCGCACGTGAGGAGCTGGGCTTGCACCTCGGTCATTATTCTTGGTTACCTTGGTCGAAATCACCATATGTAAAAACGCGCACCGATCAACCAATCAGCCATGCGCGTCATCCTCGCCGCAGCACTCGCCGCCGCCGCCGCGATGACGACCACGGCGTCCGCCGCCGGGTGCACGGTGGCGGAGATTGCCTCGTGCGCGGGCATCGACCCCTCCGTGGCGCTCACCTGCGATACGTACCGGGAAGCCCTAATCAAGGCGAGTAAGTGCAACGAGGACAACGACTGCGATCACGCGTGTGACAAGATCAAGGAGGCCATCAGGGAGTTCGGGTTCGATGACAGCGAGTGCATCGACGTGACGTGCAGCGGCGCCAGTCTCAATGCCGCCGGGGCCATGCTCGCAGCCGCCGCGTTCTATAGTCGCTCTCTATAAATACATTTACCGACATGTCGCAAACCCCAAGTCAGATGAAGGTCTTCATCCCCTTGTTCGCAGCCATGCCGCTGCTGGCGCGCGGCGATATCGTCGACATCGGGCTCCCGAACTGCACCGCGACGCAGATGGCCGACTGTGCGCAAAACTTCGGCAATGCGACGCCGACGAGCTGCGTTCAGGCGACGATGATGGCCAAAAACATGATCTACTGCCTCGGCGACGAGGGGTGTCAGTTCGACTGCGAGGTCGCCGACGGGTATGTGGAGCTGGTCTACCCGACGTGCAAGGACGCCGTTTGCAGCGGGGCGGGCGCGGCGGCGGGAGCGGGCACGGCAGCGGCGGCGCTCGCGGCAGCGGCGGCCGTGTACCTAAACACGTAATGGAGCAACCGCAGGAAGAGACCCCGGACCTCCCCCCTGGAACGAACTATCTCGTGATTATGATGCACGTGCTCAACGTCGCGTTCATCATCACGATAATCGTCCTCGCGTTAGAACTTAGCGGCAATGAACGGCGGCCGAGGTTTAGGAATAACACGTCTACTTAGTTGAATGTCACGCAGCCGCCCCCGGAAGTCTCCCGGAGCCGGATGCGCTCCCCCTCCTTGAAAATGTCGTCCACGGAGTCCGTGACGTGCCCGCGCGGCGTGTACTGCGGCGTGTACTGCGGGCGCGCATGCTGCGGCACTGACTGCCGCCGCGGCGATGGGGTTCTGCCACGCGCGGCGGGCTGCTCTACGCGACGCTGCTCTACGCGACGCTGCTCCGCGTCGCGGCGGGTCGCGTAGTCTGTCGCGTATTGAGCCGCGCGCCGCTGCTCGTCGGCCGTGAAGCCCGGGCGACGACCCGGGCGGGTGGTCGAGCGGCGAGGAGATGCGTCGAGGGGCAGCGGAGGAGGACCGCGGGGCGGGGCGTTGCTGTACTCTGCGTTGCGGTACTCTGCGCCGCCGGGCGCGTTGCGAGGCGTGTTGATAAGGGCCCCGCGGCGCGGGCGGAAGGAGCCCAGTGGATTCATTGTTTCGTTCCGAATTGCGGGTTTACATTTATGTAAAGGCGGAATGCGGCTCATTGCGTTCGCGGGCCGCGCGGGCGCCGGAAAAGACACGGCCGCCGCCGCGGTCGAGGGCGGCCACCGCGTCGCGTTCGCGGGGCCGCTTAAGCAGGCGCTTGCGGCGATGACCGACGTCCCACTCGAGGCCTTCCACGACCGCGACCTCAAGGAGCACCCCGTCACGCGCACCGGGCATTCGCCGCGCGCGCTCATGCGGTGGCTCGGGGCGGCCGCGCGCTTCGAGCTGGGGGCAGACTTCTGGGTGCGCCGCCTCTCGCGCGAGATCGAGAGGTGCGACGAAGACCTAGTCGTCATCACGGACCTGCGGTTCGCGAACGAGTGCGCGTGGGTGCAGGCGCGCGGCGGGGAGGTGTACTTCATCGACGCGGACGCCCGCCTCGGCGCCGCGAGCGACGACGCGGCGGCCATCCGTTTTTTCCCTGGCGTGGTAACCATTGAAAATAACGGGAGCGTGGCGGAATTCCTAGAGAAAGTATCCAAGCAAATTTGAAATGGACGACTACCTCTACATGCAAACGGTGCCGGACGTCCGCTTCAGCTCGCTGCTCGTCTACTTTACCCAAGTCCCCGTGCTCGCGCAGTTCGACGAAGTGGTCCTGCAGTGCAGTGACGACGGCGGCGCAACCTGGGCGGACAGGCACGTCGCGACGTTCTACAGAGACTACCACAACGACGGGGCGGCCCACCGACTCGTCACGTCGCAGCCCGAAGACCGGTCGCTGCGCGTCGTGGCGGAGATGGTCGTCAGGGTGAACGCCGGGGTCGTCGCGGTCGCCGCGCGCACCGTGCGCGTGCAGTCGTCGCGCAAGCCATGCAAGTTCACGCGCGTCATCTGCCGCGCCGCGGACGGGACCGTCGCCGCCACCGGGGCGGCGTACGAGGTGCGCTCCAAGCTCGTCCGGGGTCGCGAACCTGCGCATGCCGATCACGCGAACGCCCGCCAATGCGCCCTGATGGCGACACTCGGGGCGGAAGCGGGAACCTTCGTACTCAAAGCTACACAGCCGACCGCCCGCGCGGCGCAGATACACGTCGCCGCGGTAGAGGGCCTATTGGCGCTTACGCGGACACCTCCTCCCCAGTAAACATAACATGAGCGCCACGATCACTGCTAATGCAATGCTTCCGTACAAGACCCGCCCGTTGTCGTCCCGCTCGGCGGCTCGAACCGCCGCGGCCCCCTCCTCCTCTTGCGAAACGCGCCCTCTGAACGCGCCGCCGCTCGCGGCCCCGACTACGAAATACCCGTCGCCGCTGACCGCGACGGCCGACCCGAACCCGGACACGCCGCCCACAGGGGCGTCCACGCGGCGCCTAGATGGGAACACGTAGACGGCTCCAACGGCGTATCCTCGCAGACTGTCCCTCGGCGCCCCGACGAGAATGACACCCCCGCGGCCCGCGACGGCGTCCCCGAAGAAGAACCCCGGGCGGTCCTCCTCCGCGAACAGCGGCGCGACCTCCCCGTCGCGCAAAACGCCGGCGGCGGACCCGTTCCCGAAGACGATGCCCCCGTCGAAGGCGGACGCGCGCGTGTAGAGCGGGTAGCGCGCGCCCCGGTGCACGGCCGCGCCGTCGACGCTCGCCGTCACGGTCGCGGTCGCCGACAGGGAAACGATGTCCGCTGCAGGGAGCGTGTCCCGGAGCCGCCACTGATCTGCTACCTTTTCGAACACGTACACCGCGACCCCCGGGAGCGCGACGGCCGCGGTGCGCCCATGGATCGCGACGGAGTCCCCGAACGATGCGCACGCGGCCGGCATCCGCGGGCACGCGAGCGAGGCGGCGCGGCGCCACCGCCCGATCCCCACGTACTCGAACACGTGCGCGACGCCGCCGCCGCCCGCGACGACCGCCGTGCCATTGTCAATGGCGACGGCGCGCCCAAATGCCAGGTCTTGCGGCGGGCCCTCGAGGCGCGACGGAAAGATGGACCACGCGCCGTCGACGCGATGAAACGCGTACGCGCCGCCACGGGACCCGATGAGCAGCGCGTCCTCTGACGCCGCGACCGACCGCCCAACTTCCTCGAAGTCGGGCGGGATGAGGAGGCGGATCATTTTTTTTGGTTTATGCATTCCCCATATAACGACTTATAACATGCAGCCGCCGCCACGCGCGGCACCCCTCAATGTGGCCCCACCCGCCGCAGCCGCCGAAGAAGGCGGCGATCCCACGGGCGCAATACGGGTGGCTCGCCTTGGCGGCGGTCTTTTTCATCGTAATTCTGGCCATCCCTCGGCCGCACCCGGCGCACGGCGTCTACACGCCGGTGCTCGTCCGGGTAGTGCGACGAGACACGCTCGCGCACCGCACGGGCGATAAACGGATTGACGCGACGGTCCTCCGCGCGGAAGCGTCGCGCCCGCCGACGCGCTGCGGCGTCGTTGGGCGCGACGGGGTGAAACTGCCCGGGGCTGTCGTCGGCGGGCTCGTGGCCGGCCGCGACGACCACCGCGACGGCGATCGCGCGCGAAACGGGACGGACATGACGGCCGCGACGGTGACGTGTGAGTTCGAGAAGGCGCCGCCGACGGACGGGATCGTCTTCTTCGACAATGCGACGATGGACGTACACGCCCCCACGGACGAACTCGCGCACCGGGTCGCGGCGTGCGGGACGGTCCTCGAGGGCGCGGTGGACGTGGATCTGCTCATCAGACACGTCGCGCGGCACACGGGGTTCGCGACGACCTTCGTGTACGAGGTCGGCCTCTCGACGTTCCCCCCGCACGGGCGGAGCAAACTTCAGCCGTTCATCGACAACGGGGCACTCACGATCATCGATGTGCGGGACGTCATGCAGGACATCCACGGCGGGGCGGTGGAAACGGCGGCGCTGCACGCAGCGGTGCGGCACGACTGCATCCTTCGCACGCGCGTGCTCAGCGCCGACTGGGTCCTCCTGACCAACCTGCACGACATGGCGCCGCCTGGGCTCGTGCACTTCCTCGAAGTGAGCGCCGAGAAGACGGCCGACGCTGTCATGTTCAAGCGCTTCGACGGCGGGGAGGCTTGTGATAGGGAGGTTGAGAAGATCGCCCCGAAGTACGCGGTTCGCCCGAGCCGTGTCGCGGTAGAGGACACGGACGTCCACTGGCCGCACCGCCCCGTGGCCCTGCAGCACGCGAAGAAACTCGCACTGCTGAGGTGTGGCGCTATGTAATACCTAGCTACCAGTCATATCAGTGTATACAAAATGAAGCCGCGCCTTGTCGTCGCGGCGGTGTCCACCGTGACGCTCACCGTCATCATCGTGCTACTCGCCACGTACGGTCGGCGCATAGAGGAGACCCCGGGAGTCTCGAGTGACGGCGTGGTCGAACATGGCGAGTACGCGGAGGAAGTCGATGGGTACGTAGGCCAAGAAACCCCCGAAGAAGACCCCAATGAATACGACGAAAACGACCCCGACGAAGAAAACGACCCCGACGAAGAAGACGACCCCGACGAAGAAGACGACCCCGACGAAGAAGCCGACCCCGATGAATACAACCCCGACGAAGAAGCCGACCCCGATGAATACAACCCCGACGAAGAAGCCGACCCCGATGAATACAACCCCGACGAAGAATACCCCGATGAATACAACCCCGACGAAGAAGCCGACCCCGACGAAGAAGCCGACCCCGACGAAGAAACCCCCGGTGAAGAAACCCCCGACGAGGAGGACCCTCCTGGGGACTACACGGCGAGTCCTTCGCAACCCCCCACGTCCCGACCGTCGACGCCGCGGCCATCGGCCGCGCGCATGCACAGTTTCGCCGTCGTACGAGGGCCGCCTGAGTTGCGATCCAATGTCGCGGTGTCGCCAGAGTACAGTCGAATGCCGCGCGGGAAGATCGAGACACGGTTCGTCGTCGCCAACTTCGTGAACGGCCCGAAGCCTTCTCGGGCCGTCACGTTGGAGCAAGGGCGCGCGCGGCTGCGGACAGTCGTGCGACACGTAGACAATTGGTCGGGTGGGAAAGTCGAGCTGGTCGACTACGGTGGGACAGGGGCCCCCGTCGCGGTCCTGCAGAATACGTCGATCGTCATGCGGAGGGCCAAGCAGTGGACGATCGTCGACGACCTGTGCCGGGGCGCCGGGTGGAAGGGCACGCGCGGAGATCGCCTGTGCATCGTGTTTCTCGGGTACGGGGCCAGCATGGCGTCCCGCCGCCGCGCGTCCGTCAGCAGCAACAACGGGCAGACGGCGATCCACGAGATGCTGCATCTGCTCACGTTCGGGCACGGCCGCGCCCCGAAGGGGCTCGACTTTGACCGCCACGCGCGCGGGTGGTCTGCATACAGCGATCGGAGTACCGTCATGGGAAACACATTCGTCGGCCGCGTGAACGTCCCGCTCCTCTGGCGGTCCAACTGGCTCGACGAAGGGGACGTGCTGTTCGTTGAGCCCGGCAAGACGTACACGATCCGCGAAGTCGAGACGACGCGCGGGCAGCCGCGGGATGGGAACGTCGCGGGGCTGGTCTGGATGAACCGCGTCAGCGGGACCTTTGACGTCTTCTCGTACATCTCTGGGAACCGGTGGTTCGGCAAGGGCGGCAATCGCATCCTCCACCACGGGCTGACCTCGTCCCTGGGGGGAAACTCGGCGTGGATCCAGACCGCCCTCCTGGACGCCTTCCTCCCGACCCCTGCCCACTCGACCCCTATGGGGCTGAAATTCACCGTCGTCGGGGAGCCGACCGGCAGAAGCATCACCGTCCGCGTCGACGAGGTCACGCCGTGGCAGCCCGTCCCCGAATTTACACTTGAGCGACTCTCCTTCGCAGACGGGCTCACCGGGGCCCGGCGGCCGACGTGGAAGGTGAGGGTCCGCATGCCCCCGCCGCCCAACGTCCCCGTCACGCCGCTGCTGTTTCGCGAGATGCGCACGGACACGCCTGCGCGGACGGGCAGAGTCTGCGCTGGGTCGTGGAGGACGCATGGGGCGCCGTGGGACCTTCGTTCGGGAACATCGGTCGACTGCGTCTTCGAGGCTCCCGCCCAGGCTCCCATGAACGCCCAGGCCGACTTCAACGTCACATTCCGGCTGGGTGCGTACATGGAGTCTTCCGTCTCTATAAGTACAATATTCTAAAACGAGCCAAGAGTAGCAATGAAGCCCTTTGCCATCACCATCGCCGCGTCCGTGACCGCCGCGGCGGTCGCCGCCGCCCCGCAGCACTTCGCGATGCCTGGGGCGTGGACGTCAAGCCATCAGCCACTGGCGGCATGCCTTGACCCAGACGGGTGCGACTTTTGGACTGTCCCGGCCGGGTGCTGCTGCGACGGGTGCGACCCGGAGCCGCTCACGGCCCCTATGCGCGCACTCGCCCCGAACGAGACGCTCTGCTCTTCCGGGCCGTTCCACGCGATTGCCGAGCTCGAGATGCCGTGGCCTGGAGAATTCACGAGGACGTCTCTCAGCGGGACAGAGTTCCACGTGACCAACGCGACGCGCTGCCGGGTGTACACCATGGACGCCGAGCGAACCATCGTGGGGGGAATCGGAAGCCTGCTGCCGTTTACGCAGGCAGACTTTGACGGCCCGATGGCCGTGCACGCGTCACACCCCGTTATGGTATCCTGCATCCGGGACGACGGCCGGGCCATCAACGTGCACCCCGCCGCGGAGGTCGGGTACCAATTCGACGACGACGCGGCCATTGTGATTGACTGCTTCGACGAAACAGGGAACGTGTCCACGGGCGAGATGATCAACGCGACGTGTGAGACGTGGACGGCGACCGCGGCCGGGTTTGGGACGTATTTTTCAACCCCGGTCGCGTTCATGACACTGCGCTTCGCGAGCGACACCCAGGCGATGTGCGTCATAAACGGGAACGATACAGTCGCGCTGTCCGGGGAAGAAGGGGGCCCGGTCTACTTCGCGCTGTTCGACACGGGGGGCACGGCCGAGACTATCGTCGCGTGCTCGGCCCCCGTGATGATTGAAATCGACGGCGCTGTTCTTCTGCACCCGAGTACCCCAGGCGTCGAGTGCCTGGTCACCGGCATCGACATGCGGTCCTCGGCGCTCCCGTGCGACTTTGCGTACGCCTACGTGCAGTCAGGCGTCTCTACCGGAGAAGGGTCTTTCGCCGCGACGTGCCTCTCCGGGTCGTGCGAGATGGCGTTGGCGTCTGCCGGGTGCGGGTGCGCGCGCGGGTGCACCGAGACGCTCCTAACTACCTTGACGGAGGGTAAATCGAGCAAGGGCGTCGCTCTGCCCAGGACGTTCAAGACTGGCGACTCCGTGTGCAGCACCGGGCAGCTTGCCATCATGGCGTCTAATCGCCGCCAGTCGAATAGGAGGACGAGGGCGCCGATGCCAGTCACGAGCGCGGCGCTGAGCGGACTTGTCTTCGCGTACTCTGTGCCGACCGATAACGCTGACGTCACGTGCACAGTGACGGCACATTTCGAGAAGGTGGACGCCGTGGCCGTGACCGGAGAGGGTGACCGCGCAATCGACGCATTCAACAGCGAGGTGTACACGTTCCCCAAACGCCAGACGTCGGACCCCGTGCTAATCTTCGTGGCGTCCGCGCCGGTGACCGTCGTGTGCAGCCTCGACCGACTCGCCGTCGGCGACGTCGGTCCCGGCGACTACCACTATCCGCTGCTCCCGGTGACAACCGAGCCATTGTACGCGGCCCTGTCCAGCAAGCTGACGGCCATCGCAGTCGACTGCGTGACGGGTCAAATAATCAGCGCCGCCGACGTCACGTGCACGGTGCGTACCAGCAAGGATGGCGGCGAGCCATGCCCCGGATACAGCGGGAAAGCGACAGGCGCCCATGTCTGGTCATCGGGCAGCAGCAACGACAACTACCGCGCGATGCCAATCCGGGTTCAGGCGAGCGGCGGCGCGTGCCTTGCGGCGACGGTCGCGGGAGACGGGACTGGCGCGCACATGATCTCGGCGTACCCGAGGACGCTGTTCTCCACCACGTTCGGCGTCCCGTCTGGGCTGCGCGGAATTGCGATCGTGTCAGACACGCCTTTCCGGTGCACGACGCTGAATGGGCGAGTGTTTGCGAACGAGGTCGCGCACGCGTCGGGGCTCTACATGAAGTCGATTGACTCGTTTGGATTCAAGAATACAGGAACCACCGGGAATGCTGCGCTCACTAAAGAAGAAGGGTACGTGATCACGTGCGACGTTCCTGTAATGGCCATCGGCAACACGTTTCAGGCGAGACGGAATCGGCTTGGAGACGAGTACAATATCCAGGGCGTCGAGGATCTTTGGAGCGTCGACCCGGTGTGCAGGGCTGGTGCATCGACCGACTCTCCGACGGCGTCGAAGAAGACCACGGGCTCTCCGACGGCGTCGGCCGATGCCGCGTCGACGGACTCCCCGACAGCGTCGAAGAAGACCACGGCCAACCCGACGGCGTCGACGGACTCCCCGACAGCGTCGAAGAAGACCACGCCCAACCCGACGGCGTCGAATGTAGCGACCACGGAAAGACCGACCGCGCTGGAGAAGACAACAACGGCTAGCCCTACCGCGCCTAAGAAGACAAACCCGGCCCCCACCGCGCCGGGTGAACCTGAAGTGCCACCGGAGGAGGAGAGCGGCCTCGGCGGCGGCGCGATCGCAGGGATCGTCCTCGGTACGCTTCTCCCGCTCGGTGGCGGGGTCGCGGCGTGGATGACGCGCGCGCGGTGGCTCCCGATCCTCGAGGGGTACCGCCGCGCCAAGACGAGTATGAACGCGTTCGGCGGTGGTAGTATCTAATCAAACACGTGACCCACACGAGAGTAATTCACGCGAGTAACCCCAACCGCACCGATGCGCGCAGTGTCACTGCTGCTGCCGCTCCTCCCCTTCGCCGCCGCCGCGTGCGACTTCCGCTACGCGCCGCCGGTCGATGGCACCTCGTACGCGGTAACCTGCCTCTCCGGGCCGTGCGAGTTGTCGACCTGCTCCGACGCGTTAGACATCACGCTTGCGACGGGCGGGACGCGCGTCGGCGTCTCCGCCGACCGCCTCTGCAGTTCCGGAGGCCAGCTCGCCGCGATGGCAGGAACGAAGCCCGTCGGGCGCGCGTCGGAGCGCGGGGTCGTGTTCGCGTACGCGCCGCCTGTTGGAAACGCGGACGTCACATGCAGCGTGACCGCGTACGAGAAGGGCGCAGAGGTCTCTGGCGTCACGGTCGCGCCACACGAAACAGTCGCGCTCACGTTCCCGCGGATGCCCGCCGAGGCCATCACGTTCGTCGCGTCCGCGCCAGTGTCCATCACGTGCAGCGTCGACCAGCGCGACGTCCCAGCGCTGCCGCCGGGCGACTTCCACGTCGCGCTCATCCCCGTGACCAAGTCCTCGCTGTTCGGGGCGCTGTCGAGGAAGCTGCGGGTCATCTCAGTAGACTGCGAGACGGGCGCGCTGATAACCGGCGCGGACATCACGTGCACCGTGCGCAACGAAGACGGGACCGTGGCGCCGTGCCCGGGCGCGGCCCTCGGTGCCGGCGCGGGCATCAGTGAGTGGTCCGTCCGTGCGAACTTCAACTACCGCGCGCTGCCGTTCCGCGTCGACGGGGCGGAGTGCATGGCGGGAATGGTCTCAAGCGACGGGGCCGGGGCGGACGCGATCGCCGCCTACCCAGTCGAGCGGTTCGCGCGCAACTTCGCGCTGCCGCTGGCTGTCCGCGGGATTGCATTCGTGTCCGACGCCCCGTTCAAGTGCGCGGTCGGCGCGCGTACGTTCGAGGCGCCCCGGCACCCGTCTGGGCTGTTCATGGCGTCCTACGACGCGCACAACTTCGAGGACAAGCGCACGTTTCCTGGCGCGGACATCATCCCGGGAGGGACGATGGTGTCGTGTGATACGGCAGTCATGGCCGTCGCGAACGTAGACCAAGGGCTCGCCGAGCACGCCGGGGACGAGTACAACGTCCACGGCGTGGAAGACGACGCGCTCTGGGAGTGTGAGGACCCGCCGCCGTCCACCCCCCCGACCGCCGCGCCGACGCGCACGGACTCACCGGCCGCCGCGCCGAACACCGCCGCAATCACCACTGCCGCAATCACCACTGCCGCGCCGAACACTGCCGCGCCGAACACTGCCGCGCCGAACACTGCCGCGATCACAGACTCTCCGACACGCGCGGGCTCCCCGACGGCGGACACAGCTGCGGTTTTCGGGCGCGTGGCGTCGACGAGGCTCGGCACAGGCGCGATTGCCGGGATCGTGATCTGCACAGTCGTCATGGCCGGCACTGTTGTCTGGGCGACTAGCCCAGGGTGGCTTCCGTACCTGCGCAAATTCGCGCGAGAACAAACCCCGCCGCAAGACATCGCACACGCGAGGGTTTAGGGGAAAAAGACGCGCATCCTTGCCCACAGGCCGCCGCGGTTCCAACGCGCTATCGGACGCATCTCCAGCTCTACTGGCTGTCGACCGCCCTGACTCGGGCCTCCGCCACCGCGCAGGAGGGCGTTGAATCTAAAATATAGGGGTCCTAGTATTTCAACATGTCATGTTCAACGATCGATGTGACTACCGAGGAGAAGGGGCCCATGTTCTAAGCGGCGTGTCATGGGCATGTGACGGTGTCGGATCGTCGCTCGCGTGCGTGTCACGGGTGAATGGAATATCCAAGCGGCGCGCGATGAATGCCCGTCTTTTCATCGTGTACCCGATCCTCAGCGGTGAAAATCCCTTTTTCCGTGAGTAACTTTCAGCTCCCCGCGGAGTGCTGAAAACAGCCAAAGTTACTCACGGAAAAAGGGAAATGCGATGAACAGCGGTCTTTT